>FMJZ01007005.1_pt1 | contig 72679 bp, 72 predicted proteins | sample 1987881 | NCBI WGS metagenome assembly FMJZ01 (sample SAMEA4378227, study PRJEB15110) | soil metagenome | biome: soil; feature: Field; material: Soil | place: India | collected 2015-03-11 | depth 0 m
AGCACATTTACTCTAGGGACTGGTGTTAGATATCGAGGTTTTCTAGCGCCAACTGTGGGCCATAGGTCTCGATAAATTCGCGACGAGGTGCCACGCGATCGCCCATGAGGATCGTAAAAATGCGATCGGCCTCAGCGGCATCTTCAATTTCTACTCGTTTGAGAATCCGCGTCTCTGGGTTCATCGTCGTTTCCCACAACTGCTCAGGCATCATTTCCCCAAGACCCTTAAAGCGCTGGATTGTGTAGTTAGCATTTTCCGCGAAGGAGGCAATCTGCTGTTGTAGCTCGCGATCGCTATAGCAATAGAAGTGCTGTCGCCCCCGTTCCACTTTATACAGGGGAGGGCAGGCAATATACACAAAGCCTTGGTTGATTAATTCCTGCTGATAGCGATAGAAAAAGGTTAGCAACAGCGTGCGAATATGGGAACCATCCACGTCCGCGTCCGTCATGAGAATGACTTTGTGATAGCGCAGCTTGGTAGGATCAAATTCCTCGCCCTTCACGCCTAACCCCAAGGCAGTAATTAAGGACTGCACCTCATTATTTTTATAGATTTTGGCGTCGTCAGTTTTCTCAATGTTGAGAATCTTCCCCCGCAGTGGCAAAATTGCTTGAAAACGGCGATCGCGCCCCTGTTTGGCACTCCCCCCCGCAGAATCCCCCTCAACAATGAAGATCTCGGAGACAGCCGGATCTCGGGAACTGCAATCCGCTAATTTCCCTGGCAGTGTTGAAGACTCCAGCACCGACTTGCGGCGCACCATTTCCCGTGCCCGCCGTGCCGCTTCAGCCGCATTAAAGGCTTGGATCGCTTTTTCTAGAATGGCGTCAGTCACCGTTGGATGAAAGTCCAGGTATTCGGTTAGGGCTTCGCCCACAATGGCATCCACAATGCCGCGTACTTCTGTATTGCCCAGCTTTGTTTTGGTTTGCCCTTCAAATTCAGGGTTGGGGACCTTGACGGAAATGATCGCTGTCAGACCTTCACGAATGTTTTCGCCGGCAAGGTTGGCATCGTTGTCTTTGAGTTTGTTGCGCTTGCGGCCAAGGGCATTGAGGGTCCGCGTCAGGACTGCCTTTAGCCCCTCCATGTGGGTACCGCCATCAATGGTGCGGATATTATTGGCAAAGCCTAGCAGGTTTTCACTGTAGGCATCGGCACACCACTGTAGGGCTGCTTCCACCTGCACGTCGTTTTTTTCCCCTTGAATGTAGATGATCTCTGGGTGAAGGGGTTCCTTTTCCTGCACCATGTAGCGGACATATTCACGGATGCCGCCTTCATAGCAGTAGGTTTCACTCAGGGGAGGCGTAACGCGCAAATCTTGGAAATCAATGCGGACGCCAGCATTGAGGTAGGCCAGTTCCCGCAGCCGTGTCATCAGCACTTTGGCGTCAAATTCAATCGTTTCTGTGAAAATCTGGCGATCGGGAAAGAAGGTCACTGACGTACCCTGCCGTTTCTCACTATCGGGGGTCTTTTCGAGGGGAGTCATGGGAACCCCCCGTTCATAGCGCTGATGATGGACAAAACCATTGCGCCACACCGTCACTGCTAACCATTCCGAGAGGGCGTTGACCACAGAGACACCAACCCCGTGCAACCCCCCTGAGACTTTGTAGCCGCCATCGCCAAATTTGCCCCCTGCGTGAAGCACCGTCATCACCGTCTCAACCCCAGAGACGCCTGTATCGGGGTGAATATCCGTCGGAATACCGCGCCCATTGTCGGTGACAGTGACGGAGCCATCGGCATTAATCTGGACTAAAATGGTGGAGCAGTATCCTGCTAAGGCTTCATCAACGGAGTTGTCCACGACTTCATAGACCAAGTGGTGGAGTCCCTTGGGGCCGGTGCTGCCGATGTACATCCCCGGTCGTGTCCGCACGGGTTCAAGGCCTTTGAGCACCCGCAACTGGGCAGAGGAATACTCGGCGGTCATGGCAACTCCCTAATTGCTATAGAATCGAGGCAAATGCGTCTTTACTTGCCTAAATGTTAAATCTGACCTAAATCTTAGCACATAGGGGTTATAGGCGATTCTAGGAAATTTTCAGGCTGTATTTGAGTGGGGGATGCAGGACTAATTGTTATTGGGGGGGCCACGGCCACAGGCAAAACGGCGCTGGCGATCGCCCTTGCCCAGCAGTTGAATAGCGTGATTTTGAGTGCGGACTCCCGCCAAGTCTATCGAGGCTTTGATATTGGCACCGCCAAGCCCACCCCAGCCCAGCAACAGCAGGTGCCTCACCACCTCATTGATATTTGTGACCCCCGCGATACTTTGACCCTAGCGATTTACCAAGCCAAAGCCCAAGCCCTGATTGCCTACTACCACGCCCAAGGAATCACGCCTCTTTTGGTGGGGGGAACAGGATTGTACATCCGCAGTATTACCCAAGGGCTAACGATGCCCCAAGTCCCACCGCAACCGCATCTACGGGCACAGTTGATGGCGCTGGGTCAGCAGGAATGCTATCAATGGCTTCAGCAGGTGGATCCTGTGGCGGCGCAACGCATCCATGCCCACGATCAAGTGCGTACCCTGCGTGCCTTAGAAGTCTATTACGTAACGGGGGTACCCCTCAGCCAGCAGCAGCGGCGTGAACCGCCTCCCTACCCGATTTGGTACTTTGCCCTGGCGGGGGGCGATCGTCAGCAACAGCGGGCACGGATTGAAGAACGCACTGACCAGATGCTAGCCATGGGATGGCTCGATGAAATTCGGCAACTGCAAGCGCAGTACGGTGATGAACTGCCCCTATTAGACACGCTGGGCTATCGGGAAATGCGCCAATATCTGCGGGGAGAGGTCACACTCACGGAGGCCATTGCCCTCACAGTGCAGCACACACAGCAGTTTGCCAAACGACAGCGGACATGGTTTCGGGCAGAACCGGGGATTCATTGGCTGCAAGCCACTACCCTAGAGGAGCAACTCGCAGAGATTCAAACACAATTGGCAGAGTGGCTCAGCACTACCTCAACAAAGCGGCGGATCAACTGATTAGCGTAGGGGGTGGGACGGGCTGTTTGCTTGAGTTTTTCCAGTTCGGCAGTGCCCAATTGATAGCGATCGCAATAACGGCTAATGCGGGCAATCAGGTCGCGATCGTCCACCTCGGGATGAAACTGAAAGCCATAGAAGGGCTTGCCCGCCAACCGAAAGGCATGGTAGGGACACAACTCACTGTAGGCTAGTAAGGTCGCTCCCGTTGGGAGGGTCAAGGCGCGCTCCTGATGTCCGGAAATGGCCAAAAAGGGATTGGGAAAGCCAGCAAACAATGGATCCGCAACCCCCGCTGGGGTGAGATACAAAGGGTAGGTGCCCATTTCCATAGCCTCGCGATCCACAATCACCTGCCCCCCTAAGGCCTGCACTGCCAATTGAAAGCCAAAGCAGGAGGCCAACACGGGAATCTCCTGCTCAATACAGGCCAAAATTAAGTCCATTGCGGGCGGTACAAAGCGATAGATTTCTGGCTTGAGCACTGTGGCATCACTGGAGCCACCGATAAAAAGTGCATCAAAGCCTTGAATACAGTCGGGGGTAAAGTCAGCACACTCAAAGCCATTGAGCACCGTAAATTGCTCCGCGGCCAAACCGCTCAGGCGGATAAATTCCGCCAATTCCTCCTGCTGGGTGGTGCGATCGCCCCGTGCCTGAAGCAGTAGAATCCGTAGAGAGTTCACAGTTCTCTAGCGTTTAGAAATCTCAATGGGCTGAGGGGTTGGTGGACGTTGGGTGTCCACGAAACTAAACACAAGGAACGTTTCAAAGAGTCCCACGATTTGCTTGAGGGTTGGCTGCAGCCGCGTCTTGCCCGTCATTCCATAGGCCACAGCAAGGCCACAGGCGCCCTCAAGTGCATTGACCTCCTTGAGCCAATCGAGGAGCAGCGGACCACTTTCGGGGTCAAAGGTATCCAAAAGCCACAGATGATTGGCATTGGTTTGGGCAAGGAGCATGACTATTTGCTCGGGGCCTGAGAGGGGAAAGACCGTCAGATGGTGAATGCCGCCCTCCTCGGCAATTTTGGCGGCGCACGCCTCCGCTGCGGCTTTTTTGGTTTGAATCGTCAACACGGGGTAGCCCTCAATCGCCTCGGGAATCTCCCCGCGTTGATGGTAAGAGATGGCTGCTTGTAATTCCTGTAGCTCTTTAGGAGGAAACAACTTAAAGAGGATATAGGCCTCCCCAGGAATCGCTTCCGTATCAATGGGAATCTGGTGCTGTGATTGGCTCTCCTGCAAGTCACCATTGATTTCTGCCATCATCTCTGGCACTGTTGCCACTTGGACCTGATAACTAAGGGCAGAATGGCGCGGTGAAGGAATCTTGAACCTCAGGTCTAATTCAGGGCACTCTTCCTTCTCAAACTGTTTCTTGGTCTTTTTCCAGAATTTGATCAGAGCCGCGATCGCCACATAGACCGTTTCCGCTTCTTCAGGGGCGTAAAAGGGTCGTATTCCCTCCAAAGGATGGATCACACCCGGTTCAATGGCGTAAAGATGCCCCTTGAGAACGAAAGAGAGATCGTTGCCTAAATCCTCTTCGTCAACCTTGGAAAAGTTCAAGAAGAGACAATCATTGCGTAGAACCGTTTCCTCTAAGCGTTCATCATCGTCTTCGTCAATGTAGGGATACTCGTGATCAATCTGCTGCCAAAAGTTGCGTAGTGCCTCCTCTCCGCGGTAGAGCATCAGACCAAAGTCACGGTTGGCTCCTTGGGGGTTCACCAGTACCGCAAAGAGGGTAGGGGAGTCCCAAGCGTTGCAGTGGAGTTTAAGGGGGGGAACACTGTCTAGGCGCTGCCAGATGTCCAGTTGAGCAAATTCCCTAATTTTCTGTTTGCAGAGAGAAACATATTCAGGGGGGAGCACTTCAACATCCTCATCATCACTGGTTATTTCCGCCGCAATGAATTCAAAAAATTCATCCAGCAGGGGAATGTGGGCTTGATACTCCACCTGAATATCGAGGGGAGCAACCACGCCGCGCAGAAAAAATTGCAACTCGCGGTCATCAACGATGATGGTGTGGGGACGGCAGGGCGGAGCTTGGGGATGGCGGGGATATTCGATCGCCCGCACCAACAGCCGCATCAGTTGCTCTGGGGTGGGTGGAAACTGACCAACCTCCATGCTGCGTACCCCCTGATCCTTGGGATCGAGCCAAGCAGCACAAAAGACCTTGTCGTTCTCGCTGTCCAGACTGCGGCCGCCACCAACCCAAATGGCGGCAACTTGCGGTACATTCAACAGACGACGGATGGTCGCAGCGGGTAGGCTCACAGGGCGATCGCTCCCAATTCGATAACCTCTCCACTCTAGCAAACGACAAAAATGGGTCGCACTAAGTATTTGTTGGGGTTTGATCCAGGTCGGGACAAGTGTGGTTTAGCCCTTGCCCTTGGTCAAGAAGTGGTGCGCTATGAAGTGGTGGCCAGCGATCGCGCGATCGCCCGTGTCCAGGAGTGGCATCAAGCCTACCCATTTGAACAGGTGATTATGGGCAATCAAACCACCTCTCGCCAGTGGCAGCAGCAACTCCAAGCGGCTTTGGCTGTAGAAATTATTCCAGTGGATGAGCGCAATAGCACCCTAGACGCCCGCGATCGCTATTGGCAGCTCTTTCCGCCCCAAGGTTGGCAGCGGCTGATTCCCAAGGGGTTGCGTCTGCCCCCTCGACCCATTGATGACATTGTCGCCCTTGTCCTGTTGGAACGCTACTGTGGTTATCCCCTGCTGCTCAGTCAGAGGCAATAAACTTTATAATTATCAGGCTATGGTACAGTACGGCAGCCGTGGAGAAAGGCACCCTCATTGAATTTCGGGTCAATAACCAGCGTCGCTTGGCGGTGATCGATCGCCCCGAAGGTAAAAAGCATTGGATTGCCATTGATCAGCATTTGCAAGCCCACACCATTCATCCGCGCCAATTGACCTTTACGGTGCCGGAGGAGCGGTTTCGTCCCCAAGAGATTCCCACATTTTGGCAGCAGGTGCAGCCGCTCTTGGATGCCGACAGTTTAGAAGTGGCTTGGGAAATTATCCGCGAGGAAAACCGCGCCATTACGCCAGCGGATCTAGCGGAGCTGCTTTTTTCGGAGCGATCGGCGGTGGCCTGCTATGCTGCCTACTATCTCCTTAGTGAGGATCGCTTCTATTTCAAGCTCAAGGGAGAAACCTACGAGCCTCGACCGGCTGCCCAAGTGGCAGAACTGAAACATCAAAGCGAGCGGGAAGCTCAACGCTTGGCGGAGGAAGTCAACTTCCGTGAACATTTGACCCAAGCCCTGAAGGGGGAAACGGTGACGTGGTCCGCCAGCGATCGCAAGCGCCTTGAGCAGTTAGAACGTTATGCTATAGCCATTGAACCCAGTGGCCAACACCAAGCAGCCATTGACCTTCTCAGTGAATTGAAGCGTCCCACCCAACCCTTGGGCGCCTTCCAACTGTTGGTGGATCTCGGCCTCTGGTCAGAGCACGAAAATCTGTTCCTGCGCCGTAGTCAAATTGACGTTGAATTCTCTGCCAAGGTACTTGCTGTGGCCCATGAACGCCTCACCTCACCCCCCACAGATATTGACGCTCCCCTGCGCCGCGATCTCACCCATCTCAAGGTCTATACCATTGACGACGAAAGTACCCAAGAAATTGACGATGGCCTCAGCCTCGAAGTCGTGGGCGATCGCCAAAAGCTGTGGATTCACATTGCCGATCCCACCCGCTGGGTGATGGTCGATGATGTCTTGGATCAGGAGGCTCGCCGCCGCGCCACAACGGTCTATCTACCGACGGGGATGATTCCCATGTTTCCCACGGAGTTGGCCACAGGGCCGATGAGTTTGGTGGCGGGACAAACCTGCTGTGCGCTGAGTTTTGGCATTCTTTTAGCCGACAACGGCGAAGTGCGGGAGTACGAAATTTGCCCCAGTTGGATTCGCCCCACCTATCGCCTTAGCTATGACGATGTGGACATGATTTTGGAGCAGGGGGTAACCGGCGAAGCCGATCTGCTGGCGATCGCCCAATGGGGACAGCGGCGTAGTGAGTGGCGACAACAACGGGGAGCGATTCGCATTAATATTCCTGAACCGAACATTAATGTGGCTGGTGAAGAGGTGGAAATCTCGCCCCTCCATGACTCCCCCGCCCGCCAACTGGTGGCAGAAATGATGATTCTTGCTGGTGAAGTAGCCGCCCATTTTGGGGCCCGTGAGGGCATCCCGCTGCCCTTTCGCAGTCAATCACCGCCAGAACTGCCCTCAGAGGAGGAATTGCTACAACTGCCCGCTGGAATGGTGCGCGACTGTGCCATTCGTCGCTGTATGCCCCGCAGTGAAATGAGTACCCAACCCAATCCCCATGCCAGCCTGGGCCTTGATGCCTACTGCCAAGTGACTTCCCCCATTCGTCGCTACACGGATTTGCTGGCGCACCGTCAGATTAAAGCCCACCTGCGCGGGGAACCCCCCCCCCTAACACCCGAGCAACTGAATGAAATTTTATTGGGGTTGGTGTCTTCAGTTCAGGAGGCCTCTCTTGTGGAGCGGCAGACCAACCGCTATTGGTGCTTGGAGTACCTGCGGCGGCATCGCGAAGAGGCGTGGCGGGGCATCTTACTGCGTTGGTTGCGTCCTGAAGAGGGGCTGGGGCTGGTTCTACTGGAGGATTTGGGGGTAGAACTGGCAATGCGCTTTCAACGGCAGGCTAATTTAGGAGAGTGTGTGCTGGTGCGGGTGAGTCGTGTTGATCCCCGCAGTGATCAAATTTGGCTGGAGGAAGTCCCCGCCGAGGCACCGATGCCCACAGAAACCGTTGCATTATCCTGAAAGCATGAAAAAATGGCAGTGTATGCAGGGGTGTGGTGCCTGCTGTTACCTTGAGTTGAGCGATCGCTCAGAGGTGCCCACCATTCTCAATGTGGAGGAATTTGCCCTCTACCAATCCCTCATTGGCGCTGATGGCTGGTGTATTCACTTTGACCCCCTCAGCCGCCGCTGTCGTATTTATGAGAATCGCCCCCGCTTTTGCCGCGTCACCCCAGAGGTGTTTGAGGACTTGTACGGCGTCACGTCCGAGGAACTAGATGAATTTGCCATTCAGTGTTGCTGTGAACACATTAGCGATCGCTATGGTGAGCGGAGTTTCGAACTGCTGCGCTATGAATATCTGGTGGAGCATAGCGTAGATGCCCCCCAAAAGGATAGCCAATCTGTTCATTGGTGAGCCGACTTCTATAATGACAACAGTTGTCTTCAGACAGAGCCAATGAGTGAACAGCGAATGCGGGTGAACTTGGTCGAAGGCTCGGTGAGTTTTTGCTTTTCTCCAGAAGCTGCAAAGACCCTACGGCAAGAGATTCAAGCCCTAATGGAACGGATGCGGGCGATCGCCCATGCCAAGGCTAGTGGTACCCCCCTACCTCCCCAAGCCACCATGGAATATCAGCACGTGGGCGAAGTCTTTCTCGAAGTCTTTTGTAATCCCAATATTTGGCCAAATCCCTACGCCGCTAAAGTTCTCTTGACAGTGCGCGATGACCGTATTCGCTTAACCACTGAAGCAGAGCTAAAGCACTTGGTGGAAGACCTCAACCAGTTTCTCGAAAGTGCTATCCCCTAGGGGGGCAATATCTGTTAGGTTGAGGATATGGTGACTCTTCCTAAAGCGAACCGCTCTGGCCGTTTTCGTCGTCTGCTGGCCTATCTGCGTCCTCACCAAACAAAAATTTGGGGAGGCATTGCAGCGCTTTTCATTGTCAACCTCCTAGGAACTTATTTGCCGCTGCTGATTGGCACTGCCGTTGATGAATTGCAGGCTAAGTTTGACTTTCAGCGAGTGGTGTTCTATGCCCTGCTGTTGATTGGCTTGGCCTCCCTAATGTGGCTGATTCGCATGGCCTCGCGCCTGTGGATCTTTGGCGCCGGGCGGTTGGTGGAATTTGACCTCAAGCAACGGCTCTTTGAACATCTCCTGCGTTTAGAACCCAGTTACTTTGCGGAGAATACCCCTGGAGACCTGATTAGCCGTGCCACCAGCGATGTGGATAATATTCGGCGGCTAGTGGGCTTTGCCCTTTTGAGTGCGGCGAACACCGTGTTTGCCTACGGTATGACGCTGCCCGTGATGCTGGCAATTCATCCGGGGTTGAGCTTGGGGGCGATCGCCGTCTATCCAGCCGTTCTTTTTATTGTTCAAACCTTTAGCGACCGCCTGCGCGCAGAGCAACTCGATGTGCAACAAAGCCTCTCGGAACTTAGCGATCTCATTCAAGAGGACATGAGTGGCATCGCCCTAATCAAAATCTATGGCCAAGAAGCCAATGAACAACGCCAATTTGACCAGTTAAATCAAGACTTACTCCGCAATAACTTGGTACTGGCCAAAACCCGCAACATTCTCTTCCCCCTCTTGGGGGGGATGGTCAGCTTTAGTTTGCTGATTTTGTTGTGGTTTGGCAGCCGCATGATTGCAGCCAATACGATTCAGGTGGGGGATTTTATTGCCCTGCTGCTGTACATTGAGCGGTTGATTTTCCCGACGGCATTATTGGGATTTACGATTACCACCTACCAACGGGGTGAAGTGAGCATTGACCGTATTGAAGCGATTTTCAGTGTCGAACCGCGCATTGCCGATGCCCCGGATGCCCTTGCCCTCTCCCGCGATCGCGTTCAGGGACACCTGCGTTGTCAGGACTTGACCTTTACCTACCCCAATTGCAGCACCCCTGCCCTCAATCACCTTAGTTTTGAAATTCAAGCGGGGGAAATGGTGGCGATCGTCGGCCCCATTGGCTGTGGCAAATCCACCTTGGCCAATGCCCTGCTTCGACTATTGGAGATTGCCCCTAATCAGATTTTCCTTGATGGCATTGACATTACGCGGCTGTGCCTTGCCGATCTGCGGGGGGCGATCGCCTACGTCCCCCAAGAAAGCTTTCTCTTTAGCACCACGATTAAAAACAACATTCGCTACGGCGAACCCGATGCCACAGAGCTAAAGGTGATTGCTGCCGCCAGCCAAGCCCAAATTCACAAGGAAATTCTCAACTTTCCCAAGCAGTACGACACCCTTGTGGGTGAGCGGGGCATTACCCTCTCTGGGGGACAGCGACAACGAACGGCCCTAGCCCGTGCCCTACTGGTAGATGCGCCGATTTTAGTCCTCGATGATGCCCTAGCCAGCGTTGATAACCAAACCGCTAGCCAAATTTTGCAAGCGCTGCGGCAGCAACAGCACACACGCACAGTGCTCTTTATTTCCCATCAATTGTCGGCAGCGGCAACCTGCGATCGCATTCTGGTGATGGATAAAGGGCGCATTGTTCAACAGGGTACCCACAACGAACTAGTGGCAACCGAGGGACTGTATCAATCCCTTTGGGAGCAGTATCAACTGGAAAGCTCCCTCGGATAGGGGAGTTGCTGACTGCATCTCGTGCAAAATAAAGGGGCAGCCCCTACGGCTACCCCCAGTTGGTGTTGTCAATATACTACTAGGGATGAGAGGGAACTACTGCCCTGGGGTTTGCGGACTTGGAGATGGCGTGGGTGTTTGGTTATCGGTCGTGCCACCGCCACCCCCACAGGCAACCAGTGTCGCAGAAAAACCAACTAAAATTAAGCCTAAGGCGGCAAGTTTGTAAAGAGATTTCATAGAACTCCTCACGGCAGATAATAAAAAATAGGTAAGGATTAAACAGTTCTTTTCTATCAAGTTTGCTGCGGGATTGGCAACTACCGGGCAACCGTCTGCCATAGAGATTTCCCTCAAAAGTGCCACCACATCCTGGAAAGCAACTATAGCCCCTATGACGACTGAGCGATTACAAAAAGTCCTTGCCCATTGGGGAGTGGCCTCGCGACGCCATGCGGAAATACTCATTCGCAGCGGTCAGGTCTTTGTGAATGGTCAGCGGGCACAACTGGGGGACAAAGTCGACCCAAGGCGCGATCGCATTGAATACAGAGGACAATCCCTGAACCCACCCCGCCCACCCCATCGGCTCTATCTGCTCCTCCATAAACCCAGGGGGGTTGTCTGTACCTGTCACGATCCCCAAGGTCGAACCACGGTTCTGGATCTATTGCCGCCGCTGTATCAGGGCGTGGGGGGGCTACATCCTGTGGGTCGTTTAGATGCCGACTCCAGTGGTGCGCTGCTGCTTACCAATGATGGGGCTTTCACCTACTATCTCAGTCACCCCCGCCATCACATCCCCAAAACCTACCGCGTTTGGGTGCAGGGACAGCCGCCAGAAAAGGTGTTACAAAGATGGCGACAAGGGGTTCCCTTGGACGGGGTAATGACGTTACCGGCAGCGGTTCAGCTCCTGCGCAGTGAGGGCGATCGCTCCCTCTTAGAAATCATCCTGCACGAAGGCCGCAACCGCCAGATTCGCCGTGTGGCCGATCAGCTTGGTTATCCTGTTGTTGCCCTGCAACGGATCGCGATCGGTCCGGTTCACCTCGGCAATCTTCGCCCCAGAGCCGTTCGCCCCCTCAGCCGCCGTGAATTGGCCGCCCTTGCTTATCCAGCCAACCGCGAAGACTCAGCCTGAGCACCAGTGGCTTTCGGCGGAATATGCTGCACCGGATGATCGGGGTGGGTGGCTTCCCATTCGGCGAGAAATTCCTGCGTGTCTTTGACGGGCGGTAAGGGCAAGGAGCCACCGGGACCTACTAAGGGACGCAACCCATTCAACTCCGCTAGGATAGCTGTGCCGTTGTTAATGACCACCGCCAAAATCGGGTCAAGGGCAAAGAACACCCCCGACAGCAGAGCACCGATATTGGGAATAGCAACGATTGCTGTATTTTGCCAGACAATCTCCATTGCCTGCTTGGCAATGCGAATGGCAAGGGTCAGTCCCCGCAGATCATCCTCCATCAGCACCACATCTGCGGTTTCACGGGCAATATCCGTTGCCCCTGCAAAGGAAATAGAGACATCGGCATAGGCAAGAGCGGCGGAGTCATTGATGCCATCCCCACAAAAAGCCACCACTTTACCGCTGTCATGGAGGGCACGCACCACCTCCACTTTCTTTTCCGGAAAGGCTTCGGCGTAGATATTGTTGGGAGCAATCCCTAAGTCTTTGGCCACCGCACGGGCAACGCGGCCAATGTCACCCGTCAGCATATGGGGAGTAATGCCCGCCCCCTTGAGTTCACGGATGACTTCGGGACTTTCATTGCGGATCGGGTCGCTGTAGAGAATCACCCCAATCAAACGCCCATCCCCGGCCACATAGACAATCGAAGCCCGCCCAGAATCGAGATCGGGGAAGCGTTCATTGAGATCAACTAGGCAAATGTTTTCCTGCTCCATCATGCGGCGGCTGCCCACTCGCAGATCCACACCCCGCACTTTTGTGGCCACACCGAGGCCAACGCGGTATTCCCAGTCTTCACAGTCAAAGAGGGGCTGATGGGTTGCGCGGGCATGGCGGACAATGGCTTCAGCCACAGGGTGAGTGAGTCCCTGCTCAGCACTGGCGGCCATACTGAGGATGTCATCGGCGCTGAAGCGTCGATCCATGACTTTAATATCCGTCACGCCAGCATGGCCTTGGGTGAGGGTGCCTGTTTTATCAAAAACAATCGTGTCAATTTGCGCCAGTTTTTCAACCGCCCGGCCACTGCGAATGAGAACGCCATGTTGGGCCGCATAGGTGAGGGCCGACAAAATCGTGGTGGGTACTGAGACCCGAATCCCCGTACCGAGGTCAAGGGTCAGCAGGGCGATCGCCCGATTCAAATCCCCAGAAAGCAAACCCACTCCTGCCCCAATGGCCAAGGTAGGCACCACCATCTGGTTAGCGACAGCAGCCGCATAGTTTTCAATGCGAGTGTCATGCACCGGTGCCGACTGCATTAAACCGACAATCACGCCCGCACGGGTATTGTGACCCACCCGCTCCGCTAAGATCACCAACTGACCATCCACCAGTAGGGTCGAAGCAAAAACCTCCATCCCCTCAGTGCGCGTTACCGGTACGGACTCGCCCGTGAGTTTGCACTGATCAATCAGGCCTGTGCCCCGCAAAATAATGCCATCAACGGGAATTTGATCCCCCGGATAGACGACCACGCGATCGCCCTCCACGAGATCCTTGACTGCCACCTCCACCTCAAAGCCATCCCGTTCCACAAAGGCGGTTTTGCCCAGACAGTCGAGCAAATCAAGGTTCGCCCGCTCCGATCCCCGTGCCGTGAGGTCGCGGATCACTTCCCCCCCCTCAATCAAACCCAGCATAAAGGAGGGAGCAAAATAGTGTCCTTGCATAGTGTGGAGGGAAATTGCCAACCCATCGAGGAAGTCAATCGTTAACTGTTTTTCCTCCTGAATCGCTTCCCATGCTCGCTGAAACACCGGCATTGCCCCGGCAATCACCACACTGGCAATCACATAGCCGGGAATCGGTACCCCCATCAGGGAGGCCACACTCAACCCCAAACCCAGCGCCGGTAAGCCCAAGCGTTCCCAATAGTTAATTTCGTGAGCTTCAGTCGCAGGGGTGGCCCTCTCAGTACTGAGGGCGGGAAGGTCTGGATTGGCCGCCACTTGAATCGACTCAAAAATTTGCCCCTGAATCGTTGCTAGGGCTTCCCCAAAAAGCTTGGGGTTATATTCCACCACAAGGGAGCGGGCAGGGGGGTTAATGCGTGCGGTTGTCACTGCGGGTAAACTGCCAACAATGTAGAGCAGCCGTGCCCCATATTCTGCATCAAAGCCCAACCGCGGAATGCGAATCCGAAAGCGACCCCTAATCCAATGCACAACCTGATAGTGAACGGCCTCGGTAGTGATAGGGCGGGCAGGTATCTCAGACTGGGGGGAACAACTTCGGGCAATAGTGGTCATGATGGATTCCTACGAATGGTCGGGCAAGTGAAGCTGACTAAAGGTCTAAGTAATCATTCCCCCCAAATTGTGGATGATATAGACCAAAGTTGACTCAAATTAAACCAGTCTCAGACAAGAAACGCAATGCAATACAGGACACTTTATAGCTTAGGTCATCCTTAAGCCATTTCAGTTTTATCGGGCATCTATCGTACAATCTAGCTGCATATTGAGGATAAGCAGATGATGGATACGGCGATCGCAACGATTCGTGCCCGCGAAATTCTCGACTCGCGGGGGCGCCCCACGGTAGAAGCAGAAGTTGAACTGGATTGTGGCATTGTTGGACTGGCGCAGGTTCCTAGTGGTGCCTCAACAGGGAGTTTTGAAGCCCATGAACTGCGGGACGGCGATCCCAAGCGCTACGGTGGCAAAGGTGTCCTCACAGCGGTGGAAAACATTGAAACCAAGATTCTCAGTGCCCTTGTGGATCTCAACGCCCTTGATCAGACGGTGATTGACCAGTGCCTCTTGGAACTGGATGGCAGTGAGAACAAATCCAACCTCGGTGCCAATGCCATTCTTGCGGTTTCCCTTGCTACGGCTAAAGCAGCCGCAGAATATCTCGGTCAACCCCTCTACCGTTATTTGGGCGGGCCGCTGGCCAATGTGCTGCCTGTACCAATGATGAATGTCATTAACGGTGGTGCCCACGCAGCCAACAACATTGACTTTCAAGAATTTATGATCATGCCCATTGGTGCCCCTAGTTTTCGAGAGGGGCTGCGCTGGGGGGCAGAGGTTTTTGCTGCTCTGAGTAAGGTGCTGGCGGATAAGGGGTTACTGACCGGTGTGGGGGATGAAGGGGGCTTTGCGCCTAACCTCGATTCCAACCAAGCGGCCTTGGATATTTTGCTTCAGGCGATTGAAACAGCAGGTTACACCCCCGGCACTGACGTTGCCCTTGCCCTCGATGTTGCCGCCAATGAATTTTATAAAGACGGCAAATATGTGTTTGATAATGCCAGCCGCACCGGCCCTGAGTTAATTCGTTACTACGAAGAACTGGTGAGCAACTATCCCATTGTCTCGATTGAGGACGGGTTGCAGGAGGAGGACTGGGAGAACTGGGCACTCTTGACCGAAACCCTTGGTGGTCGCATTCAACTGGTGGGGGATGATCTATTTGTCACCAATCCCAAGCGCTTGCAACGGGGAATTGACAATGGCGTGGCCAATGCCATCCTGATTAAGCTCAATCAGATTGGGTCGTTAACCGAAACCCTGCAAACCATTGATCTGGCAACCCGCAAGGGCTACCGCTCAGTGATTAGCCACCGCTCTGGGGAAACCGAAGATACCACGATTGCGGATTTGGCTGTAGCTACCCGTGCGGGTCAAATTAAAACTGGTTCCCTCTGCCGCAGTGAACGAGTTGCCAAGTACAATCGCCTGTTGCGCATTGAGGCAGAACTAGGGGATCAGGCGGTCTATGCGCCCACGGTGGGCTTGGGGCCGCGCTAAGTGATTCGTGCCCGCAAACGGTTTGGCCAGCATTGGCTGCGCAGCGAATCAGTGTTAGCCCAGATCATTGCAGCGGCTGAACTGCACACGGGCGATCGCGTCCTAGAAATTGGTCCCGGTCGGGGTGCCCTCACTCGCCCTCTTCTCGCCAGCGGTGCTGAGGTAATTGCCGTTGAACTGGATCGGGATCTCTGTGGTCAATTGCAACGGCAGTTGGGCAGTGAGCGGTTTCAGTTGATTGCGGGGGATATTCTGCGGCTGGACTTAGCTCCCTTGGGGTGCAACAAAGTGGTGGCCAATATCCCCTACAACATTACAGGGCCGTTACTGGGGCATCTGCTTGGCAGTATTGCCCGACCGCGTCGGCCAGCCTTCGAGCGGTTGGTTCTACTGGTGCAAAAAGAAATTGGCGATCGCCTGATGGCCTCACCCGCTAGCAAGGCCTACGGCGCCCTCTCCGTACGGGTGCAATTTCTGGCCACCTGTGAGAAGGTGTGTGCGGTGCCTCCCCGCGCCTTTCAGCCACCGCCTAAGGTGGATTCTGTGGTGATCTGTCTGCGCCCCCACGGGACACTGCCAAGGGTGCGATCGCCCCAATGGCTAGAAACCCTGCTGAAACAGGGGTTTGCCACTCGCCGTAAGATGCTGGCCAATGCCCTCAAGTCCCTTGTGGAACCCGATCAAGTGCGCCAAGCGCTGCTGCAGTTGGGGCGAGATGTGAATAGCCGCGCCGAAGCCCTCAGCCTCGAGGATTGGCTAGCCCTCAGTGAACTGCTACAGCAACCCCACCAAGATCAACAAAACCCCCAACCCACCACAGGCGGCAGCACCAATGGTTGAGTAGAGCACGGCATTGCTGGTGTCTTGACTCAGGCTGTCTTCTGATTTCAGGGAGACAAAGAACTTTTGTCCCTTGACGGTGGGACGTTCAAGGCGCAGCGTGCCCGTTTGATCGCTGGCGGTGCCCACCACCAACACCTGCCGATCTACTGGCGTGATCCACTCCTCATAGCGATAACCAATGGTATTACCACTGCCAAAGGTGAGGCTGCCCACGTTTACCTGAACGCTGCCAAAGCCAAGGCGGACAGTGTGATTGGCCGGTCGAAATTCATCGAGGACTTGGATCGTTTCCATGTCAGCCCCCCGGGGATCGACTTCAATCTCGCCGTAGCGATCGCGCACGCGGAAAGGAATGGTCTGGCTATTGCTGCTAATCGTGTCGGAGCGGCGTTCAGTGCGCCAGTGGGTGCGGCCTTCCCCATCGGTTTCGCGCACCTGTTCTTCATACTCGCGGCTGACACACATGGAGTAATGGACGCAGGGCACCTGCTTTAACTCCGAGATCAGGGGTTGATCGACAACAATCTGACCAGAGACCTTCACATATTCCCGTAGGTTGCCACCGCCAATTTCTTGAGCCACCTGCTGTTGGAGCTGATGAAGATCCGCTGTGGTGGATGGCGTGGCCAGCTTGAGACTACGGAGCTTTAGGCGATAGTGGCGCTGGACAAAAAAGAGGACGATCGCCGCAATGAGCAAAAGGCCACCAAAAACGCCCATCGGAGACTCCGCAACAGTAGTGCCGCCAATCCCTAGTTTAGCGATGCGCAGCGCAGATGTTATGGGGCGATCGCCTGTCCTTCGGGGTCTTCAAGGACAAAACCAGCATCGGCTATCATTTGCCAGTCTTGGTGGGGGGCTTGGCCGGGAGTGGTCAGATAATCGCCGACAAAAATAGAGTTAGCGGCATAGAGGCCAAGGGGTTGGAGCGATCGCAGATGCACTTCGCGGCCACCAGCAATGCGGATCTCTTGGCGCGGCAAGAGCAAACGAAATAGCACAAGAATCCGTAAACAGTGGCGCGGATTGAGGTTGTGCTGTTGGCCAAGGGGTGTCCCCGGAATGGGAATCAGAAAATTCACTGGTACACTGGTGACCTGACGCTGCCGCAGGGAAAGGGCAAGATCAATGACATCGTCATCGGATTCCCCCATCCCCAAAATGCCGCCAGAGCAAGTTGTAATTCCAGCCGCTTGGATATTGGCTAAGGTCTGGGCGCGATCGCTAAAGGTGTGAGTGGTACAAATTTTGCCGTGGAAGTTTTCCGAGGTATTTAGGTTGTGATTGACGCGATCGACGCCTGCTGCCGCCAGCCGTGCCGTTTGCTCAGCGGTGAGTAAGCCCAAGCAGGCACAGATTTTCAGGGGATAGCGCTCCTTAACTGCCTGAATAGCAGCAAGTACCTGCTCAAAGACCTTTTCATTGGGCGATCGCCCAGAAATGACCATGCAAAACGTACCGGCCTTGAGTTGGGCAGCGCGATCAGCAGCAGCAAGAATTTTTTCCTGCGAGAGTAGGGGATACTTTTCAATCTCAGCCGTGGAGATTTTCGATTGTGAGCAGTAGTGGCAGTCCTCTGGGCAGAGACCACTTTGGGCATTGAGAAGATAGTGCAGCCGTACTCGATTCCCCCAGTAGTGGTAGCGTACCCGATAGGCCGCCGCCAGTTGATTCAGAAGTTCGGTCTCCGGGGCTTGTAACACCGCCCGGGCTTGATCGCGGCTGAGGCATTCATCGGCAAGAGCTAAATCAGCAAGGCGCTGCCAATCGGTCGTCAATACTGTACTCATAGGTCTTTCTTAGCTACGGAGGGTCACGGCGTATTTTTCCACAAGGCTGTCGCGAATGCGCTGATGTAATTCATTCACCTCGGCCTCGGTGAGGGTGCGATCGCTGGCGCGGTAGGTGAGGCGAAAGGCCAAACTGCGCTGCCCTTCAGGGACACCAGTGCCACTGTACTCATCAAAGAGCTCGACACTCTCAAGGAGGGAGTCGCGCCCGCCTGCAGCTTTCCAAATGGTGCGGCTGAGTTCTGCCACTGTCAGATCCGCCGGCGCAAAAAAGGCGAGGTCGCGATCGCTGGCGGGATAGGTTGAAAAGGGCTGAAAGATGATCTGGCGATAGCGTTCCTCAAGGTGACTCAGGAGTACCTCCAGCTCCAGTTCAAAGACATACACCGCCGCCGGCAGGTCGAGGGTCGCCGCATACTGCGGGTGTAACTGGCCAAAAATACCGAGCCGTTCCCCATTCAAACAAAGAGCCGCGGTCCGCCCCGGATGCAAGCGTTCTTCTTGGCGATCGCTCTGATACTCCACCTGCAAACCAAACCGCTGAAAGACACTCTCGAGAATCCCCTTGGCTTCATACCACGTTAGGGGTTGGGCTTGCTGTGAGCGACGCACCCATTTACCCTGCCACGGATCGCCACCGATGATGCCCCCAAGGCGATCGCTTTCCCAGAGACCTTCCTCATCTTGACCAAAAACACGGCCAATTTCAAAACCATTGAGGGGCGGATTCCCCTGTTCTTGGTTGTAGCGGAAGGCCTGCACTAGACCCGTAATTAGATCCGTACGCAGCGACGAAAACTCCGCCACTAGGGGATTCACGACGGTCACTTGGTTGGGCTGGCCACCTTTTACCCAAGAATAGTGCATCAATTCCGTCAGACCCGCTCCACGAAAGGCCGCCCGTAGCTCCCGCAGTAGGGTGAGTTCCAGCGGCAGTGCCCCCAATTCCGATTGAGCTGGCAAGGTTTCCTCAAAGCGGTCGTAACCGTAGAGCCGCGCAATCTCCTCAATGAGATCCACCTCCCGCTCAATATCACGAAAGCGGTAGGGGGGCACCGTCACCGACCAGACCACTAACTCGTCCTCAAAGGTTTCTTGAGGGCTGAGGTGAAAGCCAAGGCGGCTGAGTAGCTCTTCAACGGTCTCTGCACCCAAATAGGCGAGTTCCTCGCTCTCCGCTTCATCAGCAACCACGGCTCCCAAGAGCCGATGCACTTGTTCCAGCCGCAGAGTGAGGGTACGTTCAAGGGGCGGACGCTGATCTGCCAGTGTTGTGTAGGTCACTGTCCCTTGAGCCACCTCAGTCAATAGGGCGATCGCCTCAGCGATGGCCGCCTCTAGTTCTGCGGGGTTCACCCCCCGTTCATAGCGAGCCGAAGCTTCCGTGCGCAATCCTTGGGCGCGAGCTGATCGTCGAATCACCGGACTGGCAAAGAGGGCCGCCTCAAGGAAGACATTCTGCGTCCCCTCATCAACCTCAGTTTCTTCGCCCCCCATTACCCCAGCAAGGGCAACGGGCACATCTGCGGCGGTAATCACGAGATTGTCGGCACTCAGCACCCGCAGTTCACCATCGAGGGTTTTCAGCGTTTCCCCAGCCTTGGCCAAGCGCACGCCGACGCTCACTGGGGTTTGGGCAGCAACCCCTTGCAGCCGATCCCAATCAAAGGCATGGAGGGGTTGCCCCCACTTCAGCAGGATGTAGTTGGTGATATCCACCACATTATTGATGGCTCGCAAACCCGCAGCCTCTAAACGTTGCTGGAGCCAAAGGGGTGAAGGGGCAATCTGGACATTGGTGATCAGGGTGCCACAGTAGGCAGGACAGGCCTGAGGGTCAGCGATCGCAAGCTGTACGGGTGCCTTAGCACGGGACTTTTTGGGGGCGATTGCCTTTGGGGCGGGTAGCGTCAGGGGAGCACCAGTAAGGGCGGCCACTTCACGGGCAATGCCCACCATACTCAGGGCATCCGCACGGTTGGCGGTTGAGGTCAGGTGCAAAATCACATCATCCAAGCCAAGGAGAGGACGTACATCTTCCCCTACGGTTACTGCATCAGCGAATGTGTGGATGCCCTCAGACTCTTTGCTTAGCCCCAACTCAGCAAGGGAGCAAATCATCCCCTCAGATTGCACCCCTCGCAGTTTTGCTGGTCGAATTTTCAGATCAATTTTTGCCAGATATGCCCCCGGTAGTGCCACCGGCACATACAAGCCTGCGGCGGCATTGGGTGCCCCACAGACAATCGTGCGGGGTTCCCCTTGACCCACATCCACCTGGCAGACCCGTAATTTTTGGGCATTGGGATGGGGTTCACAGGCCAAAATATGACCCACCACAACCCCTTCTGCCCATGTGCGCCGATCTTCAATTTCTTCGACTTCAAACCCCGCCATCGTCAGGCGATCGGCCAAAGTCGTCACATCCAGATCAACAGCCACTAATTCCCGTAGCCAGCGAAGGGAAACCCGCATGGAATCCTCAACAAAACGTCATACTTTGCCATTTTTCAGCCTACTCTCCTGTGATGGCATTACACAAGTCTAGAGTTTTTATGGATCTTTTTAGATCGAATGGGCAGTTGGCGGATGCAGATAGAATCATCACTGATTGTAACGGCTGCACCTGCTATGAGTTCTGCTTCAACGGATGGCAAAATCTCTAACAGTCTTTGAGTCGCAGTACGGGGCTTGGCAGAGGATCACGGTAAGGTAATTAGACTGGGTAGCCTCACACTGCTGAGAGCAACCAGCATTGAAAAATCTAAATCCTGAGTTAAGACGATTCGACCTTGCGCCCTTGCAAATTCCAAGATTTCTTTTGATACTGATAGACAAATCACTGTTTACGGCTTAATCATGGTTCACTCTCTTCGAAAAATTCCCACGATTGCCTGGGAAGCAGGTGCCAAAATTGCAGTGAATCTGGTGCTGCTGGCTTTTGCCCTTGGGGCGATCGCCAAGCTAGTGCCCTATCAACTCAGTCAACTGCAAAAGCTCCATGCCCTCGAAGCAGAAGTGGCGCAACTGGAGGCACGAGTTAAGGAGTTGCAACTCGAACAGGAGCGCGATCGCCAGCCCCAAGCACGGCAGCGCATTGCCCAAGAGGAGGCCAATTTAATTGGCGCCAATCAGCGGCGGATCATCTGGGTACAACCTAACAACCCGAAGCAAGAACTTGACTAAAACAAGGTCAAGACTAGACCACAGACACCACAGAGGGCGGCACTCAGGGAAGCATAGGTCATTTTTCGTTTTTGCCGCTTGTACTGCTGGCTAAGCTGATCTTCAAAACTCAGGGAAATGATGAATTTCTGTCCCCTGTTTTGCGGCTTTTGCAGGCGGAGAACCCCCCCCTGATCTGAGGCCATGCCCACCACTGAGACAGGCTGCCCCAAAGGCAACACCCACTCCTGGTAGCGATAGCCGAGGGTTGTAGTATTGCCAAAGCGCCAATTCAATGACAAAAACCCCAGTGAGAGCGAAAAAGAATGGGGTTTATCCGCTGGCCGCAGCTCGTCTAAGACCTGCACTGCCTCAATCTCAGCGCCAATGGGGTTCACCTCAATCTGCCCTTGGTGATCTCGCAAAAAGAATAGGGCTGACTGCTCGTGGCGGCCAATGATTTCCGAGTGGTGTTCTCGACGATTGCCGCGATCGCTCCTTTCTTTTTTATACTCGCGGCTGATAATCGTTTTGTAATAAACACAGGGAATGCGCTTGAGTTCGGAGAGCAAGGGTTGAGACGTGGTGACTTGGCCAACCACCTGTACGTACTCGCGCCAACTGCCGCTACCGATTTCCTGAGCCACCTGTTGCTGGCATTGCTGTAACTCACGAATAGAGCTAGGGCTGGCCACCTTCATTGCCTTTAACTTCAGCCGATAATAGCCCTCAAGGGCAAAGAGAAAGGCCGACCCCGTTAAGCAAAGGTGAGCAAAAACGCCCATGGCTGCCGTTGAATTCCTCTGTGCTGATTTTAGTCATTCGCGCTAACAGAGCGTCACCCTTTTAACCCACAGATATTAGGCCAACAGTGAGGCCAAAGAGACCATCAACAACGAGCGTGCTCAACACAGCGCCCATAAATCCCCACATGGGCAAAACAGCGGGATAGCCACGACGAATCTGGGATTCAAAGAGGGGCAATAGACCAATGAGGAGTAAACTCAGGCTCAAGAGAACTCCCCACACCTGGCCACTAAAGGTCTGGGCTTGGGCGATCGCCTGTGCCAGCATCTCCTGAACTGAAATCACATCCCCTTCAAGGTACATGATGGCTCGCCAATGGGGAATCACGTCAATCAGGTAAAAGTAGGCATCGGTGATGGCGGTGCCCAGAAAAGATCCCAAAAAAAAGAACACCCCCACCAGTTGTTGCCGCTGCCGTAGGTGCCAGAGCATGAGCGGAAGGGGTAGCGCCTCAATGGGCAAGTGCCACAGGGGTTCCCAGCGCAACCACCCCCAGTAGAGCGATCCTGCCCCCCAGCACCAGCTAAATCCATAGAGCATCTCACCCCAATAGCGGTAGTGGGGTTGGCGTTGGAGGTAAAGACTGAGACCCAGCAGCAGCGGCGTCAGAGCCAAACTCAGCCAAGGCAGTGTCCGCACGAGGGGCGCTTCAATAAACACGGGAATGGAGACCAAGAAGGCGGCAAAGCCAAAGAGGAACCAAGCCAGCCGTGAGCCAAGGCGCAGCGCAGGAAAAACCGAGGGGGAGGTAAGGGCAGTCAAGGGAATCTCGGAAATTGTTAACTTTTATTTCTTTCCTTTAAGGTATCACAGGCTGGAACGTCGTGGTCGGGGCGATTGCCGAGGGGATTGTGAGCGCGCCTTGCGCCGCAGTGTTTCTGATAGATCAATAAAGGCATCCCGCTGCAAAATCGGGTAGGTGCCAATCCAAAGGCGATGGCGGGGCAGGAAGACTTCAGAAATCAGTTCCATCTCTGCCAGATCAGGGCGACGGGAGAGAACCAGCATTTCCGCTACATCGCCGGGGCGAATCCCTCGATGTTGACGCAGTAACTTGGCCTGCACTCTGGTTTCAAAGCCGGTTTTATCACCAATCTCCAGATTTAAGCAGCGTTCACGGTTCTCGATAATCACCAGTTGCCCCTTGTCGTTCACCGTCTCCTCTTTGCCCACCAATTCTTCAGTAACATAGACATCCAAGACGCGCCCGCGCCAAAAGCCCCCATAGGGAAACCGCCGATGGCGACGATTGCGAAATGAGGCCAACACTGCCGGTGCCCAGAGCCAATAGAGACCTGCAATCAGACCCAAAACGAGTTGGGTGCTATCCCCTAAAAAATTCAAACCAAAGGCGACAATGGCCACTGCTACCACAGAGAAGGTTAAGCGTCGCAGAAAGTCCTGAAGTTTGCCCCAAACATAGCGATACTGGGAACCCGTGGCCACCAGTGGCACCAATTGACGGACTTTTTCTTGGGTAAGGGGAATGAGCACAACCAGTTAGGGCGTAGGCGTTGTCTCCAGTGTATTCGTGGCGGGACGAGGCGGCTGGCGATCGCGCCACCAAGCAAGGAGGGTACTGGCAATAAAAATACTGGAATAGGCTCCCGTCGTGAAACCAATGATCAGCGCTAGGGCAAAGTAGCGCAGCGTGTCACCGCCAAAGATGAAGATCGTAATCAGGGGCAGGAGGGTTGTTAGGGTGGTATTAATCGAGCGGCCGAGGGTTTGGACAACCGCCTGATCCACCACCTCTTTAATGCCAAGGTCAGGATTGAGCTTCAGGGTTTCGCGCACGCGATCATAGATGACCACCGTATCGTTCACAGAGAAGCCAATGATCGTGAGCAGCGCCACAATAAAGAGGCTATCAATTTCCACCCCTGCCACGAGTCCCAAAATGGCAAAGACCCCCGTTGTCAGCAACACATCATGGACAAGGGCGACAAGGGCAAAACAGGCATAGTCAAACTGGAAGCGCAGCGTGAGATAAATCGTAATGCCAATAAACGACACCAGTAGCGCCAGCAACCCCGATCGCAGGATTTCTTCCCCAAGGGTGGGGCCAACGGTCTCAATCTGCGTTTTCTGGGGGTCAAAGTCACCCAATTTTTGGGCAAGGGCATCACTGAGGCGGGTGCGCTGATCCACATCGAGGGGCACAGTCCGAATACTCACCCCGTCCTGATCAATAATTTGCAGACTGCTGTTGCCCAATCCCTGTTGGTTGAGCACTTGACGCACCGCATCAATATCTATCGGCTGAGAACAGGTCTGCATAGCGCTACAGGCCAGTTCAAATTGCAGCCGTGTGCCACCGATGAAATCCAAGCCCAACCGTAGGGGACTCCCTAGGGATGCCCAAGAGATGGCCATTGCCCCAAGGCCACTGAGAATGACCACCAAGGATAACCCCCACCAGAGCGATCGCTGGCGATTGACACTAAAGCTCATCGCAAGCTCTCCAGTTTTGGACAGAACCAATTGGGCTTACGCAGACTGGGAATGCTAATGGCGTAAAACAGGAACGTGCGACTACAGGTCAGCGCCGTAAACATACTAATGCCAATGCCGATGGCAAGGGTCACGGCAAAACCGCGCACAAACCCTGTCCCCAAGGCAAAGAGGGCAGCACAGGCAATCAAGGTGGTGACATTACTATCGAGAATACTGGCAAAGGCGCGATCGAACCCCGATTCAACGGAACGGTAGAGGGTTTTCCCCGCCCGTAACTCCTCGCGGGTGCGCTCAAAAATCAGCACATTGGCATCCACCGCCATACCAATACTGAGAATAAAGCCCGCAATCCCCGGCAGTGTCAGCGTCACCCCAAACAGCAAAAACGCTGCATAGGTAAAGATGGCGTAGAGAATTAGCGCAATATCGGCAATCAATCCCGGCAGGCGGTAGTAGGCCACCATAAAGATCAGCACCAGCACCAAGCCTGCCAAACCGGCATAGAGGCTGTCACGAATGCTATCTTGACCCAGCGAAGCCCCCACCGTGCGGTTTTCCACCACCTCTAGGGGAACGGGCAGCGCCCCCCCTTGCAACTGAATCGCTAAATCATTGGCACTCTGGGCAGTGAAGCCACCAGAAATCTCCGCACTTCCGCCAACAATCCCCGTTTCAGCATATTCCACCGCCACCGTTGGCGCGCTAATCAGGCGATCGTCAAGAAAAATCCCAAGGCTGCGTCCCGTGCCAGCAATCTCTTTGGTCAGTTGGGCAAAAAGTTCAGCCCCTTGGCTGTCAAAGCGGACAATCACACTCCAGTTGGGGGATCCGGGGGCGACGGGACTGGCAAAGGCTTCCTTGAGCATTGCTCCTGTCAAATCCGAGGGCGTAAAGAGGCTGGCGATCGCCTGCTGGCTTTTTTCAAGGGATTCACGGTTTTTGGCCAGCTTCGCCTCAATCTCCTTCTGGGCTTCAGGATTATTGGCATTTTGAGCCTGCTCCGCCAAGAGTTGCGCCTGTTCCAAGAGCAGTTGCGACTGCAGTTGCCGCTCAATTTGCAATTGGGTCTCTGTGCCCGGCTTCTGGGCGGCAAAGAGCAGTTGTGCCGTCCCCTTGAGAATCCGTTCCGCCTGCTCAGGATCGGTCACTCCCGGCAATTGCACCAAGAGCTTGTCATCCCCAGCAGTTTGTACCACGGCTTCGGCAACCCCCAAGCCATCAATCCGCCGTTGCACTACCCCTTGAACTGCGGCCAGCACTTGGGGTGTAATTTGCGGCACCTTATCCGTTGTTTGCACCTGCAACGTCAGTTGGGCACCCCCCCGCAGATCTAAGCCCAGCCGAGCCGGTGTGCGCACAATGACCCACGTGGCGGCCATCAGCAACACCAAAATGGCAATTAGCCAGCCGCGATATTTTCCCATGGTTAAACCTGTCCCTGCACCAGCTTCTGCACGGCCGCTACAATTTGGGGCGGTTGCACAATTGTGAGATTCTCTAGAGTGCCGTTGTAGGGGGTGGGAATATCTTGGGAGGAAAGGCGGATCACAGGGGCATCCAGCTCATCAAAGTAGCGTTCCATGATCGAGGCTGAGAGTTCGGCACCAATGCCCCCCGTCTTCATACACTCTTCGACAATCAGCACGCGATGGGTTTTGCGAATCGAGGCACCAATTGTCTCAAAGTCCAAGGGCTTCAGGGAAATTAGGTCAATCACTTCGGGGTCGTAGCCCTCTTTTTCAAGGGTTTTCACCGCTTGCAGCACATGGTGACGCATCCGCGAGTAGGTCAAAATGGTAACATCTTCGCCACTGCGGACTATCTCAGCTTTATTGAGGGGTAGCAGGTATTCCTCTTCGGGGAGGTCTTCCTTGAGGTTGTACAGGAGCACATGCTCAAAGAACAGCACTGGGTTGGGATCGCGAATCGCTGATTTGAGCAAGCCCTTGGCGTTGTAGGGGGTTGAGCAGGCAACAATTTTTAATCCGGGGACTGCTTGAAAGTACGCTTCAAGACGTTGGGAGTGCTCTGCCCCCAATTGCCGTCCAACACCGCCGGGACCGCGAATCACAATCGGGATTTTGAAGTTGCCGCCAGAAGTGTAGCGCAGCATGCCAGCATTATTGGCGATTTGATTGAAGGCCAAGAGCAAAAAACCCATGTTCATACCCTCGACAATGGGACGCAAGCCGGTCATTGCTGCCCCGATCGCCATGCCGGTAAAGCTATTTTCAGCAATGGGGGTATCCAACAGGCGCAGTTCACCATACTTTTTGTAGAGGTCTTTGGTGACTTTGTAGGAGCCGCCATAATGTCCCACGTCTTCCCCCAGTACAAATACTGTGGGGTCACGCTCCATTTCTTCATCAATGGCAGCACGAAGGGCATTAAACATTAAGGTCTCGGCCATGGTTGCGCGGCATACACTCAATTAAGGACTATTTCCTAGGGTAGTTGAAACTGCACCCCTTGCGATCAAAGTGATGGTTGAACCCCTCAAGAAATGAAATCGGTATAATAATTGAGCATTTTCGCGTTGGGGGGGAGTCACTATTTCTCAGCATTGCCAGTCGCTACTGATTACGGGTGTGGATACCGGTGTGGGCAAAACGATGATCACGCGGGCACTGTGGTCTTACGCCCATCGCTATCGTCCCCAAGAACGCTGGGGCATTCTCAAACCGATGCAGAGCGGTACTGCAGTCGAAATCGGAGATGGTGACTACTACTGCCAAACCCTGGCCCTACAACAAACCGCCAGTGAAGTGTGTCCCCTCAGTTTTGCAGCGCCCCTTGCGCCTCCCATTGCCGCCGAGTTGGAACAGCGCACGATTGATTTAGCCCCTGTGTGGCAGACTTACCAGCAGCTTCAGAAGCGGTTTGATTACCTTTTAGTTGAAGGGATCGGCGGTCTAGGGTCGCCCATTACTTGGGAGTGGACAGTGGCGGACTTGGCAGCCGCTTGGAAGTTGCCTATTGTCTTAGTGGCAACGGTGCGCTTGGGGGCGATCGCCCAAATTGTGGCCAATATTGCCCTTGCGCGGCAATACAAGCTGGACATTCGCGGTCTGATTCTCAACTGTGTCACCCCCTGTAGCGACACGGCTATTGCGCAGTGGACACCGCCAGAATTTCTCAGCCGTTTTACCCGAGTACCCGTGCTGGGGGTACTGCCCTGTGGTCAACACTCCAATGAACAGTTGGCGGAAATGGTGGCTGAATGGCCGCTGGATCTGCTTTGGCGTTGAGGACGGTGAGGCAGGAAATCATTTTGCGGCCGATCAAAGCGCATAATTTATAGAGTGACTTAGATTGAATTGACACATAGATCACTGAACTGACCTATGCTAAAGCTCTACGGCGGCGCCAAATCCCGCGCCATTATTGTTCGCTGGTATTTAGAAGAATTGGGAATTCCCTATGAATTTGTGCTGATGGATCTACAAGCCGGGGAGCAACATCAGCCCGACTTTCTCAAACTCAACCCCATGGGTAAAGTGCCCGTGATCGTGGATGGCGATGTCGTGCTCTGGGAATCCGGGGCTATTTTGCTCTATCTCGCCCAAGTCCACGGTGAATTGCCCAAGGATGCGGCTGCCGCTGCCCAAGTTTATCAGTGGGTGCTGTTTGCCAATTCCACCTTGACACAGGCGATGTTTCCGCCTGAAACGCGCGATCGCCAGCTTCCGCGACTCCTCAAAGGCATTGGGACCGCCCTCATGGGGCAATCCTACATTCTCGGCAATGACTTTTCCGTTGCCGATGTTGCCCTCGGATCAGTGCTCGCCTATCTGCAGATGCTCTTTCAGGTGGATTTGAGTCCCTATCCTGAGGTGGCCGACTACGTGACTCGCTTGCAACAACGGCCTGCATTCCCGAAGGAGTTACTGGGGGGTGGGGCATGAATGTCATCTTTCGCGAAGTGGATCCCTTTGATTTATGGATTTGGGTGGAATTTGCTGCACCGCCTTCGTCCGTCGAGCAGCAGTACCTTGAGGAAGTCTTTAACTCGTGGTTTTTCCTAGGGAAGCTGGGGGGATTCAACGCTGAGAATCTCCAAGTCCAAGAAACGGGGTTAGACCTCAGTCACCTCGAGTACGATCGCGCCCAAGCCGACAGTTCGATGATGGCCGTGATGCACAATATGGGCGAGTTTGAATACAATGATCGCTGGGCACGCTGCTGGTTTGACTTGGGCACCAGTGATGCTTTGGCCTTGGATGTCCTGATCAATGCCCTCAATCAGTTTAGTGAGGACTATGTGCCCCTAGAAACGCTCGTGATTGGCGGTGACAACCCCGAGTGGCCGATCGCCACTAGTGAACAGCGGGAAATGATTGAACAATCGGCGTGGCACTAAGTGCGCGGCGTCTTGCCCTCGATGCCCTAGAACGGGTGACCAAGGGAGCCTATGCCGATGTGGCGCTCCATCAGGTGTTGCAACAGCAGTCTCTCAAGGAAGGCGATCGCGCCCTGATCACTGAACTGGTCTATGGGACTATCCGCCAACAGCGCACCTTAGATACCCTGATTCAGGGGTTTTGTCAGCAACTGCCGCCTTTGAAGATACAGTTAGTGCTGCGCCTTGGCCTCTACCAACTGCGCTATCTGGATCGCGTTCCCCCCCATGCCGCCGTCCACAGCAGCGTTGAACTGGTCAAAGAGATTGGCTTAGGCGGCTTTGCCAAACTGGTGAATGGGGTCTTGCGCCGTTACACCCGCTCCACCACCGATCCCCTCGAGGCTTTCATTGCTCACCTGCCCTTGGTCTCTCAACTGGGGTGTCGCTATAGCTTTCCCGATGAACTGGTTGGCGCTTGGCTGGAGCGTTTAGGAGAGCAGGAGTGTGTTGCCCTCTGTCAGTGGTTTAATCACCCGCCCCGCCTCGATCTGCGCCTCAATCCCCTGCGAACAACGGCTGATCAACTGATTGCGGATTTTGAGACAGCAGGCTATCGATTGCAACCAATTCCCTACTTACCCCAAGGACTGGTTCTCCCCCACTGCGGCCAAGCCATGCCGGTACTCCCCGGCTATGCTGCAGGTCACTGGTCGGTTCAGGATCGGGCGGCGCAATGGGTCAGTCATCTGCTGGATCCGCAGCCCGGTGAAGTGGTGATTGATGCCTGTGCAGCGCCGGGGGGTAAAACCACTCATATTGCTGAGTTGATGGCCGATCACGGCCGCGTCATTGCCTGCGATCGCACCCCCAGTCGCCTGCGGAAGTTGGCGCAAAATCGCGATCGCCTCGGCCTGAAGAGCATTGAAATTCACACCCTTGATAGTTCCACGGCAGGGGATTTTGCAGCGATGGGCGATCGCGTTCTTTTAGATGTGCCCTGCTCCGGTACAGGTACCCTGCATCGCCATGCTGATAGCCGCTGGCAACCCCTAAGAACACGCTTAGCTGAACTGGTGCCCCTGCAAGCTCAACTCTTAGCCAATGTTTGCCAGTGGGTGAAACCCCAAGGTCTGCTTGTCTATGCCACCTGTAGTCTAGAGCCCGCCGAAAATGAAGCCCAGATTCAGCACTTTCTGGCTCACCATCCCCAGTGGCACATTGAACCGCCCCCTGCAGCCTTTCCCTTAAAAGCAGCTCCCGCAGGCTGGATCACCGTGTGGCCGCAACGGGACGATATGGATGGCTTTTTTATGGTGCGGTTGCGACGCGATAGCTAAGCCCTAAAGCCACCAGAATTAAAATACCTACCCCCATCAGGCCAGCGATCGGATTACCATTGATGCCCGTGAGCCACTCTGGCGCTATTCCCGTATAGCTGACTAACTTGCCCACATTGACACCAAAGTAGGCCCAGACCAAGCCGCCATGAAGTCCCATGGGAAAGCCCAAACGGCCACCAAAGACCCATTTACTCAAACCAAGAATCCAGCCCAACAGTGCCAAGCCGAAAAACTGCGGCCATGTGGCCAAAATCACCTCCAGGGGATGCAGATAGTGTAACGCTGCAAAGATCAGGCCATTGAGCACCAAGGCAAACCACGGTTGGTACTCTAGCTCTAGCTCCTGCAACAGCCAGCCACGAAACAACAATTCCTCAGCAAAGCCCACGGTCACACCGGTGAGGACGCCCTCCAACAGCAGCAGCCCAAAGCCTTCCGGTAGCCCCTGCCAGCTCACCCAGCCCAAGAATCCTTCGATGAGAAATAGCAGTGCAACCAAAAACACACCCCCCAGCCACCCCAGCAGGGCATCCCGACCAAAGTTCCAACCGCCCTTAAGGCCATAAAACCCTAGGGGCGATCGCTGTTGGTGTACCCGCCGTCCCCAGACTCGCAGCAAGAGAATAAAGATGAGATACAACAGCCCCATATTGACAAAGCTGGCCGCACCGCCCTCTCCCCAGAGAACATAGATACTCAGGCCGATGGGCAGCCACAGCAACACCAGCGTTAGGGCAAAACTAAAGATGCGAATCCAGAAGGGGCGGCGGATCATTTGCCGCCAAAATTGAGAGAAAAGTGGCTTATTCAGCGGGTTCAATGGTACTCGTCAGCCCTGCCATTTTCAGGCCTTCACAATAAAATTCAGCGTGCTCAAGGGCACAGGTAATGACCAAGGCCACCCCCGTCATGTGCGCTTCCATCATGATATCCACGGCTTGGGGTTGGGTGAGGCTCGGCACTGTCTTCAGCAATACCTCCACCACATACTCCATCGAATTCACATTGTCATTGTGCAGGAGCACACGATAGCGGGGCGCCAACTTGCGAACGGTTGCTGGTTTCTCAATGGTTTGCACTGACATTGTTGGCCATGCCTCCATTCAGTGGACATTCAGTATCAGGAATTCAGCAAATATGCTTAAGATTTTAGCAAACGGATCAAACTTGACCACCCGCTGATTCAGGACGTAACAGCGGGAAAGCAATTACATCGCGAATACTGGGCGAATCCGTTAGCAGCATTACCAAGCGGTCAATGCCAATCCCTAAGCCTCCTGTGGGTGGCATTCCATGCTCTAAAGCTGTGAGGAAATCTTCATCAACACTGTGGGCTTCTAAATCTCCAGCCGCTTTGCGCCGTGCCTGTTCCTCCAAGCGTTGCCGTTGATCCAAGGGATCCGTCAACTCCGAAAAACTATTGGCGTGTTCGCGACCAACGATAAATAATTCAAATCGCTCCACCAGTCCCGGTTGACTGCGGTGGGGCTTGGCCAAGGGCGAAATCTCCACAGGATAGTCAAGAACAAATGTGGGTTGAATCAATGTGGGTTCAACGGTTTGCTCAAAGACTTCGTTGAGCACTCGGCCAATCGTGTCACAGGTGTCTAAGTCTTTTACCCCTACTTTTTGGGCTGCTGTTTTTGCCGCTGCCAGATCGCTCAATTGCCGAAAATCAATCCCAGTGGCTTCCAACACCCCATCGTGCATCGTCACCCGTCGCCATGGGGGTGTCAGATCAATTGTTTCCCCCTGATAAGTCATCTTGAGCGTGCCCAACACCTCCATCGCTGCTGTGGTGATAATCGCCTCCGTCAGCGTCATCATATCGTTGTAGTCGGCGTAGGCCTGATAGATCTCAATGGATGTAAATTCAGGGTTGTGCTTGGTTGAGATGCCCTCATTGCGAAAGATGCGCCCCAGTTCATAGACCTTCTCAAAACCACCGACGATGAGGCGCTTCAGATGCAGTTCTGTGGCAATGCGCAAATAAAGCTGCATCTCCAGTGTGTTGTGGTAGGTAATGAAAGGACGCGCCTCAGCCCCCCCGGCTTCCGCCTGTAACACCGGCGTTTCAATTTCAATAAAGCCTTGCTCATTGAGGTAGCGGCGAATGGCTGCAGTGATCAGTGCCCGCTTACGGAACGTATCGCGCACGTGGGGATTGACGATGAGATCCACATAGCGCTGACGATAGCGTTTTTCCACATCCGTCAGGCCGTGCCACTTGTCCGGCAGGGGCAGCAATGACTTCGTGAGCATGGTGTAGGATTCCACAACAACCGAGAGTTCACCCTTTTCCGTGCGCTTGAGGGTGCCCACAGCGCCAAGGATATCGCCGACATCCGTAAGGTGCTTCAAATCGGCAAAGGCGGCTTCCCCCATGCCTTGGCTAATGGTTTGCTTATCGAGGTAAAGCTGAATTGTGCCGCTGTCATCCTGAAGTGTAAAAAAGGCCAGCTTACCAAAGACGCGCCGCGCCATAATCCGACCAGCGACACTGACGCGATCGCCCACCGCTTCGCCAGCAGCCAAGTGAGCATATTTTTCTTGCAGAACTGCCGCAGTATGGGTGCGCTCCCAACGATAGGCATAAGGGTTCATTCCCTGTGCTTGCAATGTTTTTGCTTTCTCAATCCGTGTTGCCCGAATTTCGGCTCCCGTTGCCCCCACGTCGGCCATATTGGTAGAAACTCTCCACAATTAGCAAACCTTAACCTTCTCATTGTACGCTCTGGAATCGGTACCAACGCTGCAAAAGGGGAATCGAGTACAGTGGAAGCTAGTGTGACCAATGAACAAGAACAAACGGCTATGCCCCCTGCGAAGTCCCCTCGCCGTAAAGCTCCCGAACCCATTGATCTGCATGATCCCCAGTACTACTTCAACCGCTCTTTAAGCTGGCTGGAATTTAATAAGCGGGTACTCCACGAAGCCTATGACCCCCGCACACCGCTACTAGAGCGGCTCAAATTTATGGCCATTTTCAGTTCCAACTTAGATGAATTTTTCATGGTGCGGGTGGCCGGTCTAAAGCAGCAAGTGGAAAGTGGCGTTGTTCAAGGGGGAGCCGATGGCATGCCCCCAGCGGAGCAATTACAAGCAGTGCGGCAGTATCTGCTACCAATCGTTACTGAGCAGCACCGCTATTTCGACCAAGAACTGCGTGCCCTCTTGGCCAAGGAAGCTATTTTCCTCACCTGCTTCAATGAGTTGACCCCCGAGCAGCAGGCCTATCTCAACGACTACTTCCAAGCCCAAGTTTTTCCGGTGCTCACCCCCTTAGCAGTCGATCCGGCGCACCCCTTTCCCTATATCTCTAGCCTCAGCCTCAACCTTGCGGTTCTGATCCGTGATCCCGAATCTGGTCAAGAGCGACTGGCACGGGTGAAAGTACCGAATCGGTTTCCGCGCTTTGTTGCCCTGCCCCAACATTTGCACTCGCCCCAAGGTGCCCATTGGCTGGGCGTTCCCCTTGAAGAAATTATTGCCCACAACCTCAGTGCCCTCTTTCCGGGGATGGAGATTCAGGCCTACTTTACCTTTCGCATTACCCGTAGTGCTGACCTCGAACTGGAAACGGATAAGGCGGATGATTTACTGATTGCCATTGAGCAGGAAATTCGTAAACGGCGCTTTGGCTCTGTGGTGCGTCTAGAGGTGCAGCGGGGTATTCCACCGCTTCTGAGGCAAACCCTGATGGAAGAGATGGATCTCGAGGAGATTGATGTCTATGAACTCGATGGCCTGTTGTGCTTGAATGATTTGTTTACCTTTATGGGATTACCCTTGCCCCAGTTCAAGGATCCGGAGTGGCAACCCCAAGTTCCCCCCAGTTTCCAGCGGGTAGAGGAACGGGAATCAATGTTTGACACCAGCAGCGAAATTACCACCCTCGGCACTGACTATTGGGAAGCCATGGCCAACGAACTCTTTAGTCTTATTCGCGAGAGGGATATTATCGTTCACCATCCCTACCATTCCTTTGCGGCAACGGTACAGCGCTTTATTACCTTGGCGGCCCATGATCCACAGGTACTGGCGATTAAGATGACCCTCTATCGCACCTCCGGTGACTCGCCGATTGTCAGTGCCCTGATTAAAGCCGCAGAGAATGGCAAACAGGTGGCGGTCTTGGTGGAACTGAAGGCACGATTTGATGAGGAGAACAATATCCTCTGGGCACGGAAGCTGGAAAAAGTGGGCGTTCACGTGGTCTATGGCGTACCGGGTCTAAAGACCCACACGAAAACGGTTTTGGTTGTGCGCCAAGAGGCGGGGCAAATTCGCCGTTATTTCCACATTGGCACGGGCAATTACAATCCCAAAACTGCTGGCCTCTATGAAGACTTGGGGCTGTTTTCCTGCTGTGAGGAATTGGGCGCAGATCTCTCGGAACTCTTTAATGTGCTCACGGGCTATTCCCGCCAACGGGATTATCGCAAGCTTCTTGTTGCGCCAACAACAATGCGCGATCGCACGCTGCAGTTGATTTACCGCGAGATTGAACACGCCCGCAACGGTCAACCGGGGCGGATTATTGCCAAGATGAATGCGATTACAGATACACAAGTGATTCGTGCCCTCTATGAGGCTTCCCAAGCAGGGGTGGAAATCGATCTGATTATTCGCGGCATGTGCTGTCTGCGGCCGGGGGTGCCAGGAGTGAGCGATCGCATTCGGGTGATTAGTATTATTGGCCGCTTTTTGGAGCACTCACGGATTTTCTACTTTGGCAACAATGGCGAGCCAGAGTACTACATTGGCAGTGCCGACTGGCGATCGCGCAACTTAGACCGCCGTGTTGAAGCCATTACCCCCATTCAGGATCCAACCCTTCAACTGGAACTCAAAGAGCTGCTTGAAATTATGTTGGCAGACAATCGCCAAGCGTGGGAGCTGCAACCCGATGGGACTTACCGGCAACGACAGCCAGCCTCCGGCGAACCCGAACGTGGTACCCACAGTGTCTTAATGGCACGCACCCTCAAGGAACTAGAGGCGAGCCGCTAGTTAGCGCCTGCATACCCTTGCGCCATGGCGCGAAAGTCTGGACTCGTTTGCAGGAGTTCCTGGTAGCTCCCAACAGCCGCCACTTGGCCATTGGCCATGAGGTACAGGCGATCGCAGGCCATAACGGTGCTGAGGCGGTGGGCAATCATAATAATCGTTTTCTCCCCACTCAAGGCTTGAATCGCATCCATGACTCCCGCTTCCGTTTGATTGTCGAGAGCGGCTGTCGCTTCATCCATGATCAGCACGGAGGGGTTGTGATAAAGGGCACGAGCAATCCCCACCCGCTGCCGCTGTCCGCCTGAAAGGCGCACCCCCCGTTCACCCACAACCGTATCTAGTCCCTCAGGGAGGGTACGGACAAAGGTGGATAACTGAGCCGCTTCTACCGCAGCCCACACAGCCGTTTCATCAATTGCCTCATCCGGTAAGCCAAAGGCAATGTTGCGCCGCAGCGTATCATCAGAAAGATAAATGGTTTGTGGAATATAGCCAATCTGCCGTTGCCACTGGGGCAGGTTCTGATAAATACTCTCACCATCCACGCGAATATCTCCTTGAGAGGGTTCGAGAAGTCCCAAAATTAGATCGACAATTGTGGTTTTTCCTGCCCCTGACGCCCCCACAAAGCCAACCATTTCCCCCTTTTTGATGGTGAGAGAAACCCCACAGAGGGCTAGCCGAGGCGCATTGGGATAGGTGTAGTGAAGATCAATCAGTTCGAGGCGATCGCGAAAAGGCTTGATGGTCACAGGTTCTGCCTGGTGAATTTCTAGCGATCGTGCCTCTAAAAGGTCATCGTAAATAATATCTAAAGAAGCAGAGTAAAAAATGACACTATTTAAACTCACCATCAATCGGGTCGCCGAGGGTAAAAGTCGAAACGCAGCGGCCGCAAACAAAGAAATGAGAGGTAACACCTGAGCCACTGACCCCTGCTGAACCAGTATCAGAATGATAATCAGAATAATGATTATGACCGCAAGGGTTTCAAAATAGGAGCGGGGCAGTTGGTTAATAAAAATCAAGAAGTAATGAGCCTTGCGATCCTCAATCAGATTTTCTTCATAGACATCAAGAAAAACTTGTTCTCGGCCGAGGATTTTGACTTCTTTAATACCACCAAGTCCTTGATTGATGCTTTGGACAACCTTCTGAGCGTAGTGAACCCGTTTAGCACCAATTTCCTTGAGCTTTCTGCGAAAGAACCTAAAGAAAAAATAGGATAGAATCGCTAGAACTGCAATAACAACTAAGGAAATAAATGGATTGCTCAAGATAATCACGGTAAAAATAGCAAAAACAATCAGTGATTCTGAAATGATAATCAATAAAGGCAGTACGTAGCCAGTAAAAATATTAATGGTTTCACTGCTGGCATTTTGAACGAGCTTGGCTGTGTTATTTTGCAGGTGAAAGGTATAGGGCTTAAAGAGATAGCTGCGTAGGAGCATCATTGAAAATTTAAGCTCCTTTTCGTTGAGAAATCTAGACTGAAGATAGTTGCTCCCCACAATAAATAAATTCTTGCCAATAAAGAGGATAGCGAAGCTAATGCTGAGAATGAGCAGCCATTGGTACTCTTCTTGTGGCGTTAAGGGGACTGCACTGTGGCGCCAAAACAGAAGATCATTGAGGCGACTGGGCTTTTCGATAATCGCAATAAAAGGGAGTACCAAGCCCACCCCCAGGGCCTCTAAAATAGTGCCAATGAGCATTAAGATACCCATCCCTACCAGCTGCCAGCGATCGCCCCGATCCAGTAGCCGCCAAATTTTGCCAAGGGAGCGTAGTGCAGGGTGCTTTAACATTCCGTTTTAGAGGTAACAACGCCTTAATCTTAGGCTACTTATGCCCAAGTCGTGCTTCCCAAATCTGGCGGAATATCTTGCCAGCGACCTTGACCGACCGCCCGAACCGCTTCCCGCAAATCCACTGCTTTGGTATAGAGTGCCTTACCGACGATCGCCCCCGATAAACCATATGGGCTTAGGGCAAAGAGACTGAGAATATCCGTGAGGGAACCCACGCCACCCGATGCAATGACCGGACGATCGGTTGCCGCCAATAACTGTCGTAGTGCGGGGATATTCGGCCCTTGGAGAGTGCCATCCCGCTGAATATCGGTGTAAATAAACCCTGCCACCCCCATTGCTGCCATTTTTTGGGCGAGATCTGTTGCCAAAATTGTTGAGGTTTCTAGCCAACCCCGCGTTGCCACATAGCCATCGCGAGCATCCAGCCCTACCCAAATGCGTCCGGGGTATTCTGCGGCCAACCTGGCCACTAGCTCTGGATTCTCAAGAGCCACAGTACCCAAAATGGCACGATTGACGCCTTGGAGAAAGAGATCAGCCACTGCTTGGCGCGATCGCAAGCCACCCCCCACCTGCACAGGAATTTCAAGGGATGCGACAATTGTGGCAATGAGGTCGTAGTTGCGCAGTTCTCCTGTTTTAGCGGCATCCAAGTCAACGACATGTAAGCGGGGAGCACCCAACCGTTGCCAGTAGAGAGCGACTTTTAGAGGATCATCATGAAAAACCTTGACTTTATCATAGTCCCCTTGCACTAAGCGCACACATTTGCCGTCAAGTAAATCAATGGCGGGGATAACATCCATTGGCGTCAGAAATCCCTATTGAAAAATTAAAAATTTAAGCATAGCTCCCATCTTAGCAGTTAGAACGGGTGATCCAGAGGTACTTGCATTTTTGAAAAGCGGGCACAACATTCAGGCTGCATTTCCTCGAGCGTTGTGAATTTGAGTGTTGCTCACCAGTCAAGGTAAGCTAGCAAACAGAGGATTTGCTTGGGGTAAAGGACATGGCTGTTACTGCCGCCATTATTCTCTTATTGTTGAGTGGCTGGGTAAATGACCATCCGTGGGGATGGCCACTGATTCTTGGTCTAGGATTGGGCTATTGGTACTGGCGGCGGCGATCGCCCGCTGCGCCAAACGTGTCTCCCCCTCAACCTTCCCTGCATCCTCAATTACTGGAAAAGCAACTGGCAGACACTCAGAACCTTTTGCAGGAACTTCCCATGGAGCGCCAAGCCTCCCTACAATCAACCCACAGCCAACTCCAACAGCGATTGGATAGCCCAACGGTTGAGGTGTGTGTCCTCGGGCAATCGGCCTATGCTCTCAATCGGGTGTACGATGCCGTCGCTACCCTACCCCTTGATAGCTGTACGCTTCAGCAGCAAACATTGGCAACAGTACCCCAAGCAGACTTAGTGCTCTTGACCGTAACGGGTGCCCTCACCGCCAGTGAGTTTGAGATGCTGCGGGTGTTGCAAGCAAGCCATTATCACGTTCTTGTGGTGTGGTATCCAGAAATGGGGCAGGGGGGCGATCGCCCGAAGGGCGCGCTTTGCGATTGCCCAAGGGGCGCGCCTTGCGAACGCCCAAAGGGCGCGCTTTGCGAACGCGTCGCACTACATTTACAGCAGCAACTGCAACAACTCCAAATTGGGCAAGATCAACTGATTCCCTTTACCCCCCACAATCCCCAAGCCCTCACCTCTGCATTGCTGCACTGTCTCACTCAAAAGCGAGCCAATCTGGTCTTGGCAGGCACCTATCGCCGCGCCCAACAACTCCATCAACAGGCGCAAGCCGCCCTCAATCAGTATCGCCAAGAACGAGCCATCCCGATTATTGAACGCTACCAATGGCTAGCGGCAGCGGCAACGGCAGTGAATCCTCTCCCGCTTCTGGATCTCGTGATGGCCGGCGGTCTATTGGTGCGCCTCACGTGGGATCTAGGTCAAATCTACCAACGCTCCTTTCGCTTGGCGGATGCCGAACCCCTTGCTAAGGAGCTATTGCGGCTAATCGTGCAGTTGGGGGCTGTGGAACTGGGCACACAATCCCTAGGGCAGTGGCTCAAGGGCAATTCCCTCACCTATCTGGCTGGGAGTTGTTTACAGGGGGCAACAGCAGCCTATGTGTTGCGCCTGAGTGGATTGAGTTTGATTCATTACTTTGAGACGGCTCCCCAAACAAAAGCGCTGCCTTTGGTGGCTCGATTGCAGCAAAGCCTTCAATGGGCACAACAACAGGTGGGACGCTCTCCCCTGCAAACCCTAGGACATTCTCTCGGCTTGCCGTCGGCCTAGCCAGTGGCGCAGGAGTTGAGCCGCAAAAAGCACAACAAATGCGGGATTGTTCATCAGATAGCGTTGCCAGAGGCGTCGGGGTTCTTGCAGGAGTCGAAAGAGCCACTCTAGACCGATCGCCATCATCCAGCGAGGTGCTTGCGCCACAACACCACTGTGAAAGTTGAAGGCTGCTCCCACACCCACCAAGACAATGGGTAGAAAAGGGCTTTGGCGAGCCATCCACTCCTCCTGCTTGGGACAGCCAAGGCTGACAAAAACCAGATGAGCACCACTATCAAGGATGCGCTGGCGATCGCTGGCCTCCTCCGCAGGGGTCAAGGGACGAAAGGGGGGCGCGTGGGCACCCACCAACTGAATAGTGGGAAAGCGCTCTCGCAGATTCTGTTGCAATCGCTCCAACACGAAGGGTTCACTGCCATAGAGGAAAATACGCCAGCCTTCCTCTTGGGCGCGATCGCACAACGCCAGCATCAAATCAGGACCATAGACCCGCTCCGCCTGAGGAAAGCCCAAGAGTCGTAAGCCCCACACCAAGGGCATGCCGTCAGAGGTCACCAGTTGGGCACCATTCACCATCCATCGGAAGGGCGATCGCCACACCCCCGTCATGACCACATGGACATTGGCCGCCACCACATAGCCTCCCTTACCTTGATTAATCCATTTAGCCATGAGATCACAGGCTTGGCTGTAGGTGGTGAGATCAATCCGTGTTCCTAAAATGTGCGCTGATTCCACGCTGGGGCGACTCCGCATGTTTCACTTGATTCCAGCGTAGGACATTGGTTGCAGAACCGAAGTGAACATCCGACAATGCAAAGCAGAAGTGATGTTGCGCCCTGGGGAATGAATTTAGAAGAGTGCTATCGCATTCTGGAGTTGCCACAAGGAGCGTCCTTAGCCCAAGTGAAATCCGCCTACCGACAGCTAGCGCGACGCTATCATCCCGATGTCAACCCCGGCGATCGCACTGCCCATGAGAAGTTTATTCTCCTCCAACAGGCCTACAAAAAACTAGTACGAGTACTGCCCACCGTTCGGTCTACTCCTGTTAAATCAGAACCCCCATCTCGCCCGCCGCAGACACCGCCGCCTCTCTCTGCCTTTGAGATTCAACTGAAGCACGCCAGCTATCGCCAACTTCAGGAATTTCTCAAATATCGCTGCTATCAACGTGCCATATCCCTTGTGGAAGGGTTGGCCAGTCGACTGCCCCAAGATGCCGAAGTACGCCAGTGGCAAGCCGTCACCTATCAGTGCTGGGCGCGGCAACTCATGCGCGATCGCCAGCCCCAAGCGGCACGGGAATACCTGCATCGCGCGCTGAAAGCAGATCCGGATAACCGACTCCTTTGGCAAGAAGCTGAAAAGGACTTTCGTACCCTTGATCGCCTCTACGGCAAAGAAACCTAAGTCCAGTCCTCTCGCTTATTGCTACCCACCTTGTAAACACCGCCGCGAGCGTGAATGGCACGAGTACGCTCAAAAAGTTCTTCCTCCGTGAGTTGCCATTTTTCTAGCAGCTCCGCCATTAACTTCTTATTCGTTTCGGCACCGGGGAAGCCGTCGTAGCGAATGAGCAAGCGTCCTAACTCCGCTAGGTTGTAATCACTGATGCCCTCTTGCCGCAGGCGCTCGAGGACTAACTGATCTTGGGCTTCGCGGGGATGTTGTAGGTTTTGGGAGTTTGTCATTTCAGCCTCCAAGCTCAACGTTTTAACGGCTAGTTTTGCGATAGCGATGTCCCGGCTGCTGCTCCACCCAACCCGCTAGCTCTAAGTGCATTAGTTCTGCCATCACCACCCCTGTTTCCAACGGTACGCGCTGCACAATGTCATCAAAGGCAACACTATTGCTACCTTGGCTCAGTTGTTGAATGGCCTCGAGAATCTGTTGCTGGGGGGGGGATAGCGTTGGAGCTGGGGCTGAGAAGGGTCTTGGATCAAGGGAGGGTGTATGCCCCAATTCTTCGAGGAGAGCTTCTTCTCCCAAGATAATCTGTGCCCCCTGATTCACCAGACTCAGGGCACCCTTGGCACGGTGGTTATCGAGATGCCCCGGCAGCACATAGACATCACGACCATACTCAGCAGCATAGCGAGCAGTGATGAGGGCACCGGATTTGTAGGGAGCCTCTGCAATAATCACCGCACGGCACAGACCAGCAATGATGCGGTTGCGGCGGGGAAATTGGGAGCGATCAGCACCCACCCCCCTAGGATACTCGCTCAAGAATCCCCCGCGTTCCCGAATCTGGTAATAAAGCGAACGATTTTCCGGTGGGTAGATCATATCTACACCTGTGGCTAAGACGGCCAGTGTGGCACCTCCAGCTTCTAAACAGCCGCGATGCGCCGCGCCATCAATGCCTGCGGCCATTCCGGAAACAACAATAAACCCAGCTTTGGCAAGGGCATACCCCAGCTTGTGCGCCCAACGTTGGCCATATTCCGAAGGATCACGGGTACCGACAATGGCAACGGTTGGTGTGGGTTGACTCAGGAGTTCTGTAATACGGGCACCCCCATAGTAAAGCAAGGGCGGCGGATCGGGAATTTCCCGCAACAGTGGTGGATACTGGGGGTCACTCAGCACCCAATGGTGGGGATTTTGCTGGCAGTGGTGTTCGTAGAGGGCTAGGGGTTGGCACTGTTGACGATAGTAGGAGATCGCCGCTTGGAGTTTGGCACCAATCCCCTCTACTTTTCCTAAGGTTTCTACGGACGCTTCCCAAGCAGTTTTCATATCCCCAAAGTGTTGCCAGAGGCGTTTGAGCAACACTGGACCAAGGCCGGGTACCTGTGACCAACTGTACCAATAGGCACTATCAGCGGGAACCAAGGGAGTTTAGTAGGCTTCCTGCAACTCGTAGAAGTCAGGGGTGATGTAGTCCTTACGCAGCGGCCAGCCCACCCAATCCTCGGGCATAAGGATGCGCTTCAAATTTGGGTGCCCCTCATAGACAATGCCAAACATATCGTAGGATTCTCGCTCTTGCCAGTCGGCGGTTTTCCAAATCCAATAGACGGAAGGCACACGGGCATCGTCCCGGGGCACAAAGACTTTAATCCGCACCTCTGGGGGGCGATCAGCATTATCACTGAGCTTGATCAGGTGGTATGTGCTCACCAAGTCTTGGCCGGGGCCCGAATCATAGGCAGCTTGGCACTGCAAATAGTTAAAGCCGTCGGCATAGAGCGCTTGGCACACCGCCAGCAGGCGATCGCGATCAACTTTAATGATTTCTACGCCAGAGGCATCGGTACCGAGGGATTCCACACTCAGGTTTTGAGACTGGAGAAGGCGGCATACAGGGCCAGCTTCAACAATGGGGGCTTCGGGGGTGTCACTCATGTTCGCTGCTCCAACCTAAAGGCAATCAACTCACTCAGGACCATTCGAGGGCACGTTTGCGCCACGCATAAACCAGAGCCACGACCAGAATGGCAATGAAAATCAAGGCTTCAATAAAGGCCAGTAAGCCCAACTGATGGAAGGCCACCGCCCAAGGATATAAAAAGACCGTCTCCACATCAAAAATGACAAAGACGAGGGCAAACATGTAGTAGCGCACATTGAACTGAATCCACGCGCCACCAATGGGTTCCATCCCCGATTCATAGGTCGTCAAGCGGATCATCCGCCCCGATTTGGGACGCAATAGCGCAGAGGCAGCTAAAGCCAGTACGGGTACCAGACCACAGATAATCAAAAAGCCAAGAAAATACTCGTAACCACTGAGAACAAACACAGTTGCAGTGTCCCTCGATCTTGGAATCGCTACCATTTTGACACACTCCCCTAGCGATCGCTAGGCTAGGGATCAATAGAAAAAACTAAATTGCCCTATAGCGAATCATTAGCGATGTCCCAACCTACTGTCCTCTGTGCTGGCGAAGTCCTCTTTGACTGTTTAGAAGTGCCCCCTGATCTCCCCCAGTGTTTTCTTGGGGGTGCCCCCGCCAATGTGGCCTGTGGTTTGGTGAAGTTGGGGGTGAGTGCTGCCTTTTTGGGGGCTGTGGGGGACGATGCCTTGGGGGAGCAGGCCTGTGCCGAATTAGCCGCTTTGGGCGTCAATATCGAAGCGGTGGAGCGGGTCGCTGGGGTGCCGACGCGGCAAGTGCGCGTTCAACTGCTGGGGGGCGATCGCCAGTTTGTGGGCTTTGCGCCAGCGGGAACTTCTGTTTTTGCCGATATGCAGTTCTCTGGCCAGCAAGTCTCGCCGTTGCTTCTAGCTGGGGCACGATTTTTCGTTACTGGGACGCTCGGACTGGCCAGTCAACCGACTGCCACCACCATTGAACATCTGATGCAACAACTGCAGCAAAATGGTGCCTTGATTCTCATTGATGCCAATTGGCGACCCATCTTTTGGCCGGATCCGCAGGCTGCTCCTGAACGCATTCGTCCGTTTCTAGCACAGGGGCATTTCCTGAAACTTGCCAAGGAGGAGGCGGAATTGTTTTTCTCTGACAGTGATCCCCAAGTTGTCTATCGTGCCCTTTGGGGGATGGCACCTGACCATGGCGTGGTCATTACTGACGGAGATCAAACTATTCGCTACTGCTGGCACGGAAATCAAGGGGAATTACAACCACCCTCCATGCCAGTAGTGGATACCACTGGTGCCGGCGATGGCTTTGTTGCGGGTTGGATTGCCCAATTATTGCAGGGCAGCCTGGAAACCTACCGTGACCCCCAATGGCAGACTGCTTGTTTAGAATTTGCCACGGTGGTAGGTGCCTTGGTGACGACAAAACGGGGAGCGATCGCGGGTCAACCCACCCTTGCTGAGGTCACTCAATGGCTTCGAGATCATCCTCAAAGAAAAATACGGACGCACTCACTGCCCTAGCAGTGGTTGATGGGCTTGTCACGATCGCTGGCTGATTTTCATGGCTAGGGAGGGCTGCCGCCAAGGGACAGGCCCGCCAAAACCCCCGCACCGGCACATTCAGTTTTTCGCAGGTACCACCCCACCGCCCTTTGGAATAATAGAAGCGGCAAAAGCGGCAAGTTGTGGGAGTAACAATTGGGCTGTCCATCGTGGGGATCAACTCCGAAGTAAAATCTTTAGGCTCTCTACCTTCCATCCTATGAAATTGTCCTCAGCGACTTTTTCAGGGATCACGGGGTCAAAGAGGCCTAGGAAGCAAGTTTTAGCGATCCCCAGTGGTCAACAGTGCTTTTAGATTCTTTTCATACTCCCGCAACACTCCGTAATAATGCAGACATCGATTGTAGTAAAAGTGAAAAAAAGGTTACGCCCGCAGACGCAACCCATGGAGATCACTCTATTTTTAAGCTGCAGAAGAGATTAACGCACCGCAGCTGGCGTCGGTTCCTTGGCGGGGATCAAGAGCAACTTGATCATTTGCCACACATTCGAGAGATAGAGGGGAAGTTTCTTGAGGAAACCGCCATTTTGCTTGCTAATTTCTGTGAGCTTGGCATTGTTTTCAACACACCGCTCTAACCGCTGATAAAATTCTGGATGATCAACATCCAGAATCACGGGGAAAACACGGCCTGCGGTTTCATTCGTTTTGGCAATCACCTCACGATCATACTCGCGGGCATCCAAGCCAATGGCGGCATAGAACTTCGCCCGCTGCAAATCGTTGAGGTACATCGTGGCAAAGACCGACAGCAGGAAGAAGCGGCACCACAGTTTCGGCGGCACCCAGCAGACCATGAAGTAGCGTGCCCACTTCTTACCCGAGAGGGACAGGGGAATTTCCTTAATCTTTTGCCAGAAGGTGCGCGGACGATCCAGCATTTGCGGTTGGGCACGCATCACGGCGTCAAAGAAGTCACCGTGGCGGTTTTCGTCTTGGCACCAGTTCTCAAAGAAGCGGAAGATGGGGTAGATGCGATGTTCAGGATATTTTTCGAGATGACGATAGATCGTAATGTAGCGCCAGTAACCAATTTTCTCGGAGAGGTAGGTGGCGTAGAAGATGAATTCTGGTTCAAAGTAGGTATAGCTGCGGTGCTGCGTCAAAAAGCCGAGATCCAACGATAGGTTGAAGTCGGACATGGCTTTGTTGAGGAACCCTGCGTGGCGGGCTTCATCGCGAGACATGAGGGCAAAGCACTCCGCCAGTAGAGGGTTGCGATCTTTAAGCTTGCGGCTTAGTTCTTTGTAGAGGAGAAAGCCAGAAAATTCCGCTGTACAGGAGCGCTCCAAAAATTCAATAAACAACTGGCGGGTTTCACCATCAATGTGATCCCAAGACTGTTCAAATTCTTCGTCCCGCACAAAGTGGTGGCGGTTGTAGTCGCAGCGAAATTCCTCAAGGATGGCCTGAAGTTCTGCTTTATTTTCCGTAATGTCCATATTGGCCATCGCTTCAAAGTCAGTGGTATAGAAGCGGGGCGTGAGGATGGTTTCCTTGGCAGGGGCTTTGATGCCCGGCCGCAGTTCTTCAAACTCTGGTTTGGCGACGGTATTAACCATAAAAAGCTGCGTCTCGCTCTTGCTAACGGCACTCATAAAGCATGGTAGCGAAAATCACCGATGCGTTACAGGTCGTTACAGAACCGTTACATTCCCCACCAGCGACTGAGTTGATTGCGCCAGCGATCGCCCCAAGAAGCCGACCATGTGGGTTGGCTATAGCGTTGAATTAACTGTTGCCCCAAGGGAGTGAGGCGATAGCGATCGGTGAGGCCTTGACCATCCACTTCGCGGCGCAGTAAGCCGACGCGGATCAACCAGTCCAATTCTGCTTCTGCTAGGAGGGGCGGCAAGGGCGATCGCGTGAATCCAGATTTAAGACCCGCCTCCCCCACAATTTCTAGGAGTGCCACACTCCGCTGCTGCATTGTCTGAAACAAGGGGGGCAAAAAGGGGCTACAGCGCAGGGCCCGATCGCCCCGTTCTAAGGCTTTTTGGGAATATGCGATCGCCATAGGGTACATCCCTACAGAAGATCTGAATAGCTGCTATCAATGAAGGTTGCGCGGTCATTCACTGAGTTTCCACTTGGGGGAGGTGTTCTAGGGGAATGAACCGACGCAGAGTCTGGTCGAGAAGAGGAAGCTTCTAACGCCTGACGACGGCGCTCAGGCAAAACCACGCGCTCCATAATGAACTCAATCGTGCCCTTGCGCAGCCATCCCCGTGCCACCAAAATATCGCCGAGTCTTGCCCCTGTTGCCCGCTGATCCGCCAAGGCAACTTCAATTTGTGCGGGTGTTACCAATTCTGCCTCCACTAGATAGTTCCCTAGGCGTTTCGTGTAGCTGTCATCATCGGGACGCTGAATAAAGGGGCGCTTTTTCGCAGGTGCCTCGGTCTCTGTGACCACATCGGGGAGACTCTCAAGTGCCCGCTGATTTCCTGCCAAAGCAACTAAGCACTCTTTGATTTTCATCAGAATTTCCGCTGCTCGCCGGGGTTGATTTTGCTGGGCTGCCTGCTCCAAGAGCCGCGCTTCTGCCTCAATCAGTGTTTGTCGTGATGCCATTGCTGCGACCTGTAAAATGCGTGCCTGCTGCTGAAGGACAGCCATATCCCCTTCCAGAAGAGCTTTTTTGCACTGCTTGAGGACAAGGGCTCCCTGCTTCAGCAGGACTTTTTGGGTAGGAGTAGTCATAGACGGCAACAGCGGGGATAAAGAAGATGACTTAAAAGAATATTAAAGCTTAGCAACTGCCTTTGGTATTGTTTAGGCAATGGGGAAAACGGAATCTACTTTATACTATAGCCCTTTGTATTGAACCCATTCCGCTGCAACTGTGTCAAAGTAAAGGTTTTGTAAAGATGGGGTCATTGTTGCTGCTGTAGGACGGTCTTGAAGAGTTCTTTCACTTGCTCCCAAGCATCCCGTGCTGCCGCTGCATCGTAGCTATCCCGTTGATCGCAGAAGAAGCCATGATCTGCTGGATAGATGAAGATGTGGTGGCGAATGCCGTGGTGGCGCAGCGCCGTTTCAATTTGCTTCACCTGTTCCATGGGAATACTTTGGTCGCGATCGCCAAAGAAGGCATAGAGCGTGCCGCGAATTTTCGGTGTGATTTCAATCGTGGGTAGGCCACCGCCGGGGGTCATGGTTGTAATCCCAGCACCGTAGAATGAGGCCGTGGCTTTAATGTCCGGTAACTGAGCCACTAGATAGGCCACATGACCGCCAAAGCAAAAGCCAATTGTGCCAATGGCATCGCCATCGACATTTTCAAGGCCACGCAGATAGGCAATTGTGGCTTGGGTATCACTGAGGAGTTCCTCGGCTTTGGTTTGGTTTTTGTACTGCCGCCCCAAATCAATATCAGCGGCGGTGTAGCCCGTTTCAAAGCCGGGAGCAAAGCGTTGGTAAAGGGCGGGGGCGATCGCCACATAGCCTTCGCGGGCAATGCGTTCGGTTACATCGCGGATATGGGCATTGACGCCAAAAATTTCCTGAAAGACAATCACTGCCGGATAACGGCCGGGGGCAACAGGCTCCGCTAAGTAGGCATCAATGAGCAGATCGCCATTGACCACCTTGACCCAACGACTGGTAATCTCCACCATCGTGAACCTCCTAGGCAGGAATATCGAGGTCTGGAAACGTGCGCTTGAAGTCGCTAATCAATTCATCGAGTTCCGCAAGGGCGGATTCAATATCAATGGTGAGGGTGCCATGACCGGGGAGTTCCAAGAGCTTTTTGAGACTCTCCCGCTTCGCCAAAACAATCGCTAGACGTTCCTGTAGTGTGGCTAACTCCATGTTTAACCTCGCTGCAAAACTCACTTTTACTGTATCGCTTCCTTGGACAGATTCTCCCCTTTAGGGGGTGTAGGGGGCACGAGTTCCACATTGATTTCATTCACAGGGCGCGGGCGCAGTTCCAAAGATTGCGATCGCGGGAGTAGATCAAAGACTTCCCGAAACGTGTCATCAAGGGTTTCAAAGGGTACTACACCGATAAATTCCTGCCGCAATTGCCCTTGGCGATCGAAAATCAGGGTTTGCGGTACCCGGCCTTTGTAGTAGTAGCCCGCTTCATTGGGGGAGAACTGCGCCCCAAAGGGTAAGGCATCCACATTAATGGCGATGAAATCCGTGACGCGACCATAGTACCCCTGCAACTGGGAGATGGTTGAGGCAAACTGCTTGCAGTCGCGGCTATCGTTCACATAAAACAGCAGCAATGTGGCGCGATCGCTCTGACGGGATTTCTCTAGGGTGACCTTCGGTGGCACTAAGGAGCCATTGCCAGCATAAAGAGCAAAGATATTCCCATCGTAGCGATCGTCTTGTAACCCCGCCCAACTCGGCGCTGTCCACAGTCCCCACAGCAGGAGGACAAGTCCTAACCAGCCCCAAACCCATTTCATTTTTCGCTCCATCACGTTCTGTAAAGACACTATACCGCCACGCCATCCCCCTCCCGTGCATTGTAGAACCGATGCCGCCCCTTCTAAGGTAGGAAGAGTGTCTTTATTGCTTTTGCCACTGGCTGGCGGGCTTTGTCCCCTTTGCGGCGATCGCCACCCCTGAGGAAGTCACAGTTGACTGGACAGGGTTACAGCAAAGACTCAGCCCCCAAGACTTTGAAACACTGCGCAAAGCCCTCAGCAGTCTGGGGCAGGTGGGCGAAGGTCACTGTCGGGAGGTTGCTCGATGAAGATTGTTTTAGTAACTGGCGTCACCCTAGGACTGCTGGTTCCCAAGGTGCTTGCCCACGGGGTAGATTTGCGCTACCAGCCACAGCAGGTCATTCGTGTTACGGCGCAATACGAGAGTGGTCAACCAATGGCTGAGGCCACAGTACAGGTCTTTGCTCCCGATCGCCCCCAAGAAGCTGTCATCAGTGGTACCACCAATGCCCAAGGGGAATTTCAGTTTGTTCCCGATCGCCCCGGGCAGTGGCAGGTGCAGGTACGCCAAGGGGGACATGGCGGCCTACTCACGATTCCGGTAGGGACCCATGCCCAAGCAACAGCTGAAGTTGCTCTTACCGCCGTCCCCGAACCGCCAAGGACAGTCTCCCTGAGTCAATACACTCCCGCACAAATCACGGTCATGGTCTTGGCTGTGGTCTGGGGTGCCATTGGCACGGCTTGCTTTGCTTGGTCGCGACGGCGGGTGTCAGAGGAGTCTTAAGTCATGCACATCCCTGATGGTTTAGTGCCGCCCCTATGGTGTGGACTGGGTTATACCGCTAGCGGTGGTCTCCTGTGGTGGTCTTGCCGCCGTTTGCAGCGGGCAACAGTGGAGCCGCTGGCGATCGTCCCGCGATTAGCCCTATTAACTGCCGCCTTTTTTACTGCCTCTGCGGTCTATATTCCCGTGCCACCCACCAGTGTTCACCTCATGTTTCTCGGCAGTCTAGGAGCATTGTTGGGAGAAGGGGCAATGATTGCGGTGGTGGTGGGGTTATTTTTGCAGGTAGTGATGTTTGGTCATGGAGGCTTGACCACCCTAGGCCTGAATGCCCTAATTATGGGGATACCGGCACTGCTGGCAGCGGCTATTTTTCCGGGAGTCTGGCATCGCTGTCCGCCAAGGGGGCGATCGCTCCTCGGGTTTATCCTTGGCGCTGGGGCTGTGCTGTTGGCTGTTCTCTTATTTGGCGCAGTGATTCTCCTGAGTCTGCCAGCAACCTTGGATCAACAGCGGGAATGGTTAGCGATCGCTGCAATTGGGATTGCCTATTTGCCCCTTGCTATGTTGGAAGGAGTGTTCACCGCTTCACTGCTGGTCTTTTTGGCCAAAGTCAAGCCAGAATTCCTGTCCCAAGGCGTAGGCTTTTCCCGTGACAATTCTCCTTGCCCTACTGCCAACCCTCGCTGAACTCTACGGCTTGATCTTTCTGTGCATGGGCATTGGCTATGGCATTAGCCGTTTTTTGCCACCAACGACGGGCGCTTGGCTGGCGCAAGGGTTATTCTGGGTGGGGACGCCCCTAACGGCATTTAGTTTTATTGTCACTACCACGATTACGGGTCACAGTACGTTGGCTCCTCTATTGGCATGGCTGGGGATGGGGATCGGCGTCACCTTGGCGTGGCTCTGGTTGCAGCAATATCCCGCTCACACTCGGCAGGAGCAGGGCAGTTTTCTCTTGGCAACCATGGTGGGCAACACGGGTTTTATCGGCTTTCCCATCACTTGGCGACTACTGGGGCAGGATCACTTTAGCTGGGCGTTGTTTTTTGATCTGATGGGGACGCTTCTCATTTCCTATAGTGCTGGCATTGCCGTGGCGGCGAGTTTTGGCGATCGCTCAATTTCTATCTCAAAACTGCTGTGGCACATTGGCCGTAATCCAACCCTCTGGTGTGTCGGCATCGGACTGCTGCTACGACAACATCCCCTACCGGCGATCGCCCAACAGGGACTTCTGACTTTGGCATGGTTAATGGTGATTGCTGGACTCATCTATATGGGGATCTGCCTTGGGGAAGCTCCCCTCAAGCTCCAATGGCAGCGGATGATTCCCTGTCTGACTATTAAAATGCTGTTGGTACCACTGCTGCTGGGAATAGGGTTAACCCTGATCGGGGTCACAGGGCCGCCGCGCCTAGGAATAGTGCTGCAAGCAGGGATGCCCCCCGCCTTTATGACGCTAATCTTGGCGGATGTCTATCACTTAGACCGCGCCTTTGCCGCCAGCTTAATCTTGACTAGTCTTTTTAGCTTAATTCTTTTATTGCCCCTGTGGCTGGTGCTCTTTGCCGGCTAGGGGCATTTGGTGGCTAATCGTCGGGAGTCAAGCGCAACAGCAGGTAGCCTGCGCCTAAACCAACGAGAACCAGCGTAAACGTAATTACCGCAGTATTGAAAATCTCTTCTGCCATAGGGCGGCCTCAGCTAACAAGAACTCATTTTAACCAATTTGGCTCCTTTGCTGACCACGGCTCCAAAACAGGTTCCCGCAGCAGTTCATGGGTACCGCGATTGACCGTCAAGAACATCCCGCGGGGTGTTTTGGTCAATAGATACGTGTACTCGCCATTGACCGCCTCAAAATAGTACCCTTGAGGACTCCAGTCCCGCAGGGGCAGCCGAATCGATAGGCGTGGATCCTGCTTGTGTCGCGCCATATAGTAGGCGGGGCGATTGCCCCCACAGATATTCACCCAATAACTGCGAGTCTCCGTGGCTACAAAGGTCCTCTCATAGGAGCGACAGGAGAGAGGGCGTGCCAGTGCCGCCAGAGGCGTTAGGATCAACAGGGTCACAGCAGCACCTATCTGCCCAAGGTATTTCATTAGGCGTTTTCTCTACAAGTCTGTAACTCCAGTCTAGCTAAGGAGGCGGGAAAGCGCTTCCACCCTCGGTAAGATAGAAATGACGACTGCTGTTTACCTTCAACAGGGATTCAATGACGCTTGCGATCGCCCCCTTTCCCATCACCGCCATCATTGGTCAAGAGGCTATTAAATTGGCGCTGCTGTTGGCTGCCGTTGATCCCGGTTTGGGCGGGGTGATCATTGCAGGGCGGCGGGGGACTGCTAAATCCGTCCTTGCCCGGGGTATTCATGCCCTATTGCCCCCCATTGAAGTCATTGATCAGAGGGAGATTCCAGTACCGATCATTGCCAACCCCGACCCCGAACGCCCCCAAGATTGGGATAGCCGCTTACAGGCTTGGCGCCAAAGCCATCCCGATATCGCGTTGAGCACTAAAGTAATTCCAGCCCCCTTTGTGCAAATTCCCCTAGGGGTCACCGAGGATCGCCTGTTGGGAGCCGTGGATGTGAGTCAATCGGTGCAGCGGGGTGAAGCGGTCTTTCAGCCCGGCCTATTGGCGGCAGCCCACCGGGGGGTGCTCTATGTGGATGAAATCAACCTCTTGGATGAGCAACTGGCCAATGTGCTGATGGCGGTCCTGAGTGCTGGCCGCAACCAAATTGAACGGGAGGGGATTAGTCTCGATCACCCCTGTCGTCCGCTTTTGATTGCCACGTTTAACCCCGATGAGGGGGAAGTGCCGCCCCATCTGCTGGATCGGTTTGCGATCGCCCTATCGGCGGATACGGTTCTGGGCTTAGATGAGCGGGTTGCAGCGGTGGACCATGCCACCCAATTTGCTGATTCGCCCCAAGCCTTTTTGCAGCAGTACGATGCTGAGCTAGAGGATTTGCGCACCCAAATTATTCTGGCGCGGGAATGGCTCAAGGAAGTGAAAATTCAACGGCAGCAAATTGCCTATCTCGTCACCGAAGCCCTACGGGGCGGTGTTCAAGGCCATCGGGCAGAACTCTTTGCGGTGCGGGTGGCCAAGGCCCATGCTGCCCTTAATGGCCGCAGCGAAGTGAATGCCGAAGATCTACGCCGCGCTGTTGAACTGGTGATTGTGCCGCGAGCCACTCAATTGGAACCGCCACCGGAGCAACCACCGCCCCCACCACCCCCGCCGGAGAATCAACAGTCTGACCCCGAAGAAGAACCCGATGAGCCAGAGACGCCACCGGAAGAGCAGCAGGAGACGCCATCCATTCCTGAGGAATTCGTCTTTGAGGCCGATGGCACGGTCTTGGATGCGTCAGTGCTCTACTTTGCCCAACTGACCCAACGTCAAGGGAAATCGGGGAGTCGCAGCCTGATTTACTCCCAAGATCGCGGTCGCTATATCCGCCCCATTTTGCCCCGTGGCCGAGGGGGCCGAATTGCGGTGGATGCCACCCTGCGCAGCGCCGCTCCCTACCAAAAATCCCGTCGCCTACGTCAACCCCAACGCCGCGTCATTGTTGAAAACAGTGATCTGCGAATTAAACGTCTGGTACGCAAAGCGGGGGCCTTGATTATTTTTGTGGTCGACGCCTCTGGCTCAATGGCACTGAATCGCATGAATTCTGCCAAGGGAGCTGTCTTACGCCTATTGACCCAAGCCTATCAAAACCGCGATATGGTGGCGCTGATTCCCTTTCGTGGCGAGCAGGCAGAGGTGCTCCTACCCCCCACCCGATCCATTGAAGCAGCCCGGCGCCGCCTTGAAACCCTGCCCTGTGGGGGTGGCTCTCCCCTTGCCCACGGCCTGACCCAAGCGGTGCGAGTGGGTTTGAATGCCCGCCAAAGCGGTGAAATTGGTCAAGTGATGATTGTGGCGATTACCGATGGTCGGGGCAATATCCCCCTGAGCCGTTCCCTTGGCGAAACCATTCCGCCGGAGACCAAGCCCGATGTTAAAGCGGAAGTATTGGAAATTGCTGCTAAGATTCAAGCCTTGGGTCTAAAGCTGCTGGTGATTGATACCGAGAATAAGTTTGTTTCGACTGGGATGGGCAAAGAATTGGCACGGCAAGCGGGGGGCAAGTATTACCATCTGCCCAAGGCCACCGATCAGGCGATCGCCCAAGTCACACAGAATGCCCTGCAATTTTAGCCCCCAATAAAAAACTCTCCCCCCGTTAGAGAGGAGAGAAAATAGCAAACTGTTGGGGCAGTGAGCCTACATCCTGCCGCCCATGCCCCCCATACCGCCATCTGCAGGGGCTGCGGGTTTCGGTTCCGGTTTTTCGACCACAAGGGCTTCAGTGGTCAGTACCATACCAGCGATCGAACCGGCATTTTGGAGAGCAGAGCGTACCACTTTGGCGGGGTCAATAATGCCGGCACTGACGAGGTCTTCATAGGTGCCGGTTGCGGCATTAAAGCCATAGTTGAAGTCACCAGCACGGACGTTCTCCACGACCACGGCTCCTTCGACACCAGCATTGTCAGCAATTTGAGCCACCGGTGCTGCCAAGGCACTGGCAACAATGCGCGCACCCGTTTGTTCCTCGGGACTGAGGCTAGGCAGCAGGGCATCAATGCGACTGGCCAAGTGAAGCAAGGTCACACCACCGCCGGGCACAATCCCTTCAGCCACTGCCGCTTTTGTGGCATTGAGGGCATCTTCGAAGCGGAGTTTGCGATCCTTTAATTCCGTTTCGGTGGCAGCCCCCACTTTGATCACCGCCACGCCGCCCACGAGCTTGGCAATGCGCTCTTGCAGCTTTTCTTTGTCGTATTCGGAGTCGGTCTCGGCCAACTGTTTCTTGAGCTGTTCGACGCGCTTTTGAATATCGGCTTTATTACCTTTCTCCGACACAAGGGTGGTCGTGTCTTTGGTCACGGTGACGGAGGCCGCTTCCCCCAGCATGGTGATTTCCACATCCTCTAGGGTTAGTCCCACTTCCTCAGAAATGACTTGACCGCCCGTGAGAATGGCAATGTCTTGGAGCATCGCTTTGCGCCGTTCGCCAAAGGCTGGCGCTTTGACGGCAACAACGTTGAGGACGCCCCGCAGTTTATTCACCACCAGTGTGGCGAGGGCTTCTCCTTCAACATCTTCAGCAATGATCACGAGGGGACGACCACTGCGAGCCACTCTTTCTAGGATGGGAATCAGGTCTTGGATACTAGTAATTTTTTTGTCCGTCAGGAGCAGATAGGCATTGTTGAGTTGGACAATCATCCGCTCTGGATCGGTGACAAAGTAGGGGGAGATGTAGCCGCGATCAAACTGCATCCCCTCGACAATTTCCATTTCTGTATTCAGGGATTTCGATTCTTCAATGGTGATCACGCCATCTTTGCCCACTTTGGCCATAGCTTCACCAATCATTGCCCCCACTTCGGGGTCATTACCGGCTGAGACACTCGCCACTTGGGCAATCATGTCCCCTGCAACGGGTTTGGCCACTTCGGCAATGCCCTCGACAATTGTTTTGATGGCTTTTTCCATGCCGCGCTTGAGGGCAATGGGGTTAGCGCCGGCAGCCACATTTTTCAAGCCTTCACGGATCAGCGCTTGGGCAAGCAGGGTAGCAGTGGTTGTACCATCGCCAACGACATCATTGGTTTTGGCGGCCACTTCCCGAAGGAGTTGGGCACCGGTATTTTCGTAGGCATCTTCCAGTTCGATTTCCTTGGCGATTGTCACACCATCGTTGACAATTTGCGGTGCGCCATACTTTTTCTCAAGCACCACGTTGCGCCCTTTGGGGCCAAGGGTAATTTTCACGGCATCGGCAAGGGCATTAATTCCGCGTTCGAGCGATCGCCGGGACTCTTCATGAAATGCGACTAATTTTGCCATGGGTGGCTATCCTTTAGTAACTTGGAGGTCATGATTGAGGGACTGCAAACTTGGCAGACTTCAAGCCACTGTTCACAATACTGTGGAAAACAAGCTCAGGGCAATGGTAAAAAATGTAGAGGATTCCGCACTTGCTCGCGTACATTGATATTAGATAGAAAAGCTTCTCGGCCATGACTCGCCGCCTCAATCAGCAATGCCTACAGCTGTTCCTGTGCGTCACCTTAATGCTCGGCATTGCGGCAGCCGAGGAGTATTTTTACCTCAACAACGGCCAAGGGGGGCAAGACTGGCAAATTGGTGCCCCACAGGTGGACGTCATTGCTGCTCAGCCGAAACGCTCCCTTGCGGAAATACGGGCCTTTGCCCTGCAATTGGTGAATCGCGATCGCCCGCCTCAAGAGATCGAAAAATGTCAACAGTAATCAAAGCTAGCAACATGAGCCATGTTCACTGAAGAGATGTACGTTGTCCTCGAGTCCAGTGCCAGCGATGAGACCTTTCTCACGCCGATGGAACTACAGGCCAAGCTGGTGGAGTATCTAACAGGAACCGAGGTTTCCCTAACGCCGGATCTGCTTGCCTTGCCCGATGTAGAAAGTCGTGCCCACTACCTCATGACAACGGGTTGTGAACTGCAACTGGCCAATGGTGGCTACCTTCAGTGGTATGCCGTGCGTTTAGAAAAATAATCGTTACACAGGGTTACGAAACTCCTGCTCGGAAAATTCCGTTCTAATATAGATAAGGCTCTTGGATTAATCAAGGGTTCAGACGATTATTTATTCTTTTTTGGTGTCTAAATCGTCAGGAATAGCAGGGTAACAAGACTGTGGTCGATCGCCGTCGTCAACAAAAGAAAAAACAGCAAATGACCTACAGTTGGCCGTTGGCAGGTACCTATCAAGCCCTTAGCTCTGCATCGGTGGATTTGATCTGGCGCAAAGTCGTGAATTTGGCCGATGTGTCGTGGCATCCCTTGATTTTACGCACGAATGTGCCCTACGGACTCGTACCCAAGCCGGGGTTTATTTTCCAAGCCATGACCCGTTGGATTCCGTGGCCGATTCAGATTTTTGTCGAACGGGTATCACCGCGGAAACTGTTAAGTATTCGCATTTTGGTCTTGCCGGGGGTAGAGGAACGGGTGACCTATCGTTTAGAATCAACGGTCTGTGGGAGTCAGATTTCCTGCTCAGTGATGTTGCGGGGATGGCTGGCGCCGCTGATTTGGTCGCTGATTCGCGATTATGCGGCGGTGTTGGCTGCCCGTCTGGCGATCGCCGCTGAGAAGGAACCCCCCTCTGCCCAGCCACCGATTGACCCCTGTTTAGGTTTTTAGACTGACGAGAGAGAATTTTATGCTCAGCGATAGCGATCGCGTTCGTGTTCTCAGTGAAGCCCTGCCCTATCTCCAAGCCTTTGCGGGACGCACCTTTGTCGTCAAATACGGCGGTGCCGCCATGAAGGAGGAGCAGCTCAAAGATTCCGTAATTCGCGATATTGTCTTTCTCTCCTATGTGGGGATTCGCCCTGTGGTGGTTCATGGCGGTGGCCCAGAGATTAATACCTGGCTTGGCAAGCTCAACATCGAACCCCAATTCAAAAATGGGCTGCGCGTCACCGATGCCGCGACGATGGATGTGGTGGAGATGGTCTTGGTGGGTCGGGTCAACAAAGAAATTGTCACCTTGATCAATCAGGCAGGCGGTAAAGCTGTAGGGCTGTGCGGTAAAGATGGCAACCTGATTCGTGCCCGTGCCCAAGGGGAAGATAGCATTGGCTTTGTCGGTGAAGTGCAGGGGGTGGATACCCGTGTGATTACAGCACTAGTGGAGAAGGGGTATATTCCCGTCATCTCCAGTGTGGCTGCCGATGAGACTGGGCAAGCCTACAACATCAATGCTGATACCGTTGCTGGTGAGATTGCGGCGGCTTTGGGGGCTGAGAAGCTGATTTTACTGACGGATACCGCCGGTATTTTACGGGATTATCGCGACCCCAGTACCCTTATTTATCGCCTTGATATTGCTGAAGCGCGGCAACTCATTAAAGAGGGAATTGTCTGTGGGGGGATGATTCCTAAGGTCACCTGTTGCGTGCGATCGCTCGCTCAAGGGGTGAAAGCAGCGCATATTATTGATGGCCGGGTGCCCCATGCCCTATTACTGGAAATTTTTACCGATTCGGGGATTGGCTCAATGCTCGTGGGTTCCAATGCAGCCTACGATAGCGCCTTTACTGACTGAAACTTTTTGCATGAAAAAGGGCGTCCTAGGGTATGACGAGAATATCTTAGTCTAAGCGCCTATTACTTATGAAATTACTCTCTTTAATCTTAATTAATAGCGGCTTAGCCACTAGCCTGACACTGCCAGCACGCGCCATTTCCCAACCCTACCCTCCAGTGGCCGTGAATAGTTTTATGGATACCTGCATCGAGCGTGGCCGGCGATCAGCCCCCCTTGTCCCCCGTTCAATGATGAGTAACATTTGTCAGTGCTCCATCAACTACATTCAACAGCGGGTGAGCTACGCCGACTTTCAAACCCTTGATCCCAATGGCGGCCAACCCCCGTCTCCTCGCCGGCAACAGGCACAGCGGGTTCTGGATGAAAGTGTGAACTACTGCATTCGCCAGCAACTGGGCGTCTAGGCACTTTTTGAGCCTGCTGAGCGTCGGAAAACTTAGCTTGCGATCGCCAACGGCCAAGGCAGGTCTTTGTGCTAGATTGGGCGTAGGCTAAAGGCTCGAAAATTTAGGACGAATCATATGGGAATCACACACCGCACGCTCGTTGTCAGTACGACAGTGGTCATGACGGCATTGGTTGCTGTCACCGGTGCGGGTCTGCACTGGTCCCGTAGCCTAGCAGGTTTTCGCCAAAGTCCTAAGGAACTGGTGGATGAAGTGTGGCAGGTCATTGACCGTGAATATGTTGATGCCACCTTCAATGGCAATGACTGGCGTGCCGTGCGGCGAGAATTTCTCTCCCGGAACTACACCAAACCTGAGGATGCGTACAAGGCGGCACGGGAAATGCTTGAGAAGCTCAATGATCCCTACACCCGCTTTATGGATCCGGAGCAGTTTCGCTCCATGCAAATTGAAACCTCTGGTGAACTCACAGGGGTAGGCATCACCATTACGCAGGACGAAAAAACAAAAGAAATCACGGTGGTTTCCCCCATTGAAGGGAGTCCAGCCGCTGAGATGGGTTTAATGGCCAAGGATGTGATCCTCAAAATTGACGGCAAATCCACCAAGGGCATGGATCTCAACCAAGCCGTCAGCATGATCCGTGGCCCTGTGAATACAAAAGTGCGCCTGACGATCCAGCGGGGCGATCAAATTTTGAACTATGAGATCACCCGTGCCCGCATTGAAATTCATCCCGTTCGCTTCAGCCTACGCCAAACTCCCCAAGGCCCTGTGGGCTATATTCGCCTTGTCACCTTTAGCTCCAATGCAGCAGCAGAAATGCGCACCGCCATCCGTGAGCTAGAGAAGCAAGGAGCTGAAGGCTATGTGCTGGATTTACGCTCCAATCCGGGCGGCCTGCTCTTTGCCAGTGCTGAAATTGCCCGTATGTTTCTACCACAGGGCGATATTGTCTCTACGGTCAATCGCCAAGGGGAAGCAGAACGCTTACGCGCCGGTCGCGGCTTCTTGACCAATAAGCCCCTTGTGGTTCTCATTGATGGCGGGTCGGCCAGTGCCAGCGAAATCCTCGCAGGTGCGCTGCAGGATAATGGCCGTGCCGTATTGGTGGGAACGCGCACCTTTGGGAAAGGCTTGGTGCAGTCCGTCCAGCCGGTGGGAGAAGGGGCAGGGATTGCGGTGACGATCGCTAAATACTTTACCCCCAGGGGTCGGGATATTAACAAGAAAGGTATCGAACCCGATATTGAAGTCACGCTTACTGAGCAGCAGCGAGGGCAACTCACTCGCGATGACATTGCCACCGATCGCGATCCTCAATTTACACGGGCGCTAGCGGTTCTCAAGGAACGCATCCTAGCGGAGCGACGCAACACGCAATCAGCGCGTCCTCCCCGCACAGCCAATCCTTAAGTTCACGCAGTTAAGTGAGCACTGTGGCCAACCACCGCCGACAAGCCCAGCGGGTATTGTTCTTGGCACTGGGGGTCAATGTCACACTGGCTGTTATTAAAGCCATTGTCGGCGTTCTCAGTCACTCCCTCAGTCTACAAGCCGATGCCCTGCATAGCTTGACCGATGCCGGTAGCAGCATCTTGGGCCTAGTGGCCATGCAGTGGGCTAACCCCCATCCCGATCGCGACCATCCCTACGGTCACCAAAAGTTTGAAGCCCTCGGTGCACTGGGAATTGCCGCCTTCTTGGGCATGGTGTGCTTTGAGATTTTACAAAGTGCCGTTGAGCGCCTGCTGCATCAAAGGAGTGCCGTGACGATCACAGGGGCAGAACTGTGGATTGTGATCCTTGTCCTTGGCATGAATATCGGCCTCACCCTCTATGAACACCACATGGGGCGCAAGCTGAATAATTCCGTCCTCATTGCCGATGCCAAGCATACCCTGAGCGATGTTTGGACAACGATTATTGTTCTTTTGGGGTTGATTGGGGTGTGGACGTTCAATTGGGATTGGTTGGATGTGGTGTTGGCATTTCCCGTGGCTGCCCTTGTGTTTTGGAGTGCGTGGGAAGTCCTTAAAAGCAACATCCCTTGGCTGGTGGATGAGATGGCGATCGCCCCCGAAGCTATCCATGAGCTCGTGATGATGGTGCCCGGTGTGGTGAATTGCCATGACATTAGCTCGCGGGGAATTGTGGGACGGCAAGTGTTTATTGAGATGCACTTAATCGTAGAAGCGGAAGATATTCCCACGGCTCATGACATTACTGAGCAAATTGAAGCCCTGCTGCAAAACCGCTATGGACCTGCTCGCATTGTCATCCACGTCGAACCCCCCCACTATCAATCCAGTCAGATCAGCTTCTCGTAGGTGATTTTTGCTATTTTTTGAGCATCTGTGCAGAGCAACTGAGGAGTGACCCTGTGGTGTACGACTGCATTGTTGTTGGTGCAGGCCCGGCGGGCGGGGCGGCTGCCTATCACTTAGCCCAGCGAGGCCGGCAGGTGTTGGTTCTGGAAAAGGAAAGTTTGCCCCGCTACAAGCCCTGCGGAGGGGGTGTGTCGCCACAAGTACAAGCTTGGTTTGACTTTGACTTTAGTCCTGCCATCTCGCTGAAGTTAACGCAAATGGTTTGTACATGGCAGGGGGGAGACGCGCAAGTGCTGGAACTGCCTCCAGAACAAGCAGTTTGGATGGTACGGCGAGATGTGTTTGATTATTTTTTAATTCAACAGGCACAGCAGCAGGGCGCCCAGGTGCAGTCCCAGACCGCGGTGACTGGCATTACATGGGCAGGCGATCGCTGGCAAGTGCATACAGCCAGCGGGGACTTCAGCGCTTTGTACCTCATTGGTTGTGATGGAGCGAAGGGTTCAATGGCCAAATGGTTGGGCTTAGCTCGCCGACGAGCGCGCTGGGGCGGTGCCCTAGAGGTAGAGGTGCTGGTGGGCAGTCACCCCCAGCGGGCGGCTCACTTTGATTTTGGGAGTGTGCAGAACGGCTACGCTTGGAATTTTCCCAAAGCCGACGGCTATTCCATTGGCGTAGGTGCCTTTGTGGGTGGCAAGCCCCAAGACTTCAGGGGTATTTGCGCTCAATATGCGCGCCATTTTGGCGTTGATTTGCAATCTGTAAAGCACCACGGCCACCCTCTCCTCTGCTGGCAGGGGTATCACGCTCTCCACAGCCAAAATGCCCTCCTAGCGGGCGAAGCAGCTGCCATTGTGGATCCCTTTACCGGCGAGGGAATTCGCCCCTCTCTCTTCACAGGGATGCTGGCGGCTCAGGCCATTGATCGTGCCCTAGGGGGAGATACCACTGCCTTGGCCAACTATTCACGTCAAGTTCATCAGGAATGGGGGATTGATATGGCTTGGGCGAGGCGGTTGGGGAGCCTCTTTTACCGCTTGCCAGAGTTTGCCTACCAGGTGGCGGTTAAGCGTCCCAGTGCTCGCCAGCGCATGTGGCAAATCCTCTGTGGTCATTCCCGCTACCGCGATGCTGCAGCCAATGGCTTGAAATTGTTGACCACCGTTTTGGTGACCTCTCCCTTTCGCCGCTAGAAGCCGGTGCTGGCCTTTTGCGGCATGGGGCCAATGGCGCTTACCCCTATAATGTTGGTGCATTTCCACTGAGGAATCTTAGCGGTGAGCAGTCCCATTGAACAGCGCAAGGCCGAACACCTCGAGCTTTGCATTCAGGGTGATGTGGATAATAAGGAAATCACGACAGGTTTTGAGAAGTATCGTTTTCGGCATTGTGCCCTACCCGAACTAGACTTTGCCGAGATTGATTTGACCGTCGAGTTTCTCAGCTGGCGACTCGCTGCCCCCCTGCTGATTTCCTCGATGACCGGTGGCACCCCCCAAGCGGGAGACATCAATCGCCGCTTAGCGCGGGTGGCGCAGCACAAGGGAATTGCCATGGGCGTCGGTTCCCAACGGGTCTTGCTGGAGCATCCAGAGGTGGCGACCACGTTTGCCATTCGTCAAGAGGCACCCACGATCCCGCTCTTGGCCAATCTGGGTGCGGTGCAGTTAAACTATGGCTGTGGCGTCAATGAGTGCCAAAAGCTTATCGATCTCTTAGAGGCGAATGCCCTGATTTTGCACCTCAATCCCCTACAAGAGGCCGTCCAAACCGGGGGCGATCGCAACTTCAAGGGACTGCTAACCAAAATTGGCGTTCTTTGTCGTGCCCTACCGGTGCCTGTCATTGTTAAGGAAGTGGGCAATGGTATCAGCGTCGATGTGGCCAAGCAACTCGTGGATGTGGGTGTGGCGGCCATTGATGTGGCGGGGGCAGGAGGCACCTCCTGGGCAAAAGTGGAGGCGGCGCGGGCCCAAGATACCCGTCAACAGTATCTCGGAGAGGCCTTTGCCGAATGGGGCATTCCTACAGCTCAGTGCCTTGAGCAAATTCATACTGCCCTACCAGATACGCCCCTGATTGCCTCGGGCGGTCTCAAAAATGGTGTTGATGTCGCCAAAGCCCTTGCCCTTGGTGCCAGTCTTGCCGGTTTAGCCCGACCCTTTTTGCAGGCAGCCCATCAATCAGAGGACGCACTCGCCCAACGCATTGACTTTATCCTTGAGGAATTGAAAACCGTGCTGTTTTGTACGGGCAGTGCCACCCCCCCAGCCCTCTATCAACGCCGCTGTCTCGAGAGGTTCTAGCGAGGGTCTTCAAGGATTGTGCGCAGCCACGGGGGCGGATCCGGAATCGGATTGCCCAATCGCTCTAGGAGTGTCCACGCCAAAATATGCACCACTAAGGCATAAACTGTGGACTGGAAAAAGACAAGTAGCAGTGCCACAACTTGGATCAGGGTCACCGTTGGCTCTAGCAGCAAATTCAGATTGACCAGTACCCAATCAATGAAATTCGTGACCTGCTGATTGAAGTAAATCCAGAGGTTTTCCCCGAGCAGAATGGACACAAGACTAATCTGAAAGAAAAATCCTGCGGTGCCAATCACTGCGCCACTGAAAATGGAACGTCCCCAGCCTTCTTTTTTGGCCCAACAGCCGCCAAAAATGACCCCCATAATGCCGTGGGGCAAGAGAAATTGCAGACTGCGGGGCGGCCCCATCAACACAGAAAGGAGCAGTGCACTGACAATGGCCGCCATCCAAGCGGCGCGGCGATTCCAGCGTAAATAAACCAACGCAATGGGAATCGGAAAAAACAGGCGCAAGACTGGACCAACGGGCAAATAAAAGTTAATCACCCACAGCAGGGCAGCGGTACTGGCAAGGAAGGCCGTTTCCGTAATGACGAGGGTGCGCTGAATTTGCGATCGCCCTAAGGCTTGGGACTGCTCAGGGGGCACAATGGCTTCTACGTCGGGAAAATCATCCTCTAGGGAATCCGTTGGGCTCATTGATTGCAGATAACCTTTTTTCTCTACACTTTAGCAAGCTTTACTGCCAGCTCTCAAACTGGATATAGCTCCCTGGAAAATCCTTGGCTGAAAGTTAGAATCATGGGTAGGGTATTTCTATCAATCTTACATGTTAATTTATGTGTCGTCTTTATGCCTACATGGGGTGCAAAACGTCCCTTGCCCATGCCTTGGTGGATGCTCCCCATTCCCTGTTGGTACAAAGTTATCAACCCCGCGAAATGACGGCGGGACTCTTAAATGCCGATGGCTTTGGGGTGGGTTGGTATGCTTTGCGACAAGATGTGCCGCCCTTTCTCTATCGGCAAACGATGCCCATGTGGCATGATATCAACTTTACTGAGCATTTAAGCCGCTACATTGAATCTGCCTGTTTCTTGGCCAATGTCCGCAGTGCCACACCGGGCCAACCCGTGCAGATGACGAATACACAGCCCTTTCGCTGGGGACGCTGGCTGGGGGTGCACAATGGCTTTATCGAGAACTTTCGCCAAACCCTCTACCGCCCTATGCGCGATCGCCTGTCGGATATTTGTTACAACATTGTTGAAGGCTCGACGGATTCTGAGCACCTCTTTGCCCTGTTTTGCAATGAATTGGTGTTGAATCCGCAATTGTCACCCGTGATGGTTTTGCGGCAAACGCTGCAAATTGTTTTTTCCCTAGCGCAGGCAGCGCGTACCAGTGTCAGTGCCGCCATGATTCTTAGTGATGGGGTGTATATCCTCGCCGCTCGCTGTTCGCGGGGCGCACCACCCCCCACCCTGTACTGGAGTCAGGATGCCGAGAAAATTCAACTCACCTCAGAGCCTGTAGATCATCAAACGGAGTGGTATCCTTTACCGGAAAATAAATTGCTGTTGATGAGTTTGCAGAGTGAACCAGAAATTTACGCCTTCTGAGACCCCAGTGCCTTTTAATCCCTTGGATCGGGGAGCTTTTTGGCAAGCCTTTCAGAACCAGCGGCAATTTACGCTCCAATTGGTTGCCGAGTTGAGCGAGGCGGTTCTCTGTGCTCAGCCCCATCCCCTCTATAGTCCCGTGGGGTGGCATTTGGGACACATTGGCTACACAGAAGCTTTTTGGTTGTTGCCAGAATCCTCAGGGGTTAGCGATCGCGATCGCTATTGGTATGCGGCCGATGGCCGACCCAAGGTGGAACGACAATACTTACCACCGCGCAATGAATTACTCGACTACCTCGCAGAGATTCGCCAACGTACGGGCGATCGCCTCTACCGTCTTAGCGACGAGCAGTGGCAACGGGAACTCCGTCTCTGGTGGTGGATTTTGCAGCATGAAGCCCAACACAGTGAAACGATGCAAATGGTGCTGGCGATGCAGGGGATTTTGACCACATTACCCCCTAACCTATCCCTGCTACAGGATCACCAACGGATTCCTGCTGGGGGGTATACCATTGGCAGTGAAGACCTCTTAGCCCTTGATAACGAGCAGCCAGTCCAGAGTGTGGAGCTGCTTCCTTTTACGATTGATGCGGCACCGCTGACGTGGCGGGAATTTCTTGCCTTTGTTGAAGCGGGTGGTTACCAGCGGCGGGAATGGTGGTCCAGTAGTGGTTGGGAATGGCGAGAAGCAGAGGGAATTACCTCGCCGTTTTACCCCATTCCCCAGAACCTAGACTTACCCATATGGGGACTCAGTTTCTACGAAGCGGAAGCCTATGGCTATTTCCAAGGCAAACGCCTCCCCAGTGAACGGGAATGGGAAATTGCGGCTCAACAGGGACTCTTGAATCAGGGCTACGTTTGGGAGTGGACTCAAAGTCCCTTTGCCCCCTATCCGGGGTTCCAGAGCTATCCCTACCGGGGTTATTCTGCGCCCTACTTTGATGGCGAGCATTTTGTCCTCAAGGGCGGTAGTCACTGGACGCGCCCCATTCTCAAGCGACCCTCATTTCGCAATTGGTATAGCCGCACCACCCGTGAGGTGTTTGCCGGGGCGCGCTACGTTCACCAAGAAGATTGCATTGCTCAGTGAAGAAAGTTTGACAAGCGGACTCAAATGATCCGAGGGGTGCGCCGAACTTTCTACACTAGGGAAAATAGGTTGGAAATGAATGGATGTTGATCGCTGAGGAGTTCCGCCAACTGCAAACGCGCCTCTTGGAGTGCTGGGACGGGACAGAAACCTTTATTCCTGAACTGCCCAAAGGCCCCGGCGGCATTGAGCGCGATATTGTGGTGGTGCCTTCCCTGAGCTTTCCTCAACCGGAGCTAGGCAAGATCACGGGCTACACCCACTACGAGGAGCGGCAGCTTTATACGCTGATCCAGTTGCGGAATCCGCGTACCCGCATGATCTATGTGACATCGCAGCCGCTGCACCCCAGTATTGTGGATTACTATTTGGATTTGCTGCCGGGGGTGCCCAGTTCCCATGCCCGCGAGCGCCTGCTTTTGCTGGCCACCTACGATCGCTCCGATAAACCCCTGACTGCAAAAATTTTAGAGCGGCCTCGCCTCTTGGAGCGCATTCGTCAAGCCCTGCGTCCCAACCAAGCCTACATGGTGTGTTTTAACTCCACCCCTTTGGAGCGGGAACTGGCGGTACGCTTGGGCACTCCCCTCTACTCGACGGATCCCGACCTCCTCTACTGGGGAACCAAGGCTGGCAGTCGGGAACTTTTTGCAGCAGCAGGAATTCCCCACCCGATGGGTAGTGGTTTTTTACAGAGTGTACCGGAACTAGTGCGGGCGATCGCTCACCTCCAAGAGAAATGTCCTGAACTGCAACGGGTGGTGGTGAAGCTCAATGAGGCTTTTTCCGGAGAAGGCAATGCTCTTCTTGATTTGCGCCCACTGCGCCCCCTTGGCAGCCCACACACCCCCGATCATCTGCAGCGGATTGAGAATAGCCTAGAGGGGATGGTCTTTCAGGCTCCCAATGAAACTTGGGTCTCCTATCGGCAGCGGTTTACGGATCTAGGGGGGATTGTCGAAGCCTTTGTTGAAGGGACAGTCAAGCGATCGCCCAGTGTCCAAGGCTGTATTACCCCCAAAGGCAGTGTTGAAATCGTCTCGACCCATGAACAGTTACTCAATGCCCCCAGCGGCCAAATTTTTATTGGCTGTGAATTTCCCGCCCAGGCTGACTATCGCCAACCACTCCAAGAACTTGGGCAAAAGGTAGGAACGTATTTGGCACAGCAGGGGGTGATCGGCTGTTTTGGTGTGGACGCTGTTGCAACCCAGACAACAGAGGGGTGGGAGCTTTACGCCATTGAAATTAACCTGCGCAAGGGCGGTACCACGCACCCCTTTATGACCTTAAAATTCCTCACCGATGGCCACTATGAGCTAGCCTCTGGACTGTTTTACAGCAAGCACCGCCGTCCCAAGTATTACATTGCCTCCGATAACCTCTGCCAACCCCACTATCGCGGCCTCCTGCCCAATGATCTCTTGGATATGATTGCTCGCTACCATCTCCACTTTGACTCCAGCACCGAAACGGGCACTGTCTTTCACCTCATGGGGGCACTCTCGGAATTTGGTAAGCTGGGCCTCGTCAGTATTGGCAATACCCCTGAAGAAGCTCAAGCTATCTACAACCAGACCATTGGCGTTCTCGATGCTGCGGCGCTATGAGTCCCGAGTGTGCCCACCCCCCGCATAGACAGGGGTCTGAGAATCTCGTTACAATTGGCAACGTTCACTGTGAAGAGCAGCCTGTAGGGAAAATCCAGTGCAAGTCTGGTGCTGTGCCGCAGCTGTGATGGGGAACTCCCCTCAGCCAGAATGCCTACTTGCTGTGGTTCACTCTATTTGCCTGCGTCGCACGGGCATGGAGTTTCAACGTGGTTGTTACGCTCAACGATTCCATTCTCAATCCCCTCGGTTTTAGTCTCGATTTACCCCCTCTCCCCCAGCCTCGACCCCTTTTACTGGTCGGTCATGGTACCCGCGATCCTGAAGGTCGCCAAGCATTTTTGGACTTTGCCCAAGCCTATTATCAAGTCGATCCCTGTCGGCCTGTTTTTCCCTGTTTTCTGGAGTTAACGGAACCCTCGATTTTTGAGGTTCTCAGCCAGTGTGCTGCCGCAGGCCATACCGATTTGTCGGTGCTGCCGATTTTGCTCTTTGCTGCTCGCCACAATAAATTCGACGTTACGAATGAGTTGGATCGGGCGCGGCGTGCTTTTCCGCAATTGCGCTATCACTATGGCCGCCACTATGGCATTGCCCCCGAAATTTTAACCCTCTGGCGATCGCGCCTCGAACTCTTGGACTCCCCGGAATTTAATCCCCAAGGTATTGGCCGCGAAGAAACCGTTCTCCTAGTGGTGGGACGCGGCTCCAGTGATCCCGATGCCAATGGCGATGTTTTTAAGCTCGCCCGCATGCTCTGGGAAGGCAGTGGCTACAAAACCGTTGAAGTGTGCTTCATTGGCATTACCCATCCCCGTCTACCTGAAGGATTTGGGCGGGCGAATCTTCACCAGCCCCGCCGCGTCATTGTCCTGCCCCACTTTATGTTTACAGGGGCACTAGTCAAGAAAATCTATACCCTCACCGCCGCCGCCCAAGCCGCCTATCCCCGTGTTGAATACGTGAACCTGCCGGAAATTGGCCTGCATCCGCAACTGTTTTATCTAACGCGGCAGCGGGAAATAGAAACCCATACGGGGCAGGTGGCCATGAACTGTGAGGCCTGTAAATTCCGTTTGGTGGCAGGCCAGAGCTCTCATCACCATCACCACCCTCATCACCATCACCACGGATCAAGTGTGGACTTAGATCACTTGCCCAGTTATCACCAACGCATTTGGCAGGTTCCCTAGACATTGCTTCCCAGCGAAAATGTTAGAGTAGAAATAATTGCTACTCTTTCTCAAGCTTGAATGGGGCTTGTCTATGCGCATTAAATATCCTCCCCAGACCGTTGATCGGGTGTTGATTTTTGATACCACACTGCGGGACGGTGAACAGTCTCCGGGTGCCTCGCTGAATGTGGATGAAAAACTCACGATCGCCCGTCAACTGGCGCGACTGGGGGTGGATATTATTGAGGCGGGTTTTCCCTTTGCCAGCGCCGGTGACTTTGAAGCCGTACAGCGGATTGCTGAAACCGTGGGCACCGAAACAGGACCTGTGATCTGTGGTTTGGCTCGTGCCACCCGCCAAGATATTGAAGCCGCCGCAAAAGCATTGAAACCCGCCTACTATCCCCGCATTCACACCTTTATTGCCACCTCGGATATTCACCTAGAGTACAAGCTCAAGAAAACCCGCGCTGAGGTACTGGAAATTGCCCCAGAAATGGTGGCCTATGCCAAGTCCTTTGTGGATGATGTCGAGTTTTCTCCTGAGGATGCTGGGCGTTCAGATCCTGAGTTTCTCTATCAAGTTTTAGAGCGGGTCATTGATGCCGGTGCAACAACGATTAACATTCCCGACACCGTGGGGTACACCACCCCCGCTGAATTTGGTGCTCTGATTAAAGGGATTAAGGAAAATGTGCCCAACATTGATCGCGCCGTGATTTCCGTTCATGGTCACAATGATTTGGGCTTGGCCGTCGCCAACTTCCTCGAAGCCGTCAAAAATGGGGCACGGCAACTGGAGTGTACGATTAATGGCATTGGTGAGCGTGCGGGGAATGCCGCCCTTGAGGAATTGGTGATGGCTCTCTATGTGCGGCGGCAGTACTTCAATCCCTTCCTAGGGCGTCCACCCGAATCAGAAGCACCCTTGACGAATATCAACACCCGTGAAATTTATAAAACCTCCCGCTTGGTCTCAAACCTAACGGGGATGTTGATTCAACCCAACAAGGCGATCGTTGGTGCCAACGCCTTTGCCCACCAATCCGGGATTCACCAAGATGGCGTCCTCAAGCACAAGCAAACCTATGAAATCATGGATGCCCAACTGATTGGCCTTGCCGATAACCAAATTGTCTTGGGCAAGCTCTCTGGCCGCAATGCCTTTGCCACCCGCCTGCGGGAATTGGGCTTTGAACTCAGTGAAACGGAACTCAATAAAGCCTTTTTGCGCTTTAAGGATCTGGCCGACAAGAAAAAAGAAATCACCGACTGGGATCTTGAGGCGATCGCCAAGGATGAAACCCAAGGGATTGATCTGCGGGGCTATCAACTGGAATTTGTCCAAGTCTCCTGTGGCGATCATGCCCGTCCGACAGCTACGGTGACCGTGCGTACCCCCAGCGGCGAAGAATTGACAGATGCAGCCATTGGCACAGGACCTGTGGATGCGGTTTATCGCGCCATCAACCGCGTTGTGCAGATTCCCAATCGCCTCATTGAATACTCGGTGCAATCGGTTACCGCCGGCATTGATGCGATGGGTGAAGTGACGATTCGGCTACAGCACGAAGATCGCATCTACTCTGGCCATGCCGCCAACACTGATATTATTGTCGCTTCGGCCCAAGCCTATATGAATGCCCTCAACCGCCTCTACCGGGGTCTTGAACAACGGGCATTACACCCCCAAGCCTAGGTATGTCAGAGTCCACTGCTAAGCCCTTGGAAGCCAATGGGGTCTATCTATGCCCCGTCTGCCGCCACGGGCAAATTGCGCCGATGGTACTGATGGATACCTATGCCTGTAACTTTTGTCGCCATATTCTCAGCTTAGATTTTGGCTATCAAACGGCGCGGCTCGAAGATAGTGCCATGACATTTCGCTGGCAGTGGACCGGTACCAACTGGCGATCGCTGAATACGCCACCTGTGAGCCTCACCTATACCGCTATTATCCTGGCAATTTTACTGGTCACCCTACCGCCTGCCCTAATTTGGCTGGGCTATCGACTCTTTCCACCCCTCGATCCACGAGCCCATTGGTTTCCCCTCTTTTGGGTCGGGCTGACCTTCTTTGCCCATCTACTGATGATTCTGCGGATTTTTGCTGGCCTGTTGCCGACGACACCCTTCGTTGGTCTTCATTTTCGTGGGCGATCGCGTAGTGTATCCTAGCTCACTGCTGCTGACTGGGGGACAGGAGAAGATGGTATGGGCAAGCCTTCTATCTGACCTTGCTTAGGTGCATCCACCCCATTAACGACAATACCGATAGCCTTATCCTTTAACCCCAAATCATATTCCTTCAGTGCCTTAGCAAACATCTCCCGTTTTGTTTTGCCTAAACGCACCACAAAGAGCGCTTGATCGACACTGGCCACAAGGCGATTGGTTTCTGCACACTCTGCCATCGGTGCCGTATCAATAATCACCAAATCAAATGCAGCTTGGGTAGAGGCCAAAAACGAGTGCCATTGCGGCGAACTCAACAGACTCATCGGCTCTTGCTGGGGTTGCCCTGCCGTCAGTACCCAAAGTTTTTCAGAGTGAGTTTCAAGACAACTGAACCAATCAGGTAGAGGAAGCGCCCCTGCCAATAGCGCAGTGAGACCGCCGCTGTTTGCAATCCCGAAAACTTGATGCAGCCCAGGTTGACGCAGATTTGCGTCCACAAGCAAAACTCGCTTACCAGACGCCGCTGCAGCTAGTCCTAAATAAGCTGCAATTGTTGTCCGTCCTTCCCCTGACTGGGCAGATGTTACGGCCAGCGTGCGCTGAAGGCCTAGCTGCTCTAAATGAACCAAAAGAAAATAAAAACTCTCCTTAAAAGCAGGTGTTGCCCCTGCCAGATGGTGTTGGAGTCCCCAAAGCGTAAGGGGAGTTTCTAGGCGTGTAAATGTAAATGAATACTGATCAAACTCACTGGCTAGGGGAACTTGTCCAACAATTGAAAGTCGAGTGTTTTGCCGAACTTGTTCAGCCTTCAAGAAGCGGGAATCCATCGAATCTAAGATCAATGCTAAAACCACTCCAGAGGCAGTTCCCAAAATTAAAGCAATTGCTAATGCCATTGAGAGCCGCATCCTTACCTCATATTGCTCTGTATTGTCAATATCTGATAGCAAACGCCATGTAAAACCCTGTTGCGCAATCTGTAGTTGTAGTGATTGCCGCGTCTGAAGCAGGAGTTGAAGTGATTGCTGTGCCACTGCTATGCGCTGCTCAATTTTGCGATAGGGGTTTGCTAGGCGTGTCAGTCGGACTAGCTCCTCACGGGTTGCTGCTATTTGCCGAGCAAGCTCTGCATCCATTCGCCTCAGGGATTCAAGCTCAACTTTTGCTTCAATATACTTACCAATCAAATTTTCTGAAACAGAACTTCCATAGCCAATCAGACCCTCTGGATTTGAAACTTGATTTCTCTGGGCAATCTGCTGAGCTTCCTGCTTAATCTGCTCTAATACTAGGCGTCTCTCTTCATCAAGACTACGAGCAGTAGGAGCATTTGGTTGTAATCTGCTTAACTCTTCAGCAAGCTTTTTCTCAACATCTGCTAGATTTGTCAATAAGCTAGTATAGTTTTCCGATGTGCTTAACTTAGAAGCAACAAGTGCTTCAGCAGGGGTCATTTGCAACTGTGAATTAATAGAATCAAAAGTCTGCTGTACAGATTCTATTTTGGCAATATTTTCATTTCTTGCAGTAATCAAATTAGCTAACTGCATTCGGTACAGATCAGCATCACTATCACTAGAGCCACCCGTACCAATGCCACCTATAGAATCAGGCCTCAATACTTGATTTGCAGCTCGGAACTGGTTCAAGCGATCTTCCAAATCATCAATTTGGCTAAGTGTTCTTTGGATCTCTTGGTTAACGTATCGTAAATTTTGAAAAATTTGTTTCTGCTTTTCTTTTTCATTAAAGTCTATAATTTTTTCAGCAAATAGGTTGAGAGCAGAATTTAGTTTTCGTTTGTCATTAGTTAAAAATGTAATTTGAATTACTTTGGAATTGGTATTACCGAGACGAAGACCACTAAATTGCTGTTGATGTGGCTCAATCTTAATACTTTCACGAAAAGATTTGTAGGTGTAACTTTTAGAGTCTAGCTCAGGATCAGATTCCAAAAGCTTATCATAGAGGGGTCTAAGCACTAAGTCACTGTTGAGAATCTGTATAAGAGTACTTGTATCGACTGTTGTTTCTCCTGAAAGTAGGGGCATACTTGGTAGTGCTTGAAGTGGTACTTGTGAAAGCAGGGGCATACTTGGTAGTTTTTGAAGTTCCGCTTGCGCTACTTGCAAATAAATAGTTCGTTGGTAATTCCTGAGAAATTGATAGTAATAGCCAATGAATGCAGCCCCTACAGCTAGTCCTACAAGAGTTGCCGTCTTCCATCTTCTTTTAATTCCCGATAACAGGTCACCAATGGTGACTTTGTCAACAGTAATCGACTGCAAAAGGCTATTTTGTGAATCAAAAGAGCTAGGGTAATGGAGTTTCTCTTCCTTTTTATCATTATTAGTATAGTAATTTTCATTGGAAATCATAATAAAAACCTATGTATGA
>FMJZ01019259.1_pt1 | contig 72454 bp, 50 predicted proteins | sample 1987881 | NCBI WGS metagenome assembly FMJZ01 (sample SAMEA4378227, study PRJEB15110) | soil metagenome | biome: soil; feature: Field; material: Soil | place: India | collected 2015-03-11 | depth 0 m
CAACGCGCCCTCGAGCCGGTCCAACGCCACGGCCAGCAGGGCGGCTTGCCGCGCCAGCCGATCGGCTTCAGACAGGTCAGACGACTCCGCCGCGTGCTTGGCCGAGTCCACCGCGTGCTTGAAGAGGGCTAACTCGCTGATATGAATCCGTGTCTCGAAAGCGCGCATGTATTCGGCTAGTAACGCACCGAGGAACTTCACCTCATCACTACGGCGTTTGACATCGGCTTTTAAAGCGTTGAGTTCGACCAGTTGGTTTTCCTGGGAACGTTGGGCGCGCTCCAATTCCCGCCGCTTGTCCAGCACCTGTTGCTCAAGCTCGCGTAGCCGTCTGGCCAGCGGGAGGCGCTCGGCTTCGACCTGCTGGCGCGTCGCGTTCAACTCCGCCAACGCCGCCTGCAAGTCCGCCTGCGCGGTCACGACCACTGTTTCCAACCCTGTGGCCCAGCTAAGCCAACCGCTAATCAACAGGCTCAAGGCAACCAAGCTGCGGTTCATCTGAGCAAATAAACTGGGGTTCATTGAATGCGCACCGGCAACGCCACGAACGCAGCAGGTGCAGCGTTCTTGTAAATTGCGATTGCTTTGCGCACCGGATCAACCAGCTCGCGGCGTTCGGTCCACTGCCAACCCTGTGGCGTAGGCACGCCCACGCCAGCGTACTGGCCGGCCTTGTCCACGAAATATGCCTGTGCCAGCCCTACATAAATCGTCTCAACCTGCACTTCAGCGCCGGCAGGGTTTTTTCGCACCTCGCTGACCACTGTCACAGCAGCGTTAAACTTGTCCACCTCGTTGAGCAGCGCCACAATCGTTTGCAATCGTTCGACCGGGCCAGCCTTGGTGGTGGCGGGGTCAGCCGGGATGCGATTTAGCAACGGCTGAACTTTCTCTGCCAATGGAGGCGGGAAGGCAGGCGCAAGCGCCCGCACACGTTGTTCGAGCGACTCGGCCAAGGCGCGCGCCAGGTCTAGAGCGGCGTTGAGTTCGCGCTGCTGAGCAACCGCCGCATCGCGTTCCTCATCGGCGCGCGTGCGATTGGTGGACACGCCAACCAACTGGTCGTTGAGACTCTGCAGTTCGCGCTCGAACATACGGATGCTCTGCTCGAGCAGTTCCTTGTCGGCCTGCCAGTCGCTGCGTGTCTTGGAAATCAACTGCCGGGTTTGCACCCATTGCTCCAAAGTACTTCGGGCACCATCCAAAATGTCGGGTGCAGCGTTCGCACCACCACTGCTCGCAACAAGCATAAGCAACGCACCGGCGAACCCGGCGAGTTGTTGAAACGACTTTAGCGGATCACAAGTTTTTCGACGGGGTACAAAGATGCGTTTGTCCACGCTAGCCGCGCCACACAATTGCCGGCCATTTAGGCGGACTGCTGTCAAACTGCCCATTGACGCAATAGGCAGCAAGGTGAGCTTCGCCTTGCTATTTGCCGTCACTTTGTCTAATGCCAATTGCAGTGCGCTCATCATAATCGGTCCGAAATTAGACCTCAGCCTACAGTGTTACAGCTTTGTGCTTCCCGGAATAACCGGTTTCCAACACTGAAAACTTGGAACCGATTCATTACGAAGCCGTTGCGGCCAGGTGACAATTGTGTGACGTGTCTCTTGAGCCTACACTAATCTGGGAGGAATCTTAGGCAGCAGAAAAATCTTTTCGTAGCGTCGCGGCCAACAATCCCAGACTTTGCCGATGACCATGCGTTTGACAAAAAGCTTAGCCACAATTGACGCCAGCCCCCTACTCTAAAAGCGCCAAATCTGCCCACAACGGGAACGGCATCTGCGCCAAGCCTGCTGGATTTACCCCGGGGCCTGCCTTTGACACACCAATAAAACGGCAAATGCTTTGCTAGACTCTGCTTAACCAAGCGCTGCCCGCACTGGCCAAATCTGTTAGGCCTAAATCTCTCCCGCCAACCACGCCCATATACGCGTTGAGCGGCATTGCGTTAATTACTGTCCTAAGTCCAACCGAATGAAACAACACCAATAGCAACACTGCGACAAGCACAACAAACAGTTTCCAACGTTTGCATGTTGATTTTTTACAGATGCGAGTTCGCTGGCCTCTGCATACCCGTTGTGCATGTTCGACAACCATAAACAGATACTAAACTCGGCTTTGACCCAACAGACATCCAACGCTCAACACTGCTGCGGCAAGTTCCGGTAATACTACCAATAACCGATGGCGGCTAATTGGCTGCGGCAAGTTGTAGCTCGAAATCCATGATTTGCTACGTTAGCCAGGAGACCAACGGTTGATCTATGTCAGATTGAAGATCGCCTCCGCACTGAAGCCGACGCGCAGTCACCGGCGCATCTAGAAAATGCGCTCGGCGTTGGACATGCTGCAAAGTGTAGTCAATGACACCCCACGTGTACATCCCCCGACAAAGTGTCTCCCCCGCCATAGACGTTGTCGCCGATGCGCCAAGGTTTATGGCGGCCATCCAACCCGCTGCAACCTGTATCCGACCAGCGCAGGCATTGGTTGGGTTGGGGATTCTCGAATGTGCACGCTCCGACTATGCTTAAACCGACGCTGTTTATCCATGTGGTCAGTACCGGATCGGCCACTGAAATTTCTTGAGGGCGAGTCACGGCACTATCACACGGTAGAACCGTCTCTGTACTGTGCCAACGTTATCGGTCTTGGACGCGGTCGGTCCCGAAGCTGGTACGTCTCCGGGCACAGCCAACCAAGTTGGATCAGTGAGATTTGTCTTGTATTGGAGCCTGTAAACTGTACCAGCGATCGAAGTCCATGTGACCGTGACAAGTTCATTGGACCGTTTGATCGAGGTGATGAACGGCCGGTCCAGCACGGTAATAACGAAGCTGTTCGTGCTGCTCAGTGGAGGCACGCCATTGTCTGTGACGCGAATGGCGACGGTGTTTGTTGTGCCTGCGTGCGCGTCTGTGGTCTGCCACGTGATGATACCCTCTGTGCCAACGGTCAGACCGGTGGGGCCAGACAACAGTGCGAAGCCGAGTGCATTAGGTGGAATGTCTGGGTCCGATGCCGTTGCGTTAAGCGAAATGTAGGTGCCTGCGTGAACTGTCTGATTTGCAGGTAGAGTAAGCACCGGCGGGCTATTTACTTCGTTGACAACCACGGTGAATGTGTTTGTTGCGTGCAACTGTTGGGCGTTGAGAGCGTTTGTGTTCAGGTCGCTTACGACAACCGTGATAATGTTCGTGCTGGGCCCTTGGGCTTCTGTGGGTGTCCAAGCGATCAGCCCCGAATTTGTATTGATGCTCATGCCTACTGGTGGCGAGACCAGACTGAATGACAGTGTGTTTGTGGGGATGTCTGTGTCCGTGGCTGATACTGTGACCAACAAGGTTGCAAGTTCATTAACGTTTGTGTTGGGCGGCATGTTCAGCACAGGCGGACAGTTAACCTCGTTAACCGTCACACTGAACGAGTTAGTTGCCGAGAGCGGCGGTGTGCCGTTGTCGGTGACGACGGTTGTGATTGTATAGACACCCGGGCCTTGAGCCTCGGTTGGTGTCCATGTGATGACGCCGTTGGTCGAAATTGTCGCGCCAGCTGGCGGGCCCAAAAGCTGATAACTCAGTGTGTTTGCCGGGATGTCACCGTCGGTGGCTGTGTTTGTAACCACCAACAACGCAAGTTCATTGATTATTCTGTTGGTTTGAACAGGCAATACGGGCGCGGAATTGACCTCATTGACAATCACAGTGAACGAATTTGTGGCACTGAGTTGTTTGTCCACGAGTGCCCATGCGTTCGAGTCGGTGACCCTGACCACGAACAGGTTTGTGGACGGTCCCTGCGCCTCGGTTGGTGTCCATGTGATCTGGCCCGTGTTCGGGTTGATGTTCGCGCCAGTGGGGGCTGAGACCAGCCCGAAGGTAAGCGTGTTAGTTGGTATGTCCGGGTCAGTGGCCGAGGCGTAAACCGACATCGGAGTCAGCTCGTTGATGACCTGGTTTGTTGGTACGCTGAGGACGGGCGGTCGGTTCACTTCGTTGACGATCACTGTCAGGGTTGTCGAGCTGGACAACGGCGGCACACCGTCATCTGTGGCGATTACAAAGAATGTATTGGTGGAAGGGCCTTGTGCTTCAGAGGGCGTCCACGCGATCACGCCTGTGACTTGGTTGATAGTCATGCCGCTGGGTACCGCCCCGGCCAGTGCAAAAGAGATTTGGTCATTGGGTGCTTCGGGGTCATAGACGGTGTTGGTGAAACTGAGTGTGGTTTGTTCGGCAACAGTTGCAATATTTGGCGATGTAAACACTGGCGCGTGGTTGCCGGGGATGATCCTGAACGTATGTGTGTATTGGTTTGTGTGGTAATCATTCAAAATGAGCAAAAGCTCACCTGAGAGGTTGCCCCAGGTAACTTCGATATCGCCGCGGATGTAATTCCCACCGATTAGTTGGTTTGCCGAGTTGAAAATGAGCCAGTCTGCGTTGACCCATTCGGTGATAAGCGAGTCGAGGTACAATCGCGCCTGATTCGTCACGTAAAACCTGAACAACCGGGCTGCCGTCCCCGGGTTAACGATGCAGGAGTTTGTTACGTCCAGTGAAATGGTGGGTTGCGCGGACACATCAAGGACGCGGAAAGTGTACGGGGCGATCTGGTCCGAGTAATTGTGCAGGCAAAGTCTGTATGTGCCAGATTCAGTCAGAAGCAGAGGCGGAAATGAATCGTTACAGTAGTAGCCAACCCAGATTTGATTACCGCTCGGGGCGTAAAGTTCAGCACCCACCCACCAGTACCCTGAGTGGAACGCAACGAGTGAATCAAAATACACTTTCTGTCCCGGGGTTCCGGCGAAAGTATACAAGTGTTCCTGACCGGGTGTAAGTGAATTTGAGTAAACAGTGCCGAGCACCAGTGCGTTTGTAGCATGTACCGGCACAAGTATGCGGAATGACCACGTTTGTGTATCCTGTGTATCGTTTCGCAAGATGACAAAGTTTGTTCCAGACACAAGAGACCTTGATTCGAAATCGCTCCAGCCGCCGGCGGTGATTTGATCCGAACCAGCCATGATGTAGTCCCAGCGTGTCCACCAATTGGGAGCCAGCGCGTCAAAGAACAACGCAGCGGGCGGATTCGTGAAGTGTAAAATCACACATTCGAACGGCGGGATGCTATTTGTGTAGTTCGAGCTGAGATTGACCCGAGCGGACACGGCCGTAGTCAACACCCGGAACTTGTATTCCGGGGTTTGGTCTGAGGCGTTCATGATCACCAGATAATATGTACCTGTGTCGGGCAATCTGACGGGGCCGTGATCTGAGTTTGCTGATGCACTCCCCCAGTCCGAAAAGCGAATCCCACCCACAAGCGCTGCGCCATTTTGTTTTAGCATGGCCAAGTACACAGAGTCACCGCTGCCCTTCAAAGCGTCATAGAGCAGCATTTGCGCACCGGTACCGTTTATGCGGTAAACATCCGTTTGAAACGCGTTTGTGAAAGTCACTGAGTAATTCGATCCAAGAGTCAACAGAGGTGCGTCGGTCAATAGGTTCATTAACCTGAATGCGTAATCGCCCCCATTGTAGGCCGCTATCTCAAGTGTATAAGTGCCACTTGAAGGTAGGATGCAGAACCCCGGGTCCGGTACGCCGGCACCGCCATAACCGGGGGCGGTTTCAAGCACCACTGTGCCGTTTGTGTCCAGAAGCCTGAGCGTGATAGAAAAGTTGTTTGTAAGGCTGTCAATATACACCGGTGTGCCCGCAGACGCGTTGAAATAGAGGTAATTTGTCTGGCCCGGATTAATGTAGCCACTGAAGAAACCAAAGCCTGCCGGCGGCATTGTGGGTTCGGTCAAATCGGTCGCTTGGATCTGATAGTTCAGGGTTTCGGACTCAGAACCGTAGCCTTGGATTATCAGCGCATAAGTGCCACTTACAGCGAAAAGCACGGTCCCAAGGTCAGTCTGGATGTTCGCCCATGCAATCGGATTGTCAAACGGGTCTTGGATCAGCCAATTTGCCTCATACGAACTGGCGGAAATGCGCTGGAAATGTATTTTTTGACCTGCTGTAGCTGCGATACGGTAGATGTGAGTTTGTGTTGCTGGGTTAAGCTGGGCCGAGATCGGTGAGCCTAAAGTCAGAGCTGGTTGTGCGGCAAGGTCGAGGATCCTGAACTTGTAACTGACAGCGCTGCTGGAGCTGTTATGGACCCGCAGTGTGTACGTGCCCGAAGCTGGCATTGTAGAAAGACCGGCGTCCTGGTTTTTGCCCCCGTTCCATATCCAATGTAACCTATCCAAAGAGTCCATGTAAACCCACACATCGCCCAAACTCTGGTCAAGTGCGTCGAAATACAATCTTTGACCGGCAACTGCGTTAAAGGTCAGGTAGTGTTCATTCCCTGCATCAGACAGGTAATTCGAGACCACTGTGCCTATCGGGATTGCGTTGGTTGTGCGGGTGGGTTCGAGGACACGGAATTGGTATGGGCACGGCTCGGCAGAGCCGCTGACAATCAGGAGGCCAGTGCCTGTGCCGGTTGGAGTCGGCTCCATATCGAACGCGAGGCTGTTACCCGTAAGCAGTCCATCGTTTGCATCAAACATGGACCAGCTACCCGACCATGTGGTCAATCTACTGTCGCAGAACAACTGTTTGCCCGCGCTGATCGGCACACGGAAGACCTTGGCATGGTATGGGTCATTCGTGCCTGTGACGATCGTGTTTAAGCTTAGAGCCGACGCCGGTGGCTGGCTCACGTCAATCAGTCTAAATGCGTAGGAACCTGTGGCGTCTGACCGTCCCCCAAAGACCAGCACGTATATGCCGTTTTGATTCAATGTAGTTGGTCCCGTATCTGCGTCATGATTCCAATTAGCTAGAACCTGGTCGCCATTTGGGGCTATGAGTCTGACCGGGACCTGGCTTCCACCGTATTGAAGCGCGTCGTAGTAAATGCGCATGCCGATTGCACCATTGAAAGTGTAATAATGTTCTTGGCCAACGGCGGTAATTGAATTGGAGTATCCAACACCGAACACAAGCGCGTTTGTACTGGCGGTCATGGTGACGATTCTGAACGAGTAACCAACATTTGGCGGGCCATCTGAGACCCATGGACCAACTGCAAGTGCGTATGTGCCAGAGGCAGATCGTTCTATCACGGAATCCGAGTTAAGATGCACCCACGCGGTCTCGTTGCCGTCCGGATCGAAGAGTTGCCACCAACCGTTCGGGTTGCTGCACTCGAAATCCACAAATATCTTTTGGCCGGCAACCAGGTTGAACCGGTAAACGTGCACGACCCGCACCTCTGAAAGCAGGTTTGTAACGGTGGTGTCAAGCGATACGGGCACTGCCGGCGCTTGCTCAAGCGATATGATACGGAACCTATAGGCAGTTGTGGGATCGCCAGTTCGACTTGCGAATATGAAGTAAAGTGGTTCAGGCGAACTGGCTGTTGTCAAAAAATCCCATGAATCTAGTCCAAAATAGTCCCAGATGCCCGACGCTGATGCGCGCCATAAACCGAGACGGACATCGCGCCAGCCGACCAGTGAATTAAAGAACAGCCTCTGACCAGGGCTGGCCGTGAGTCTGTAAATGACAGTTGCATTGGTTTCGCCAAAAGAACCCGAGTTTGTCACACCGTAAGTGACAGACAACGCATTGCTCCAGAGATTCAGGAGCCTGAATCTGTAATATCCCCCAGAGTTACCAATTACCCGAATTATGTATGTGCCTGACCGCGGCAGCACAACCGGGCCGTAATCAAATGTTGCGTTTTCCCATCCAATGGAGCCTGAGTTCTGACTGACGATTATTTCGCCATCGGGCGCCGCTATTTCGAAACCGATGTCGGATTGGTCCTCTTGGACCAGTGCATCGTAGTATGCCGGTGTACCAGCGGGGGCTACGAACGTGAACGAATTTGTTTGGCCAGGCTCAATGTTTCCGCTCCTGACAGTGTTGAATCCGGATGCGGCAACCGGCGTCTCGGAAACGTCGCGAACCCTGAACTGGAAACTCAACGACGGTCCCCCTTGGACAGTGCCACTGACAACAATAAGGTACGTACCCGAGACACTGAGCAAGTTGGTACCAAGATCATGGTGAACTCGGCCTTGAGCAATGACCTCGTTTGCCGGGTCAACCAACATCCATTCGGCGTCTGTACCGGTGTATGAGAGCGGTTCAAGCACGACTCTTTGGCCAGCCGTGCCAGTCAACCTACGAATAACCGTGATTGAGGACGGTGAAATGGTAATCGAATTTGTCGTGTTGGTGGTCACAGTCGGCTGAGTCGCAATATCAAGCAATCTGAAAGCGAAGCTGCCAATCGCGTCACTCTCCCCGTCAATTACAAGCATGTAATTGCCGGATTGAGGCAGATAAACCGGAGCGGTTTCGGCATTCAACCTGATCTCAAGAATTGAGGCACCGGCCGGCGTGTAAAGGTTGGCGCTGAGTTGACTTTGGTCAATAGACATCGAGTCCAAATATACACGTTGTCCCTGGTTACCTGCGAAGGTGTATCGAACCTGCTGGCCGGGTAATGAAATCGCGCCACTGTTTGTAGCATCAAGCGTCAGCGTTTCTACCCCAACTGTCTTTTGCCAACATAAGCCGAGGCAAACGACCCATAAGGCGAGCAAATGTCTGCTTTGCGTTTAACAAAAATTCCGCCTCCGAAGCCGATTTGTCAACTCTATATCTCGGACTCTAAGCTCAACCCAGGGGTAACCAAGGTGCCCGGTTCACTGGTTATGGTGGGCCAAACCTGCCCAGACTCGCCGCGCGTTTATTTGGGTTTGAACCCACCTGAACACGGTAACGCCGGTTTACCGAGGCATACTGGAACCGACTGTAAAAGTCATAAGTTAGATTATACCCCTTGCACCGGATACTGAAACGCTGTTTGGGCGTCCTCGGGCGATGTGGTCGGCTGTCTCAGTGGTAGTTTGAGCCTGTTTGTAACGCACGTGCGAACGCAAAATGAGCGATTGGACCGCGGCTGATTGATTCTTGAGGCATTTGGTAGCCCCTAAGAGGCATATATTGAGTGTGTGCGCCTGCCCGGTGCCGACGGCAACGCGTTAGAAAGCTTCCCAGCATGCGGCTGTCGTAGAGCGTGTCACTTGGTCGGGTTTGCGCCTTTGACGCGCAGCCGGATCGAATAAAGCGATTTACTTGCCGTAATGAAAAGAGTCCGGTGGTCAGGTCCGCCGAAGCTGACGTTTGCTGTCCATGGTTCAGGCACATCAATGTGCTCGATCTTACGTCCTGTCCTGTCAAAGATGGTCACACCTTTGCCGGTGAGGTACAGATTGCCCAGCTCGTCGAGTGTCATACCGTCCGAGCCAAGTTCGCAAAACAGAGTTTTGTTTGTGAGCGTGCCATCGGGTTGAATGTCGAACACCCAGGTGCGGCCGCCGCCAATGTCGGCTACAAACAGTCGCTTCCCATCAGGCGTACCTGTGATGCCGTTGGGTTTCTGCAGGTCGGTAACAACTCGCTCGATGCGTTTATGGTCTGGTGAGACAAAATACACGTGCTCGCCGTCCTGTGGCATTTGTTTGTGCTGCCCCCAAGCGCGTTTGTAGAACGGGTCGGTAAAATAGAGTGCGCCGTTCGGCGCGATCCATACATCGTTGGGACCGTTAAACGGTTTGCCAGCGTACTCACTTGCAATGACCGTGACTTTGCCGTCGGGCGCAATTGACCAAAGTTCATTTTTCTCTTCTGCACAGGCTACGAGGTTGCCATGAGCGCCAAAACACATGCCATTTGCGCGTCCTGCGGGGGCCATGAAAGTGCTTAGCTTGCCCTCGATGTTCCATTTCAAGATTCGGTTGTTGGGTTGGTCGGTGAAATACACGTTACCTGCTGAGTCGCAAGTTGGTCCCTCAGTAAATGCGAACTCGCCGGCGCGCTTTTGCAGTGTTGCACCTGGCTCGATGAGACTGTCAGTGCCTGCGTGCGTGATACTCAAAAACGCCATCAAAACCATACAGCCAAGTTTCAACGGGTGATTATTCATCTGTTAGAGGTCATTCTATTCGGTTTCGCGCCACCAGGATGCAGACTGTGATTTCAGTTCCATGACAAATCCTCTGGTGTTTGGGCGAGGATTTTGTTGCGCCAGCCCCCTTTACGTAGCAACACGGTTTGCCAGAGGCGTTCGATTGGTGTGTCGAACACGAGCTCAAGTGACGCCGGGTAAGTGAGCCATGCTTTACGGCGCAGTTCGCCTTCAAGTTGGCCAGGACTCCAGCCTGCGTAGCCTGCGAACAGCTTGATTTTGCGTGTCGGCGAGAATGATTCCCCAAGCTCGATCAATGTGTCGAGCGAATGCCCCACGCTTAGATTTGGCATCACGTTCGCGTCAGGTACGAAACTGTCGGTGTGCAGATAACTCAGCGCACTTGTCTGCACGGGCCCGCCGATGTAAACGGGGCAGTTTTTCAAAGATGCGGGCAGATCAGCCACAAGCAGTTCACCAATCGTGTTGCCACTGGGCCGGTTCAGTACTAGGCCAAACGCACCCTCGCTGTTGTGTTCGCATATTAACACGACGGTGCGTTCAAAGAATGAACCGCCCAACTGGCCACCGTCAATCAGCAGGTAACCCTTCAGGTATTTGGGTGTGCAACCCATAGTAAATTACGGGTTAAATTGCACAAAAATTGTGAACCTGACAATCCCAAACAAGGCAGGTGTAATGGTACGGATCGAACGATGCACCATTTGCATTGCTAAAGCGACTAGGAGAAATCGCTTCCGAAAAGCAGGCTGATCTTGTTCGGACCCGAGCATCGGTTGCTTTTAGTCTGCTGTCGCATCAGCATGCAACTTTTCGAAGCCGGTCTTGCGTTTGGCACGTTCCCAAAGCCTGTCGAGGCGGTCTATGCGTTCTTGTGTGTCTGGGTGCGTGCTGAAGATTTTAGGTGGCTTTGGAGCCAAACCACCACCAAAAATTCGGGTGAGTCTTGCGTTAATTTTTGCTTCTTCGACCTGCAATCTGCGGAGGAAATTCGCTAAACCACGCGGGTCAATATTTGCAGTTTCTAGCAACCGCCAACCAACTTCATCAGCCTCGGCTTCGAGCCTGCGCGAGTATTGCAGCGTCACGAGCAGCTCGGACCCTGCTAATACACCAGCGATGAATCCGCGCCTGTCACGAATAAAAAGCCGGAGCATATAGTAAGGGCCCTTAGTTGAAACAATCGTGCGCAGACTGTGCCGGCGCGTGACATGCGCCATTTCATGCGCGAGCACACCGGCAAGTTCTTCCGGCGTTTTGGCCATGTCGAATAATCCCTTGCAGATTACTATTCGTCCCCCTGGTAATGCCAATGCATTCGGTATTGGCAGATCAGTAAACTCGACCCGGAAGTCGTAGTTATGTTCTGGCAACGCAGCCACAAGCCGATCAAGCACGGGCCGCACCTTGGCTTCGAGAGCAGGATCGTTGTAGAGCGTGATTTTTTCCTTAAGCTCGGCGTAGGCGGTTTCCCCCAGGTCTTTTTCCAGTGCAACGGGCACCTGCATGACAAGGAAACTGACCACAAGCGAACTCAGTAGCCATCCTGCAACTGCAATCACGCAAAACGCTGCCCCGCACACGCCGGCAAGCTTTAGCATGCGTTTGCTTTCTCTGCGCTGGCGAATTTCCCGAACCCGACTTCGCAGGCTGTTCCTGCGCAAAATGAAATAATCCTTGAGAATCCGGTCGTCGGTGGTCGTAACTAGACAGCAAGGTTCAGAGGCTACCGAAAAGGCGATTTTCCCGTGTTCGCCTTCTTCAATGAGCAAAACGTCGAGCGGAAGCGTCACCGAACCGTTATTGGACTTGAACTTCAAGTGGTACAACCCGACACATATTTTGCCCGGGACAGGTTCCGTGCCCAGGCTCGGATGCATTGCACAGCCGTCGTATTGGCATTCTTCCGGGTGCACACTGTTTATTCATTACCTGTAGCTGCGCTGTAAGTCAAAAGTCAAAACCCCAAGCCTACCTCTTACAACTGTGGCACAAAAGGCCGCGGGTGTAGCAACTGGCCGCCGAAGAAAGCGGCAGTCGTCAATGTGCGGGTCTTGCAGTTAGTCAAAGTCCAACAACACAAAACAACGTGAATTGGACCCGACTGATTTGCATGTTGGCCCTGAAACGTTTGCAAAAACAAACGCTTCTTTACCAAGCCGAGAATTTACGTGAAGGCCGCCTTTTTACCGGCTCAAAATGCTTACAAGTTAAGGACAAATTCCAGGAACCACGGTTCCGGCGCAACAGTGTATGAATGGTGTTTGCCCTGCCAGTCGAACTCAAGCTGCCACGCATGCAACGCGTGCCACGGCAGGCGCAACCGTGCCTGCTGTTCGGTCGTCAACTGGCCCGACACAAATGCCAGATACGCGCCGTCCACGCTCCCGTAGAGTTTGTCGCCCACGATGGGGTGTCCGATATGCGCAAGATGAATTCGGATTTGGTGTTTGCGACCTGTCTGTGGGTGAACTCGCAACAGCGTAAATTTGTCGCCTTTGTTAAAGAACCGTTCCAGCACGTAACATTCAGTCACAGCAGCGGCGCCGTCTGGCCGAACGCAATCTTTTATTGCCACATCGCTTCCATTGGCAGGGCCGATTGGCCCGTCTATATGGACATGGTCACGGCTCACCCAACCTTCGACAATTGCCAAATAGGTGCGTTTGATTGCGCGGGCCATGATCAATTTGCCCAACTCGGACACCGTTTGTTTGTTTTTGGTGGCAAGTACAAGGCCGCTAGTTTCTCTGTCCAAGCGATTGACCAAGTACGGCCCACCGCCGTTGGCAAGATAACCCCTTAATTGACCTATCAAGCTTGACGAGTCACCGTTTTTCGTCGGGTGACACGGCAGGCCAGCCGGCTTGTGAACCACCAACAGATTTGCGTCTTCAAAAACAACCCTGAACGATTTGCCGTTGCCGTTATGCACTTTCATAAAATTCATCTCAAACCGGTCCAGCGCTCTTGCTTGGACTGGGTCTGACTGTTTATTCTGTTCCGTAAAGAAAACCTCCAGTCGTTGCCCAAATCCAGCAATTTTTCTGTGTCGGAACTTTCCCGCCGGTGGAACCGAAACAGTAGCCGTGTCAAACCAATTGGCAAAGCGCCCACTGTGTATCTGTTTGACAGCATTCCGCTCCTCGCAACAACACAGTTTAGTCGCGACCTGTTTGGTCTAAACCACGTGACCATCTATTTCGCTCGGCTTTGGTTTCAACTTTCAATCTGACTGCACGTCTATTACACTGCTCGCGGTGCAATCGTCGCCCATTTATATCGTATCACTGCACGCACCGACGGACACAGCGGTGGCAGCTTGTCTGGATTATAAAAATTCACGTCAAAACTCCAGTTTCGCCTGGGTGGATTGTACACCGAGCCTGTGCCCTGCCAGCGGTTTGTGGCAATTTGGCTCGGAAACATTACCACCATCGAGCCGTTGTAAGTGTTAGTTCTACCGGTCCAGTCTTCCAGGAACCGCGGGAAGTTTTCCAGTCCACCACTGTAATTGTTCCCCACCGTCTCGACTATACCGGCCATGAACGCTGCATTGACGGTTGTATCTGTGGCTTTCCTGGAAGCGATACCCTCGGAACTGTTTGTGTCTTTCCAGTTCTCCGAAAGTATGGTAATTGCGTCTGCTATCAATGCAGCGGGTCTTGTGTTGGCTGTGTTTGTCGAGCCAAGCGACGAGCCGGATGCATTGTAATGGCCCCATACGTAAAGCGGATTTGGTGTAGCTACGGTTAATCCAGATGGCGGCAGAACCGCGCCGTTGACAAGCCGCACAGCGGGCATTCGTGTTGAAGTACGCGCACGCAGGTCGGCCACGTAAATTGAGTTTATCTCACGGTTTTGCGTGTTGCGAATCGCCTGCCGAATCGGGTTTGAGGAGTTGGTCGCCCATTCGGCAAATTTGCCGATATCGATCTCCGTAACTACGACGGTTTTGTTTTCGCGTAGGTCTGTGAACGTTTTGTTTGTGCTGATCCAATTGCTGGCAACGTTCCAATTGACGACTGGACCTACCCCTTGAGAAATCCCACCACCGCGAACCGATACATCGGTTTCGGCAACCAGTATTACCACGTCGCAGTTATTGTAAAACCGCTGCGAGTACATTGGATCATTCGGGCTTTCCGTTATTGGTGGAATTTCAACGATCTGCCGCACTGCCGCAGGCGAGTTGTTTGTGCCAATGGGAAGGTTCAACGTTGAAACGCCGATCTCTCTACCGCCATTATAAACGACGTTTCCGATGTTAGTGTATGGATACTTCCGTTGCCTGAAAATTTCTCCGACAGCCGTAACCCAATCCCAAAAAGTAAGCGTGATGCTACTCTCGGGCGCCGTGTAAATGTTTCTGTTGGAGTGCACCCTGCCGCGGATATTCATCGTTGCGCCGGGACAAATTTCCAGGTCAAGGTTGTAAAACACCGCAAACTGGAACACAGGCACAAAGGCAAGCTGAACATCCTGATACACGGCGGCTTCTGCGTTTTCGGCCAAGTCAGTTGCATTTGCTCGAATGCGAAATGTTGCCGCATACCCTTTCAGGCCTCTGTACTGCGACAAAAGCGGCGTGTTAGCTGCCCACGGCTGAATGATTTCAACTGAGATTTCATCATCCAGGCCGCGCCCATTATTAAACTTGTACCAGCCCCATCTTGGATGCTCGTTCGGGACTGGTATGTGCCGCTTGTAAAGCGATATGTTTTTGCCAACTGTTGGGGCGCCTTCTTTGGCAAAGTCGGTGGCCATTTTTGATAGCGCCTTTTCCGTTGCTGCTTCAGCAGCCAGCACTGCATTCTGGTAGGCAATATTGCGGTCAATCAAATTCGCATTGGTATTGGTCCAGCCCAGTACACCCCCAACAATTGCTATTGCAACACCTCCAAGACCCATGACAATCAACAATGCCATGGCCTTTTTTGACCTGTGCCAGCGCAGTATTGTCAGTTTCATTGTGGCCCTCCTCTATTCGATTGTCCGCCGGGCAACTTTGGTGCGCACCTGGTAAAAATCAAACAAACCGCCTCTACCTATTGCCGCACTCGGGAACACAAGCTTGTTGTACCGCAACGTTACACCAACCACACGTTTGTCGTTTGAGTTCGTCAGCACCTGGCCATTAAAACTCTCGACAGTAAAAACGTGCTGGTTTGTGATCCCCTCGACGAGTATCCGTGGCTTCGGGTCACTGCTTGTAACACGTTTAACCGCCAAATCGCTAGAATCCCAATAATACCTGACCCATACATTTGTATTTGTCTTGTTTGGATAAATCATAACTGCATTGCCGCGCAGCGCTTGGTTTGTGCCAGGTTCAACAAATGTTGTGGCGGAGCCTTGACCCACCTTAACATCGCCGCTGTGCCGAATGTCGGTCATGAGATCCGAGATTACATCTCTGGCCTGGTCACTTGCGCCCAATTTGACCGCTGTAATATGGTTCATCCTGATCGAAAAAATGTGAAGTGCCAGAAACCCGGCCAGGCATAGACTGAATATGGCCATGGTGACCATCACCTCAGGCAGAGTCATTGCGATCTGCCGCACACAAACATTCGTACCTGTGACATGCATTTTCATTGGTCAGGTGAGCGATATGTTATGGCCGAATTCGTGTAAAGCCGACCTTTGAACGACCACACCACGTTTGCTGTGATCATTTTTAGGGGCGGGTTCGATGACAGTGTCGTTATCTCAACCCGACTTGTTGCGTACAAAAAGTTCGTGCCAATAAACGGTACGTCCAGCAGCTCGACTGCGTCTGGGTAATTGCTTTGGACGACCTGATCCACGGGCTGGGCCGATTGCGTGTCCCATTTGGCCGCGCGTGTCTGCTCGATTCGTTGCCATGCCAACGACTGCGCTGCAAAGGAAAGCGCCGACCACTCAGCCCTGTTCGCACTTTGGATATACGAAAGAATTACACCACCAAACATCATCGTCCCAACTGCAATTGACACCACAACTTCGGTCAGCGACATCGCCAGACACGAGGCACTTTTCTGGCCACCTCCAAACATCCCGTAACACACACCTGATCCTGGAATGCGTTTTTTGAGTCGCATGGTCTACGATTACGTTTGGTTCAAGTTTCCTCCTTTTCTCCTCGCGGAAAAAGCTAGCCCTTTGCCAACAGCTATGTCAACGCGCTCAAAGCAGAAAACCCATTGGATTTATTACTGACTCGCTTGTCGGGTCTTCACCCTAAACAGCAAGGGGACTAAAGCAACGGGCGTGCTGTGGCAAACGCTTTTTCACCGGCAAAAAACGGCCTTTTTCGTTTCCGGTGTGTTGGGCAAAATACGGATACGCACCCTACATAACGGGTATCCCCCCTGAATGTATAGAATTTGGGCTTCTGTCCTGTATTGATGGTACACACGGCGCGTCCGTAGAACTGATTAAACGTGACTTTGACCACCCAAGGTAACACCCCCGTAACCCGAAAAGAAGCAGTAATCAAAGAAATTGCAGCCCGCATCCAAAGGGCGCTTTAGGACATTAATTATTCCGCCTATTTCAAAACGCACCGGCAGTTATTCCAGAGTACATGAACACGAATGATTGCAGTGGTGAGGCGTTTGCGTCTCTTTTTTACACACGACAGGCGCGCGCCATTCCCGCAGGTGTAAGTGAGAGAACACAAATAGAATGCGTGCTTACGCCACGACCACTGCCATCGGTGCCGAGCGCGGTCTTAGGCCTTTAAGGGCTTAAAACAACTTTGTTCTCCGCTGTGATGAAGAGACGCAGCCGGATTCTAATCCTAAACAATCCGGCCCTTTTTGTTTTCTCGAAACTGAGGTGGTCCCCCACTGAGTCGCCGATGTTTTCGAGCAAAGAAGTTGCTAATTTGACCAGCGGATACTGTACTTTGGGTACCGCAAGACACGGGCATTACTCCGATTCACGAAGCAAACCTGCCAGCCAAACGTAAGTGGAATTGTCCACCTGGATTCGGACAATTGGTGCTCATATTCTGGCCTAAAGCGAAATCAAAAACCCGTTTGCGCCTCCCGAGCTCTTAGCCCGATAGCGCCAGCTGTTGAGCTATAAAGTGGTCATCTGACAGAGCACCTGGACTTTTTCCGCGCCGTTACGGTTAATTCCAAGTCTTACAAGCGCTCGCACCCGTATTCAAGTTACCGTTTGGAATTGCATCATTGCCGAAAGGCATGGTGCAAACTGCGTGTGCACCTGTTGCATGCGCAGCGGACAGAGATGTTCACTGTCTTGCAAAGGACTGCTTACCCCGCTGAACCCGAAAGACCGGATTTAGGCGGCACACTCGGCCCACTGCTGCGGGAGTGTGGCTAGCGACGCTTGCCTGTGCGTGCCCGCACGCAGACAAGCCTTGCGTCCAACACATTTCGGCGCGACATGTTGGTCGATTCGAGGACAAGTTTGCGTTGAGTGTGCGCTACGCGAGGGTGTGCAAAAACCACACGCGGTGCGCGCCGCCCATTCTAACCAAGTAATCCGGGCAAAGTGGTGCAGGTTTAAGGTGAAAATGCCATAAACCCGGTCCTGCTATAGAATAACACGCTTTAGGTTCTGGTACCGACTACGTTTCAAACCATTTAGGAGGTAAGTTTATCTCTGCTTAATCCTTGGTCACTTGAATGTTAGCGCTCTGTTGTGGCACCAAAAGTCTTCGGAGGCTTGGACATAGCCTCGCCCTGTATTTCAGCCGTCGGCAGGCTGACGGAAAGAAGCTTGGCCCGAAAAAGCAAACCACAAAAATCATGGTTTTTTGACGTTTTTAACTCTAAATCAAGCTTTCCAACAGCATCTTTGGTGTTTGCTTAGGAACCGGGCGTTTTTAGTAATACGCAAATATAGTTGACAACCTGCAAGCCGGTTGTTCTAATTAAGGTAACTTTTGCATGGGCGCGTGCCCAAAGCGAAATAGTTTATTGATTGAATCTCTAAACCTCGACTAGGTAAGCCATGACAGCCAACCTCAATCAGTTTTCAAAAATAGTCCTATGTGTTGCGGTAGCGCATGTGATTTGCGCTTTTGCACAGGAACCAATTACTGCAACGTGGATCGGGCCGGCCAGCGGCGGCGAATGGAATACACCCGCTTTTTGGGACACAGGCGTACCACCACTTGACCCGACAACAAACGCATTCATCGGGTTTAACACTAACGTCAACTACAACACCCAAATGACCCCCGAACGGTTTGGGCAGTTGATACTGCATGGTGTGCTGAACGTGAACGCACCCGGGTTCAACTGCAGCTCGAATCTAATGATCAGGGCTGGTGGTGGTAACAGGATGTTCATCAACTCGGGCGGTGTGGTTGATACCAGCGGCAACTTCATTTTTACCTCAAACGCATCCGTTACAATAAGCGCCGGCGGGACACTAAATGTAGCTGGGGAGCTGATGGTAGGTAGCGGAGTAACCGCGCCCGGTTATACCAGTGGCGGTACTGCAGGCGCCAGTGGTTGGATGACTAACAATGGGGGAACAATTAGAGCAACAAGCACTGCAATAAACCGCGCAAACAGCAGTGCTACTTCACTTCTTTTGATTAACGGCGGCACGAATGACCTTGGTGCAGTTACCATCCGTCGCGCGGGACCGGCTGGCGTGTCTGCTCTCGGCGCCGAGGGACTAGTCATCAGCAATGGGTTAGTGCGAATGACAAGTCTGGACGTGGGCGGGCCGAATGGCAACTCGTGGCTTACGATGTATTTGGGCAACGGCATCGTTACAAACACTGGTCCGTTCAACGTGCGGCAGATCACGACTGGCCGCGGGTCACGTTTTATCCAAACCGGCGGACTGTTTGTTGGCACAGACGCAAATGGCGTAAACCTTAGGGGCAACCCGACCAACAACCCAATCGTGATCTACTCGGTTCTCGGCGGGACGAATCTCGTTGAAGGATTTGTGCTCGGCGCCAGCGGTGACACTCTAGGCACGGTAAACTTAACCAATGCAGCCAAGCTCTATGTTGGCAGTGGTGGGTTTTCGCAAAATCCGAATGCTACGCTTTCGGCAATTAATATTGCCTTAAACAGCGGCGGCGTGTTCGGCGCGCAGGCCGACTGGACAAGCACTGTGCCGATGATTTTGGCTGGGGGCGTATTCGACTGTGCAAATCTCGACGGTACACCGTACAATATCACACTTTCGGGTGCCTTGAGCGGGGCCGGGGCGCTGAGGAAGTTTGGCGCCGGCACGCTGACCCTGGAGGCGGCGAACACTTACACCGGCGACACAATCATTCATGCAGGCACGCTGGCGCTGGGGCCGAACGGTTCAATCGCCACCAGCCCGCAGATCATCGTCGGGCCGGGCGCAACGCTAGACGTGTCGGCCGTCAGCGGCGGGTTTGTCCACAGCGCAAGCCGGGTCTTGGGCGGATTCGGCACCGTTGTTGGAAACGTGACCATGGCCTCAGGCTCAATTCTTAACCCAGGTAGTAACGTTATTGCCGGCACGCTGACCATCACAGGATCGCTGACCCAAAACGGCGGTGCGATCAATCATTTTGACCTTTCGACTGATCCACTCGGTGCAGCCAACGATCTTGTGGTCATTGGAGGCGACCTGAATGCCAGTGATACAAACATCATCGAGGTCATTGGAGGCGGACCAGGAGGGAGTGTACACAAGCTGTTCAGATACGGCGGCAGTTTCAATGGCTCACTCAACAACTTCAAAGTGGTGGGTGTCGAAGGCGTCCTTAGCAATAACCCGGCGTTAAAGGAGATTTACCTTGTAATCGGGAAAGCCATCCGGGGGCCAACAAATGTAACTTGGATCGGCAGCATGCTGGCCAATAATTGGGACACGTTGGTTTCGTCTAACTGGCTTAACGCAGGTGTGCGAGATGTGTTTGTGCCGGGTGACAATGCACGGTTTGATGATACGGGTGCAGCAAACCCGATTGTGAATGTTGTTGGCAGCGTAACTCCAAGCTGGGTCACAGTTGATTCAACTGCAAATTACGCGTTTGTTGGCCAGGGCACAATCAGCGGGCCCGGCGGGCTGACCAAGCTCAATACCGGCACACTTACGATCCGAACGACGAACCTTTACACTGGCCCAACGCTTATCATGGGGGGGACGGTTGATGTGGACTATGTCGCTGCAGGTGGTAACCAGAGTGGGTTGGGTGCTGGCGGTGTTGATCCCGCTAACCTCGTAATTAGCAATGCAACACTCAGGTACTCTGGCGCAGCGGCAAGCACTGATCGTGGCATGACGCTCGCGGGCAATGCTGTGATCGAGATTGCAAATGACATAGCATTTACCTCCTCCGGTCAACTGACCGGGTCCGGCGCGTTGGTCAAAGCTGGGGCCGGCACTTTGGACCTTCAAGGCAATAATTCGTACACAGGCGGCACTGTCCTCAACGCTGGGACCGTAAGAGTGGACGGCATCCAAACAATAGGCCCGGGCCAAATCAGGTTCGAGGGTGGGACCCTGTCACTCGCAAGCACACCGTCGCAACGACTTTATCCGAACGCAATCAACGTCGTTTCGACTGGCACGATAATCTTTAACGGTGCGAATGCTTTTAATGTGTTGAGCGGCACCTGGAGTGGGTCTGGTACAATAACCATAAGCGTGGTAAACAGCGCATGCTACTGCACGCTAAATGGGGATATATCAACATTTAGTGGGACCTTCCGGCTGACCGATGATAGTGCGGGGTACTTCAGGTTCAACAGTGGCGGTAGCGACCCGTGCAGAGGCAGTTCATTTGCGATGTTTGACCTGGGCAACAGCAGCGCAATCTTAGCAAACCGCAATGGGAGCACTTATGGCACCACGAATTATTATCTCGGCGCACTTGCAGGTGGACCAAACACACGTGTCCGCGGCGCACTCAACACCGGTACAGGCAACACTTATGTGATTGGGGAGAAGAACCTCGATACAACCTTCGAGGGAATCATCGAGAACGGCTCTGGTGGTAGTGGTGCAGTAGTGTCAATGGTGAAAGCGGGCACGGGCACTTTGACGCTGAAAGGTGCCAACGCATACACCGGCACGACAACAGTCAGTAATGGTGTGCTGGCGTTGGCCGACAGCGGCAGCATTGACCAGAGCCGGGCGATCCAAATTGTTGTGCCGGGCATTTTGTGCGTAACCGGTCGGTACGACGGCACGTTGTACGTTGGTAATTCAATGGCGCAACAATTGAGCGGTAATGGCACGGTGCGCGGCAATTTGAATCTTAGTTGGGGCGGGACACTGTCGCCCGGCATCGGCATCGGCACGTTGACGGTTACCGAAAATGCCACGTTCAGCTCCAGCAGCACTACATGGATGGAAATTAACCGGGCGGCCCCACAGAAGAGCGACAAGCTCGTGGCCAAGACGATCACATTCGGCGGAACGCTCGTAGTTACGAACGTCGGCACGTTACTGTATCCTGGGGATACGTTCGATCTGTTCGATGGAGCGATACCGGAGTTGAGCACCTTCGATACGGTTGTTTTGCCGAACTATTACGAGTGGGATACCAGCCGGTTAACTGTAGACGGAACAGTCAGAGTTGTCAGATCGCTGATGCCGCCATTAAGTGTGAGAAGGGATGGAATAAACCTTGTGCTTAGCGCCACAAATGGCATACCGGGCGGGCCGCTGAGCATCCTTAGCTCGACGAACATCGCGTTGCCACTGAGCGACTGGTCGGTGGTTATCACGGATTCGTTCGACTGGGAAGGCAAATACAGTCTGACGATCACAATTGACCCGGCTGAACCGCGGCGGTTCTACTTATTGTTGCCGTATTGATTTAGATAGCCGGCAGAATAGAAAACATTTACCCTCTGGGGAATTGATTCCGGCTCGTGCATGGAGCTATGTAGTGTCGGTTGGCACGAGCCGGTCAATGGTGCATCATTAAAGAGCTGGTGTAGGCCAGGGGCGTCCAACGTGCTTTGCGACATGTCCTTATAGAATGATCTGAACAGCCGGCAAGCAATACGAAGAATGCGGGTGTAAAAACAAATTTTGTGTTGCAAAGTTACGGGTACGCAGGTCTAATGATGTCCGGTTTAGGGAATTAAAAAAAATTCAAACTTTTGGTTGACACAGAGCCGTTGAAGGCGTAAAAAAATAAGCAAATAAGGCGTAGGCGAACCTACAAACAACAAACGGAAACGCGATCATGAAAAGAATAATTGCTTCAGCCGGAGTGGTAGCGCTTGGCGCTGCCGGTGTACAAGCTATAGATTATGCCCCGGGATTCGGTTCAACAGACATGGCACAGCCGTGGAGCGTGGGGTTAACATTGCGCGGCTTTTACGATGACAATTACCTGACACGGCCGGCGAACGAACTGGACAGTTGGGGGGTTGCAATCAGGCCGTTTGGTTCGGTTGCAATGTCATCGGCCCTGACGGATGCTGGGGCGCGATACAGCTTTACTGCCTACTATTTCGATAGCCGGCCAGACGAAAATTGGGATTACACACATCAGTTCGACGGGTACCTAAACCATACATTCAGCCAAAGATATAACCTTTTCATAACCGACTCGTTCGTTTATGCGCGCGAGCCCGAGTTGTTTGAGTATAGCGTGCCGTACAGAACCGAGATGGATAACATCCGCAACATTGGGACAATAACGCTGAACGCGCAGTTGACCCAGTTGCTGACACTTGTGCTTGGTTATTCGAATTCCTACTACGACTACGAACAGGATGGCCCCGGCAGTTACTCAGCGCGTTTGGACAGAGTCGAGCACTTGATCACGGCGAATTTGCAATGGCAAATGTTGCCGCAGACAGTCGGCGTGGTGGGCTATCAGTTTGGCATGATAGATTTTACGTCTGACGATTACTTGGTTCCGGGCTACACGAGCGATCTCCGGAACAGCTATAACCACTACATTTACGTGGGGGCTGATCACGCGTTTAATCCGGACCTGACGGCGTCTGCAAGGGCGGGCTTGCAGTATGCCGACTTTTACAATGACCCGAACGGCTTCGATCAATGGGCGCCATATGCCAACTTGAATCTGCGTTATCGGTACGGGCTCGGCAGTTTTGTCGATGTCGGCTTTATCCAACAGTACACACGAACCGATATCCGCGCGATGAATGCGTCGTCGTCAATCGGGTATGCGTCTGTTCGCCACGCCTTTACTCCGAAACTCGAGGGCAGCGTAATCGGCCGCATTCAATACACCACGTTCGAAGGCGCTGTCGGACCTTACAATTTCGACGACCTGGGGCAGTTCCATTATGCTGTGGGGTTGAACCTTTCATACGCGTTTAACCGGCATGTGTCGGCTGAAATCGGTTACAACTTCGACAAGTTGGAAGCCGACCAAGGGTTGAGTCTCGACAGGTGGGATTTCACTCGCAATCGGGTTTATTTTGGCGTGACAGCGAAGTATTGAGACAAAGAAATTGCAAAACGGGGCTGGACCGGAAAGCGATCTGGCCCCGATTTTTTTGACATATGGAACCACAGAAAATCGTTACACAGCCCGAAACCAGACTGCACTTTCTTGATTACTGGCGGATCATCCGGATTCGCAAGACTGTAATCTTGGCTGTGTTTCTGCTGGTGTTGATCACAGCCACGGTCGTGACATATCTCCTGCCGGAGTCTTATGCAAGCGTTGCGCGGATCCGAGTCGAGCGCGAAGGCTACGATATCGAGCCGATCACGGGCAGACCGTATCAGCAAGGGTATGACCCGTATTTCATCCAGACCGAGTTCGAGGTGATCCAGTCGTCACTCGTACTTAACAAGGTCATAGACAGCCTCAATCTTAATGAGGTATGGCAAAAAAAGTTCGGGTTGCCAGAGAAACTTAGTACCGAAGAATCATTCGCATTGCTTAAACGGATGATTGATCTGCGGCCTGTCAGAAACACAAGCCTGATCGAAATTCGTGTTTTTAGTGATAACGCGGAAGAGGCAGCAAAGCTGGCAAATGCAATTGCCGAAGAGTACCGAGATTACAGGCTTGAACAACGCAAACAACTAGCGCTGGGTGGTCTCAAAATTCTCAAGGAGCAATTCGATGCACATGCACAGAAGGTGCGCAATGCACAGGAAGAGCTTTTCAAACTCAGAAAGGAATTGGGCATAAACGACTACGACCCAGCCAGCATGGCGCCGAGTCCGCAGCTTGAGCCCGAGACAATGCGCCGGCTGGAGGCGCTCCGGATTGAAGCCGAGGCGCGATACACTGCGCGTGAAAAACTTTTAAACTCACTCACGCCTCTGACCAAGGAAGAACTCAAAAAGGTGTTACCCACTGCAGTTCCGGATCAACTGCTTACAAGCCTGCTTGAGCAGCTCGCTTTAGCAGAACAACGGCTCATTGTGCTCAGAAAAGATTATGGTGATGAGTACCCTGAAACTGTGCGTGTTGCGGCACAGGTTGAAGACCTTAACAAGAAGATCGATGATCGAATCGTGGGGATATTGGAAGGGCTGAAAAAGACCGTCGAATCGGCCAAGGCCGAGGTGGAAAACCTGCGCGCCGAGGTCGAGAAAGCGCGCCAGCTTGATCAAGAAAAGGCGGACTCAAGCCGGCCGTACTATATCAAAAAACAGGAGCTCTCTGAGCTAATCCGCTTTAGAGACATATTGGCCATGCGGATTGCAGCAGATCAAACTGATATCAATATCCCACGGAGCAGCGTTGTTGAAATTGTCGATCCAGCGGTACCAAATCCTGTAGCTGTACGTCCGAACAAGACACTCAACATCTTGCTCGGCGCCGTAATAGGGTTGATCGTCGGGGTAGGTCTGGCGTTCTTTATTGAATACCTTGACACCAGCGTAAAGACCATAGACGACGTCGAACGCGCGCTCCAAGCGCCCGTGCTTGGTGTTATTCCGCAAAACGTGGGTAACTTACTCGAAGAAGGCGCTGAAAGCCCGCATGCAGAAGCGTATCGGGTGTTGCGAACCAACCTGTTGTTCTCGCGCAAAGACGAACGGCTCAACACCATGTGCGTTGTTAGCGCAGGTGGCGGTGAAGGTAAAACAACGACCATTTTCAATCTGGCTGTTGTATTTGCACAGGCAGGCCAGCGCGTGTTGTTGTGCGACTCTGACTTGAGGCGGCCTGCATTGCACAAATTGTTCAAAGTCAGCAACAGCATTGGCCTGACAAGCTATCTGCTCAAGCAGCACTCGTTGGAAGAAGTCATTCAAACGACAAGTTTGCCAACGCTCGATTTCATGCCCAGTGGCAAGTTGCCCAGCAGCTCGATGGGCTTGCTTAGCTCGACGCAGATGAAAGACCTGATTGCAGAGCTGAAACAGCGGTATGATTTTGTATTCTTCGATTCGCCGCCGATCATGGGCGTGAGCGACGCTGCCATTCTTGCCAGCTTACTTGATATGACGTTGCAGGTCATTCAGTATCGGCGGTATCCGCAGCCAATGTACATCCGCGCCAAACAAATGATTGAGAAGGTTGGCGGCAACCTGGTCGGTATTGTGCTCAACAACATCAATGTCGCCCAGGAAGAAAGCTATTACTATTACTACAGTGGGTACTACCACGATTACTACTACTCCAGGAGCCCGGAATCTAAACCCGAAGAAGAAAAGATTCCCGAAGACAAACCCAAGATTAAACCCAAGTACTAAACCTTTCCTGCGTCTCAGAAGGGAGTCAGAGATGAAACAAACCGTTGTGCTGTTGCGGTCAAAGGTTGGATTTCTGCTGTTTGCAAGCGCGGCGCTTTTGTTAACCGGCTGCCGGCTTCCGCCGCCGCCACCGAGCGCTGGATACACGCCTATCACCAGCCCTACTGGAACGAGCATGCTTTCGCCCAGCAGGCTGCGCGTGGGCGAGTTGCTATCGGTTACGTTTACCGATGTGCCAAACCCGATTCCGCCATACGAAGGCCGAATTCGTGAGGACGGCAAGATCACCCTCACAATGAATCAGGAGTTTGTTGCCGCAGGCAAGACTGTTGCCGAGCTTGAGAAAGAAATCCGTGATCGCTACGTACCAAAGTACTTCCAAAACCTCACGGTGACAGTACGCGCGCCGGAGCGGTTTTTTTATGTGGACGGCCAGGTGCGAATACCGAGTCGCCAGGCTTACTTGGGCGAGATCACACTGCTGGGCGCAATTGCGGCTGCGGGCGGCTTTACCGATTTTGCGCAGCCCAAAAAGGTCCGAATACTGCGCGCAGACGGCAAGGTTGAGATGGTTGACTGCAAACGCGCTCAACGCGATTCGCGGTTTGACGTACCGATTTATCCGGGCGACAGAATCATCGTGCCGCGCAGATTTTGGTAATGGTTGAGATTGAAGTGCTTTCTGGCAAACTGGCGGGCAAGGTTTACCTTGCCCGCCAGTTTCCGTTTGTAATAGGCCGCAGCCAAAACGCCGATCTTTCGTCCGCCGACCCGGGCCTTTGGGACCGGCACGCCGAAATTGATTTCGCCCGGGGTGAAGGATTTATCCTCACGGTACAGCCGGGCGCTACAGCAACTGTAAACGACCGTGTGGTAACGCGCACACGGCTCCGACCGGGTGATACAGTTCAATGCGGCACACTCAGATTTCGGCTCTGGCTTAGCTCGCCCAGGCAAAGTCAACACAGTATGGCCGAGTTATCGGTTTGGGGTTTGCTGGTGCTAGTGTTTGCAGTCCAGATGCTGCTGTTGAACCTGTTGACTGAGTAACGGGTTCCTGCGCGACTGGTTTTTTGTGGTTAACCGGCGTTGTTCAATGCCGGAAATGACGAACCCCGGTAAAAACCATCGCCATATTATGCGCATCAGCGGCAGCGATTACGTCCGCGTCGCGCATTGAGCCGCCGGGTTGAATGGCTGCTGTTGCACCTGCCTCGGCCGCAGCGACCAACCCGTCAGGAAATGGAAAGAATGCCTCACTGCAAACCACGCTGCCATTCAAAGACAAACCCGCTTGAGTAGCTTTCCAAACGGCGATTTTCACCGCGTCAACTCGGCTCATTTGTCCGGCTCCTATCCCGAGTGTTCGATCTGGCGCAACAAAAATAACCGCGTTTGATTTGACGTGCTTGACAACGCGCCAACCCAGAAGCATCGCTTTCAATTCAGTTTCAGTCGGCTGCCTGCGTGTGACGACTTTTAGATCAGCAGCTCCGATGGATTTCAAATCTTGTTCTTGAACGAGAAATGAATCCGCCCCGACACTGCGCACTTCCAACGTGGAGGCTGATCGGGTTGGCGAAAGCATCTTGATAAGGCGCAGATTCTTTTTCTTCTGCAAAATCGCGAGTGCTTCTGGGCTAAATGAAGGCGCGACGATTATTTCACTGAAAATCTCAGCTATTGCTTCTGCGCATGCTTGGTCTAGCTCGCAATTTACGGCTATTACCCCACCAAACGGCGCTTGTGTATCAGTGGCATAAGCCTTATCCCATGCTTGCCGCAATGTAGCGCCTTGGCCGATACCACACGGGTTTGTGTGCTTGAGGATTGCAACTGTAGGTGGTTCACATGCGAACTCGGTGATCAGCCGCGCCGCCGATGTCAGGTCCAAAATATTGTTGTAGGACAGCTCTTTGCCGTGCAGTTGTGTGAAGAATTCGCTGAACCTGCCGTACAATGCAGCCGTTTGGTGTGGATTTTCTCCGTATCGCAAGTGCTGCACACGCGGTGCGCAGATCAACAATGTGTCCGGCAACACATTGGCACGCTCAGGTGTGAACTGACGCGTGAGGTACGACGCAATAGCTGAGTCGTACGCGGCAGTTCGACTGAACACTTTTGCGGCCAGCCGTTGTCGCAGTTCGAGCGTAGTTTGCCCGGTTGCGCGTATCTGTTCTGCAACCGCACTGTAATCTGCGGGGTCAACCACAACCGTGACAGATTGATGATTTTTTGCGGCTGCACGCAGGAGCGTTGGCCCGCCAATGTCAATGTTCTCGATTGCATCTGCCAATGTTGCATCCGGGCGCGCAATCGTCTGCTCGAACGGATAAAGATTCACCACCACAAGGTCTATTGGCTCTATGCCGTGCTGGCGAACTGCAGTTTCGTGTTCAGGGTTGCCGCGAATGTAAAGCAGACCACCATGCACCTTCGGGTGCAGTGTCTTGAGCCTACCGTCGAGCATTTCAGGAAAACCTGTGTATGCACTTAGGTCTGTCACGGTTAAGCCGGCTGTGCGCAGGACATGGGCAGTACCGCCGGTGGAAATTAGTTCAACATCGGCAGCAGCGAGTGCTTGCGCAAACTCGACAAGGCCGGTTTTGTCCCACACAGATAACAATGCGCGTTTGATCTTCGCCATAGACGTTGCTTAAACTTGCGAAAGGCGCTGTTCGCGCTGGCAAACTAAACCGAACCAAAAGCGAACTTTACCCATGTTGTTGAACCTGCCCACATGCTGGCCCCTGCAACCCCTACGCCGGCAGGCTGTTCTTTTTTTGAGCGGCACGCTAAAAGTTCACTAGAAGCTGATGCACACCCCTAGGTTCAACGCGCTCATGCTATAACCATTACGCCCGAGCTGCGTTACAAAGTTCACGTAGGTGTTGATGCTCGGATTCCACTGCACGCTCACGCCTACGCTGGCCACAACACTGTCGCGGCCCTGTTTTGGTCCACGGACCGTGAACGGCTCGCCTGCAGTGCTGGGGAACTGAGCCTCGATTTCAAGCTCCTGGTCCAGAAAATCGTGTTGCCACCCTAGGTACACCTCCGGCATCAGGAACGTCATCGTATGCTCGAAATTATGCGTGTAACGCACGCGCATACCCAGTTGAGTACGTAATGCATCCTCAGTTTGCGATTCGAACTGCAGCGGTGCCAACGAGCCTGTCTCGGTAAAGCTGTCGATTCTGGCTGACATGTATTGCACAGATGCCTGCGGGCCAATTGTCCAGTTGCCAGATCGCAAATCGTATCCGCTGCTTAGCATTGCCGTCCACGAATACCCGTCCACGTTGCCTTTTGCTGTACCGTCGATGGTCTGGCGACTGGTGTTGTACGAGTTGTAACCACCACCAACCATTGCGCCTACGTGCCACGGCCAGTTCAACCAAATGCCGTAAAGCTGACCTGCAAAACTATCCGCCTCGATCTCACCACCGTAGGCAAGGTCGGCTTTGCCCATGCCGTAATTGGCAGCCAAGCCAACCACAAATTGCCGACCAAGCCGGCGCTCAACCCCAATCACAACACTGCTGTTGTCCAGATCGTAACCACCCGAGCTAGTGCCTTCCCCAACATCACCCGTGCCACCTACTAGTTCACCGTACAAATTCCAAAGTTTGTCTTCAGGCGTGGTAAAGACCTGGGTTTGCTGACCAGACTCACCTTGAGGTGCGCTTTGACCGGCCGGGTAATACATGTTCAACATGTCTGCGTAGAGTCGGTTGTAATCCACGCGCAATTCACTCACACGTCTGAGGAATCTGTACCCATGCGCGTCCATCTGTGCAAAAGCGATGCTAAACAAAGCAGTCAATTCATCGGGCGCAATCAGGTCCAGTCCCGGCGGCAGGTTGTTCGTCAAGTTTGACACGTTATCCAGCCGCGCAAGCAGCATGACAAGATTCGAATCGGTAGTGCTTGCTATTGAGTCAAGGCCACGCGCAACAGCGAACTGGTTGGGTGTAAGTAATACGCCCGCGTTAGTGAGGTAGTTCACAAATGACTGCTGCGCCCATTTCAACGTTACGTCGTTTGTGTTGTAAATCAGTTGTGCGCTTAGCAGCGGGCTGGTTGCTATTTCATTTGTGAACATGGCAAACTCGCCTGTAACGGCGCCGCCGGCAACAATGAGCCGCATCGAGTCATTCGGCTGCGGTACGTAACCCATTAGCGATGTAACCAGGCCCGTACCGTTCAGGGTTACGTCCCCTGCAACATTCAATTGGTCCAAGTTTGTGGTTGCTGCAATTCTGAACACAACTGTGCCATCGGCGCCCTGAGTGTAGTTGCCACCGATGTTGATAATTAAGCCGTTGGTCAGCGTTGGGTCGGCCCTAAGAGTACCGTTCAGCAACTCGAAATTGCCGTTGCCGAGAGCCGAGCTGTTTCGCGCTATTAGCGCGCCGCCTCCATCAACTCGCAACCCGCCCGTGAACGTGTTTGTCCTTGCGAAAGTTAACTCGCCCGCACCGGCATGACGCACGCTGCCAAGTCCGCTGATTATGCTTGTGACAATTACGCTGTTGCTCCGGTTGAAGACCAAAGAACCGAAATTGTAAATCTCGTTTGTCCCAATTGCACCTGAACCACCGCCGTTGCCGACCTGCAGGGTTCCATTTGTGATCGCTGTTATACCGCTGTAATTGTTATTTGCAGTTAGTGTGAGAACACCGTCGCCCACATGAGCTAGCGTTCCACTGCCACTGATGAGGTTGTTCACCACAATGTCATCGGCACGGTTAAATACAAGTGCGGTGTTGTTTGTGACACTGCCAGTGCCGAGCGAACCTGTTGTGCCGCCGTCACCAACCTGTAGGACGCCATTGGTAATCAACGTCAGGCCACTGTAACTGTTTGACCCTCTTAAAACCATCACGCCGGCGCCGGCTTGTACGAGCATGCCGGTCCCGCTGATTGCATTGTCCACGACAATATCATCACCACGGTTGAAGACCAAAACTGAGTTGTTTGTAACATCTCCGGTGCCGATCCAGCCCGTGCTACCCCCTTCACCAACCTGCAACGTACCGGCACTGATCAACGTACCGCCGCTGTAAGTGTTGTCAGCTGTCAGGACGGTCGTTCCACTGCCGGCCTGTTCGACCTGGCCCGACCCTGTAACCAAATTGCTAACAACCAGAGAATCGCTGCGTTTGAACGCAAGCATGCCGTGATTTTCGACAGTGCCGGTTCCGAGTGTGCCTGTTTTGCCGCCGTTGCCAATCTGCAGTGTGCCGGTGCTGATGGTCGTAAGGCCGCTATAACTGTTTGTGCCTGTGAGAATTACCGTGCCAATGCCAACCTGACTGAGCGTGCCCGAGCCTGTGATTGAGCCGGAAACCGTCAGGACATCACTGCGTTTCAACACTAGTGCGCCGTCGTTGTAAACTGGACCCGAGCCTATGGCACCCGTCGTACCGCCGTTTCCAACCTGTAACGTGCCGTTTGAAATAACGGTACCGCCACTGTACGTGTTGTTACCCGTAAGAGTGACCGTACCAGAGCCGGCTTGGATCAAACTGCCGGTGCCGCTGATCGAATTATTTACCTCGACATCGTTGCTGCGGTTGAAAACCAGTCTGCTGTAATTGTTGACATTACCTGTGCCGAGCGAGCCGGTCAGACCGCCATCACCGACCTGTAAAGTGCCGTTGGAAATGACCGTACCACCACTGTAAGTGTTACCGGCAGTAAGGATCAATGTGCCAGCACCAAGCTGTTCCAGCACACCCGTGCCGCTGATTACGTTGTCGAGCTGGACGTCGTCACTGCGGTCAACCGCAAATGTGCCGTGGTTATTGATGTTGCCTGGGCCGACCGAGCCGGTTGTACCTCCGTTGCCGACCTGCAATGTGCCATTCGAGATGACAGTTGGACCGCTGTAGGTGTTGTCTGCCGTTAAAATCACGGTGCCAGGACCGGATTGCCTTACTGAACCCGTGCCTGTGATCAGGTTGCCAACCACAACGGTGTCGCTCCGATTAAATGCAAGCGTTCCGTTGTTAGTCACACCGCCGGCACCGAGTGTGCCAGTTCCACCGCCATTACCCACCTGCATTGTGCCGACTGTTATGGTCGTGCCGCCGCTGTAAGTATTGTTTCCAGCAAGCGTCAGTGTGCCTAGACCACCCTTAACCAGCCCGTTTGTGCCGGTCACAGTACTATTAACCACCATATTAATGCCCCCAGCCATTTTGATTGTCGGGTTTCCACCAGTCAGTTCAAGTGTGCTGTAAGCAGTGTCGGCATAAGTCCCGCTTGTACCAACGCTGAGTGTGTTGACTGAGACAGTGCCATAATCGAGCTTAAGCGTACCCGGCGTGCCGACCGTGCCGATTGAAATCTCACCTTGAACGGCGAGTGTACCGGGATCAATATCACCGACCTTCACTGTACCGTTTTGGATGTAAAGGTTTGCTGCAGTTGCAGCGGTTGCGCCTTGAACAATCACAGTCGGCCCGGCGTTGTTCGCTACATACGCGTTGTGTGCTGCGGTTGGCACACCGGCAGACCAGTAAGCCGAATTAAACCAACTACCGGTTGCATTTGTTGCCCAAGATGTATCCACTGCAGCACCAGGCCGTACAAAGCCCAGTTGCCCGATCAAAACCGTTCCTAATAACAAAACGCGTGGTTGAAATTTCCGAGTCGTCATTTTTGCCGTGGCGCTATCTGGCCGTTTCATTCCAAAGACTTGTTTTGGTTTGTTTTTTCCCGACTAAAAAGGTCTGTTGTACCTGTTTTGGTTGCCGGGTTTGTATCAGCAGTACGGGGTCGGGTCAAGCCACATCTGAACATGATAAGGGAAAAATTCGTGCTTGCCAACCGACCGATTTTGTTGCAACTGTTTGAAGGTTGCGCGGTTAGCTCAGTTGGTAGAGCACTACCTCGACACGGTAGGGGTCACAAGTTCAAGTCTTGTACCGCGCACCAGCCGTAAAGTTTATTTCCCGCGCTGTTGTTGCGGTTTACTCTTATCGTAAAAGCTCACAAAGTTCAGTCAATTGGCGGACTCGCTCGTTTTCAATTCTGGCGCCCGACCTGTCCAACAGCAACGCACTGAACCCGGCAGCGCGTGCACCTGCAAAATCTTCTTCTGGGTTGTCGCCCACATGAAGGATCGCCCGAGCCGGCAGTTTTAACATCGCTGCAGCGATGGCAAAAATTCCAGGGCTCGGTTTGCGTGTGCCGACCTCGAACGAAATTACGATCGGGTCAAAATGTCGGCTTAGGCCGAGCCGACCAAGCAGTGGCCGAAGGCGTTGGTCCCAATTTGAGATTATTGCCAGCTTGAAACCGCGCTCTGTCAACGTTTTGATTGTGGGCATTACATCATCATAAACGCGCCATGCGTTGGGTTGATCAAACCGTGCCCACAACTCGTCGAAGAAAGTCTGGCTTGGCGGTATGGGCGCTAGTTCTCCAAAAGTCCGGTCAACAAGCTCAGCCCAATCATCGCGTGAGTAATCGAAACCTTGGCGTGTGTTCCAAACCTGCGTAAACCTAAGGTCAAGCTCTTGCGGCGAAACGTTTCTGATTCCGTGTTTTCTTGCGACCTCAGCGTAAATGTGTCCGACCGACGGCCACGGATCAATCAACGTGCCACCAACATCAAAACACACAGCTTTGATTTCAGTGAACTGTTGCATCCTGCAAGACCGCACAAAAAACGATCACGGCTTTTCCGGGCGTGGCCCTTGAACCTGGCTGGTCCACTCGTTAAGCGGTTTTTCGTCGCTGTTCGGTGCGGGGGTAAGCCCCAATAACTCCATCGCTTCACCAACCAGATATAGCGACCCTGCCACAATAACAAACTCATCTGCTGTAGTTAGACTGAACGCTTCAGCAAGCGACTCGCAGGCACGGACTTCGGCAGTCGGGTTGGTCCGTTTGCAGGCTGCACATAGTTTTGCTGGGTCTGCACTGCGCGGGCTGTTTATGCGTGTACAGATGATCCGACCTGCTGGCGGGGCAAGTATCTCGCACATCAAGTCCCAGTCTTTGTCCTGCATGATGCCCAGCACGAGCGTCGGTTTTGTGTCTGGAAAATATTCCTCAAGCGCCGCGCGTAACGCAGTTGCGCCTCCTGAATTATGTGCACCGTCAAGCACCAGTTTCTGACTCGGGCCACGCTCGACGAGCTGCATTCGGCCGGGCCACTGCACTGTGGCTAACCCGTTACAGATTGCCTCGTCTGCAATCGGAAGTTGCGCATGTAAAACGCGCACAGTGGCAAGCGCAACGGCGGCATTCATGCGCTGGTGCCAGCCTAGCAACGGCAACTGTAGTTCACTCAGCGGTGCATGCTGTGTATGCGCCGGCGTTACAAGCGTCAGTGGACTGCCTTGAAGCAGAGCTGTTTCTTGAATCACAGCCAATGCCGCAGGTTCATCTGTAGCTGTAATGCATGGCACGCCCGGTTTAATGATACCAGCTTTTTCAGCCGCAATTTTCGCGTGTGTATCACCAAGCCAGCGTTGGTGGTCGAGTTGAATGTTTGTGATCACACTGGCCAACGGCGTCACAATGTTTGTTGCGTCCAAGCGGCCACCTAGGCCAGTTTCCCATATCACAAGCTCGCAGTTTTGCTCGGCAAAGTACTGTAACGCCATGACTGTTACCGCCTCGAAAAATGTTGGTTGTTCGGTCGGACCGAACTGGGCCAACAAAGGTTTAAGCCATTCAACCAGTCGTACAACCTCGGCCGGGCTAATCGGCTTACGATTGACCTGGATGCGTTCCCGAAATGAGACAAGATGCGGCGATGTGTACAATCCGACGCGCAACCCTGCAGCACGATAGATGCTCTCGAGCATCGCGCAGGTTGAGCCTTTGCCGTTTGTGCCGGCTACATGGATGAACCGCAGTTTGTTTTGTGGATTACCCGCCAGCGCAGCAAGCCTGCGCGGTATCTCCAGCCCAAGCCGCGCGCCAAACCACTGCAGCCCGTACAGGAACTCAATGGCCGCTCGATATGATGTGTTGTTGTTCGTAATGCTCATTTATTGAACCAAACACGCATTGTAATTATCCGGCTACGACGCGCCGGTGGTCATTCCGGGTTGAAAGCTTACGGTTGCGAAGCTTGTCTTCAATCGGAAAAGCCAAGCAACAGACAAAATTGCTACCAGCCCCACATGAGCACACATGGCATACACTGGTTCCAGGCCGCGGAGTTCGAACATAAACTACCGTTAATGCAAAAATACCTGGCAAAACAAATGAAAAATCGCCACGCCCTGAGTTTGCAAAAACGCAACCCAAAACAAACGGTAATACCCACAGCCCAAACAGACCGAAAATCAAATAACCCAAAGCGGCCCGCCTGAAAGACAAGTGTGCCCAATCCGAGCGCAAAAGTTTACCGACCGCAAAATAGGTGGCGTTCCGCTGCTCAAAAAAGTGGGGCGCACTTGGTCCGCCATGGAACGGCCGTCAATCGAACCACCCCCAGGCGTCATCTCTCGACAATGAATGTGATATTGTATGCGTTGGTGTTGCGAGCCGGTCTTTCGCGGCTGCTGTCGTCATTGCCATCATTGCCGACATTGTAAACCACGTAGCATTTTTCTGACCTTCGGTATCGCAAGGTTGCACTGTCAAACGGTTCAGTAGGCACAGCAGACAATAGCTCAAGTACCAAAGGGCGTCTTTCGGCAACCGGTTATGCTTGGCGCGGAACTTCTCGATAGCCATGGCTGTGCGGGTAAGCCGAACCTGCGCAAAGGCTTCCCCGGCACGCGTGATTGCAACCAAATCAGCACGCAATACAACACCAGAGAAAATGTAGTACCTGCGTTTCACCACACTGCTGAATTGCTCGGCTGTATCTGCTGCAACCAAGCAAGCGGGCGGTCAGGTCCGTATTACTCACAAGATGCTGTGTTCCAATGCGGCAGCAATGAACCCTTTGAACAGCGGATGCGGCTGGTGCGGTTTGCTCAAAAACTCGGGGTGAAACTGGCACGCGATAAAGAACGGATGGTCTGCAAGCTCGATCACCTCGACGAGCTTACCATCTGGGGACAGGCCGCTGAACCGCATGCCGGCCTGCTCGAACCGTGTACGGTATTCGTTGTTGAATTCGTACCGGTGCCGGTGCCGTTCATTGACGACGAACGCACCATACAACGCCGCCGTTTTGGTACCCATTACCAATTGGCACGGCTGCGCACCCAGCCGCATGGTACCGCCTTTGCGCGTGATCTTACGCTGTTCATCTAGCAGCGCAATCACCGGGTGTGGTGTGTCTACATCAAACTCAGTCGAATGTGCACCGGGCAATCCAAGCACATTGCGCGCGAACTCGATACAGGCAACCTGCATACCAAGACAAAGCCCGAAGTACGGCATGCGCCGTTCACGCGCAAATTGCGCAGCGCGTATCTTGCCTTCGATGCCGCGCTCGCCGAAACCACCCGGCACAAGCACGCCATTGACGTCGCTTAGCAGTTTTGCCGGCCCGTCTTTTTCGATCTGCTCAGCTTCAACCCTGACTATGTCTACGCCACAATCATTGGCGATACCGCCGTGGCTGAGAGCTTCATAGACAGACTTGTACGCGTCTTGCAGCCCAATATACTTGCCAACCACACCGATCCTGACCCGGTGCCGTGGATTGACCAGTTTGCGAATGATTTCCGCCCAATGGCTCATGTTGGCCGGCGGTGTGTCAAGCCGCAACAGCCTGCAGATTAACTCGTCAACACCCTCACGCTGAAGCATTAGTGGCACTTCGTAAATGGTGTGTCCAACATCGCGTTCTTCCACCACGGCCTCAACCGGCACATTGCAGAACAGCGAGATTTTCTGGCGCGCGTCGCGGTCAAGCGGCCGTTCGGTTCGGCAAATAATGATGTGCGGTGTAATTCCAATTTCGCGCAGTTTCGCCACCGATTGCTGTGTGGGCTTGGTTTTTATCTCACCAGCAGCTTTAATAAACGGCACAAGGGTCACATGGACGAAAATTGCGTTGTTAAACCCGACCTCAAGCGCAAACTCGCGGATCGCTTCCAGAAATGGCAGGCCCTCAATGTCGCCAGTCGTTCCACCAATCTCAGTTATGATTACGTCGGCCCCGGATTGCTCGGCAAGCAACCGAATCCGGTTCTTGATTTCGTCGGTCACATGAGGGATTACCTGGACGGTTTTACCCAAGTAATCACCGCGCCGTTCCTTGTCCAAGACCATTTGATAGACCTGGCCGCTGGTCAGATTGTTTAACCGCGTGAGTTTACAGTTAGTGAATCGCTCATAGTGTCCGAGGTCGAGGTCGGTCTCGGCGCCGTCATCCAACACATACACCTCACCGTGTTGGTACGGATTCATCGTGCCCGGGTCAACATTCAGGTACGGGTCAAATTTCTGCAGCACAACTTTCAGCCCCCGGTTCTCGAGCAGCGTCCCAATGCTGGCTGCAGTCAGCCCTTTGCCCAGTGAACTGATCACTCCACCCGTGACGAAGATGTATTTCATATCGCTCGCCACAAAGACACTCAAAAAACGTGAAACCTTTTCTCGCCTCTAATGCATTTTAGCGGCTATTTCCTCAGCAAAATGTGTTCAACCCGCGCCACGTCCTCGGGCATGTCCACGCCAATACTGTCATACTCGACCTGCACAACTACGATCTCGATGCCGTTTTCAAGTGCGCGCAACTGTTCAAGTTTTTCGGCTGATTCAAGCTTCCCCACTGGCAATTGCACCAGCCGCAGTAACACGTCGCGCATGTACCCGTAAATGCCCAAATGTTTCAAAAAAGGAAACGCCGCCAACTGCTCGGCTACAGGACGGCTGGCGGCCTCACGCAAGTACGGTATCGTACGCCGCGAAAAGTATAACGCACGCCCTGTGGCATTGACAACCACTTTGACCACGTTCGGGTTGTCGTAATCTGCGGTGTGTTTAATCCGCGTGGCTGCAGTTGTCATTGGTGCGTCAACGAGCGCCGCCGCTACCGCGTCTATTACGGCAGGTTCAATCAGCGGTTCGTCCCCCTGAACGTTCACAACTGCATCGCAATCAACTCGTGCTGCGGCCTCGGCCACGCGGTCGGTGCCGCTCGGGTGATCTGCACGCGTGAGCTCAACTCGGCAAAACCACTTGGCTACGTCGGCGATGCGTACATCGTCTGTGGCAACAATAACCTCAGCCAAGGATTTAGCCAGTTTGCATCGCTCAATCACATGTTGGATGAGTGGTTTACCGGCAATGTTGGCTAGCGGTTTGCCCGGGAACCGCGTGCTTGCAAACCTAGCTGGTATAATCCCGAGAATTTTCACACAGCTTTTTTACCCTGCCCGAACCAAAAATGCACGGAAGAAACCGCAATTGCGAATTGCGTTTGGCTGATTGCTCGGCTTTGACCGGGCTGGTGTTAACAGGTTAAAGTAGATGCATGCGAAATGTTTGGGCGACCGCACTAGTGTTTTTCGGTGGGTTTGCAATCATGGTGCTTGAGATTGTGGGTGCGCGGTATCTGGCCAAAGACTTCGGCAGTTCGTTCTACGTTTGGATAAGCCAGATTGGTGTGATCATGATTGCGCTTGCGCTCGGGTATTACATTGGCGGGGTGTTGGCCGACAAATTCAAACGGGTTGCGTTTCTGGCTGTTTTGCTATGTCCAACCGGAGTGATTACATTCATAATACCCGATTTTGCCGGGACCGTGATTGACGCGATCATAATGCGGCACGCGGCTGATCGTGCCATCCCACTTTTGTGGCAGAAGCTTGATCCGGTGTTGGGTAGCTGCCTCATATTTCTGTTGCCGTGTTTTGCGCTGGCCACATTGTCACCGTACATGATCCGACTCAGCACAAGTGCACTTGGCCACGTCGGCCGGATGAGCGGCTGGATTATTGCCGCAAGCACAGTTGGCAGCATTGCAGGTGTGTTTGTATCAGGATACGTGTTGATTGATCATATGCGCCTGACGGAGATATTTCGTGCCACCGGCCTGCTTACATGCGCACTGGGGGTGACTTGCATTGTTCTTGACTCGAAATTTAAACAGCAAATCCGCACAGTTGAACCAGGTGTTACGGTATGAAAAACGCCGGGCTACACGTATTAAGTTGCGTTCTGTTGGTGGTAGGCATTGTCTTCCAAACCGCAGACGCAGCAACCATCTTCGAGCATACAACCGTTTATCATCATATCCGAGTTGTTGACCAGGGCACAGAACGCATTTTGTTCTTCGACGATGCGCAACAGACACGCATGTCGCTGCGTAACCCGGCTGAAGGACACTTCGAGTACACGGAGTATTTTCACATGCCATGGCTGTGGAACGACAAACTCACAAATGTACTAATGATCGGGCTTGGAGGCGGCAGTGTGCAACGCGCTTTCGAAAAGTTTTATCCCGCGGTGCTAATTGACACGGTTGAAATAGACCCGGCGGTGTTACGTGTTGCGCGTGACTTCTTTAACTTCAAGGAATCGCCGCGTCAACGTGTACACATCGAGGATGGCCGTGTGTTTGTGCGCCGGTCAACGGCGTCTTACGACCTAATTGTGGTTGACGCATATGTCTCCAGCAGGTACGGCCCAGCTATACCGGCGCACCTAGCAACAAAAGAGTTTTTTGACCTCGCAGCAGCGCGGCTCGGCACAAACGGACTGCTCGCCTACAACGTAGTCGGTTCACTGCACGGTTACCAACGCAGCCTTGTGGGCAGCATCTACAAAACAATGAAAACGGTTTTCCCACAGGTTTACCTCTTTCCTGCGTCAAGCTCGATGAACGTGGTGTTGATCGGCACAAAATCAACCGAAAAAATGACAGCACAACAGCTCAATCAACGGGCAGAAGCTTTCGTTAAAAGCCGTCCACAGGTGCCGCCCTGGTTCATGAAACGTGTGGGTGCATTCCGCGCTGAACCACCCGCAAATGTGGCAAGCTGCCCCGTGCTGACAGATAACTATGCGCCTGTCGAAGGCCTTGCACGCACACAACGATAGATGCATTCGACATTCTGCGGCAGATGCAAACTGCCACAGGTAACCCGACGCCCCGCGCGCACAGGCCACCACCCTGTGCGGCAGTCGTCGCAAGAACTGTGAACGAATGCAGCACCGACGAGATCGCACCTTTCACTCACAGTCCAGGTCGGCGTTCGTGTGGCCAAGCTATTTCTCGGGCTGAACCCCGCACTGCAAACCCTTGGAATTAGGTCACTCACAACCCGCATGATACTTCATACAACACCGCTGAATTGGTGTGCACTGGTAAACATCCAGCTATCTGTTGTTTAACCATCGCTTTTTCTTGAAAACGAACAAAACCTTGTTCGTAGTGCAGCCTTCATGGCCGGAATGTCCACTACGCACCGGCCGGAACAGAACCTTCAATTCATCTGCTGAGTAAAGTTTTCATTCTACTGGGTAACCATCAAGTTTGGTTTCGTTTTTGACTCCAGCGGTTGCACGGCTAACTTTCAGCATGCAGTTACCGCCGGATTACCACTTGCACACTGCGCTGTGCCGCCATGCCACTGGCGAGCCCAGCGATTACGCAAGACGCGCAACCGAACTCGGCTTGACTGAGATCGGATTCGCCGAGCACGCACCCATGCCGACCGATGACTTCGACGACTGGCACATGCGGGCCGAAGAACTCGACCAATACGTCGAGCTTGTCCGCAAAGCACAAATTGACTTCCCGAACCTAAGCATCCGGCTTGGGCTTGAAATGGACTACATGCCGGACATTGAGGACTGGCTCCGCGAGCTTGCAGCACGCTACCGCTGGGACTATTTGATTGGCTCAGTGCATTATGTTGGCGAACACTGGGCAATTGATCACCCGAAACAGCTTGCACTTTGGGAAAAGCACGACGTGTTCGAGGTGTGGGCAGAGTACTTTGACCGGCTCACTCGCGCTGCTCAAACTGGTCTGTTCAATATCATCGGGCACGCTGATCTACCAAAAAAATTCGGCTTCAGGCCGAACCGCGATTGCACCCGCCTGTACGAACGGTTCGTTCAAGCAACACGAAGGCACAACTGCGCAATCGAGATCAACACAGCCGGCCTGCGCAAAGACTGCCGCGAACTTTACCCGACCGACGAGCTGCTCAGATTGGCGCACAGTGCAGATGTGCCAATTGCCTTTGGCTCAGATGCGCATAAGCCCGACGAAGTCGCACTCGATTTCGCCGCAGCCATGCGCACCGCCCAACATGCCGGATACAACAATTTCAGCGTATTCGAAATGCGCAAGCACCGCCTCGAACCATTTGGTAGGTAATCGAGTCTGACTCGGTCGAGGTACGAACGCAAAGCCGTGCTTGGATTTGTAGTGTTTTACCCCACCACGTACCGTAAACCCGCGTCTTGCTTAGGGTTGTGGCACCGCACCCTATTGTCCAACCCAAAGTAGCGCCATTATGATTGTGTAAGCACGATCGACAGGCTCCGGGCTTGTTCACCAAAGGATTTTCGATTGGGCATCGCATAAACGATTTAGTGCGCATCAGGATAGCGCATGCTCCGGAGCGTGCGGTTCTTCGGCGTTTCCACAAAGACTTTTTGTATTCTCATCATGTTCGCACCGGTTGGCACGGCTGATGCCGCAGTCAATGAAGCAGGAATCTGTTGCAGACTGAGCACGTCTGAGCCTCACTAACTCAAAAGGCAGCTCAATCATTTCAGTTAGTAAACCCGCGCAATGCACCGCGCGGCAAGATGACAAGACACAGGAGCGAGCCGGCAACGATCTCTCGCCCAGCTTGATCGTACAATCCCAAAATAAAGCTCGGTCAGCGCTGACCCAGTGGGTATAAATCGCCCTGGTGCAGAGCGCGCATGATTACCAAAATCAGATTCAAGAACTTCAAAGTTCTACGTGATGCCGAGTTACCGCTGGGCAAATTCACGTTGATAGTCGGGCCGAACGGCACCGGCAAAAGCACTGGTTTTCAGCCGCTTCAGGTAGTCTCAAAGCCGACGGCTTACCCACGTGAAATGATAGAGAGCGTCGGTGCCGAAGACGATGTGGAGGTAATAGTATCCGGAAACGATAGAGTCAACATTGGGGCACGCTGGAATAAATGGGGGAGATCGCATGATGTTTGGCAATACCATGATCAGCCAGATGTTCCGATGCCTCAAAATCCCATCTATGATCTGGAAAGAAGGATAAAAGCTTGTCGCGTGTTTTCTTTTGACCCGGGTGCGATTGCTGCGCCTGTGACATTGGCACCTGCCATTGAATTGACAGCGCAAGGCGGCAATCTTGCAGGGGTGTTGGATGGGTTACGAGACAAGAATCCAGAACGGTTCGAGGCATTGAACCGGGAATTGAACCGTTGGCTACCTGAGTTCGACCGTGTGTTGTTCGATACGCCAAGCACAGGCAAACGCGCAATTTGCCTTCGCACAAGTTCAGGTGAGCACAAGATCAAAGCGAGCGACCTTTCCTAAGGCACATTAATAGCTTTGGCACTACTGACGCTGGCATATTTACCCCAGCCACCGCCGCTGGTGTGCCTCGAAGAGCCTGACCATAGTATGCATCCGCGCTTGCTCCGGGAAGTGCGGGACGCAATCTACAGGCTTGCGTATCCAGAGAGCTTTGTCGAAAAACGCGAGCCGGTGCAGGTCATCGCAACAACTCACTACTCGTACTTCTTGGACCTTTTCCGCGAGCAGCCGGAGGAAATCATGATCGCCGATAAAATTGGGCTTGAAACCAAATTTACGCGCCTGACCGACCGCGCTGATCTGGAAGAAATTCTCGGCAGCGCGCACTTGAGCGATGTTTGGTACAGCGGCGTTCTTGGTGGCGTGCCTGCTGGGACATGAAGGTAGCCATACTTTCCGTGTCACTGGTAGACAAGGTGGCTGTCCACATCCTCGTGGAAAAACTCCTCGGCATCAAAACTGCCTCAGTTCAGCACGAAGGTTTACACGCGCGTGGTTGGCCATCGGTTCGCAGCGTGTTTCCAACTGTGATTAAGCAGTTACATTACCGCAGCGACGCAGCGGGGTTGGTTCTTGTGGTGGACTCGAACAACAGCCCGATTCACGAACAAGCACACGAACTGAGCCACTGTCATAGTCCCAAGTGCCGACTGAGCGAGCTTCGCAAGACCCGCGATGATGTATCGGCTCAGCTAAAGCCGCGGGTTGTGTTGCCCAAGTTGAAAATAGCCACTGCTGTTGCAGTTCTTACAATCGAGGCGCGGCTTGTATATGGCATTGAGCCGGATGTGAATGAGACGGCGTAGGCCGCCGGGTTGTGCACTGGCAAACCGCCGTATTCAAAAGCCGACCTCAAGAAATGCCTGTACGGAACAGATCGGCCATCGCTCGAGTTGGAAAAGGAACGCATGAGCAAGGCAGCCAAATGGTTAACTTCGGATTTAGCTTCATTGGAGCGTGTGTTCCCAGTTGGCTTCGGCGTCTTTGCCAAGGAACTGCGGGGTTGGATCGAAAGATCGCCCAACTGAGGATGTCCCTGTACCTGGACACACAAAGCTGCATCTGCTGGACATGCGCATGCGGGTTTGACAAAACTTCTCGCCGAGTGAAACAGTCGGTGGTCACATTGGATATGGAGGGCGTGCTAACGCCCGAGATTTGGATTGCCGTAGCTGAAAAGACCGGCATAGCCGAGCTACGTCGCACCACCCGAGACGAGCCAGACTACGACAAGCTAATGCGCATGCGCCTGGCAATCCTCGACAAACATGGCCTGAAACTTTCCGACATACAAAGTGTCATAGCCACATTGCGGCCGTTGCCAGGCGCAAAAGAATTCCTCGACGAACTGCGCGAGGTTGTGCAGGTGATTATTTTGTCAGACACATTCGAGCAATTCGCTGCGCCGCTGCTGCGGCAGTTTGGCTGGCCAACATTGCTGTGTCACAGGCTCGTAGTCCGGGACGATAAGATAATTGACTACGCACTGCGTATCCCCGACCAGAAACGGCAGGCTGTAGCAGCGTTCAAGCGCCTCAACTACAACGTGATTGCTGTGGGCGATTCATTTAATGACACCGCCATGCTCCTTGAAGCTGACGTTGGTTTTCTGTTTCACGCGCCTGAAGTTGTGAAACGCCAATTCCCACAATTCACTGCAGTCGAGACGTACCCAGAACTGCTGGCTTTGATTAAAGCCAAGCTGGACTAACCCTAGGCTACCATCTCAAACGCTTGGGAGCACAAATTTCACAGTTGGTATGACATTTTGAGCTTTTCTCGCCTCTCTGCGCAACGTAGGTACTCGTAAGTCAACAGCCGCATTTTTCGGAATCCGCAAACGGCAACATTGCTATTCCGAGTTCATTCAGCAGCCTTGATACAACTGCCGCCCACAACATACCTTCTGCCTTATGCACGCAAAAGGATCGTACGCACTATCAGCGCCGAAACATTGGTAACCACCGTTGGCTTGCAAATCAATGGCTTACACTTCTGCTCCCAAAAAGCGAAATAATCAAAACCCAGTCCGCAGCCCGTGCAAACCTGTCATTTGCATTGACTGCTGTTACTGGGGTAGTGCTGTGCCAAAAAACGCCATTATAATCCATCCGTGCTTGCTCCAGTTCGAATCCGAGTGCTTGGCCGGGCAAAAAAACTTGGAGCTTGACAGGATACCGCTAAGCTGCCCAAACTACAGCGACCCTGAACACATGTTGAAAATCCCATGAGCCGCGGCACTCACCAAGATTGGTCACAGGCAATTCGTTGTGAATCGGACGGGAACGAACTGCGGTACGAGCTGCCGGTACGGCCCATTGGCTTGGCAAAAGTTTTTGGGGTGCTTTTGGTTGGTTTTGGTCTGCTATTTGTGGCTGGGCCAGCCGAGGCTGTATTGGAGGCAATCCAAGAACTGCTACAAGGTTCACCAAGCCAGCTGGAGACAGTTTCCTTGATGTACATGTTGATGTTTGTGTTTGCTGGATTATTGCCGATTCTTTTTGGGTTGCTGATTCTGTTCGGTCGTTGCCGGCTAAGCTGGCAAGACGGCCAGCTTAGCGTCACCGAAATGCTCGGGCCACTGCGATTTACACGGCGTTTGCCGCGCAAGCCGATCCGTGCGCTCGAAGTCGGCGCTGCTCAATCCCACAACACACGCACCTCAGCTCGTGAATTCCAACGATTCTCAGCGCTTGCCGCTGTTTTCGAGGACGGTTCAAGAAAACTTGTAGCGCTTGGATACCCGAAAGACTGGTTGCTCGGCTTGGCGCATGAGTTGAGCGGTTACATCGGTGCCAGTGCGGCATCTGTGCCGGCCAAGGCGCTTGAAGTAATAGACAAATACCTCACAGAGGCAACGGCCGACGATTTGGTTGTGCAGCCCACCAATAGCAGTGTGGAACTTAAACAGTTCGTCACCGGGCTGCAGATCACTGTTCCACCGCTGGGCTTGATACGCGGCGCAAAGGGATTGTTTTTCTTCGCCATAATGTGGTGTGTGTTCTTGGCATTTTTTACCGCCATGGCCACGTCACTCAGCCCGAGAAAGATCGATTTGGGCTTGGTGATAATGCTGGTTGTGTTTTGGTGCGTTGGCTTCTGGCTACTCGTCTGGGCAATCCATATTGGCCGGCGCACTGTTGTGCTTTATGTGGAAGGTGACCGACTGCGCGTTGAAATTAAGGGCTTGTTCGGAACGAAAACACGCGAATGGCTGCAAAATGAACTGGCGGCCATCAGGGCAGATGCAAGCGGAGCCGAAATCAACAACCGGCCAGTCATCGAACTGCAAGTTCACTTGCGTACGGGAAAGAAAGTAGGGCTGTTGGCCGGACGCGACGAAGCCGAGCTGCGCTGGATTGCATCACGCCTACGCGCGGCGTTGCGGGTCCCATCCTCACGTGTTTAATTGCAAACGCAAGTGCCAAACTCTAAGGTCGGCATTTTGAATCTGGCGCAGGCAACAAATCCAACAGCACCACACATCACCCACCACGAACCAAGAAAGTCGGGGGGTTGTTTCCCACACATAAAATTTCACTTTGTAACCGAACCGTTTGTGCAAGCCGGTTTACACCGCTCTTGATGCGCCTTTCACCTAAACAGCGTATGCAAAACGCTGTACGCTGCCGCAACTGTGATAACGGCCATCGAAAGGTAAAGCGCCATGTCAAACCACAGCCGAGGCCTAAACGGATCATCGCGTTTGCGGCGGATCAACAGAACCGCCAGACCAAACACAGGCAGGAGCAATGTTTGTACTGCACCGCCAGCTACAATGAGCCACTGCGGTGTCCGATTGAAACAAATGCACAGCACAAAATAAATCACAGCTAGCACCCCCATGATCCAGTTGGTTAACAGCCGATGATCCACCACACCGCCTCGAGGTGAAACCAATCGAACGGTATCGGCGCACAAACGCGCCCATGTGGCCATTGCAACGAAGAATGTCGAGTAAAGCACAAAAAAAGCCCCTAGTGCGAACACGTAAAATATCCAGTCACCAAACGTTTTTGTGTACATCGCCGACAGGGTCCTGACCAGGTCCACCCCACTTGGCACCCGGCCTACGCCGTGGAGGATCGTTGCCCCGAGAATAAAGAACGCAAGTGTGGCGAATGTATAGACCAAAAGCGCTAGTGCGATGTCCAAGCGCATTCCCCGAATTCGTCTGTCAACTACGGCCGGGTCACGTGGCCAGCCTTTTTGGAGATCTTTGGCATACCCTTTTTCGAGGCACCAATACGGATAGAACAACAGTTCAGCTGTTCCAATACCTGTCACGCCGAACACGGCAACTGCATCTGCAAACCCGCGTTCAGGCATACGAAACTTCAGTCCGTCCAGAATTACCCCTGGTGAAACGGCGAATTCGGTCTGTTGCAGCAGCACAAGCGCGATAATTGTCATTGAGGTAAATCCAGCTACCAATGCCGCCGAGGTACCCTCGATGAACCTGTATCTACCCGCAATCAGAACAGCGGCTGTACCCCCTGAAATTAACGCCGCCAACAGCCAGTCTGGCCATTGCACATGCAACAGATGCAATGCCTGCACGATCGTGGCAAGTACACCACCGAGTGCAATTGTTGCGCCTACCAACAACAATGGCCAGCACCAGCCAGCCCATGAGAGCCGCCAAACAGGCCCCGGCACACGATTAAGCGCTTCCAAAGTGGTGTCACCAGTGAGAATTGTGTGTCGGCCAAGCTCTTCCTGAAGGAAAACTTTTACAACGCAGCCGAGTATGATCAACCACAGCGCACTCATACCAACGGAAGCGCCAAGCCGCGGTGCAATGATCAGTTCCCCTGTACCAACAACGGCAGCTGCAATGATAATTGACGGCCCAAGGCTATCTCGAATTCGGTTACTCACAACTGTTCAGACTGGCAATGCCTTATTCTTTGGGCAAGCTGCAGTTTGCACGGCGCTCTGGACGTTTTCTGAATGAGTTGAAGCGAACGGACGAGCATTTTCTTGTGGAAAAACAGCCTACGGCGCGGCTCCTCGTGCGCCGAAGACCTCGTTAAAGAACAACAAACGCAATTCTGTCCGCGCCACTTTGGCGCATTATCATGCTGCTGGAGTCACTTTTGAGTTGTGTGTAATGCACAAACGATCCCGGCCCTTTTGCCAACCACCACAGCAGTAAAGCGCACCAGTGATCGCACAAAAATTCGTTTGCGAAACCTCTCTGCGCTTGGTTAAAAGCGCACTTGATGGCATATTCAGCCACCGGGTTTGTATGAGCGAAATTCCTGAGTCAACCGGGCTGGTTAACCGGCGCAGCCGATGGCCGCGCAGAATTGCGATTGTGCTGGCCGTGTTTGTTGCGTTGTTTGTGTGCGTGTATTTTATCGTGACAAGCGCACCGTTTTTCAAGGGTGTTATTTTGCCGCGGATAGGTCGTATACTCGGAGCCGAGCTCACGGTTGCAGATGCATCAATCAGCCCGTTTAAACGCGTTGTTCTTCGCCAGCTTAATGTCAGACCGCTTGGGCAAGACCCTTTGTTAACGGCCAGTGAAGTGCGTGCGCAGTACTCATTGCTGGACATAATGCGCGGCAAGATCAGCGTGGACGAGCTTGCAGTTGAGTTACCCGTGCTGACCGTGGTGCAAAATGCAGATGGTACATCGAACCTTGATCCGATCCGAAATGCACTAGCTGCAAAAGCTGCTCCGCCCCGAGAACGGAAGCCATCAAAGCCAGCCCAAGTTGACATCAAAAAGATCGTGTTCAACAACGGGTCGGTGCAATATGTGAGTCGTGCCAAAGATAGACCCGATAGTTTGGTTGCCCTGACAAATTTGACGGTTGCAATTTCTGAGGTTAAGAACGCCCACACAGGCCGGCTCAGTCTGAGTGGTGAACTAAACGTCGTCCAACATTCCGGCGCCACTGGCGGGTTGGGGTCGCTTTCGGGGAAACTGCTGGCCGACTTTGGGTTTGGTTTGCTTGCAGAGGCGCGCCCCGGAACGATAACCGGCACATTGCAGGTCGAGACGACTGCAGCCACTGGTACTTTGAGCGATTTTGCACTCATGCGCTGTGAGCTGAATTGCGATGTTCTGCCAAGTGAAATCAGGAATGTTGCTCTGCGCTTTTTCAAGTCGGGAGCTGTTCTTGGGCAAATACGTCTCAGCGGGCCATTCGACATGGAAAAAATCGCAGGCGATTTGGCAGTCGAGGTTCTTAATCTAGACAGGCAGGTATTGAACATAGCCGGTGCAGTAGCCGGGTTTGATTTTGGCACCACGACAATTAGTTCGAGCAACCGGCTCCAAATTACCCAGGGCGCAACCGCGGTATTACTAACGGGCCAGCTTGATGCACGGCGGTTCACTGTGTCACGTGCAGGACAGAGCACGCCTATGATCGAGTTGCGCGGTAATTATAAGCTAACTGTTGACCGACAAGCTGCACTTGTGGAGTTTGAAAACCTTGCTTTAACTGGCACGCAGAACGGGCGCACGTTGTTAGAAGCGCGCCTGGCGCGGCCGATGACAATTGCATGGGGGGCTACAACGAGCGCACTGCCCGACTCAACATTTGAGTTGCGCCTGACCGGGTTAGAGCTTGCCGATTGGAAACCGTTTATTGGCCAGGTTGCTTCTGGTGGGAAAGTTGATCTGCAAGTAAAAGTTGCGTCTGAACAAGCCGGACAAGCCTTGCGGTTCGAGCTTGTGGCAAATGTAGGTGATCTAGAGCTGTTGTTGGGCACGAATCGTGTCAGCGGCCTTGACGTACGAACCGAGACACGCGGCCAAACAAAGGCGCTTACCAAGGTCACGGTAAGCGAGCTTATTGGGCGGGCTGCTTTAGGCGGTCGTGAAATTTTCACACTCAATGGCACCGGCAATTTCGACATCGGCGAACAGCTTGGAGAAGCTCAATTTAAGTTAAGGGGCGCATTGCCAACGGTTACGCCTGTGCTCAGTACAGGGGATTTAACAGTGTCAGCCGGGACATTTGCGCTCGAGACACGCCTCAGCCAGAAGAAGGATACGCACCAGTTAACCGGTACGTTTCAGCTTGATTCCTTGGCTGGCCGTGCCGGCGCCATCGAGTTTAGGGATTTTGACGCCGCCGCTGAGTTCAACTTCGGCCACAGGGCCGGCCAGCTCGAACTCAACACAGTCAAATGCGCATTTTTCCAGGCACGCAAGCCGTGCGGGACCGCAGAGTTAAAAGGTAGGCTTAACGTTAAGGACCGCAGCGGCGAGTTGACAGCGCAGCTCGCTGGGTTGACCGAGCGCGCTTTGGCGCCTGTGCTGGGGCCAATGTTGAAAGAAACAAAACTGGTGTCGGTAACACTCGATTGCACGGCCTCGGCAAAGCTCGACGCTGCAGGCACCGGAACTGCAAAGGCGGATTTGCTTGTGACGAACCTGGTCATTGCCAGCCCGCAAATGAAAGCACCGACCAAGCCCCTCGAAGCCAAGCTGCTGGTTGATATTTTTATTCGCACGCAATTGGTTGAGCTGCGGCAGTGCGAGCTTGTTCTCAGCCCGACCGCACGCGCACAAAACCAGCTCGGCGTAACTGGTGCCATTGATTTGTCAAAGCCGGACGCAATCTCGGGCCAGCTACAGCTAGCTGCCGACTCACTCGATTTTACCCCTTATTACGATGCGTTTGTGGGTGACAGCGCGCAAAAGCAACCCGTAACACCTCCCCAAAAAGCCACACAAAAAGAGCCTGAAGCAATGAATCTGCCGATCGGCAATTTGGGCGTTGATGTCGCAATTAGAAAGTTCTATCTGCGCGAAGTCGAGATCACAAATTTCCAAGCAAGCGCACAAATTCGTGGCGAGCACGTTCTGCTCAGCCCGGTACGCTTCCTGTTAAACGGCGGCACCGTAAATGCAAAGGCCGATCTTGACCTTCGCGTGGCCGGGTACCGTTACGACGTAAACTTCAGCGCAGCAGATGTACCAATTGCGCCTTTGGCAAACTCGTTCTCGGTGGATTACCGCAACCTTGCTGCAGGCACATTGTTTGCCAAAGCAGATGTAAAAGGTGCCGGTATAACAGGGACAAGCCTGCAGCGAACACTTACAGGCACAGCGGCAATCACGCTGACAAACGCGAATGTGCAGTTGGTCGGGCGCAAAGCAAAGCTATTGATTACGCCAATCGCATTTGTGCTCGGCCTAGACGAACTGGTGCGCGCTGGTGTGATTGGACTTAATGCTCAATTTGTCGCGGGCAACGGAGTAATCAAACTTAACCGGGGCGAAGTTTTGAGTGATTTGTTCATTGCCCGCACAGAAGGCGACATACAAATTGCGCCTAGCTTGGCCGAGTCGCGTATCAACGATTGGCCGATTACCATTGCATTGCGCAGGTCACTAGCACAAAAGGCCCGGCTGATATCGCCCAACGAACAACCTGACGCGGCATTTATTAACCTGCCAGTTTTTGCCAAGGTCAGCGGCACGGTTGAAAAACCAGAGGCTAAGACCGACAAGCTTGTGATTGCTGGCTTGATCGCAAAAAGTGCGGGTGCAATACCGGGCGTTGTCGGGGATAAGGCAGGTGCAATACTGCAGGGTGTAGGCGGACTTTTAACAGGTCAATTGCCGAGTGGCACCAATCAAGCCACAAATCAACCTGCAACAAACGCTCCGCCGCAGACACCGGTTCTGCCACTTAATCCGCTGGACCTGCTCAGGAAACGCCAATAGCGTATTTGAAAAAACCTGGGTTTGTTGACCACGCCTTAAGGTTTGTGGTGTGATGAAAACACCTCAAAACGCGGACTGCGAGCAATTGTCATTACCCCACCGCATATCCGGAACGAAGTTTTTTCAAGCAGGCTCCACGCCAGTCCATGCGTTTGCAGCAGATGCTGACACTGAGAGACTCCTGCACATGGCCTTTGCCAAACCGGACTTTTTCTGTTACGAAACCGGCCATGGACGCGGTGATAAACTACCTACGGCGCAACCAAGCGCGATTCGTTGACGAGCTATGTGAGTATCTGCGATTACCGAGTGTATCTGCCCAGAGACAACATAGGAAAGATGTTGCGCGGTGCGCAGATTGGCTGGCAACGCACTGCCGGCGGCTTGGCCTCGAGACTCGGGTTTACAAAACAAATGGCCACCCAATTGTCGTTGCGAAAACACCGCGCAGCGCAGTCGTTGCTTCGGAGAAGAGTCAACACCCACCTCGGTTTGTTGTCTATGGCCACTACGATGTCCAACCGCCCGAGCCATTGGACCCGTGGGAGTCGCCGCCGTTTGAGCCACGGATCCGGGGTAAACGATTGTACGCACGCGGTGCTGCGGATAACAAAGGCCAACACTTCGCGCATTTGAAAGCTGTCGAAGCGTATCTGAAAACAGCCACACCATTGCCCTGCACCATAACTTTCGTCATCGAGGGCGAGGAAGAAATCGGCAGTGCAAACCTCGAGTCGTTTTTGTGCAAACACAAGTCTGAACTGCTGGCTGATGCGATTGTGATTTCTGACACGGGCATGCCTGGGTTGAAGTATCCGGCGCTCACATACGGTTTGCGCGGAATTATTTCGTTCGAGATTACGGTGTACGGCCCAAAAACTGACCTACACTCGGGCATTTACGGGGGTGCAGTGGATAATCCAGCGCTCGTGTTATGCACCTTGCTTGCCAAGACACGGGCCAGTGACGGCAGAATTGCAGTTCCAGGGTTTTACGATGATGTGGTGCCGCTCACTGATTATGAACGGCGTCAGCTCGCCCGACTGCCGCTCAAGGACAAGGACTTTAAGCGCCTGCTAGGCGTACGCAAAGTATTCGGCGAACCTGGATTTTCCACCGAAGAACGCAGAAGCACGCGGCCTACGTTTGAGATCAACGGGCTTACGAGCGGGTACCAGGGCGAGGGCAGTAAAACTATCGTTCCAGCCTGGGCGCACGCCAAAGTGACATGCCGACTTGTGCCAAACCAAAGGCCGGAGCGAATTAGACGGTTGGTCTGCGATTTTTTGCGGCGCGCATGTCCGCCCACTGTTCGGCTTGATATCAGAGCTGGAGCAGGCTCTGAACCGTATATGATTTCACCTGAAAGTCCACTTGCAAAAGCTGCGCTTCGAGCGTTAAAAGCCGCATTCGGCACTGAACCGCTATTGATGCGCGAAGGCGGCTCGATCCCAATTGTACCGCAGATGAGTCGGACTTTGGATGCAGACGTGATTTTGCTTGGGCTGGCATTGCCTGATGCAAATGCACACGGTCCCAATGAGAATCTACACCTCAACTGCTTTGCTAGGGGCCAATTGTTAAGCGCACATTTGTGGCAAGAGCTAAGCCGTGCCAAAGCAAAGGCATAAAAAAATTTGGGCGCCCGAAAAAGAGCGCCCAACCACATTTCAGCCAAAAAAAGGCGGGTTTACGGAATTAACAATACATTCGAAAAGCCACCTGTGCCCACATCGCCAGTTACACGCACTGCATCACGTAGCCTAGCCGAGGTCAATTGTTGTACGCTGCCGTCACCCATGCAAATGTCGCCAGCCTTGGTATGCATTCTCTCGGTGAAACCGTAAGTGGTGTCGTTAGCGCCTGCAACATATGGGAGGAACACACACTGGCTCGGGCCGTAACCATAGCCGTCATTTGCCGTCATTGCTGCTGTTGTTCCACCTCCAACTGTTCGGAATATGTTGCGATCTCCTGCCAAAAACATACTCGGCTGTGTTTCGTCGGCATCGCGACCTACAAAGAATGAAAGGTTTGTGTTATTGAACCACGCAGGCACTTGATTCAGTACCGCACCGAAGTTCGCCGCAGGATTTCTGCCATCCGCAGGACAAATTAATATCTTGGGGAGGCTCAACTCGTTCGACATTACACCGTAAACCTGGTGAATGTAAGAGCAAACGTTGGGACCACCCGGAACGTAGGCTGCGATTTGAGCTTGATTTGGTGGGCCGCCTTGGTCAGAAGGCACACGTTGTGGGAACCTGTCATTGTTATCGTTGGCAAATACGCGATATGCCAACCCGATCTGTTTTAGGTTGTTAACGCATTGGATCCGTTGCGCCTTTTTCTTTGCTGCAGCTAGTGCAGGCAAAAGTAAACCAGCTAAGATCGCAATGATCGCGATCACGACCAGTAGCTCAATCAGCGTGAAAGCCAACCATTTTTTACTGTTTTTCATACGACGTTTTTCGTTTTAGTTTTTTGACCCGGGCCGCGGCCAAAACCAAGCACCAGCCGCCTGTCATGCCCAAGTCACAACAAGGCACAAAGCAATGTCGGTGCCAATACATTTTACCCGCATAAATAAAGGGTTTTTGAAATCTCCACCATCAATGTGTGCGTGTGTTTCACGCGTTTTCGCGTGAATCTCACGCAAACCCGCAGTTCAACATTTATCCGCGCTGCAGCACTCTGACTTTACGGCGTTGCGACTCGGCAAAAACTCATGCGGACTGCAGGAATTATTAGCAAGTAGATCGGACGCGACTCGTGATTAAATGCGAGATATTTAAGTTTAAGCTCACGAAAAAGTGCTAGGGCGCTCTTCTTGGCATGCATGCTCACAACTTGGCGTTAGCCAGGCTAACCCGCACGTGTCGCTCCAGACAAGATTCAGCGCTGTCGGTTATTCCCTCGTTCATGTGCGGCGCAAAGCTCCTTTCTGCGCCGCCATAATTCGGCCGGCTTAAAAATGCCAAGTGGCGTGATTATACCTGTAACAAGTTCCGGCGGCGTGACGTCGAATGCGGGATTGACCGCGCCACTAGATGGGTTAGCCACGCGGACATAAACCTGGCCTGTCTGTGAGTTTGGCTTACCGCGCCTTGCATTCCATAGCACACCCCAAGCGCCGAGTACCTCGGCTTCATCGCGCTGTTCGATTGTTATTTCGCGAGCAGATTTAAGCTGCCAGTCAAACGTTGACAATGGAACCGCTACGTAGAACGGGATGCGATGGCGCCAGGCTAACACAGCTTTCGTGTAGGTACCTATTTTGTTTGTTATCTCACCGGTGCGCGCAATGACACGGTCGCTGCCGACTATCACAAGGTCAATTTCGCCACGTTGCATGAGGTACCCGGCTGCGCTGTCTGCAATCACTTGATGCGAGATCCCCTGTTGTGCAAGCTCCCATGCTGTGAGACTTGCACCCTGAGCACGTGGTCGTGTCTCACTGCAAAAAACATGGAATCGGCGACCTGCCGCATGTGCGGCGTACATTGGTGCAGTTGCAGTTCCAACGTCAACACATGCGAGCCAACCTGCGTTACAGTGTGTTAGTATGCGCATGCCATCCCGGATGAGTGCCAGGCCGTGTCCGCCAATTGCACGGCACTGTTCGACGCTTTTGTTTGCAAATTCCTCGGCAGCAGCAAGTGCAAGTACCTGTTGCTCTGCAACAGTTTCGCCCGTCTGTATAGCCTGTTTAACTGCAAGCAGTGCGTTGAGTGGGTCAACTGCAGTTGGCCGCGCTGATTTTAGCGTTTCGAATGCGCGCTCGATATGCATGGTGAACTTTTGCAAGTTCGACCCCCGAAATGCACGTGCAGCCTGGGCAAGTCCATAAGCTGCAGCCGCTGCAATTGCGGGTGCACCGCGCACAGCCATGTTGGCAATTGCCAGGGCGGTTTCGCGGTAATTGCGCGTGTGCAAGATGTTGAACCGGTGCGGCAAAAGCCGCTGGTCAATCAACAATACCGCGTTTTGCTCAGCGTCAAATGCAACGCTGCGGTAATGCTGTGTGCGGCCTGCAACAGTGACATTCACAAGTTGTGAACTTGCCTTTGACATTGCACCAACGCAATTTCAATCGGCGACGACTCTGGCCGCGGCAGGCAAATGGCTGACTGGGGTTGGTTGTGTATGGCGTAGCAGCGGCGTTTACTTTGCTGCCCGGCTCAAATGACAAATGAAATGTTTTGTTACAGGCGCAACCGGGTTTATCGGGTCGAATCTTGTGCATGCACTGGTCGAGCGCGGGCACAGTGTTAAGGCGCTGGTTCGACCCGGGTCAGACACACGCGCGCTGACCGGCATCGGATTTGAGCATGTGACCGGCGACTTATCAGATGGCCGCCTACTTGCCGAGGCGATGCGCGGATGCGACTGGTGTTTCCACGTGGCAGCGAGTTATCACCTCTGGCTGCCTGATTACAGGCCGATGTACCGGGCAAATGTCGAGGGCACACGCACAGTGCTGGAGGCTGCGGCAAAAGCAGGCTGCACGCGCATTGTGTACACCAGCACAGTCGGCTGTGTCGGCCTACCCAAACCGCTGCATGGGAAAGTGATCCCCGCTGATGAAAATACACCGGTCTCGGTAACCCAGATGAGCAACCATTACAAACGCTCCAAATGGTTCGCCGAACAGGTTGCGCTCGAGCTAGCACGCAAGGGTTATCCGATTGTAATCGTGAACCCGACGGCGCCTGTTGGCCCGCGTGATGTGAAGCCAACGCCAACCGGGATGGTTATAGTTGATTTTCTCAACCGGCGAATGCCGGCCTATCTTGATACAGGTTTGAACTGGGTCCACGTACGCGATGTTGCAATTGGCCATATCTTAGCAGCCGAGAAAGGTCGCATCGGTGAGCGGTACATACTCGGCCACGCTGAAGGCAACTGGACAATGCAACAAACCTTAAAAGTGCTCGAGGAGTTGACCGGCATACCGGCTCCGCGGCTTCGGATTCCGTTCTGGGTGGCTCTGACCGCCGGTTACATTAGCGAAGCGCTTGCGGCACTGACAGGTAAACCACCCCGCGCACCGCTTGCAGGTGTACGAATGGCAAGATACAAAATGTGGTTTAACCCGGCAAAGGCAACTCGTGAACTTGGCATGCCGCAAACGCCTCTTCACCAAGCGTTTACGGACGCAATTGAATGGTTCCGTGCCAATGGTTACCTGCGCGCGTAGGTTGCCTCTGGTTGGGTTTTGTTGCGCAGGGCAGCCTTCGTTGCTGCTTGCAGCGCAGTAAGTCGCTCTCTGAATTCTTCTTTGGCAGCCTTGCTCATTCTGTCAATGAACAATATCCCGCGCAGGTGGTCAGTTTCGTGCTGAATCACACGCGCTAGCAGGCCGCTGCACCTGAATTCGAGCTGGTTACCTTCCAAGTCTAGTGCAACTACGTCAACAGATTCTGCCCTGGCGATGTCAGCGTAAATTTCGGGAAAACTCAGGCAACCTTCCGCACTGGTAACTGAGCTACCAAGCAGTTTAAGCTCCGGATTGATAAGGACCATTGGCATAAACCTGGTTGGGTCAACCTCCTCACCACGCAGGTACAGTTTTGACGGTCTATCAGTTACGCCGCGCACATCGATCACTGTAAGCGCCACTGGCCGACCCACTTGATGTGCAGCTAGGCCAATGCCTTTTTCGGCGTGCATGGTCTGGAGCATGTGATGCGCAAACTGCCGCAGCTCGCTCGTCACAGCGCTAATTTTTGCGCCTTTTTCCCTGAGTACAGGGTGACCATATTTGACAACTTCAAGGGTCATTGTTGGTGTTCAATCTGGCGCCTGGTGTGGCACTGGCACTTTTGCATCGCGCCACCTGGCATTGATCTGATTCATGCATTTACCATGGCGTTAATCTACACTCACACCTGCAATTTGCAAAATCCGCTCCAGGTCTGCGTCACTGTAAAAATGAATTTCCACTGAGCCTTTGCCTTCGTGGTAATGAAGATTAACCTTCGTACCGAACCGCTCCTGCAGGCGCGTTTCAAGCTCAAGCAGGTGCGCATCTGCAGACGCAATCGAGCCGGGTTTTCTACCAGGGCGTAATCCTTGGCGCAATTGTACGCGGGACACAATCCGCTCGGTTTGGCGAACACTCAATGCTTCCTTGATCACACGCCGAGCGAGTAACACCTGCTGTTTTTCATCTGCCAAACCAAGGATAACTTTTGCGTGCCCGACTGAGAGGCGGCCATCGCGTATGTAGTTTTGTATTTCCGGGGCAAGCTTCAACAGACGCAATGCATTCGCCACAACAGCACGGCTTTTACCGACTCTGGCAGCTACATCTTCCTGAGTGAGATTGAATAATCCAATTAACTGTGCGTATCCCTGAGCTTCCTCGATCGGGTTGAGGTTCTCGCGTTGCAGGTTTTCGATTAGCGACAGCTCCAGCACTGCACGGTCGTCTGCATCACGAACAATAACCGGCACTTCGCTCAACCCGAGCAACTGCGCTGCACGCCACCTGCGTTCGCCCGCAATAAGCTCGAAATGCTCGCCACGTACCCGGACAATCAACGGTTGTAACACACCGCGTTCACGGATCGAGTCGGCAAGCTCACGAAGTGCTTCCTCGTCGAAATCTTTCCGGGGTTGCAATGGGCTGGACCGGATCCGGTCCAACGGCACATGTTGCACGCGCTCGGCCGGTGCCGGTTCCGATGTCTGAGCCGGCCCGGCGCTTGGCACGGCTTGACTCTGCGGTTGCGGCGTGGCTGTTGCGCCGCTTAATAGTGCACCCAAACCGCGTCCCAAAGCTGGCTTTGGCATGGCCCAAACCTGCCAGACGTACCCGCCATGTCAACGCAAACGATGTGCATCTATCTGCAAAGTGACCGATAACCATTCGCGCGCGCGTAGGTGTGACAGCTCGTGAGGTAAATCCGGTTACGCCTCACGCAGCACGGTCTGGTGGTTACCAAGCCGCGCGACCAACTCATAAACGTTCATGCGCAGACAAAATGCAACGTCATCACGCAGCTCTGGCACACCAAGTAATCGCCGCGCATTGCTGGATAAGCCCGCCAACTGGCTGAGGTCACCCCTGAAGCATGACCAGAGCGTGCGTGCTATCTGCGCCGAGTCAGCGATTTGCCCGCGTTCATAATACTGCCACACCAGGTCACAAAGTGCACCGGCAGCAACTGCATCTTCCAAAGCAGCCTGGTCGAAGGTGCCACTACAGACGATTAGCAGTTGTTGGGCTGGCTTGCTCAGCAGCCGGCGCGCCGTTGCGGCGACATTTAGAAATGAACATGCATAAACCGCTTGTGCATTTGCACATGCCTGAAATGCACGAGTGCCGTTTGTTGTTGTCATGACGATGGTTTTGCCGGCAACTATATCGGCACCGTATTCACGTGGTGAATTGCCAAGGTTGAATTCGATCCCACCGGTCAGGTTTGCACCTATCCGCACGCCGTTTCGCTCACCCCCAAGCAACACGGCTGGCTGCGCCAGTTTCAGCGCCAACGCATCGGCGATGTCAGTAACCGGAACAATTGCTGCAGCACCGTTGGCAAGCGCAGTCACAATTGTGCTTGTAAACCGCAACACGTCGAACACAACACAGGTTGTTTCGCTCAGGTCGCGCCCTTTCAGAGCAGCGAATTCTGCGGGGGTAAAAAGTACTTCCAATGTTGGTCTCATATTGCGTTTTTGATAGGCAAAATGTTAGGGTGGTTACCTGCGGCGAAATTTTGCGATGCATAGCTTGCATTCAGCCGACTCAGCCTTGTGCGCAACGCATCCTGGCACCTCGAGCATTGTGTGCCGGTCAGCGTACATGCGCACGTAATGATAAAGGTATTGCTGGGCATAGCCTGCAAATGGCCCAAAGTGCCTCTGGATAAAGTCGGCAAGTTCACCGTGCGACATTCTTCGTCCGGCGAAGTAAAAATCGCGCAATGCACGCAATACCCACACATCAATCGGGAACGCACGCTGAAACCCATATGCAAACAGCAACACACAATCTGCAATTTTCGGTCCCACACCGGGTAACTTGAGTAGTTTTCTTCTTGCATCTTCGTACGAGCAATTGCCAAGTGCCGCAAGGTTCAGCTCCCGATTTACAACTGCTCTTGCGGCAGCAAGTACATACGGCGCACGAAATCCAACCTTACACTCACGCAACTGGCGCTCGGTCAGTAACGCGATTCTTTCCGGCGTTGGGAATGCGAATGCAGTGGGGTACCCTTCTGGCGTTGTGACCCGTTGGCCGTACCGCGCACAAATGACAGCTACGAGCTGTTTGATCCTCCGAATCTGGTTGTTCGCCGATAAAATGAATGATGCGAGGCACTCCCACGGGTCTTGCCGCAACAGGCGCAAGCCCCGGCACGCTGCAACAGCCGCACGCATCGGTGTGTCTTTCGGAAATGTAGCCAGCACATCGTCAAGGTTGACTTCGATTTGCAGATAGCTCGCAAGCCAATCCCAATTTTTAACCGGACGCGCTGCCTGTGCTGCGATCCCGTCATTGCGGTTTTCCAACCGAACCCAATTGCGTCCTATCACACCGACCCAGCCGGTGCCATCTGGTTCCCACCGAAAAACCTGACCCGAGTTCAAAGTAACAGCCAGGTCATAGTCTTTTACTGCGAAAAATGTTGTGGTTGACGAGCGGTTCATTCAATGCAGATTGCGGCACTCCCACAACTGAAACCACCAATACGGCCTACCCCGATAACGCGCATTAAACACACCCAGGTCGTGCACAGACTCGAACCGTCGACGTATAACTTCCCGACACGGTTTCGGCTGCGGAGGCGGGTCGGTGTCGCGCTTTGGTCTTGGCAAAGGTTCGAAGTAGATTGCGTTTTGGCCTTTGCGATTCGCGTACCTGTAATTGGGCAGGAAAAAGAATTGGTTGTGCGGCCGCTCCGACTCGATGCAGTACACAAGTGGTACGTCGCGGACTGCCTTTTTTGCCTCAGGCAGATAAAAAGTAATTTCGCTCACGTACGTGTAATGTGGGGCGATAATAAACGTTGGCGTGCCGGTTGCAGCCTCGAGTCGTGCGCGTGTCTGCCCCACGATTCCAGCCAGTTCACGCCACGCGCGCACGCGCCGCAGCGGGTCCATCGCAACAGGCAGCGGTCGTCCAGTTATGGTTCTGACAAGGTCGGTCTCATGAAGCACAGCAACTACAACAAACCCGAGTAGCAGCCCGGCGTATAAACCTGCTCGGGCGAGTTTGTTTGGACGCTGCCTGTTAAAGTACAGAACCATGAGGCAAAACAACGGCAACACGCCCGGTGCAATCCAGTTCGGCAACACTCGAGCATGGAATGATTGCACCAGGTACAACACAAACACGGGTGCGCCCATGCTGAAACAATAAAGCAGCAGCGGATCATGCCGACCGCCCCTACGCCAAAACAAAAACGCAGCGCATGTCATTCCCAAGAAAAACACCGGGTTCAGGACTGCGGCTTCCGTTCCAATAAAATCAAACACGTACCGCAAGGTAAATCTGATCGGTTGGGTAAAGTCGCCGCGCTCAGCCAGGTGCGTGATGGTTGGCCAGCCGTGCTGCGCATTCCAGATGAGCACCGGCAGCGCGCAGAATAAATTCACAAGCAACGCAAGGTATGGACCCGGCTTTCGCAAGTGAATGCGCGCCGCCGGCCATAAAATAAAAAATACGGCCCAGCATACCAACTGCATAAGTGCGGTGTACTTGCTCAAGAACCCGAACCCCATTAACAGGCCAACCAACAGCCAGTCTTGGGTTCGGCCCTCAGGTTGTACCGCGCGCCAACCCACTACCATTGCAGCAGTCCAAAACAATACGTTCAACGGATCAACTGTGAGCAATGTTGCGCCAACGGCCAGCAACGGTGTTGTTGCTGCTATCAAAACCATTATGCAACCAAGTTGTGCGCTTGCCACACGGGCAAAAAACCGAACGAGCATCACGCCGATCACAGCCAAGATAACAGGTGCAAAGAACCGCACCCCGAACTCATTGTCGCCCCACAACAGGGTGCCGACGCGCTGCGTGTACGCGATCATGGGCGGTTTGCTGTAGTACGACAGCGCAAGGTGTTTGGACCAGACCCACTGATATGCTTCGTCGCCAGACAACTCGATCTTGCCGGACCCGATGTAAAGCAACCGGCCAACAAACATTAGAGTGATCAACACGTATGCAAGTCGCAGCCAGTGCTGTTCAGGCTTGTATTGTTGTTCAGCAGGTGCGGTTCGGAGCAAATTCTGCGCGATTTTTTGCTCGGTAAGTGCAGTGCTTGACAGGTCAAGTTCAGGTTGCAACAGCCATGGGAGTCTTCGCCACCAGATCGGGAACCATTTGCGCCCGATCCAAACCCATAACACACTCGACGTCCACAGCGCCCATGCGCCATAACCCGCCCCAACAATCCAGCCCACAAGCACGTCGCTCGGGTAATGCACACCGTTGTAAATGCGTGAAAAACCGATCGCTATTGCCAGTGGTAGCATCACCCAGAGACTGCGCCGCCAGAACATGAAAAGCATCATCGTAGAAGCTGCCCAGTTAAAGGCATGTGCAGAAGGCATGCTGCCCGAACGCGATTTGCTCACTAGCACGTTAATCCCCTCAACTACCCAACAGGGGCGTTCGCGTCCGATCAAATGCTTGAGCGTGTTGCAAATCAACGGGTCGCCAATCATCAAAGCGGGCACGATCAAAAGCAGTGCAACCCGGCCGCGTCTGCCGCACTTTACTGCGATAAAGAGGCAAAACAACACAACTGCCGGCACAAACAACGGGTTGTGACTCAACCGCGGCATCAACCAGTCAAAGACCGGATTGCTCAATTCGATGTTAAAGAACCGCAACAGCGCAGTATCGAGTGTTTCCGCCCAATTCATTTGTGCAACTGTAGCAGATGCGAGCAAGACTTGAAATTCGATTAGCTGCGGTCGTTCTGGCGTGCGCCTGACCGCTGTTCAGCGTTCGTGTGCGCGGCTGATAATCCTGCGCCAGAACAAGTATGAATTGTAGCGTTCTTTGCTGATTGCACCGGTGCCAACGGCCGCCCTGATGGCACAGTCTGGTTCTTGAGTGTGCGAACAGTCGTTGAACTGACAGTTCAGCGTGTTGAACTCGCGGTACAACTTTTGTAATTCATCCGGGGCAACCCATTGGGGTAGGTCAACCTTTTGGAATCCAGGGGTATCAGCAATCCAACCGCCATTCGGGTTCGGCAAAAGCCTGAGTTCGGTTGTTGTATGCTTACCGCGGCCGGTTTTTTCGCTGACTTCGCGGACGCGTAGGTTTGCCTCGGCAATAACGGCGTTCAGCAACGATGATTTTCCTACCCCAGACGGTCCCGCCAGCACGACCACACTGCCCCTTAACGCACGGTAGAATTCTTCCAAACCAGCGCCGGTACGGGCACTGGCACAAATGACGGGGTAACCAAGTGCTGCGTAAAGTTTAACCCAGCTGTCAAACTTAGTCTGTTGCCGTTTACGCACCAAATCGGTTTTTGCCAGCACAATCGTGGCGGGCAAACGGAAGCATTCAGCCAACACAAGCAGGCCGTCCAAAGTGAAGCTGCTGAAGTCAGGTTCACGCCAGCTCACTACAATCACCAGCTTGTCAACATTTGCCACACGCGGTTTGGGCAGAAGGTTTTTCCGCTCTTGAACTGTTTCAATTGCAAGTTCAGTAGCCGACGTTTGCCTGCCTAAAACCCAATCGCCTACATACAGGTTTGTATCGCACAGCTCGAGTTTGCCGCGCAACACACCCGTGTAGGTACATTGGTGGTCAGGGGACCATACTTCGATTTTTGCCCCTGCACGGCATACAACCAAGCCACGTAACATGCACTGGCCGTTCCCAGATGTAGTTTGGTGCATAAATTGGTGACACAAGTTGATTCACTAGGCTGGTTCGGTGCCTTTTACGCATGTTGGACAGCCGTTGCAAGTTGGTCGTGCACCTGTGATTGCAGCCGAACCAGTTTGTTTCCTGCGATTGAACTGCTCGACCAATCTGCAAAACGCGCAAACAATAGAAGTTGTCGGATACCCACACTGCTGGCAATCGTGCAATTGCACAGGTTTGTTTTGAGTTCTGCCACGCCGAATGTACCCCATATAAAATGCCGCTGTCACACCCGGTTGTTCCTGTTCAAGCTCGATCAAGAGTCGCTTGTACAGGTGCGATGTTGCCCCAGCAGCAAACGGACAACTTTGCTCAAGATGCTCGATGCCATGCAACATTGCGTATTGTTTGATGTCCTGCTCGTAGTTGAGCGCCAACGGTTTAACCTTGGCTACAAACCGCGGATGCGTCTTGGGTAACGCCGGCCACTGCCGTTGTAAGTATCCGTCCTGCCAGTGCAACAGGTTACCCAGTAACGCTGTAGCTTCGTCGGTCAGGTTGTGTCCAGTAGCAATGACGTCGTAGCCATGTTCACAAGCGAACTTGTTCATCAAATACCGACGCGTCAATCCGCACACAGCACATACAGGCCGCCGCAACAGGCGCGCGGCTTCTTGAACCGATGCACCATCAAAATAGACCGTTGCATCCAGCAGGTGTAGTTTAACTGACAACAATGCCGCTGCTTTTTGTACCAGCGCCTGGGCTGTGTTAACCTCAGCATTATTCCCAAGCCGAATAAACAATGCGTCCGGTGCATAACCAAGCCGGTGCAATGCATGCAACAGACCAAGGCTATCTTTCCCACCTGAGACAGCAACCAGAACACGACTGGTGCGTTCAAACATTTTGAACCTTCGGATGGCGTGTTCGATCCGCCGCTCAACCAGTTTCAAGAAATGCTCATTGCAAAGCTTCAGATTGAAATGCGGCAGCGGCACATTACCAGTACCGCCGCATATGCTGCACTTCATTTGAGTTGCGCCGCGCTTTACCATCGCCGCAATCGTAGCATTGTGTGCTACCACAGCCAACACTGCAACGTCCGGCCCCGGCTGCAAAGACGCAGCCCCGGCTTTAACGATTGCAAAATTCCATTGACAACGCGCAGGGCGAAAAACTGCACAAGCATTTTGACAATCTAAAGCTGCGGCAGTATAAGATTTGTGTCTACCGCCGAATCAGCTCGGCGTACGGTTGGGGTCGTAGCTCAGTTGGTAGAGCGGCTCGTTCGCAATGAGCAGGTCAGGGGTTCGAATCCCCTCGGCTCCACCAAAAAACGCACTCGGCATTCCGTTGCGTGAGCCGATAACTCATACAACATACACTGCATTGTTGGCACGTTTCACGTTTTCCGGCTAAATACAATCGTAGGTTCCCGCCTGTAGGCACGTTCCAGCGCAGCGCTGGCACGCCAATTCGGCATTGACTGCACGGAAAGTTGGGTTACGATGCTCGGAAATTCAGCTACAAAAAAACACTATGGCAGTCAAAGTTGCAATTAACGGGTTCGGCCGGATTGGTCGCCTTGTATTCAGGGCGTTGGTCGAACAAGGCATGGTTGGCAAAGACATCGAGGTTGTTGCCGTTGGCGATATTGTGCCTGCGGACAATCTCGGTTACCTGCTCAAGTACGATTCAATTTACGGCAAGTTCAACGGCGCGATCGGGTCGAAGAAGTCTTCACCCGACAAGGCCGACGACGATGTTCTGGTTGTGAACGGCAGGGAAATGCAGGTTGTAAGCGCCAAATCGCCTGCTGAATTGCCGTGGAAAGCACTTGGTGTAGACGTGGTGATTGAGAGCACCGGCCTGTTTACAGATGTTGAGAAGTCAAAGGGGCACCTTGCGGCTGGCGCAAAGAAGGTCATTATCACCGCCCCTGCCAAAGGCGATTGCCCGACGTTCGTAATGGGCGTTAACGAGCGCACGTACGACCCGCAAAAGCATCACATCGTCTCAAACGCTTCCTGTACAACCAACTGCCTAGCTCCAGTTGTCTATGTGTTGCTCAAGGAAGGGTTCGGCGTCGAGGAAGGCCTGATGACCACCGTGCACAGTTACACTGCCACCCAAAGAATCGTGGACGGGCCCAGCAAGAAAGACTGGAAAGGCGGCCGCGCAGCGGCCATCAACCTTATCCCGTCCACAACAGGCGCAGCTAAAGCAGTCGGTCTGGTATTACCTGAGGTCAAAGGTAAACTGACCGGCATGGCGATCCGCGTGCCGACACCGACAGTGTCGGTTGTTGACCTTACTGTGCGCACGGTCAAAGAAACCAGTTACGACGAAATTTGCGCGGCGATGAAACGCGCTAGTGAAACATACTTGAAGGGCATCCTCGAATATACCGAGGACGAAGTTGTCAGTACCGACTTCATCCATTCGTCAGCCTCGGCTATATTCGACAAAGGCTCAGGCATCGAGCTTAACAAACGGTTCTTCAAGTTGATGGCATGGTACGACAACGAGTGGGGATACAGTTGTCGTGTGGCAGACCTGCTCAAGTACATGATCAGCAAGGGAATTTAATCAAACCCGGCTTGGAACTTCGCCCGGCTGCACTGGCGAAAAAGCCTCGGCAGCCGGGTTTTTAATTGGCGCAATTTTTGTGCGTTTGTAGTGCGGCCTTTAGGCTGTTGACCAAGTCCAGGTTTGAAATTACACAGCATAAACGGCTGCCCCATCGTAACGCCGCGAGTTATGCTGGGGCTGGCCCTGTCCAGTGCTGCAGTTCTTCGCTTAACCGTTCCAGCGGCAGGCCCACTACGTTGCTGTACGAACCCGAGATTTCAGCCACGAGCAATTCGCCATGTTCTTGGATTGCATATGCGCCGGCCTTGTCCAACGGATTAACCAAAGCAATGTAACGACGGATCTGTTCCTCGGTCAGGGGATGAAAGCGCACGTCGGTCCATTCCGCACAAATAGTTTGTTTGCGCAGGCGGTAGCGCACCAAGCACAACCCCGTTATGACAGCGTGTGTTTTACCTTGAAGTTGTTTCAGCATATCAACAGCTTCATCAATTGAAGCAGGCTTGCCAAACAACCTGTTGTGCTCTGGCAGGTAAACAATTGTGTCGGCTGCAATCACAAGCGCGTCCGGAAACCGTTTTGCAACCGTGCGCGCCTTACGGCACGCATTTAGTTGTGCTTGTTCCCATGCAGTCAACTGGTCGTCCAATAACTCGGGCGCGTTACTTGGAACCACTTGAAACTCTGGTACAAGCTGCCGCAACAACTCAACGCGGCGTGGCGACGCTGAGGCCAGAATTACATGGGGTAAACTCATGTGCAGTCGGGTGAACTTTCGATTCGTTTGCATTGACCGCGCGGCAGCGCCTCAAGCAGTTCGGTTACTGTGCGTGTTTGACCCGGCAACACAAGTCCGGGCGCAATCTCAGCCAGTGGCTCGAGCACAAACCGCCTAACGTGTGCGCGTGGGTGCGGAAGTATCAGCCCAGGCGTACAGCGCGTTTCTGCGCCAAAAGCAATCAAGTCCAAGTCAAGTGTACGCGGTTCATTTTTAGTGCTGGTGCGGCTCCGGCCGAACTCGTGTTCAATTTGCTGCAGCTTGCTCAGTAGTGACTCTGGCGTTTCATTATGTCGAACGACAATACCCACCACCGCATTTACGAAGGCCGGCGTACCAGGTGGACAATCTACAGGCGCAGTTTCCCATAACGACGATCTCAGTAGTGGTTTGTCAGTAAGCTCCTGAAGCTTCGCCATGGCACCAAGCACGATCTGAGGCGAATTACCCAGGTTCGACCCGAGCGCAACAAATGCGATGCGCTCATTTGCTTGGGCGCCTTTTGCAGTCTCCGTCATTTGACCGGCTACAGGAACCGATCCGAACACAAGTTTTTGATTAGCCGGCTATGGCTCTTTAAGCCCGAGCACATCGAGCATGCTGTATAGCCCGGGTGGTTTGCCTGCAACCCAACGCGCCGCGCGCAGTGCACCATGTGCAAACGTGTCCCGGCTTGTTGCATGATGCGTCAGCTCGAGTCGTTCGCCGTTGCCTGCAAAAATCACAGTGTGCGTGCCGACAATATCGCCGCCGCGTACGGCGTGTATCCCGATCTCAGTTTTTGCGCGCTCGCCGGTAATGCCAACGCGCCCGTGCCGAGCTGCATCCTTCAAATCGAGTCCGCGCACTTCGGCCAGGATATCTGCAAGCGCCTTTGCAGTGCCACTAGGTGCATCTTTTTTGTGCCTGTGATGCATCTCGACTATCTCGAGGTCGAACTCCGGCCCGAGGATTTCGGCTGCCTTGCGCGTTAGCCAGAAAAGTGTGTTTACCCCAACAGAAAAATTGGGTGCGAGCACAATCGGGATCTTTTGCGCAAACGCGGCTATGCCGGTTTTTTCAGTTTCAGAATGCCCAGTTGTGCCTACCACAGCAGCTTTGGCATGTGCAGCGCAGCATTCGAGTATCGGCAAAGTGGCCGTGTGCACGCTGAAATCAACCACAACCTCAGCTTTTGTGATGTGTGCGGCTAGGTCGTCGCCTAGGTCAACCTCACCAACCAACTCAATGTCAAAGTACTTTTGCGCACAGGCACGCACTGTCTTGCCCATACGCCCTTTTGCACCTGTAAGAACGATTCTTGTCATGGCTCAAAACATGCAGGGGTTTGTCGGCCGTGGACTTGACCCCCAAAAGTCGTGCCGATGGATTGCTGACTGCCGGTGTTGCAGTTCCAGCTCCGGTTCGTCCCGCCGGATTCGGTACACTGCAATGGCCAAATGTGAACCCTGTGAGTTAACCAGTTAGATTCGCTCACTTTAGCAAGCCACACGCGCGCATTGTTGATTCCAGCTTTTGCCGGTTTTGCTGGTTCATCGGCACAAGCGGTAGCCGGTATTCTTCTTCGATCAACCCCAGCATCGCCAGCGCAGCCTTGACCGGGATCGGGTTTGTCTCGATAAACAGGTCCTTGAACAAAGGATAAAGCTTCAAATGCAGCTTGAGCGCAGCGGCTGGTTGCCCCTTGGCAAATGCACTTACCATGCGCGCAACTTCTGCAGGTGCAACGTTCGATGCTACACTAATCACCCCCTGCGCACCAACTGCCATGAACGGTAACGTGAGTGAGTCGTCACCACTTAAAATAACAAACCGCGGCCCAAGCGCCGTGCGCAGTTGCGATACACGGTCCGCACTGCCGCCTGCTTCTTTGATGCCGACAATGTTTTTGCATTCTGCAGCAAGCCGTTTGACTGTATCAACGCCGATCTCGACGCCGCACCGGCTCGGTATGTTATAAAGCAAGATTGGCAGCTTCGTTGCGTGCGCAACCTCGCGGAAATGCTGGAACAGACCTTCTTGCGTGGGCCGGTTATAATAAGGCGCAACCTGCAGTGAAGCATCCGCACCGGCTTTTTCGGCTTCGCGCGTCAAGTAAACCGCTTCGCGCGTCGAGTTCGCGCCGCTGCCGGCGATCACCTTGAGCTTGCCCTTAGCAAACTCGACTGCAAGCCGAATGACGTGGATGTGCTCGTCGTAGTCGAGTGTGGCCGATTCGCCTGTTGTACCCACAGGCACGATACCTTCCACTCCGGCTTTAACCTGTATTTTGATCAACCGTTCGAAGGCGGCCTCATCTATCTTGCCGTTCTTGAACGGCGTCACAAGTGCTGTGTAAGTTCCAGTAAACATAAGCTTGATCCGAGCGCATTGAACCAAAAAGCTGCCGGGTCTGGCCAGACAGATTTTTACAATTTTAGCTTCACTTTCAAAGTACACACGCTCTTTGGCCCGCTGCTATTTTTCACCGGGACCACACGCCACCGGCATGGCATATTCGGCAGCCTCGCCAAACATATCCTTTGTCTCGAGTACCACAACGCCGTTGGTACACAGCCGCCAAAACCGTCCAAGCCAAATGCGTCTGGACAAAGTGAAACTGTCTGGTTTCATTCGCACCCGTGTTTCCGTGCCTCACTTAGGGCTGTGCAAAATCCGCGCCGAACACACTCACCAACGAGCCGTTTTTGCAGCCAGCACTTCGCCACAGGCGATGTTTTAGTTTTTCGAAGTCACAGGGGAACCGCTTGGTAGCCCGCAGCCGACCGGAGTCTTCGGTTGCTCCTAGCTCAGCGCCGGCAAATTCAAATTTCACCGTGCAAGACGCGTGCTCCACATCTCAGGCGCGATAGTCCCTTCACAGACTTTTGTGACTGGGCCGGTCATGCAAATCGAAAAATCCGGTGCGATCTCGATTTTCAGCTTACCACCCGGCATGTGGACTGTGAGAGTCGGCTCGCACAGCCCGAGCCGGTGTGCAACAGCCGCTGCAGCACAACTACTACTGCCACTGGCAAGTGTGTACCCGGCACCGCGTTCCCAGATCTCGATTTGGATGTTTTGCCGGTCGAGCACTTTCATGAACTGCACATTTGTGCGATTCGGGAAGTTCGGGTGTATCTCAAACAACGGTCCAAACTTTTTTGCCAGCTCGGCATCAATTTCGCCCAACGGCAAAACACAGTGCGGGTTCCCAATTGTGGCTGCGCAGTAATTGAACTCACGTCCGCCAACCGCAACTTTCTCGTTCAACACTTCGCGGCGCGGCCCGACCACTGGAATAGCGTCGCTCCAGAAACTTACTTTGCCCATTTGAACCCGGACAGCGTTACCATTCTCCAGGACGATTGCTTTGACCATCCCACCAATGGTCTCGATCTGGACCTCGTCTGGCCCGATCAGTTTATTATCCCATAAATACCGCACGAAAATCCGCAGGCCGTTCCCGCTCTTCTCGGCTTCGCTGCCGTCCGGATTGAAAATCCGCACCGCAAACGCCGCCTGTTGTGAGGGTATCGGCCCCAGCAAAATGCCGTCTGATCCAACACCGAAATTGCGGTGACAGATCAATTGCACCTGTTGCGGCATCGGTTGCCCAGCGAACTCGCGCGGCTCGATTACAAGGTAATCGTTGCCAAGTGCGTGGTATTTTGTGAACCGCATTGGCACAGTAGCCTAGCGTCCGAAGCACAAACTGCAATTCGAATCGAATCGGAACAGTTGCGTTGGCAAAGGGAGGCAGCTATTGCACCTTCAACATTTCTGGAGCCGTCATATCGCAACAAAAGCCCGCGTAAACGCGGCAAACATTTTGTGTCCTTTTACGGCCATGGTTTTAGTGAAACTGCCCTACAATTCAGTTACACTGGCATCCGAAAACCTCAGCCACATGCGGCCAATGCGGCACACTACCGCGAAAAACCGGACCCGTGAAAGCCACGCAGCACTACCTTTTGAATGACGCCTCGCTGCGGCGTCTGCGCACGCGCACAGCCGCAAATCTGGCACTGGACAAGTCGGTTGCATGTCGCAGCCCTCTGGATTGGCTCTGTGTCTGTGTGGTCTAACTTTCGGCCAATATGCAGCCGCGCGCAGTACTACCCCGGGTACGGTTTTGGTATGGCCGCCTCGCACATGCGGGACTGAGTGCGTTTGTAACAGCGGTTGCTAATTGACTTTCCTAGCGCGGCCGCCAAAGCTCTGGTCACAAAAATGTGTGAATCATGAGGGCCAAAGTCGTTAAACCCGAACGTGCATGTGTAATGGATTTAAAGCCGGTTTCACAAAATAGCCGGCTTTGGAATTCGGACACGCATCAGCTTGCGCGTTTTATTCAAACGTGCCTTGGCACGGCTGCGCTTGTGCTGTATGTGACCGGCTCAGCGGCGCCGGTACGAGAACGGATACTTTTCAATGAAAATTGGCGATTTGCCCAGGGCGATCCACCGGGCATCGGCGCTGCGCTTAGTTATGAAAATATCAAGCCGTGGCTGACCAAAGCCGGGTGCGAGTTCACGAAAAACCCAAACGCAATTTCTCAAACGCCGCCGCCGGGCAATCCGGGTAACGACGTTCAGTATGTCAAACCCGAGTTCGATGACAGCACATGGCGCACGGTAACACTGCCGCACGACTGGGGGATCGAAGGCCCGTTCAAGCAAGAGTACCCGGGTGCCACAGGCAAACTGCCGTGGTGGGGCGTGGGCTGGTACAGGAAACGGTTTCATGTGCACGCAGCGGACCTAGGCAAACGATTCTACCTCGATATAGACGGCGCGATGTCATACGCGGTTGTCTGGCTCAACGGCAGGTTTGTTGGTGGTTGGCCGTACGGGTATGCATCGTGGCGTGTTGACCTGACGCCACACATCGTGTTCGGCGCCGAGAACGTGCTCGTGATTCGGCTCGATAATCCGCCAGACTCTTCCCGATGGTATCCCGGAGGCGGCATTTACAGGAATGTATGGCTGGTTAAAACGGCGCCTGTACATGTGGGGCATTGGGGCACGTTCATTACCACGCCTGAGGTTAGTCAAACTTTAGCCACAGTGTGCGTTCGGGTCGAGCTACTGAATTACACCTCTAGTACAGTTACGCCGAATGTCACAACCGAGATTTTTTCACTAGACACAAAAGGTGCACGGTCCAGACGTGCTATTGCCAAAACACGCACTGTTCAACCACAGGTTCCACCAGCCGTACCGGTAAGTTGCACCGTTACAACTGCAGTTCGCAACCCCAAGCTCTGGAGCATTAACTCGCCAAACTTGTACATGGCTGTGACAACTATTGAGCTGGCTGGCGACGTGGTTGATCAGTACGAAACTGTGTTTGGCATACGCACAATCAAGTTCGATGCCGCACACGGTTTTTGGCTCAATGGTGTCCTGACGGAGATAAAAGGCGTGTGCAATCACCATGATTTAGGCGCCCTAGGCGCTGCATTGAACATATGCGCGCTGCAACGCCAACTGACAATGCTCAAGGAAATGGGCTGTAACGCAATTCGAACCAGTCACAACCCACCTGCGCCTGAACTGCTCGAGTTATGCGACCGGCTCGGCTTTGTTGTGATGGTTGAGGCATTCGACTCCTGGCGCAAGGCCAAGTCGCCCAATGATTACCATAAACTGTTCGATGACTGGCACGAGAAAGACCTCCGTGCAATGGTCCGGCGTGACCGCAATCATCCATCCGTTGTGCTATGGAGCATCGGGAACGAAATCCTCGAGCAAAGCGATCCTGATGGGTGGCAACTAGCGGTGCACCTTGCAAACATAGTGCGCGATGAAGACCCAACCCGACCTGTCACAGCCGCAACACACAAGCCCGAGGCAATGACAAACGGGTTCCAGCGCGCACTTGATGTGTTCGGTGCCAACTATAGCCCACATAGATACGCCGAGTTCAGAAGGTTGAACCCGGACATACCGCTCATCGGCAGTGAAACAGCATCGTGCGTGAGCTCGCGCGGCGAATATTTCTTCCCGGTGAGCACAAACAGGCGCGATGGCCGTGTGAATTTCCAAGTAACCTCATATGATTTTGCTGCGCCAGCTTGGGCAATGCGGCCCGAGGCCGAGTTCGAGGGCCAAGACCGCAACCCGTTTGTGGCAGGCGAATTTGTCTGGACCGGGTTCGATTACCTCGGCGAGCCTACCCCGTATGACCGCGACACCACAAACATGCTGCAGTTTACTGACCCGGTCATGCGCGCGCGTGCGGAAAAACAACTGGCTGAGACAGGCAAGATCTCTGTGCCATCGCGCAGCTCGTACTTTGGCATATTCGACCTGTGTGGGTTCCGCAAAGACAGGTTTTACATCTACCAAGCGCGCTGGCGACCCGAGCTGCCTATGGCACACATACTGCCGCATTGGACATGGCCCGAACGCGTCGGCCAACTCACACCTGTGCATGTATACACATCTGGCGATGAAGCCGAGCTGTTCCTCAA
>FMJZ01000747.1_pt1 | contig 72114 bp, 58 predicted proteins | sample 1987881 | NCBI WGS metagenome assembly FMJZ01 (sample SAMEA4378227, study PRJEB15110) | soil metagenome | biome: soil; feature: Field; material: Soil | place: India | collected 2015-03-11 | depth 0 m
TATAAATTTCTCCTTTGCCATCCTTCCTCTTTCCTCCTAATATCTAAATTTTTTATTTAGTAGATAAGATCTTTTCTTGTATATTTAAAGGAGTTTCTTCATAATGAGAAAATTCCACAGAGAATATACCCCTACCTTGGGTCAAAGATCTTAACATTGTAGCATATCCAAAAATTTCCGAAAGTGGAATTCTTGCTCTAATTACTCGAGAGTTCTCTACGAACTCTATTCCTTCTATATTTCCCCTTCTACCATTTAAATCTCCCAAGACTTCTCCCATATATTCCTCTGGGACAATAATTTCCATTCTCATAATAGGTTCTAAAATTACAGGATCCCCTATCGACACTCCTTCTTTAAAAGCCTGAGATGCTGCAATCTTAAAAGCCATATCTGAGGAGTCTACTTCATGAAAGGAGCCATCAAATAAAGTAACTTTTATATCTGTCACAGGATAACCTGCAAGAACACCCCTTTCTGCAGCCTCTCTTATTCCGTTTTCAATAGCAGGAATAAATTGTTGAGGAATAACCCCTCCTACAATTTTATTGACAAACTCTAATCCATTCCCCCGAGGAAGAGGTTCTAAAAGAAGCCAAACATGTCCATACTGCCCTCTCCCACCTGTCTGTCTAATATATTTCCCTTCAACCTTTACAGGTTTTTTTATTGTTTCTCGATATGATACTTGAGGTTTGCCTACATTTGCAGAAACCCTAAATTCTCTTCTTAATCTATCCACAATAATTTCTAAATGAAGTTCTCCCATACCATGAATAAGAGTTTGCCCTGTTTCTTGATCAAAAGAAATTCTAAATGTTGGATCCTCCTCAGCTAATTTTTGAAGAGCTAAACTTAATTTATCCTGTTCTTCTGTGCTTTTAGGCTCAATTGCTACAGAAATAACGGGTTCAGGAAACATCATAGATTCTAAAATAATAGGTCTTCTTTCATCACAAAGAGTATCACCAGTAGTTGTATATTTCAACCCTACAACCGCAGCTATATCCCCTACATAAACCACATCTATATCTTCTCTATGATTAGCATGCATTTGTAAAAGTCTTCCAATTCTCTCTTTTTTCTCTTTTGAAGCATTATATACATAGGATCCTTTCTCTAACTTTCCAGAATAAACTCTAAAATAAGTAAGCCTTCCCACATATGGATCTGTCATAATTTTAAAAGCAAGAGCACAAAATGCTTCATCTTCGCTTACTAACCTTATTTCTTCCTCATTAGTTAGAGGATTACTACCCTTTGCAGATGGAAGATCTAAAGGTGAAGGAAGATAATCTATAACAGCATCCAAAAGGGGTTGTATACCTTTATTTTTAAATGCAGAACCACAAAGAGCAGGATATATTTTCCCTTCTATTGTAGCTTTTCTTAGAACCCTTTTTAAATCCATTATAGGAATTTTATTCCCCTCTAAGTATTTCATTAAAAGTTCATCATCTAATTCAACGATTTCTTCTATAAGCTTTTGCCTGTAGATCTCTGTCTCTTCTTTTAATTCATTAGGTATTGGAATTGTTTCCCATTTTAATCCCAAATCATCATGATAAACGATCGCTTTTTCCTCTAATAAATCAATTACACCCCTAAATTCATCTTCGCTTCCAATAGGGATATTTAGTGGTACAACCTTAACTCCAAGTTTATCTTTTATCATTTCTATTACCCGATAAAAATTGGCGCCAATTCTATCCATTTTATTGACAAAGATTAAACGAGGCACATTGTATTTTGTAGCTTGTCTCCATACTGTCTCTGACTGAGGTTGTACCCCTGCAACACCACAAAAGACTGCAATTAATCCATCTAGCACCCTCATCGATCTTTCTACCTCAACAGTAAAGTCTACATGTCCTGGTGTATCTATGATATTTATAACATGATCCTTCCACTCACATGTTGTCGTTGCAGCAGTAATTGTTATCCCTCTTTCTCTTTCTTGCTCCATCCAATCCATTACTGTAGTTCCTTCATGAACTTCGCCCAATTTATAGGTTTTTCCAGTATAAAACAATATTCTTTCAGTGAGGGTAGTCTTACCCGCATCAATATGTGCTGCAATTCCTATATTTCTTAACCTTTCTAATGGAACTCGTGGCAATCTAATTTTCCTCCTTTATTACCATCTATAATGAGCAAAAGCCTTATTTGCTTCTGCCATACGATGCGTCTCGTCTTTTTTCTTAATAGCACCGCCAGTATTATTTAAAGCATCTAAAATTTCATTAGCTAATCTTTCCTTCATTGGCATACCCTTTCTTTCTCTCGCAGCTTTAACCATCCATCTTAATGCTAAGGAAAGTCCCCTTCGTGGTGAAACCTCTATAGGGACTTGATATGTAGCTCCCCCAACCCTTCTTGGTCTCACTTCTAAAAGAGGTGTCACATTTTGCACAGCCTTTTCAACAATTTCCAATGGATTCTGTTTGGTTCGCTCTCTAATGATTTCCATTGCACCATAAACAACTTTCTCAGCAACACTTTTCTTTCCATTAAACATTACTTTATTAATTAATTTTTGTATTAAAACACTATTATAAACAGGATCTGGAGGGATTTTTCTAATAGATGCTGGCCCTCTACGTGGCATTATTTTTTACCTCCTTCTTTTGGTCTCTTCGCTCCATACTTTGATCTTCCTTGTTTTCTTCCTTCAACTCCTCCAGCATCTAAGGTTCCTCTTATTATATGGTAACGAACACCAGGTAGATCCTTAACACGCCCCCCTCTAACTAATACCACCGAGTGTTCCTGCAAGTTATGTCCTATTCCTGGAATGTAGGCCCATATTTCTACTCCATTGGTCAATCTTACTCGAGCCACCTTTCTTAAAGCAGAATTAGGCTTTTTGGGAGTCTGTGTTGTAACACGCAAACAAACTCCTCTTTTTTGAGGATTTCCCTCCAATGCAGGAGATTTGCTTTTTCTTTTCTTTAATTCTCTTACCCTTTTAACTAATTGATTAACTGTTGGCAAAATTACACCTCCTATTTCTATAGCTGTAAAAATTCAAAGATAGATAGGCGTGAAAGTTTATCATTTAATATATATTCTTGTCAAGTCCCCACCACATTTTTTATCTACCATCTTCCAGAATCTCAGCTATTTCCTTTTCTAAAATCTTTTTAGGTATAATATTTTTGAATAACCCTGTTCCTGCTGGGATTACTCTACCAATTATAACATTTTCCTTTAGTCCCTCTAAGCTATCTTCCCTACCCTTAACAGCAGCTTCAGATAAAACACGAGTAGTCTCTTGGAAAGAGGCTGCAGATATTACACTTTCAGTACTTAAAGCAGCTTTTGTTATTCCTAACAACACAGGATCCGCCTGAGGAGGAATTTTATTTTGATTTTCTAACTCCCTTTGAACTTTCTCAAAGGTGATTCTATTGACTAATTGACCTATAATAAAGTTACTATCTCCAGGTGATTTTATTCTTACTTTATTAGTCATTTGTCTTACTATTACTTCAACATGTTTGTCATTTATCTCAGCCCCTTGTTTAATGTATACCTTTTGAACTTCATCTACAATATACCTTTGGACTGCAGCTAAACCCTCATTTTGTAAAATTTCTAAGGGATTCTTATAGCCCTTTGTCATTTCCTGACCTGCTTCTATCTCCTCTCCTTCTTTAACTAATAATTGAGAATTTGAGGGAAGCAGAATTATTTTCTCTTCTCCATCGTAACCTTTAATTTTTACCCTTTCTCCAGTCTTTGTTCTCTCAATTTTAATAGTCCCACTTATAGGAGCAAGTATAGATCTTCCCTTTGGTTTTCTTGCTTCAAACAATTCCTCTACTCTTGGTAACCCCTGAATAATATCTTCGGTTTTTGCAATTCTCTGCATGTATGAAGGAAAATAACTTAAAACAGTACCAAAATCTACATTTTCTCCTTCATTGACGTTTATTTTAAGCCCACGGGGAACAGAGTATACTTCCTCACCATCTTTGGTTTTAATACGTATAAAGGCCTCTCCTGTTGCAACTACCTTATCTATAATTTCTCCATGAGTCTCAATTTCTACTACATTACCATTAGAACAAGCTTGAATTCTTAAATGTTCTCTATCATATTCAGCAATTATATCATCTTCAAAGATTTCGTCTCCTATATTAAATAGGAAGAAGGATCCCTGTGGAAGGGGAATTTCTTTTTTCTCTCCCAATTTTGTTTGCAAAATCAAAGTAAAGGACCAAATAAGCTTTTCTTTTACTTCCTCATATTTTATCTCTTTCCTTATAGGATTATATAACACAGTTTTGAAAATGAACTCTATAGTTTCTTTTTCTTCCTCTTTGCGTATATCAATTATTTTCGCATTAAATGGAGAAAATATATATTTTAAGGCTGGATTTAAAGAAGCCACAATCATCCCTTTAGTTAATTCCTCTCCATCATATACATTTAGAATTGCACCCTGAGGAAGTACTAATTCTTCATTTTTATCATCTCTTTTAATCAAAACTTTTGCATCTTTACCTCTTATAATCTCTTGCTCGATGCCTAAAATGTCTTTTTTCTTAAAGATCCTTAGAGAATCTTTATTAAAGAAAATTCTTCCCGAAATATTAGTTTGGATATTCTGATAATTTAAAGACGTTAAGGCAACTCCACCTGTGTGGAAGGTTCTCATGGTCAATTGAGTTCCAGGTTCTCCGATAGACTGTGCAGCAATAATTCCCACTGCCTCTCCGATATTAACTAAACTATGAGTTGCTAAATCTTCCCCATAACATTTTTGACAAATACCCCTTTCTGCTCTACATGTCATTGGAGAGCGAATTCTTATTCTCTTAACTCCAGATTTTTCAATTAATCTTGCCTTTTCTAAATCAATATATTCATTCTTTCTAACTAATAATTCTCCAGAAGGAGAATAGATATCTTCAGCAGAGAATCTTCCAATTATTCTATCTTTTAAAGATAATAAAATTTTCCCTTCCTCTTCTAAGGCTTCTACATATATTCCATCGTCAGTTTCGCAATCTTCCATTCTAATAACCAAACTTTGAGCAACATCTACTAATCGTCTTGTTAGGTATCCAGAATCTGAGGTTCTTAATGCAGTATCTACCACACCTTTCCTTGCACCGTAAGAGGATATAAAATGCTCTGAAACACTTAAACCCTCATAAAAACTAGATTTTATAGGAATATCCATTATTCTTCCAGAGGGATCTGCCATTAATCCCCTCATTGCTGCTAATTGTTTTACCTGGTCCACATTTCCTCGAGCTCCTGAAAAAGCCATCATATAAACAGAATTTAAAAGATCAAAATTAGCAAGCATTATTTCTTTTACTTCTTCACTAGCTTTTGTCCATATTTCTATACTTCTATTATATCTTTCCTCTTCTGTATATTTTCCTTCTTCAAATATCCTTTGAAGATTTGCAGACTCTTCCTCTGCTTTCTCTATTACCACTTTCTTAGCTTCTTGTGGTATCTCAATATCAACAATAGAAAAACTTACCCCAGCTTTTGTAGCATATTTAAATCCTATCTTCTTCAAATCATCTAAAAATTCCGCAGTCTTTACCCATCCATATTCCTGAAAACATTTCTCTACTATTTTTCTTATTTCTCTTCTATTTAATGTTCCGTTAAAATATCTTAACTTTTGAGGCAGAACTTCATTAAATATTAACCTTCCTGGAGTAGTCTCTACAAATTTCTTCTCTCCAAAATCAAATCCAAAGGTTTCTCTAATACTCTTTGCATATACCTTGATCTTTGCATGCATATCGATCTCTTTGTTATCTAATTCCATTAAAGCTTCTTCAGGAGTTGCAAAAATTCTATTTTCTCCTTTTCTATTAGGAATTTCCAAAGTTAAATAATACAATCCAATAACAATATCTTGGGTAGGTAGAGATAATGGTTTTCCATGGGCAGGAGATAAAAGATTATATGATGACAACATCAGAAGTCTTCCTTCTGCTTGAGCCTCAATAGATAAAGGTACGTGTACAGCCATTTGATCTCCATCAAAATCAGCATTAAAAGGTGGACATACTAAAGGATGTAATTGTATAGCATTTCCATCTATCAATTTAGGCTCAAAGGCTTGAATACTTAATCTATGAAGAGTTGGAGCACGATTTAATAAAACTAATTTCTCTTTAATTATTTCATCTAATACATCCCATACCTCAGAACTTTCTCTCTCTATCTTTTTCTTTGCATTCTTTACATTATTAGCAAAACCCTTTTCAATTAATTTATTCATTACAAAGGGTTTAAATAACTCTAATGCCATTTTTTTAGGTAAACCACATTGATGTATTTTAAGATCTGGACCAACAACTATTACTGCTCTTCCAGAATAATCTACTCTTTTTCCTAAAAGATTTTGTCTAAATCTTCCCTGTTTCCCTTCCAATATATCTGAAAGAGATTTCAATGGTCTTCCACTGGCATTTGTTACTGGTTTCCCTCTTCTTCCATTATCGATTAATGCGTCCACTGCTTCTTGGAGCATTCTTTTCTCATTTCTTACAATAATCTCTGGAGCATTAATCTCCAATAACTTTGTAAGACGATTGTTTCTATTAATTACTCTTCTATATAAATCATTTAAATCTGAGGTAGCAAATTTTCCTCCTTCAAGCTCCACCATTGGTCTTAGATCAGGAGGAATAACAGGAAGTACCTCTAAAGTCATCCACTCAGGTTTGTTCCCAGATAATCTAAAGCTTTCTATTATCTCTAATCTTTTAATAAGTTTAGCCTTTTTTTGACCTTGTGTTTCTTCTATCTGTCTCTTTAAATCATAAGAAATCTTTTCAAGATCAAGCTCTTTTAAAAGATATTTTATTGACTCAGCCCCCATGCCTACTTTAAATACATTTCCATATTTCTTCAAAGCCTGATCATATTCCTCTTCGCTCATGACTTGAATTTTGGGAAGATCAGTATCTCCAGAATCTAAAACCACATAACTATGAAAATATATGATCTCTTCTAATGCCTTACTACTAATATTAAGTAATAAACCAATATAATTGGGCACATTTTTAAAATACCAAATATGTACTACAGGAACTGCCAAGCCTATATGTCCCATTCTTTCCCTTCTTACAGAACTTCTCGTTACAGTAACTCCGCATCTATCACAGATTATTCCTTCAAATTTTTGTCCCTTATATTTACCACAACTACACTCAAAATCTTTTACAGGACCAAAGATTTTTTCACAGAATAAACCATCCCTTTCTGGCCTTAAGGTTCTATAGTTAATAGTTTCCGGTTTCTTTACCTCACCATAAGACCAATTTAAGATATCTTCTGGAGAGGCCAAACTAAAAACTAATTTATCAAAATCTTTTATCTTCAATTTTAATTCTCCCCTTTCCCTCAAGATTCGTCTTCTGCTTTATAAAGATTAACTATTTTCCCTCCAACATAAGCAGATACTTTGATTCCCAAGCCTTGAAGTTCCCTAACTAATACTTTAAAGGACTCAGGAATACCAGGTTCTTTAATATTAGAGGCATTTACTATTGAAGTATAAACCTCTGTTCTTCCCTTTATATCATCGGATTTATAAGTTAACACCTCCTCTAAGATATGAGCTGCACCATAGGCCTCTAAAGCCCAAACCTCCATCTCTCCAAATCTTTGTCCACCAAATTGGGCTCTTCCACCTAAAGGCTGTTGAGTAACCAAGGAATATGGCCCTACAGATCTTGCATGTATCTTATCATCTGCTAAATGTATAAGTTTCATTATATACATATAACCAACAGTTACCCTCTGATCGAAGGGATCTCCCGTTCTTCCATCATATAAAACTACTTTTCCATCCTCAGGTAAATTTGCTTTTTTCAATATATGCTTTACCAAATTTGCAGATCTATTTTCTTCAATAAATTCATCAAAAGGAGGAACAATAGCATAAATACCTAATTCCTTTGCTGCCCAACCTAAGTGAGTTTCCAAAATCTGTCCCACATTCATTCGTGAAGGCACGCCTAAGGGATTAAGTATTATATCTACAGGTGTACCATCTTCTAAATATGGCATATCTTCATCTGGAAGAATTGTTGCAATAACTCCTTTATTACCATGTCTTCCTGCTAATTTATCTCCTACAGAAATTTTCCTTATTTGTGCTACTCTTACTTTTACAATTTTATTTACACCTGGTGGTAACTCATCTTTATCTCTTGTTAGAACTTTCACATCAATAACCTTTCCCAATTCTCCATGGGGCATTCTTAAAGATGTATCTCGTATTTCTCGTGATTTTTCACCAAATATAGCTCTTAATAATCTTTCCTCAGGAGATAATTCTGTTTCTCCTTTGGGGGTTACCTTCCCAACTAAAATATCATTGGGCCCAACCTCTGCTCCAATCATTATTATCCCATCTTTATCTAAATATCTAATTGCTTCTTCACTAATATTAGGAATATCTCGTGTGATTTCCTCAGGACCTAATTTTGTATCCCGAGCTCTTACCTCATATTCTTCAATATGTATAGATGTAAAAATATCTTCTTTTACAAGTCTTTCACTAATAATTATTGCATCTTCATAATTATACCCCCCCCAGGGCATAAAGGCCACCAATACATTTCTTCCCAAAGAAAGAACACCATTGGAGGTGGAGGGACCATCTGCTAATATATCTCCTTTTTTGACTCTATCTCCTATCTCAACAATAGGACGTTGATTGCAAGAAGTCCCTTGATTGGTTCTTCTATACTTTATAAGATTGAAAGTTTTTATTTCTTTGTTATCCGTTTCCACAACAATCTCTGAGGATGTTACCTTCTTAACAACCCCATCCACATCAGAGACTACTAAAAACCCAGTGTTTTTTGCAACCACTTCTTCTATTCCTGTTCCAACCAAGGGGGGTTCTGGATTTAATAAAGGAACAGCTTGTCTTTGCATGTTTGCTCCCATTAAAGCTCGGTTAGCATCATCATGTTCTAAAAATGGAATTAGAGCTGCAGAAACACTAACTGTCTGATATGGAGATGTTCCTATGAAATTTATTTCCTTAGGAGAACATAAAATAAATTTTCCCTTTCTTCTTGCATTTACTAATCTATCGATTATTTCATTATTTTCATTTAGATGCACATCAAAAGAAGCTATAGTGTATTCTTCTTCTTCCATTGCGGAGAGGTGAACTATCTCATTAGTAACTCTACCGTCTTTTACCCTAAAATATGGAGTTCTCAAGAAGCCATATTCATCTACAATAGAAAGAGTAGCAAGATAGTTAATCAAACCAGCATTAGGGCCTTCAGGAGTCTCTATGGGACAAATTCTTCCATAATAAGATGGATGAATATCTCGAACCTCGAAACTTGCTCTTTCTCTTGTTAAGCCACCAGGACCTAAGGCACTAATTCTTCTTTTGTGAGAAAGTTCCGATAAAGGATTTGTTTGGTCCATAAACTGAGAAAGAGGATTCCTGTTAAAAAATTCTCTTACGGCAGAATTCAAAGGACGAGTGCTTATCAAATTCTGAGGTGTAGCTTCCCCAGGTCCTTGAAGTGCCATTCTTTCTTTTACAATTTTTTCAACTCTTGCAAGACCTGTCCTAAATTGCATTTGTAAAAGTTCCCCCACAGATCTTATCCTTCGATTTCCCAAATGATCTATATCATCTTCATCTTCCTTTCCCCTTTTTACCCATATTAAATGTTTAATAATCTCTATTAAATCCTCCTCAGTAAAGGCATGATTATCTGAGGAAATATTAAGACGTAATCTTTGATTTAGCTTGTATCTTCCCACCCTTCCTAAATCATATCTCCTTGGATCAAATAATATTAGCCTTATCTGATCCAGAGCATCTTTCTCCTTACTTGGCACATCACTAGGTCTTAATCTTGCACAGGTCTCAAATATTGCCTCGGTTCTCGAGAGCCCACCATCTTTATCAAAGGTATTTTCAAGATATATTAAATCATCCTCTTCAAGTATATTTCTAAAGAACTCCAAATCATAGCCTAAAGCTTTAAGCACTAAAGATATTAAAAACTTTTTCATTCCATTGGGGTGGATATATATAAGTCCATTATTATCTATTTCAAATTCAATCCATCCTCCCCTTGCGGGAATTAATGTTGCGATTATATTATGTCCTTCTTCTTGAAAATATATACCAGGTGAACGAATAATTTGATTGACTATTACCCTTTCTGTTCCATTGATGACAAAGGTTGCCCTTTCAGTCATTCTTGGAATATTTCCAAAAAATACAGGTTGTATGATAGGATTATCAATATCTTTCTTAATAAGCATTGTATCCACGTAAAGAGCAGACTCATAGGTGAGACCTTTTTCCAAACATTCTTCTGGAGATTTTAATGGTTCTGTTATTTTAATATTTCCTTTATCAGTAAGGAAGTATAGGGAAAGTCCTTGTCGTGATGATTCGATAGGATTAAATTCTTCAAGAATTTCTCTTAAACCAACATTTAGAAACCAATTAAAGGACTCGTACTGAATTTTTAATAAATTAGGCAAAAAGTTTATTATATTAAATTTTTCTGGCCAAAAGACCTCTCTTTTTATTTTCCCTCCGCTCATCCTACGATCTCCTTTTCTTTAAAATTAAGACAAATCTATATTCTATCACAAAAAAATTCTAATGCAAACAGTCAAAAACAAAAAAGAAATAGATTTTCGATAAAAATCCATAAAAATTCAAGATAAATATATTTAAATCTATTTTTTTCTTAATTTTTTCTCAAAAGAAATAAAAATCCAACTATGATGAATATCAAGCCAGTAATTTTCTTAATAATTGATTCTGGGATTAATTTAAATAAAAAAGAACCTAAATATGCCCCTATAAAACTTAGCAAGGATAAAGCAAATGAAGCACCTAAAAATACAATAAATGGCGCTTTTGTCTGAGCAGAAAGGGATAACACAGCTAATTGGGTCTTATCTCCAAGCTCTGCTAAAAAAATAGTAGAAAAAGTTAATAAAAAAACATATAAATTCTTCATAAATCATCCTCCGAGTTTTTAAGTCTAATTATATAATTTGTTGTATAATTAACAAGACTAAAATATTGGAGGATAGATGAAAAATGTGGAATATTATTATCACGGGAATTGGGAGTCTCTTAACTGATATCAGTACTGAAATGTTTTATCCTTTAATTTCCTTCTATCTCTTAGCCTTAGGCGCAGGTCCTTCAGTCTTAGGATTTGTAGAAGGAATTGCAGAAAGTCTTGCATCTCTTCTCAAAGTTTATTCAGGATATATATCTGATAAAGTACAAAAAAGAAAACCATTAGCCATATTAGGTTATTCCTTCTCTTCCATAGGCAAGATAATTTTATATTTTGCCAGTAATTGGGTGGGTATATTCTTTGGAAGATTTATCGATCGATTTGGAAAAGGGATAAGAACTGCCCCAAGAGATGCTATAATAGCAGAATCATCTTCAGAAAAGGAAAGGGGAAAATCCTTTGGACTTCATAGAGCAATGGATACCATAGGAGCAATCTTAGGAATAATATTGTCAATTTATATTATAAAGACATTCAATTTAACTGAGACCTCAAATTTAAAAGAATATATCCCTGTTTTCAAATCAGTAATTCTTATAAGCTTGATTCCTGCCATCTTAGGGGTAGGGATTCTTCTCCTTTTAAGGGAAACTGGAAAGGGAGTTCGGAAGGGAAATTTTCCTCGCTGGGAATGGAAAAAATTGGATCCAAAATTAAGGGCATTTTTGATTTTTACTTTTATTTTTACCTTAGGAAATTCTTCAAATCAATTTCTCCTTCTAAGAGCAAAAACTATAGAGGAAAATATAAATATAGTTTCTGTTCTATCTTTGTATTTTCTTTATAATAAAATCTATGCATTATTCTCTTATCCTGCAGGGTTTATATCAGATAAAATTGGAAGAAAAAAATTATTAGTTTTAGGATATCTATTCTATGGCTTAGTATATTTAGGTTTTGCATTAGTAAGAAACTTTAATACCCTATGGTATTTATTTGCTATCTATGGATTATATATAGCCTTTACCGAAGGAGTAGAAAAGGCCTTGATATCTGATTTGGCTCCTTCTGATATTAAAGCAACAGCCATAGGACTACATGCAACTTTAGTTGGAATTGGTCTTTTTCCTGCTTCTTTATTTGCAGGTTTACTTTGGTCCTATTTTGGTCCTCAAGCTCCCTTTTACTTAGGAGGATTTTTGGGTATATTTGCCTCAATAGGACTAATGTTTATCTTATAATTTATAATATTTGTTTTTAATTCTCTTTTTAAGCTTTTCTTTAAAACAGCAGTTAATATTTTATTCAAAGTATCTTTCTGTTATAATATTAAATTAAGGCTTTAAATAACTATGAAAACAGAAATAGAAATTTTCCAAGAAATTTTAAAAGAGACAAAAGGAAAATATTCCATAGAGAATTTAGAAAAAGCCTTTTTGTTTGCCCAAAATGCTCATAAAGATCAAAAAAGAAAATCTGGAGAACCATACATTATTCACCCATTAGAAGTTGCAAAAATCCTTATAGATTTTGGTATGGATGAAAATTCTGTTATATCTGGCCTTTTTCATGATGTTTTAGAGGATACAGACATAAAACCAGAAACAATCGAAAAAGAATTTAATAAAGATGTACTTTCTTTAGTGTTATCCCTTACAAAATTAGAAAAATTAAGTTTTTATCCTACAGAGGCATATAGAGCTCAGAATTTAAGAAAAATGCTTATTACTATAGCAAAGGACATAAGAGTTGTAATTATAAAACTTGCTGATAGACTTCATAATATGCAAACATTACAGTATCAGGATGAAGAAAAACAAAAAATAATAGCTAAAGAAACTTTAGAGATTTATGCTCCATTAGCCCATCGTTTAGGAGTTTGGGAGATTAAATGGAAATTGGAGGATTTGGCTTTTAGATTTTTAGATTCTGAAAAATACTACTGGATTGCTAAGAAGGTAGCAGAAACAAGGGAAAAAAGGGAAAGTCTTATCCAAAAAGCAATTCAAATGATCAAAGAAGAATTAGAAAAAGCAGATATAAAGGCAGAAATAACAGGAAGACCAAAACATTTATATAGTATTTATCAAAAGATGATTAAGAAGGGGATAGAAATTGAAGAAATGTATGACCTTTTGGGAATCAGAGTTGTTGTTAATACAGAATTAGAATGTTATGAGGTTCTAGGTATAATTCATAACTTATGGAAGCCCATTCCTGGAAGATTTAAAGATTACATAGCCAATAAAAAAACTAATAATTATCAATCTCTACATACAACAGTTATAGGGATAGATGGAAAACCATTAGAAATCCAAATAAGAACCTGGGAAATGCATAAGATCGCAGAATATGGAGTTGCTGCCCATTGGAGATACAAAGAAGCAATTAATAAATTAGATGATTTCGAAAAAAAATTATCTTGGTTAAGACTTTTACTGGAATGGCATAATTCATTAAGTGATGATCAAGAATTTTTAGACTCAGTTAAGAGTGATCTCTTTGAAAGAGAAATTTATGTATTTACTCCAAAGGGAGATATAATTTCATTACCCCAGGGTTCTACTCCAATTGATTTTGCCTATACTATTCACACAGAAATAGGACACAGATGCAGAGGAGCTAAGGTAAATGGGAAAATAGTTCCATTAAATTATGAACTACAAACGGGAGATATAGTTGAGATTATAACAAGTAAAGAAGAAGGTAAGCCAAGTAGAGATTGGTTAAATATAGTAAAAACATCTCAAGCAAAAACAAAAATTAAACAATACTTCAAAAAATTAGTACGGGATGAAAAAATAAATGAAGGTAAAAGATTATTAGAAGAAGAATTAGTCAAAAATGAAGAATGGGTTAAAAAACTTTTAAATAAAAAAGAAATATCTTTAAATGATTTATTAGAGAGCCAGAATTTTAAGGAAATATTAGAAGATTTAGGTTTTAAAGAAAAGGACTTAGACTCATTCTTGGCAAGTATAGGTTCAGAGGAAGTAAGTTCTCAACAAATTTTTGAAAGATTAAGAAAGGATTATAAAGAGGAAGTAATTATTCTCTCCCAAAAACCCTTTGTCTCTAAACCTGTTGAAAATATAGTAATAAGTGGAGTAGATAACATCATGATAAGAATTGCAGAATGTTGTAATCCAATTCCTGGGGATGAAGTTTTAGGGTATATTACTCGGGGAAAAGGAGTTGCACTGCATAGATTAGATTGTCCTAATCTTACAAATCTTAAAGAAAAATTCCCCGAAAGAATTATAGAAGTACATTGGCAGAATCTTCATAAAGGAATCTATAAGGCAGGAATAGAGATAACAGCAATAGATAGAATAGGTCTATTAAAAGATATAATAGAAAGAATAAGCCAAGCTCATATGAATATAGTAGATCTAAAAACTAAGGTTTCAAAGGATGGAATTGCACACATTAAGATTGTTCTAGAAATTGACAATCCAAATGTTTTCTATTATCTTATGAAAGAAATAAACAGGTTAAGTGATATTATTTCTGTAAGAAGATTAGCAAAAGTATGAAACTTGTAGTTCAAAGAGTAAAGCATGCAAAAGTAAAAGTTAATGGAAACATAGTAGGCAGTATAGGAAAAGGACTGCTAATTTTTATAGGAATAGATAAAAAAGATGAAGAAAAAGATATAGTTCTAATGGCTGAAAAGATTAGACACTTAAGAATTTTTAATGATGATAATAATCAGATGAATTTGTCATTGAGGGATATAAATGGAGAAATTTTAGTAGTATCTCAATTTACCTTATTAGGAGACTGTAGAAGGGGAAGAAGACCAAGTTTTTCAGACTCTGCAGATCCTGAAAAAGCAAGGGACTTTTATAACAAGTTTGTAAATTATCTTATAGAACAAGGAGAAAAGGTAGCAACAGGTGTATTTCAAGCATATATGGAGGTGGAATTATTAAATGATGGTCCTGTTACTCTAATTATTGATTCTGAGGAACTAAAAAGACCAAGGAGGGAAAGATGATTGGTCTACCCCGCGGAGTTCAAGATATAATGCCATCAGAAATAAAAATATGGCAGTTTATAGAAAAAACTGCAAGAGAGATCTTTGAGATCTATAATTATCAAGAAATAAGAACTCCAATATTTGAATTTACAGAGCTTTTTACAAAGGGAACAGGTGAGACTACCGATATTGTTATAAAGGAAATGTATACATTCTCAGATAAGAAAGGAAGATCCTTAACTTTAAGACCTGAAGGAACCCCAGGGGTAGTTAGATCTTTTATAATGAATAAGATTTATAATCTTAATATACCTTGGAAAATATACTATATTGGCCCTATGTTTAGATATGAAAGACCCCAGGCAGGAAGATATAGACAATTTCATCAACTAGGAGTTGAGGTTTTAGGGATAAAAGATCCAATATCGGATTTTGAAATTATAAAAATTGCAGTAGAACTCCTAAAAAATTTGAATCTTAATAATATAGAATTGGAAATAAACTCCTTAGGATGTCAAAGGTGTAGACCCATTTATAGAAGGGCTTTGATGGACTATTTCAAATCTTTTAAACATGAGCTTTCAGAACTTGATAAAGAACGTCTTGAAAGAAATCCCTTAAGATTATTGGACTCTAAAGACGAAAAATTAATAGAAATAAAGGAAAAAGCACCTCATGCCTTGGATTATATATGTGGAGAATGCCAAGAGCATTTTGAAAAACTTAGAAACTATTTAAATATTTCAAATATTCCTCATAAAATAAACCCCAAGTTAGTAAGAGGATTAGACTACTATACTAGAACTGTTTTCGAAATAACAACAGATATCTTAGGAGCCCAGAATGCCATAGTAGGTGGAGGAAGATACGATAACTTAGTTGAGACATATGGTGGACCTCCTACTCCTGGTTTAGGATTTGCCTTGGGAATTGAAAGATTAATCCTATTATTATCAAAAATGAATTTAGATTTAAACTTAGATGAGAAAAAACTTATATATTTAGCAATTTTAGACAAAAATTTTGATAATTTTATTATTGATCTATCGGAAAAATTGACAGAAAAAAAGTATAAAGTAGAAATAGGGGATCCTTCTCTCCCCTTAAAAAATCATCTAAAAATTGCAGATAGATTAAAAGCAGAATTAGTGATATTCATTGATTCATTGATTAGAGAAGAAAAAATTAAAATTAAAAAACTCAAGACTGGTGAAGAGAGAATTCTAAATCTTGATAATTTAGTGTCGGAATTAGAAATTATGTTATAATTACAAAGATTTTTTAAGGAAAGGTGAGTGGCTTTGCTTAAAAGAAATAAGTATTGTGAAGAGATAGATTCATCTTTTATAGGCAAAAAAATATGCTTAGCAGGATGGGTTCATAGAATAAGACATCATGGAAGCCTAATCTTTGTAGATTTAAGAGATAGGAGTGGAATTATTCAATTAGTTTTTGATCCCTCCATCTCTCAAGAAGCTTACAAAAAGGCCGATTCTCTTGGAATAGAATGGGTTATCTTAGTGGAAGGAGTGGTAAGAGAAAGACCAGAAGGAATGAAAAATCCAAAGATCAAAACTGGAGATATAGAAGTTGAAGTTTCAAATATAAGAATAGAAAATACTTCAAAAACATTACCTTTTAATCTATGGAATAATGATGTAGATGAAAATATAAGACTTAGATATAGATATTTAGATCTTAGAAGAGACAAAATGCAAGAAAAATTTTTGCTTCGGCATAAATTCTTTTTATCCATAAGAAATTTCTTAGATAAAAAGGGTTTTATAGAAATAGAAACTCCAAACCTTATTGTCAGCACACCCGAAGGAGCAAGAGACTTTATAATACCAAGTAGACTTCAAAGGGGCAAATTCTATGCACTTCCTCAATCACCTCAATTGTTTAAACAATTATTAATGGTTGCTGGATTTGATAAGTACTTCCAAATTGCTCGCTGTTTTAGAGATGAAGATTTAAGAGCAGATAGACAACCTGAATTTACCCAATTAGATTTAGAAATGTCCTTTGTAGACCAAGAAGACATTTTTAGAGTTATAGAAGAGCTCTTTCTTTATGTCTTTAAAGAAGTATTTTCTTTAGAAATAAAAATACCTTTTCCGAGATTAACCTACGAAGAAACTCAAGAAAACTATGGAACTGATAAACCTGATTTAAGATATGACATGAAAATAATGGATTTTACACAAATATTTTCTTCTCTACCTCTTGATTTCTTACAAAAGGTTATATGTGATGGGGGAAACATTAAAGGAATCATCCTTAAAGGTATTCAGCCTTCAAGAAAAGAGTGGGAAATTATATCAGAAAAATCAAAAAGTTATGGGGCTCCTGGAATTATTTGGTTTAATAAAAATTCTGGAGAATTAAGATCTTCAATAAAAAAATATGTTGAAGAGAATTTTGAAACTAAGTTTAATAATTCAGTACCCCTAAGGGATGGAGATTCTCTCCTATTATTAGCGGGAGATAAGCATGAGATTTTGAAAATTCTAGGTAGAATAAGACTAGATCTTTGTGAATTCTTTAAAATAAAACCTAAAGAGGGACTACATTTTTTGTGGATAATAGATTTTCCATTATTTGAGGTAGAAAAGGATACTGGAAGGATTGTTGCAAAACATCATCCCTTTACTTCTCCCAAGGAGGAAGATTTAAATTTGATAGATATTGATCCATTAAGAGTTAGAGCTCAGTGTTATGATTTAGTTCTTAACGGGGTAGAATTGGGGAGTGGAAGTATAAGAATACATAAAAGAGAAATTCAAGAAAAAACTTTTAAAATTTTAAATCTTTCTTATGAAGAGATTAAAAAAAGATTTGGATTTCTCTTGGAAGCCCTTGAATATGGTGCACCCCCTCATGGAGGTATTGCCCTTGGATTAGATAGAATTATAGCTATTTTAACAAAATCAAATTCTTTAAGGGATGTTATTGCCTTCCCAAAAACTCAAAGTGGTACCTGTCTTTTAACAGGTGCTCCATCTGAGGTAGACCCTGAACAACTAAAAGAGGTGCATATTTCAATTCTTTCTGAATAGGGAGAAATTATGGAAATAGAAAAAGAAGCAGTGGAACTTCATAAAAAATTTAAAGGAAAGTTAGAAATTAAATGTAAAGTTCCATTAGAGAATAAGTGGGATTTATCCATGGCTTATACCCCGGGGGTAGCTGAAGTTTCTTCGAGAATATTTAATAATCCTGAGGAGGTTTATGATTTAACAATTAAAGCAAATTCTGTTGCAGTAGTAAGCGATGGATCTGCAGTATTAGGCTTAGGTAATATAGGAGCCTTAGGAGCTCTTCCGGTAATGGAAGGAAAAGCAATATTATTTAAGAAATTTGCAGGTATAGATGCTTTTCCCATATGTCTGAATATCCAAGATGCTGATAAAATTATTGAAATTGTCTACTCTTTATCTCCAACCTTCGGAGGAATAAATCTGGAGGATATTTCTTCTCCCAGATGTTTTTATATAGAAAGGAAACTTAAAGAAATTTTAGATATTCCTGTGTTTCATGATGATCAGCATGGAACTGCTGTGGTTACCCTGGCAGCTCTATTAAACGCCTTAAAAATTAGAGGTAATAAAATTGATGAAGTAGAAGTAGTAATTCTTGGGGCTGGTGCGGCAGGATTAGCAATTGCAGAGACCTTAGTTAATGTAGGAGTAAAGGAAATAAAAATTGTAGATAGATATGGAATTATATATCCTGGTAGAAAAGAAGGTATGAATGAAGAAAAGGAAAGATTAGCTCAAATAACCAATCCCCAGGAGAAAAAGGGAAATTTAGAAGATACGTTAAAGGGAAAAGATATATTTATTGGTGTTTCTCAGGGAAAATTATTGACAAAGGAACTTGTTAAAAAAATGAAAAAAAACCCAATAATTTTCGCTATGGCAAATCCTATTCCAGAGATTATGCCTGAAGAAGCAAAGGAGGCAGGAGCAAAAATTATAGGTACAGGAAGATCTGATTTTCCAAATCAAATAAATAATCTCCTTGCTTTTCCGGGGATTTTCAGGGGAGCATTAGCAGTAAGAGCAAAGGAAATAAATTTAGACATGAAAATATCTGCATCTTATGCTATTGCAGAATTAGTAGAAAATCCCAAAGAAGATTATATAGTTCCATCCCCTTTAGATAAGAGGGTTGTTCCTGAAATAGCTCTAAAAGTTGCTGAAAGTGCTATTAGAAGTAAAACAGCAAGAATAGTTAAATCGAAAGAGGAGCTCAAGAAAGATATATTAGAAGCTATAGGAGGTATCTTATGAAAGACTATAACACCTTAGTAATTATAGGGGCTCAATGGGGAGATGAGGGTAAAGGAAAGATTATTGATTGGATAGCTCAAAAGGCAGAAGCAGTTGTAAGATTTAATGGAGGAAATAATGCAGGACATACTGTAATTGTAAATGGAAAAACTTTTAAGTTTAGACTTCTCCCTTCAGGAATTATCTCTGAAAATGCCATTAATATCATAGCAAATGGTGTAGTTGTCAATCTTTTAGCACTATTAGAAGAGATAAAAGAAATCGAAAGTTTAGGGGTTAAAATAAAAAAACTTTATATAAGTAATCAAGCCTCTTTAATCCTTCTCCATCACATTCTTTTAGATAAATTTGTAGAAGAAAAAAGGGGAGATAAAAAATTAGGAACAACAGGACGAGGAATAGGACCTGCATATAGTGATAAGGTCTCCAGAGAATCTATATTTTTAGGAGATCTTCTTGACAAAAATATTTTTAGAGAAAAATTAGAAGATATTTACTATTTAAAAGAAAATACTTTAACAAATTCCTTCATTCTTCCTCCTTTAGAGGAAATCTATAACTCCCAGTACAAAGCCTTAGAAGAAATATTAAAAAGAAATGTGGAAATTGTAAATACACCTTTATTGATAAATAACTTAATATTGAAAAGAGCTAAAGTGCTCTTTGAGGGCGCAAATGGAACCCTATTGGATATAAATTTTGGGACATATCCTTATGTTACTTCTTCTCATACTATATCAGGAGGAGTTTGTATTGGGGCGGGTATAAGTCCCGATAAAATTAATAAGGTAATAGGCATTGTTAAGGCCTACACTTCAAGGGTAGGAGAAGGACCTTTTCCCAGCGAGATTCATGGAGAATTGGCAGAGTACATTAGAGAAAAAGGGCAAGAGTATGGGACAGTCACAAGGCGTCCAAGAAGGATTGGATGGTTAGATCTTGTTGCATTGAGATATTCTCATATGATAAATGGATTTTCTATGATTGCTTTAACTAAACTTGATGTTTTCTCTGGTTTGGAAGAAATAAAGGTAGTCAAAGGATATAGATTTAAGGGTAAAATCATAGAAGAATTTCCTGTAATATCCCACCAAATCTCCCAGTGTGAACCAATATATGAGTCTTTATCTGGATGGAAAGAAGATCTTAGTAGTATTAAAAATTTTTCAGATCTTCCCATAAATGCTCAAAAATATATAGGATTTATTGAAAAAGAGTTAAGTGTTAAAATATCAATGATAGGAACAGGAAATAAAAGAGAAGATTTAATAGCAATAAAAGATCCCTGGGAATAAAATGGTTATACTCTCAAATTCAAGTTTAGAGACAATGGAGTTAGGAAAAAGAATTGGAGAGAAAGCAGAGCCCGGAGACTTTTATATCCTAATTGGGGATTTAGGAACAGGAAAAACAACCTTTCTTAAAGGATTTGCTAAGGGCTTAGGAATAGAATCAACAATTACAAGCCCCTCCTTTATAATCGTTAGAGAATATAAGGGAAAATATCCTTTCATCCATATAGATGCCTACCGTCTTAATTCTTATATTGAGCTTTTAAATTTAGGTTGGGAAGAATATTTAAATGGAAAAAATATAATTACTATAGAGTGGGGGGATCGTATTGTAGAATTATGGCCTGATGAATATCTTAAAATATCCTTTTTTCATAAATCCCTAGAGGCTCGTGAATTGCACTTTGAACCAAGGGGAAAAAGATTTAAAGACTTGGTTAAAAATTTGAATTTATGAAGGTTTTAGCTATAGATACTGCAACAAAACAAAGTAGTATAACCTTATGGGAAAATGATAAAGAAATTTGGGAATTTTTCTTTGCTACAAGCTCAAAGGATTATGGAGAGACCATATTGTTAAACTTAGACATACTTTTAAAAAGAAGTAATTGGAAGTTAGAAGATATAGATTTATACGTAATCTCAAGAGGTCCTGGGTCCTTTACGGGATTAAGAATAGGAATGATGGTAATAAAAACTTTAGCACAAGTCTTTAACAAATCCATTTCAGCTCCAAGCTATTTAGATGCTTTAGCATATCAAAACAGATTCCCAGGTATAATTTTCAGTATTCTTCCAGCAAGAAAGAATGAGATTCATTTAGCATCATATAGAAATTGGAAGGATTTTCAAAAATTAGAGAAAGAAGAAGTGATACCCATCGAAGAATTTTTAAAAAGAATAAATATCCTTAAAGAAGATGCTTTATTAGTAGGTGAAATACCTGAAGAGATAAAAATAAAACTTCCTAATAATGTAATTTTTACTTCTAAATCCTCTTCATTTTTGAGGGGTGCATCCTTAGCAGAATTAGGTGTTTTAATGTTTAATAAGGGAGAATATTTTGATCCTTTAGAATTAAATCCATATTATGGACAAAAATCCAGTGCCGAGATAAATTGGGAAAAGATCCATGGAAGAAAAGAATGATATTAAGATTAGACCCATGACAGAAAAGGACATAGATGAGGTCTATGAGATCAATAGGTTATCTTTTTCAGCCCCCTGGAGCAGGGAGAATTTCGAAAGGGAAATTCTAAATAATAAAATAGCTAAATACTTTGTAGTTGAAAAAGACAATAAGATAGTAGGATATATTGGTTTTTGGAAAATTTTCTGTGAAGCACAAATAACTGCAATTGCAGTCCATCCTGACTTTAGAAAAAAAGGAGTAGGAGAGGCCATGTTAGATTATATTATAGAATTATGTAGAAAAAATTCCATAGAGGAGATAGTTCTAGAGGTAAGAGTTTCTAATACCATTGCCCAAAATCTTTATATCAAAAAGGGTTTTAAAAAAGTTGGTATAAGGAAATGGTACTATAGAGATGGAGAAGATGCCTTAGTTATGATTAAAAAATTATATTAAGGATTAGTTTTTAGAAATGTATATATTAGGAATAGAAACTTCTTGTGATGAAACTAGTATTGCAATTGTCAATGATGGGAAAAAGATAATAGAAAATTTAATTTTTTCCCAGATTGAAACCCACAAAATTTTTGGAGGAGTGGTTCCTGAGGTAGCATCAAGACTACACATGGAGGTATTAAATAAAATTTTTAAATTAGCAATGGAAAAATCAAACTTATCTATAAGAGATATTGATTTAATCAGTGTAACTCAGGGACCAGGACTTGTAGGATCGTTATGGATAGGAATAACTTTTGCCAAAACCTTAGCTTATGCTTTAAAAAAACCCTTAATAGGAGTCAATCATTTAGTTGGACATATCTTTGCAAATTTTCTTAGAAAAGATCCACCAAATTTCCCTTTCATTTCTCTTGTTGTTTCTGGAGGACATACAGAGTGGATTTTAGTAGAGGATTATGACAAATATAGACTATTGGGACAAACCTTAGATGATGCTGCAGGAGAAGCCTTTGATAAAGTCGCAAGATTATTAGGTTTAGGTTATCCTGGTGGTCCTGCTATAGAAAAAGCAGCAGAAAAAGGAAGATTAATATTTGATTTCCCAAAAATAAAATGTGAGAGGGAAATTGATATAAGCTTCAGTGGTTTAAAAACTTCAATGTTATATTTAATAAAAAACTTACAAAAAGAAGGAAGAGAGATTCCTATTAATGATTTAGCTTTTTCTTTTCAATATAGGGTTATTGAAGAACTCTTAGAGAGATCCTTCATCGCTTTAAATAAACTTCAAATTTCCACATTAGTTTTAGCAGGAGGAGTTGTTGCCAATAAATATCTCCAAAAGAGATTCTCTGAAGCATCTAAAAGGGAAAATATTAAATTATTTATGCCACCTCCTATACTATGTACTGATAATGCAGCAATGATTGCATCTGCTGGATATTACTTATATAATAAGGGGAAGGTTGATGATTTAGATCTTTCTGCAGATCCATCCTTAGAAATTTTTTAATAATATGAAGAAATTAAATAGAACCTTAAAAAATGGGTTAAAGTATTCAATTATATTAAGCATTTTAGTCATTATTGTAATTTTAATATTTACTACAGAAGAAAGAACTCTAAATGCTCTTCTTAAACTTGATTTATCAACGATTATTTATGCAATATTATTAAACCTATTAAGCTGGATATTTTCTGCCTTAAGATATATGAGTTTAATAAATAGTATAGAAAAGAAATTGACTTTTATTGAAGCCTTACAAATTCATCTGTCCTACTATTTTGCCTCTGGAATAACACCAACCCTTGCTGGAGGTGAACCCTTAGAAATATACCTTTTATCTAAAAAGAAGAATGTAAAAATAGGACAAGTTACTGCCTTGAGTTTGTTAAGATACACTATAAGTATTCTAACTTTTGCAATACTAACACCTATAGTTTTATACTTTTATTCTTATTTATTCCCCAATAAGATTGTAAAGGATCTAATAAGATATGCTTCCCTACTTTTGTCTTTTATTGTAGGAATATTTTTAATTAGTTTATATAAACCAAAGCCTATAAAAAAATTCATGACAAAATTATTTTTAAAAATAAGACATTTTCCCTTCTTGAAAAATATTCATCCCTATAAGATTATAAAGACAGTATACAAAATAGTAGATGATTTTCATAAAACTTTATGGACCTTCATGAAAGATAAAAAAATTGTTCTTCTAAAGTTTTCCATCCTAAATATTTTATCCTGGTTAACATATTTTCTTATTCCCCCCCTGATCCTCATGGGATTTGGATTAAAAATTTATTTACTAAACTTAGTACTGATCCAAATTCCTATCTTCTTTCTTCTCTTTTATGTACCTACCCCTGGAGGAAGCGGTGCCTCAGAACTTCTCTTTTCCTTAGCTTTTGCCCCTTATGTACCTAAATATATTTTAGGAATTTTTATTATAATTTGGAGACTTCTGACCCACTATTTTACGCTAATCATTGGCGGATTTGTATTTATATATGTTTTAGGAATTAAAAACTGGGACGATTCGCAATAATTGATATTTTGATAAAAAATAGTATATTTATTTTAAGCTAAATTTTGTCTTTTTGGAGGTAAAAAATTGTAAAAAATTTTAGCTCTAACAATGGAACAGATCATATTGTAAGGGTGTTAGAAGAGAATCTTCAAATAATCCAACTGTTCAAAGACTAATTCATGGAATTTTCACAGATTATGATCCTGAATATATAAGTAAAATCTTTGGATTAGTTATTTTAAATACTGGGTTTTTGGGATTTATTTTAATGAATTTAATAGAAAAAAATTTGATATTGCAACCCCCTATACCATATAAAAAGGAGAAGATATAGGCTGCTATCTCTACACTATCCTTGGAGGAGAACCCTTTGTGTATCCATTCTGTGGTTCACATATTTACCAATGGACTCCTCGTAGATGAGAGAAAATTTAAAGATTTTGCAAAACCAAAAATGTAATTCCAATTATATCTTTTTTGGGTAGAGGGTTTGGTGGTAAACCTCCTGTAGAAGAGAAAGAAGTGAGGGGATAGATGGTTATTACTGAAAGAAGAGAAAGGAGAAAATTTTATTATAAACCAATGGGAAAAAAGAAACTGTTACAAATGAATTAAATAATATAGATAGAACAAGCCCTCTTTATCCTTGGAAATTTAAAAATAAATATTGAAATAACTTTGTTAATTATTCCTCTATTAATTTTAGGGTATATTGGAAAAAACAGCTATCATGACATGAACATGGAAAAGATAAAAAACATATTAGAAGATTCCTAGAAAGCTCTTTCAACCTTAGCGGAAGAAGACAAAAGAGCTCTATGTAATCTGATTTTTTCAACAATTAAAATATTTAAATTAGATCCTTGAAATTCTAATAAGACCAGAAGCAGGGATTATCTCGATTTCCTTATTCTCTAAATTATCAAGGAGAATATTCATACCAAGAGAATCCGATGCTATATGTCCTGCGATTACAACATTTATATGATGTTTTTCAGCCTCTTTCCTATGTTCTTCACTCATATGCATACCTATTATAGTTCCAATTCCTGCTTGTGCCATTTTTTCGATAAGCTCCAAAGCCCCTTCAGTTCCACCAGTCATATCAACAAAAACTTTTCCAGCTCTATTTTTATGATTTCCAACAATTATTTTAGGAGAATTATTTCTTCTTATAGCCTCCTTATATTCAGGAATTTCTTCTAATAAATCCAAGATATCCCCTACAGTGTAAGGAACGTTTTCATCGAATAATTTTTGTAAATATGTAGATACACAATTATCTGCAGGAGTATGACAACACATCAAAGGAATATTTAAAATTCTTGCAGCATCTATTACTTTATAATGATTCACTGGAAGAACTTTTCTTTCTACCTCTCCAATTCTTGGTAATAAAAGTCCTTCTGCAATATTTATAGGAATTCCCCATTGATTTAAAAGATCTTCTTGAAGATGCATAACCTCATAGAAGTTTGCATATGCTTTTCCTTGGGGATGATGAGAAATTACTAAATCAACCTTTTTACCTTGTCTTTCCAGCTCTTTTGCCAAAAGCAATTCTGAAGTGTCAATATCTATACCTGATAAAATCCTCTTAACTTCTCCCTCGGAATCTCCATAAAGTATTCTTGTATCAGAATAAGGATTAGAAAGCTTTTCCAAATCAAATTTTTCTTTCTCCTTTTCTCCTAACCTTTCAAATTCCTTTTTAGTTCTTTCTAATAATTTTTGTACATTATCCCATCCTCGAGGATCATTCTTCATACCAAGTTCTATAAGAAGTTCATAGATTTCTCTAATATTCATATTTTCTTCTCCTTTAAGGATAAATTATGGGAGATTCTTTTACAATAGCACTTTGTAATTTTTCAATATACAATTTCAAATTTTGTAAAAAGAAATCTGAACCCACATTTCTATTATTCCTTTGATATTCTTCTACTTTCTCTTTTTCCCATGTGAGAACCTCCACAACATCATCTATGCTAAAAATAGGAAGTCCAAACTCATTTACTTCTCTCAATAGATTCTTTAAAGTATTTTCCATTGTAATTTTTAATTTTACTCCTCGTGAAGATTTTGGTAATAATTGAGGGAGAAGTAGATTTTTAAGTTGAACCTCATATTCCCTTATTAGTAACTCAATTACTTCCTTATACTCATCATCGGAAAAATTTGGGTTCTCTTTGATAAACTCATAAGCAGAAAATCTTACTTTGTTAAGTAAAATCCAGAGTTTTTCATCCTTCCATGTTGGGAATATTTCTATAACCTTTTCAGAGGAATGACCTTGGGCTTGCTTCAAATACACACAATCCTTAGAACAATTGATCTTTTTAAACCTTTTTTCTCCACAACATTCAGAGCAGATAAATTGGTCTAAGCTTTTACAATATCTTTTTCCTTTTCTTCTATTACAAAGAACACATTTATTCATGTAGAAGATTATATCATATTATTTCTCAGTTATTAATATAATTTTAATTGAAAAACCAAAGTTTACTCCCTATAATCTTTTCTATAAAATTTAAGAGAGAGGTAGAACTCCTTTGGAAAAAAAATCCTTAGATAAAGAAATTGAAATATTAAGAGAGAATGTTATAAGAATGGGAAGTATTGTAGAGAAAATGCTACATCAAACATTAGAAGCTCTCAAAAAAAGGAATTTAGACTTAGCTCTTGATACAATTAAAAAAGATGATCTCGTTGATAAATACTATTGGAATATTGAAAATACTTGTATTAATCTTCTTGCTCAATATCAACCTGTTGCAAAGGATTTAAGAATTATTGCATCAACTATAAAGATTACAAAAGACTTAGAGAGAATTGGAGATTATTCGGTGGATATTGCTAAATTTTCTTCAAATCTCCTTGAAAATTTTTTCAAACTCCCTTGGAAGGATATTTTCTTCTTGGGGGAACTTACAGAGGACATGATAAGAGAAGTAATAAGAATATATTTTAAACCAGAATTAAATTTTTTAGAAGAATTATCATCAAAATATAAGGAAATTAATTCTAAATATCAAGAAATTTTGTATTACATGATATATGAGATACAAAAAAACCCTAAAAATACTCAAGAAATTATTCGATTAATAATGATCTCAAGATATTTAGAAAGAATAGCAGATCATATAACTAACATAATCGAGATTATTTATTATATGGAAACAGGAGAAAAGAAGGAACTTCATGGATAAATATGAACTTAATCCCTTTGGACTCTCAATAGAAGATATTTACAAATTAAGTCAAAAACCCCATGATATTAGGATTCCATCAGAATTAAAGAAAAGAATCAAAAGAAGTAGAAAATTTTGGGAAAAATTTTTTGAAGGGAAAGATGTATTATATAATGACATTTTTATTCAGAATGAAAACTTTCTTTCTTTAGAGGAAACACGAGCAATCATGATATTACAGGCCTACACATTATCTCTTGGATATTCAGGGGTTCGTATTGAAGTTATAGAAAAGATATTGGAATTCTTAAGAAAAGATATTATCCCTTTAATTCCCGAAGGAAAATTTTCCAATAAAAATTTTAATCCTATGATTTTTATAATTTATGCTTTAAATGGAAAGGGAGAGGTTATATATAAAAATAAGAGGGTAAAAACGGAAAAAGTCTTAAAAGAGTCCAACATAGAGCCAATAAATTTAGATTCAAAAGAGATATTAGCACTTACAAGTGAAATTCCTTATATATGTGGCATTTTAAGCCTATTTTTTGTAAAGATTCAAAAATTGAGAAAAATATCAGAAATTGCTACCGCTCTTTCCCTTGAGTCCTTAAAGATAGAAAGGAAATTTCTTAATCCCATTATACAAGCCTTAAGACCCCATTTAGGATTAATTAAATTTTACGAGAATCTTCGAAAAATCCTCTCAGGAAGTGAGATTATTTCCTCTTCTAATAAATTTAAAGATAGCTATCTTTTAAGTTGCATTTCTCAAGTATTTTTCTTTTTTCATCAAACTATAGACTTTATAAAAGATATATTAGAGATAGAAATTAATTCCATCTCTCACAGTCCTATAATTGATTATGAACAAGAATTTATTCTTGATAAAAATCCTTATATAGGAACTCTTATTTATGGTATTTATAACCTTTCTATTATTATTACAAATTTAACATGTTTGCTGGAAAAATTAATCTTTAAAGTTCAATCTACTTTTAACCTTAATTTGTCATCTCTTTATGATACATGTAGTAAATTAGTTGAAGAAAACAAAAAATTATCTAAATCCTTAGGTAATATCAAATCTTATTTATATGGAGATGCTCTTTTAAAAACAGAAGTAAAAAATATAATAAAACTTAAGAAAATCATCAAAAACTGGGAAAAAATAATCGCTATAAACTTACTCTATGGAGTTCAGGGCATAGATTTTTGCAAACCTTTAAAATGTGGAAGGGGAACTGCAATATCTTATCAATTTATAAAATCTCTACTTTCTTCTATTCAAGATAAGGAATTAGATAATAAAATTCAGATTTTAGAAAATAAACTATATTACCTTTTGAATCATATGGAAGAAGAAATAGGAGAATTATTTTAAACTATTACTTTTAGCGCATTTTTAATTATTTCCACCCCCTGTTCCAAGGATAAAAATCCAGTATTTAATACCAAATGGTATAACTCTGGATTATTCCAATTCACATTATAAAATCTTCTTAAATATTCTTCAGCAGACTTATCCTTCTCCAAAATCACTCTTAATGCTTCTTCTCTTCGAAGATTTCTTTCTTCTACAATATTCTTAACCCTAGCCTCTAAAGGAGCAATAATTCTTACATGTAAAACCTGAGGTATATCCCTTAAAAGAACTTGTGCACCTCTTCCTACTATAACCACATTTCCCCAATCTTTAAGCTTCCTTATAACAGCCTGAACAAACAAAAGACAACCTTCTTCGTCAAAGGTCTTTGTTGTAATACTTGTACCACCAGTTCTATCATTCTTCTCTTTTACAGTGATCTTCGCTATAGGCTCTCTTTTTTTGAATAATTGCTCAAAAAATCCCTTAACTTTATAATTTTCTTCGTTAAAATCAATAACTTCTGCCTCTGAAAGCCCAGAAGAAATAGCAATTTCTGCCATAAGGAATTTATCAAAATATCTATAATTTAAGTCCTTTGCCAATTTCTCTGCAATCTCATCTCCCTTACTTCCATATTGACGGGATATGGTAATAATATCCATTTTCTCCTCCAAATTATAATTTATAACCTATTTTCCTTAAAAACTCCTTTCTATAAGCAATATCCTTTTCTTCTTCCACTCCTTTAGGCTTTACACCATCAATTACACCTATTATTCCCCTCCCCTCACCTTCTTCCACTATTATCACTTTTAAGGGATTTGCAGTTGCAGCAAAAATATTTACCACCTCTGAAACATGTTTTATTGCATTCAAAACATTAATAGGATAGAGATTTCTTAAAAAAATTAAAAAGGAGTGCCCTGCTCCTATTTTTTGCAAATTCTTTACCGCTAAATCCTCTAATTCCATATCTGTTCCTATATGCCTGATTAAGGCAGGTCCAGAGGCTTCACAAAAGGCTAATCCAAACTTTGCGCCGGGAACTGAGCTTACAATTGCCTCATAAATATCTTCTACAGTCTTTATAAAATGAGCTTGTCCTAAAATAAGATTAGCCTCAGCAGGCTTCTCAATCTCAACTATCTGAAACTCCATAATACTTCCTCCCTTCTAAGATTTAGTTTCTATTTCTTCTTCCTCTTTAATCTTCTCAAATTTTACACATTTTACCTCTTCATCGTAGGTTACTAAAATCTTATCTCCTTCGGATATCTCTCCTTTTAACATTGCTTCAGCAAGCTTTATTTCTAACTCATTTCTTAGCTTCCTTTTAAGTTCTCTTGCTCCAAATTCAGGCTGATATCCAACTTTAGCAAGGTAAAAAACAATAGAATCATCAAAATTCAATTCTATACCTTGTCCCTTTGCTACCCTTCTTACCCTCTCTAACTGTAGTTTTACAATTTCCCTAATTTGATCTTGAGTTAAAGCATGAAATACTATAATTTCATCTATCCTGTTTAGAAACTCAGGTCTAAAATATTTTCTTAAGAGGCCCATTAATTTCTCTTTTAAGTGTTCATAGGTTAACTTTTCCTTTTCAGGAGCAGTGAGATTATATTGGATTATATCAGATCCTATATTACTTGTTGCTATAATTATTGTATTTGTAAAATCTACAGTTCTCCCCTTACCATCGGTAAGCCTTCCATCATCAAAAACCTGAAGTAAGATATTATGAACATCAGGATGAGCCTTTTCAATCTCGTCTAATAGAATAACACTGTATGGTCTTCTCCTTACCTTTTCTGTTAATTGACCCCCTTCTTCATATCCCACATATCCTGGTGGAGCCCCAATAAGTCTTGAAACAGTATGTTTCTCCATATATTCACTCATATCAATTCTGATAACTGCATCTTCATCTCCAAATATTGACCATGCAAGGGCTTTTGCTAATTCTGTCTTCCCAACTCCTGTGGGACCTAAAAATAGAAAAGTAGCAATAGGACGATTCCCATCCCTTAATCCAGCTCGGGATAATCTTATAGCATTTGCAACTGCTCTTACTGCTTCCTCTTGAGCTACTACTCTTTCATGAAGTTTCTCTTCTAATCTTAATAATCTTTCCCTTTCATCAGTAGATAATTCAGAAACAGGAATTCCTGTTAACGTAGAAATTATCTCCGCAATGTGTTTTGCCTTAACCTCTGCAGATTCTGAGGACACTAATCTCTTCCAATTCTCCTCAGCCTTTCTTAGTTCCTCCTCTAATTTTTTAATTTGTTCTTCTAACTCTTTAGCTTTATCAAATTGTTTTCTTGAAGTTACATATTCCTGTTCTCTCCTCAACTGTTTTAGTTTAGATTCCATTTCATGAATCTCTGAGGGGCGAGATGTTAAACTTATACGAACCTTAGCACAGGCTTGATCAATAAGATCTATTGCTTTATCTGGAAGATATCTATTAGTAACATACCTATCAGATAAAACAGCTGAAGTGACTAAAGCCTCATCGGTAATCCTAACCTTATGATGAGCTTCAAATCTATCCCTTAATCCCCTTAATATATTTATAGTTTGTTCTACAGTAGGCTCTGAGATAAATACAGGTTGGAATCTTCTTTCTAAAGCAGCATCTTTTTCAATATATTTCTGATATTCGTTCAAAGTGGTAGCACCTATAAGATGAAGTTCTCCCCGTGCTAAAGCAGGCTTAAATACATTGGCAAGATCCATAGAACTTTCTCCTGCCGATCCTGCCCCTACAATAGTATGAATCTCATCTATAAATATTATCAATCTATCTTGATTTGCTGTAATCTCGTCCAATATTTGCTTAACCCTTTCTTCAAACTCCCCTCTATATTTTGTTCCTGAAATTAAAGAATTCACATTTAATTCAATCAATCTCTTGTTTCTTAAGACCTCAGGAACCTCTCCCTTCACAATTCTTTGAGCTAATCCCTCAACTATAGCAGTTTTTCCTACCCCTGGCTCTCCAATAAGTACTGGATTATTTTTCTTTCTCCTTGCGAGAATTTCAATTATTGTCTCAATCTCTTTTGCCCTACCAATAACAGGATCTAATTTGCCCTGTCTTGCAAGCTCTGTCAGATCCCTTGAATATTTATCAAGAGTTGGGGTCATTACAGAAGGTCTCAGTCTTTCCTCTTCCTTTCCTCTACCTACTACATCAATTACTGCTTTTCTTAAATCCTCAGGGTTTAGCCCAAATTTTCTTAAAATATCATATGCTAATCCATCTGGTTCTTCAGAGAGACCAATTAATAGATGCTCAGGACCAATATAGTTATGACCTAAGTCTCGAGATGCCCAAAAGGATCTTTCTAAAGCACTCTTTAATCGAGGAGAAACTTCCATTTCTATACTTTCTCTCTGAGGAGCCTTAAAAGTTCCCCTTGGAGCATTATATTCTATATATCCCCTTAGATCTTGATGGGGTATATTAAAATATTTTAAGACCTCTTGAACAATTTCATTTTCAGTTAATGCATATAAAAGATGTTCTGTATCTACCTCTGACTTTCCAAATTCGATAGCCTTTCTTCCTGCTTTTTGTAAATACTCCTTAGCTCCTTCGCTAAGATAAATATAAATATCTATCGCTTCCCTATCAAATCTTTCCCTCTCAAAGGGCTCAAATCCTTCCCCAAAAAAATCTTTAAAGAAATCTCCCCAGAAAAGGGACTCTAAGGGAGAAAAATTTCTCTCCTTTTGTTTATATTTAGCATAGCAAACCTCACAGAGATCAAGAGTTTGTTTTTTCCCACTTTTTATAATAGAGACTCTAATTGTTACAGGTCTTTGACCACATCTATCACATATCTTCTTTGACATTTTTTCACCTCCCAATTATTATAGTAATTATATCATAAAAAGATTTCCACTTTAGAAATCAAGGAGGAAACTATGGAAGAAATTTTAATTATTGCTAAAAATATTGCAAAAGAAGCAGGAAAAATCCTTCTGAGATACTTTTATGATGAAAAGGATATTAAATTTAAGAGTATTTCTAATCTAATAACAAATGCAGATAGACTTTCCGAAGAAAAAATTATTGAATTAATTAGTAAAAATTTTCCTAACCACTCCATATTATCCGAAGAGAAGGGAAATATTAAAAAAGAATCCCTATATCAATGGATAATAGATCCCTTGGATGGGACAACAAACTATGCCCATAATAATCCATATTTTTCAGTAAGTATTGCTTTAAAAAAGATAAATAGTATTATTTTAGGGGTAGTATATGATCCTATAAGAGATGAACTTTTTTCTGCTATAAAGGGAAAGGGAGCTTTTTTAAATGGAAAAAGAATAAGAGTTTCTAAGGTTAAAGAAATTCAAGATTCTCTTTTAGCCTTTGGTCTTCCTTATGACTTAACCCTTGATGAAAAAAACTTTATTTCCTTTATAAATCTTTCAAGAAGAAGTCATGGGGTAAGAAGAATAGGATCTGCAGCATTAGAATTAGCATATGTATCTTGTGGTAGATTAGATGGATATTGGTGTAAAAAATTAAATATTTGGGATTTTTCTGCAGGAGTTCTTCTGGTAGAAGAAGGAGGAGGAAAGGTAACAGATTTTGATAACAATATAATTTCTCTTAAAGAATCAAGTATTGTTGCTTCAAACAATTCAATTCATGATAAATTATTAGAAGCTTTAAAATCAGAATCTATATAAAAAATTATTTTTGTGATCCATTTCCCTTTGGATTTAAGATTTACATTATAAGAATGGAGAAAAGCACTCCCCTGATAAACTCTCTCAAAACCCTCTTCAGATAAAGATATGGTCTCTATAGGATATCTATACCATTTAACCTTCTCATTAATCTCACAAATTAAGTTAATAAAAGGAGTTTTTATCCCCCAACTATCTATTTCCTCAATTCCCAAGGATCTAAGAAAAGATTTCCAAGGGGTATTGGTAATATAAAGATAATAATCATCATGCTCTGGAGCCAAGAAATTAAAAAGAACTTCCCATGCAAAAACAAAGGAAATTTCTTCCGCGGAGATATTTTGTATTTTATAAATTACCTCAATCTTTGGCTCATATTTGTAAATCACAAAATCCTTTTCCAGCTTAAAATAATAATTTTCTCCAGTAAAACTTAGTAATAAATTATCCCTTAGTTTTGTTTTTTTCCAATTGAAGGAAAAGCCTAAAGAATCAAACCAAGAATTATCTTTACCTTGATAAAGTTCCTCTATAGAAGGAGTTTCTTTAAAAAAATATTCCTTAAAGGAAAATCTTCTATGTTTATCACAAAAAAGTAGATTTTCTAAACCTTTTTCTTTAACTGCCCATCTCTCATGGATAGTCTTTCCTTCCCCTACATTTTCTTTTATAGAAAAAAGCCTTTCATGATAAGCCTCCACTCTTCTTGTTAAAATATCGGTAAGATTAAAGGAGATAGGTTTAAAATCCCATTCTAAAAGTCCAGCACCAAAATGGGGAGCAAAATATAAATTAAAATTCCTTGATTCTACAATTATTTCCTCCTGGCCATCGCAATCAAAATCAAGGAATTTTAAAGTTATATTATTTTTCTTATAAATCCTATCTAAATAATTTTCTCCTTTAATTATATGGGAATATAATGCAGATCTTAAATGGGGAAGATAGAGACCACCAAAAATACCATGCCAATAAGCATCATTAGCCTGTGCCTGCCATATTTCTTCTAAAGCAAGATCCTTATATTTGCTTTTCATGGATATATTTTTTATCTTTTCCCTCACATATAACATCCTTTTATGAATATGGTTTGCTTCATCATATTTTGTCAAAAAATTTCTCCAAAATCCCCCTTTAATAAAGGGAGAATATCTTTCCCATTTTCCCTCCTTTTTTATTTCTTCCACCAATTCCTCCAAGACCTTTTGAGCAGTAGGGTAAAGCGCCCATTCCATCATCTCCCTATAAGAAGCAGTAGGTAAATAAATCCTTCCAGCGGGAGGAAATTTCTTAATATATTCCCTATAATTCATTATTTCTATAAAAGAAGAATTCTCTTTCAAAGCTTCCCAAAATCTTTCTAACCATCTCTTTTCATAGACTGTTTCATAAGTATCGGGCCAAAGACCAAACTTTTCTCCATCATCAAACAAAACTGCAATATTAACATTTTCATAAGTAGAGCAATTTTTAAAATAATCTATTGTCTCCTGGGGTTCATGAAAGGGCACAAGATATCTAAGTTTCATACTAATAGGAAAAACCTTAATAATATATCCCTGTTCTTCCATAATAAAATAGTTAAAAAGATCTTCGGGTCTTAATCCTGTAAAAAGAAAATGAGTATCATCAACTACAATATATTCAATTTCTGCCTCAGCTAAGAATTTGACAAGATGGGGTTCCCAAACTCTTTCTGCAAGCCAAATTCCCTTTGGTCTTTGTCCAAATTTATTCCAGATATATTTATTTAATTTTTTAATTTGCAATATTTTATCTTCGTCAGGGATCATGGGCAGTATAGGCTCATAAAATCCCCCAGAAAATATTTCCATTTGTCCTCTATCAGAAATTATTTTTAAAATTTTAAAATATTCGGGATGATTTTTTTCAAGCCACTGTAAAAGAAAACCAGAAAAATGAATACTAAAAGAAAAATCTGAATTTTTTAAGAAAAATTCAATTAGAGGTTTATAGGATAGCTTATATGCTTTCTCTATAATGAAATCAAAATTTCCTATGGGTTGGTGATTATGGAATCCTAAGGAAAAAACAATTTTACCTTTCATTATTATCCTTCCTTACGGAATATTTTATAATCTATATTTGGAAATAAAGAATCTATCTCTTCTAATTTTTTTAAGAAACTAAAATCTTCTACTGATGGTTCCTTTATTTTTAAAAGGTCGTAGAGTTTTTGAAAAAATTCAAAATGCTGATAAAATCTTTTATACCCATAGTCTCGAGCCTGATTTGTGCTAATCAGGAAAGGCCAATCACTACTTTCTAAAAGCAATTTTTCTCTTGCCATTTGCTTCAAAATCTTTTCCTTCCATAACGAAGAGACTTCATCCATAACAACTTCTTCCATTATATCTTCTACAGAATATATTTTTTCCCAAAGCTCTTCAGTATCCTTGTTTAACCATACTTCATGTTTTCCCCCTCTCCCCCAGGAGGACTCGGGAAGAAATATCCTTTCCTCTGGATTAAAGTTATTAAGATATATACTTGGAGAAATGCTCTCTACAAAACTACTTTCATTAATGAGTTCATATACTCTTTCTAAAAAGGCTAGTCCTTCAAACCACCAATGTCCAAAAAGCTCTGTATCATACATTGCTGTAATTATCCCTTTATTACCCTTTCCCTCTTCTTCTAAAAGACTAACAAAATGGCTTGCATGTTCCAGTGCCCTATTTCTCGCAATTTCTGGCTCATAGATTTTCTTTTTACTTAAATCCAAATTTTTTGATACAATTCTCCAATATTGGAGACCTGAAGTTTCTGCCTTTTTATGAAACTCTCTATATACTCCATCTCCTGGATAACCCCACTCTGCAGACCAAACTTGCATACTGGTTCTTTCATGTCTTCCAAATACTATTACCTCACTTTCATTTACATAATAGGGTTCTAAAATTAATCTCCTATCTTTAGAAACTTTGAGATCAGGATATCCTAAGGATTCTCCCCCTAATATTGAATGGGTATCAACAAAAAAGTATTTAAAATCTAAATTCGATAAAAATTTTTCAAGACCAGGTTTATAGGCACATTCAGGAAGCCAAATACCAAAGGGTCTTTCTCCAAAATGTTTCATATAAGATTCCTTACCTATACTTAATTGAGCATAAATAGAAGAATTTTTCCCCAATAATGGAAGATAGGCATGGGTTGCAGAGCTTGTTAAAACCTCTAAATTTCCATCCCTTTGTAATTCTGTCCAAAACTTTAAAAGATTCCTCGAAAACTTATTTCTAAAAAAATTTAGTGTATTCTTATAAAGATTTTTATAGAATAGTGCCAGTTGAGCTTCTTCTTTTCCTTCTTTGTTAAGCTCATAATAATCCTTCTCCGCTAAATATATTTTCTCTTCGATATATTTTTCTGCTTCATAAATCATATAAGCGTCAGACAGTTGCTCAGCAAGAACTGGCGTAACGCTAAGGGTTATATGCCAATCTATTCCTTTCTCTTTAAGATTATAAAAAATTATTGAAAGGGGGATATAAGTTTCCAACATTGCTTCGAAAAACCATTCTTCTCCAAAGGGCCATCTCCCAGCCTTCTTAACAAAGGGAAGATGAGAATGTAAAACCAAATTAAAATAAACCTTATTCATCTTAACCCCTCCCTTATAATAAAAAATCAAAGAAGGGAGACCGTATACTCCCCCTTCTTTGTAATATCCTTGAGAGAGAAGATTAATATCTTCAAATGATTGCCACTTGAGTTGTAGGATCAAACAGGTGCATTTTTCTTAAATCAAACATAACTCTAATTCTATCTCCCATCCTTCCTCTTGTTTCTGATCCTACTCTCGCTACAGCACTTACTGGTCCCTCTATAAGATAAAGATAAACTTCTGTTCCCATAGGCTCTAAAACTTCAATCTTCATTTCTGCTACATCCTCTGGAATAATTTCTTCAATTTTAATAAGAGATACATCATAAATATGTTCTGGTCTTATCCCAAGAATGACCTTCTTCCCAAGATAATTCTTTGCATTTTCAGCAACAAAACTTTGCATATCTTGAGGAATTCCTAATTTTACGCCTCCTAAATCTAAGACTTTTGCATTTTCATCAAGACGAGCATCTATAAAGTTCATAGGAGGACTACCAATAAATCCTGCTACAAAAATATTATTGGGTTTTTCATAAATAGTAAGAGGCTCATCTACTTGTTGAACTATCCCATCTCTCATTACTACAATACGATCTCCCATGGTCATTGCTTCAGTTTGGTCATGGGTAACATATATTGTGGTAACACCGAGACTTCTTTGCAGCTTTTTAAGTTCTGCTCTCATTTGAACCCTTAATTTTGCATCCAAGTTTGATAAAGGCTCATCCATTAGGAAGACCTTTGGCTCTCGAACGATGGCACGTCCCAAGGCTACTCTTTGTCTTTGTCCACCAGACAATTCCTTTGGTTTTCTCCTTAACAAATTCTCAATCCCCAACATTTCAGCAGCCACTTTTACTCTTCTATCAATTTCTTCCTTGTGAAATTTCCTAAGTTTTAAACCAAAAGCCATATTGTCATAAACAGTCATATGAGGATAGAGAGCATAATTTTGGAACACCATCGCAATATCTCTATCCTTTGGGGGAACATCATTAACCAATCTTCCACCTATATAAATCCTCCCTTCTGTCACCTCCTCTAATCCTGCAATCATTCTTAGGGTTGTTGTTTTTCCACATCCTGAAGGCCCAACAAGAACAATAAATTCTCTATCTTGAATATCCAAATTAACATTATTTACTGCTAATACCTCTCCAAACCTTTTGGTTACATTCTCAAGCTTCACATCTGCCATTTCCTAAACCTCCTTTTTAATGAAGGGATTATTGTAAAAAATAAGCAAAAATTTTTAATAAAAATATCACCTCCAAATAGGATTTTATTGAAGCATGGAGTAGAATACAAGTATTCGAGTTTTGGTGCGCCCGAAGGGACTCGAACCCCCGACACGCGGTTTAGGAAACCGCTGCTCTGTCCTACTGAGCTACGGGCGCTTAAAAAGGAGAGAATAATTTTCTTTATATTAAAAGTAATTTTTTTTATTTTCAAATTTTCTCTTCTCTTTTTTATGGTGCGGACGGGTGGAATCGAACCACCGACGCAGGGATTTTCAGTCCCTCGCTCTACCGACTGAGCTACGTCCGCAACTCTATAAAAGATTATAACAAATGGAATTTTGCCTATCAAGTATACTAGTCTTTTTTTATTGGAATAATTAATTTCTGTCCCGCATATAATTTGTTGGGATCTTTAAGATTATTGATTTTTGCTAATTCCTTCCAATCAATGGCATATTTCTGAGCAATTCCTATAGTAGTGTCTCCCACCTTTACTTCATATACCATCAGAGTATATGTTTCTTGATTTTTTTCCTTCTTTAAATTATTTTCTGACAATGGAGCCTCGATACTTTCTACCTTTTTTTCGACCGCTTTTATTTCCTCTCCTTTTATTTTTTCCTTCTTCACAATCTGTGAGATTTTCTCAACTAAGAATAACTGGCTTGCAAGGAAGATAACTAAAAGAAAGCTTATTATATATATTAAAAATTCTCTAAGAAATCTTCTCATATATTTTTTCAAATATAAATTTGTATATGGGAAGTAAGGAAATAAGTATCACTATAAAAATCTTTTCTAAATCCAAATACTCTAAATTAAAGAAACTCCTTCCAAAGGATGTATATAGGATCAAAAATTGTAAAACAAAAGAAAAAATTAAAGCCAAGATAAAATAGATATTAGAAAAGGCATCCTTTATAAAATCTTTTCTCCTTCGAAGAGACAGAGTTAAAGCTTGAAACAATTGAGCAAAAACAAGTCCTGAAAAAGCTAAAGTTCGTGCTAAGGTTATATTATTGAAGGTTAATCCCCAATAAAATAATGATAAGGAAGAAATTCCCATAATAGTTCCATCCAAAAACAATCTCTTCCAAATCCTCTTAGTTAATATTCCCTCCTTTATGGAGCGAGGGTTTCTTTCCATAACATCTTTTTCTGTAGGCTCTATTCCTAAGGCTAAAGCTGGAAAACCATCAGTTATTAGGTTTATCCAAAGTAGTTCTATAGGAGTTAAAGGCAATGGAAATCGCAATAATATGCTTAATCCAACCACAATAATCTCACTCAAATTACAAGAAAAAAGATAATAGGTTACTTTTCTTATATTATCAAAAATTCTCCTCCCCTCTTCAATTGCCTTCACAATAGTTGCAAAACTATCATCAAGTAAAACCAAATCTGAGGCCTCTCTTGCTACTTCGGTCCCCCTCATCCCCATACTCACTCCAATATCCGCCATTTTAAGTGCAGGAGCATCATTTACTCCATCCCCAGTCATTGCCACAATTTCTCCTTTTTCCTTTAATCTCTTTACTATTTCCATCTTATGTTCAGGAAGCACTCGAGAAAAAATTGAGACTTTTTCCCAATTAACTTGATCAAAGGCTTTTTCATTAATTAAATCCTCTCCTTGATAGGAAATTCCGTTTTCCGTATCCATACCAAGATCCTTTGCAATTTTTTTTGCAGTCCAAATATAATCCCCTGTAACAATTATTGGTCTAATTCCAGCCTTTGTACATAGATCAACAGCCTCTTTTACTCCATCCCTTAAAGGATCTAAAAAGGCAACAAATCCTAAAAACGTAAGATCTTTCTCTAAATCTTCTTTATTAAAATCCTCTAAAATTCTCCTTGCTACCCCTAAAACTCTGAGACCTTCCTTTGCTAATTCTATTTGTCTTTCTATTAGCTTTTTTTCTATCTCTTCATCTAATCCAAAAACTGAGTTATTTATTTTTATATTTTTACTTCTTTTAATTATCCCCTCAGGAGCTCCTTTAATAAATAAAGAATATTTATTTTTATCTCTATAAAGAACACTAACTCTTTTCCTCTGAGAATCAAAGGGAATCTCTTCTATTTTTTCTCTATTATTTAATATTTCATTTAAAATTCCTAAGTTTTCTCCAGCTCTATAAAGGGCAATTTCTAAAGGATCTCCTAAATAGACCCCATCTTTTTTCCTAACATTACTACATAAAATTGTACTTTCCAATATATCATAAATCTCTGATTTAACCTTTGGAAAGTCATTCCTATCATAAATCTTATCTAAGAGACCTATTTTTACTAATTCCATTTTGTTTTCTGTTAATGTTCCTGTCTTATCGGTACAAATTACAGTGGTTGCCCCAAGAGCTTCTACTGCAGAAAGCCTCTTTACGACTGCCTTTCTCCTTGCCATCTCCTGAACACCCAAGGCAAGAAGAATAGTAATAACTGTAGGAAGCCCCTCGGGAATTGCTGCTACCGCTAAACTAACAGCAGTCATAAACATCTCTAAAAATTCTCTTCTTTGGATTATTCCAATTCCTAAAAGTATCAAAACTAAAAATATTATAAGAGTAGATATCTGTTTCCCTAACTTCTCAAGTTCTCTTTGCAATGGGGTGGGTTCTTCTTTCATTTCTGAAAGCATCTTTGCAATTCTTCCCAATGCAGTGTTTTCTCCAATACCTACTACGATTCCCTTTCCCCTTCCTGAGATTATGTATGTCCCCTTAAATCCCATATTAGCTTGTTCTCCCAGATCTAACTTTCCTTCACCAATAAAGTTAGCATCTTTTCTTACCGCTTCCGACTCTCCTGTTAAGATAGATTCATCCACCTGAAGATGAATAGTCTCAATAAATCTAACATCTGCAGGAATCTTTTCTCCCTCTTCTAAAAGAATAATATCTCCAGGAACCAATTCCTCTATAGAAACTTCCTTAATTTCTTTTTCTCTTATAACCTTCACTATAGGATTTGTTAATGCCTTTAAAGAAGATAAGGTTTTTTCTGCTTTAAATTCTTGAGATGCCCCTAAAATTGCATTTATTAAGACAATAACAAAGATGGCAATTGCATCTTTAATTTCTCCAAGAATAAAAGAAATAAAAGTGGCAAAGAGAAGAATTATCGTAAGAAATTCTCTAAATTGATTTATGAAGAGTTTAAAAAATGTTTGGGGAGGTTTTTCAGGTAAAATATTTTTTCCATATATTTTTTGCCTTTCTTTAACCTCTTTTTCCAACAAACCCTTTTCAGAATCAGTTCCCAAATCTCGAACTATCTCTTCTATTTTTAAATTACTCCACTCTCTCATAAACTATACCTCAGAAATTAAAAAAGAAATATTTTTGCCACTCAATATTTTCTTCCTTTTCCAAATATCTTGTTAAATGAAAATATGGGATATATTTAGGGGGTTTTGGCTCTCTTATTAGTTTCATTCTTGCCTCTTCCAAGGTTTTATCTCCTTTCTTTTTATTACACTCTTTACAGGCACAAACTAAGTTTTCCCATACAGATTTTCCTCCTAATCTTTTGGGAATCACATGATCAATAGTCATTTCTCCCGCCTTTTTACCACAATATTGACAAACAAAATTATCCCTTATAAAAATCCCTCTTCTTGAAAGTTTAAGCTCCAATTTAGGTCTTTTTACATAGTATAAAAGCCTAATTACTGATGGAATTAAAAGGGAAAAAGATGGAGAAGCAATAACTCCACTATTTTCCTCTATTATTTCAGCTTTTTTTTGAATAATCAAGGATATTGCTCTTTTTACTCCACAAACATCTAAAGGTTCATAATTACTATTTAATACTAATACCTTACTATTTAAATCCTTCATAATCTCCAAATATGCATTTATTATATCACACTAATAAGCTCCTCTTCCAAGGAAAACCGAAGGAATAGTCTTTAGTATAATTTTTAAATCTAAACCCAAACTCCAATTCTGAATGTAATATATATCTAAATGAACTCTACGGTCATAATCCAAATCGCTTCTTCCACTAACCTGCCAAAGCCCTGTAAGACCTGGCTTCACCCTTAAAATTTCATCTACAAAGGGACCATACTTTTCCAATTCCTTCTTTACCACAGGTCTTGGTCCCACAATACTCATATCTCCTTTTAAAATATTAAAAAACTGAGGAATTTCATCTAAACTCCATTTTCTAAGAAACCTACCAACTCTTGTTACCCTTGGATCATCCTTTAATTTAAAGCTCTTTTCAAATTCTAATTTCAACTGAGGATTACTTTCTAAAATTTTATCTGCATCTTTATACATAGTTCTAAATTTCCAGATATATATTTCCCTTCCATATCTTCCTACCCTTTTATGTTTAAAAATTATGGGACCTTCTGAATCCAATTTTATTAATAGAGATATTATAATAATAAAGGGTAAAAAGAAAACAAGTCCAAGGGTCGCAAAGATTATATCTTCAATTTCTTTTATATAACCTTGCCATCCCTCAAGTAAAGATGTTCTTATCCTTATAATGGGAATTCCACTCATATCATCAAGGGTAACATGGGAGCCAAATAAAAGATAAAAGTCAGGAACTATTTTAATTGTAATTCCCTTTTTTCTTGATATGTCAATTAAATTAAGTATTTCCTCATTTTTTAGGGGATGAGTTATTATAATTTCTTGGAAATTGCTTAAACTCTCTAAATTTTTCATATACGAAATATTAGGAATATTTTTATATAACTTGTACCCCATCCATGGATTCTTATTCCAAAAACCTATAAGTATATTTGCTATATCATTGTCTCCAATTAAAAGAACCTTTATCATATTCTTCTTGAATTTAAATAATCCCCATCTTATTAATAAAAAGATAATTCTATTTATGAAGGTAAGAAAAAGAGCAGAAAATCCTGTGAGAATGAAAATTAATCTTGAAAAGGAGAAACCTCTGTAAAAGAAGGATAGAAAGGATAATATAAATATGGAAAGGGCTATGGAAATGAAAACAGGGGTAAAAGAAACATTCTTCTTTAAATTATAAGCCCTATTCCAAATAAGGAGAATTAGAGTGATTATCCCAAAAAAAATAGAAAGATAGAAATAATATGGATAGAAAACGGGAAAATCAGATTCAGGAAGATAAAGCTCTGGGGTTTTTATTAAAAATTTAAATCTTATGAAGTAAGCTAAAGAAGGAGAGATTATTAGACCAATAAGGTCTAATAAAATTAAGAAGGAAAATAATAATATTTCTCTTCTTATTCTCTCCATTTATTCTTGCTTTATTTTTTTTTTTGAAGTATAAAGATAAAAAGAAATTATGTCAAAAATTTTGGAGGAAATCTATGAAGAAGTTAGTATTTTTCTTTTTGATAATCCTCTTTTTAATATCTCAAACTTTTGGGAGTGAATGGGGAATTTTAGAGTTAAATACTGAAGTTTTCTCAAGTAAGGAAAAATCATATCAAAAATATAATTTTCTCTTAGAGAAATGGTGGAGTGACTCCTTAGGAATTACTATTAATTTAGGGTATGAAGAATATTTCAAATATAGATTAGGCTTACAAACACCATATATGAGAGGTGTCTATGGTTATTTTTATCCAAGTTTAAATTTTTACACAAATTATCTTAATTTTAAAGGATTTTTCTTGGGAATTTATATATTAAAAGATGAGATATATATGCTTTCTGGAGAAAATCTTGATAATGGAAGTTCTTTAAAGGCTATTGGATGGCAGAGGGTATTTACTCCTCATAATTTAGCTAATTTTTCCCTTTTATCCTACAAAGAAAGTTATATCTTTGGTGTTAATCTTTTGCAAAAATATACTTTACCCTTAGGGATCTGTTATACTGCCGAGGAAATTTCATTTCTTATTAGAAACTCAACACTTTATTTAAGTGGATTAATTCAAGGAGAAATAAGTATTGGAAACTTTTCCTTAAAAGGTTATTTAGGATCCAATAACTCTGAGAATTATGATCTTTCTGATATAAAACCTGGTGAATTTGGAGGAGAGATTTCTCTTAGAACCCCTCTCATTGTAAATATTTTTAGTAGAATTTCCTTAGGATATTTTCATAATTTTAATAATGGAAATGCAAGGATTAAATTAGGGACCTCAATGGAATGGAACTTATGGGATTATTTGAATATAGAGTCTTCAACCTCCTTTGAATATATATTTAAACAAGACGGAGAATATAATTTTAACCAGAAGATTCAATTGAATTTCCCTACAATGGAAGGTCTCTTAGTGGGAAGTATTTATTGGATATATAATTTAGGAAAATTATCTACCGAAATTATAAATGAAAATCAAACCTTTGGATTAAAAATATCCTATCAATTTTAGGAGGAATAAAAATGAGAAAGATTATCGGAGTAATTTTAATTTTATCTTTAGTTTTAAATCTTCCTATTTTTTCTCAGATTTCTGCTGAATCTATATTAAAGGAAGCAGGAAATAAATGGAGCAATGTAAAAGATATTCAAATGAAACTCTCTATAACCCTTTATTCTTATTCCTCAAAGGGAGAATCTATACCCCAAAAGATGACTATGGAGATGTTTTATATTCTTAATCCTTTAATATTAAGAATTAACTTTTTGGACCCTGCTCTTCTTTCTGGTCAAATTATATTAATAGATTCGGAAAAGAAATTAATGAGATTTTATATTCCTGCGACAAAACAAATAATTGAAAGTGAATTTACCCAGACTTTAACATATACTTCAGGACTTAACTTGCCTTTTATCTCTGGAAAGGAAGAAGATTTTACTTTAGAAGTAACAGAAATCACCGAAAAAAATGAAAAAATTTATAAAATTGTAGGAAAACCTAATACCCCAGAATTAAAAACCCAAATGTCCTATTTTGAGTTTTATCTCACCAAAATTGATCTAAAGCCATTAAGATTAAAGATCTTCGATTTACAAAATAGATTATACATGGATATGCTTTGGTTGGAACTAAAAACAAATCAAAATTTATCTGCCAGTAAATTGAGAACACTCCCCCAAGGAAAGATCATAAAACAAAAGGAACCTCAAAATATAAATCCAATTCCCTTCTTTTCTCCTGGAAAATAAAAAGGGCAAGGAATTATCTTGCCCCCATCTTGCTTAATACAAGGGCTAAAGCCCCGTATAATCCTACCTCTTCCCCTAATTTAGAAGGAACAATTTCTACTTTATCCACGGGAACTAACTTTACCCTCTCCCTAACTACCCTTCTTACAGTTTCTAAAACTTCTTCTCCTGCTTTCATTATTCCGCCACCTAAAATTACTCTTTCAGGACTTATAATAGTTATGATATTTCCCACTCCAATCCCTAAATATTCCAAAGCATCCTTCCAAATTCTTTCAGAGACTTTATCTCCTTGAAGATATGCTCTTCTCACAAATTCTGCAGATATGTTCTCCTCTTTACCCCACTCCCTCAAAATAGTATCCTCACCCTTCAAAATTGCTTCCTTTGCTCTTTTTGCAATAGCTATTCCTGAGGCTAAGGCTTCAAGGCATCCTCTATTTCCACAATTACAAAGGGGCCCATCGGGAATTATAGTTTGATGTCCCACCTCTCCAGCACTATCCCTTTGTCCATGAAGAATTTTTCCATCAATAATAATTCCTCCACCAATTCCTGTACTTACTGTTATATAAACTAAATTCCTTACCCCTTTTCCCGCCCCAAAATAATACTCTCCTAAGCAGGCAGTATTTGCATCATTATCTAAAAAGACGGGAATATTTAAGGTAGATTCTAAATGTTCTTTTAATGGGACATTATCCCAACCCGGAAGATTAGGAGGAGAAAGTATCACACCTTTTTCACTATCCAAGGGCCCACCACATCCTATTCCAAGGGCAATGGTATCATTAGTTTTCAATCTTTTAATATTTCCTATTATTTCATCTAAAATTTTTTTATAACCTCTTTCTGCCTTTGTTGGGAAGATTATTTTCTCTTCTAACTTTCCATCCCTTAGAAATCTTCCCAAAGCAATCTTAGTACCACCAATATCCAAGGCTAAGAATCCTTCCATTTTCTGCCTCCTTTATCCCTTCTAACTTTAAAAGAAATTTTTTAAAATCCTCTCCCAAACCAAATCTTCCTATCTCTCCATTACTTTTTATGACCCTGTGACAAGGTATTATAATTAGGAAGGGATTTTTAGATATTGCTTGTCCCACTGCTCTTGCTCCCTTTTTACAACCTAATTTTTCTGCCAATATTTTATAAGAAGTTATCTTACCACAAGGTATTTTCCTTGCCATCTCATAAACTCTTTTATAAAAGGGAGAAATATTAGAAAAATCTAATAGAATTTCCGAAAAATCTACCCTCTTCCCATTAAAGTAGGAATTAAAAAGATGATAAAAGGGAAAATTTAGATTTATATTAACAGGTTCCCTTTGCCATTTTATTTCTTTAATAACATTCCCCTCATAGGTTATTATCAAATAGCTATCCATAATAGGAAATGTGCCTATCATACATATATTCTCCTTTCTAGGAAAAGAATCCTTCTTAAAAATTGCCCTGTATAGGAATCAGAAATCTCTGCAATCTCTTCTGGGGTCCCAAAACCTATAATTTTCCCTCCCCTTTCTCCTCCCTCAGGTCCCAAATCTACTATATAATCTGCAGTTTTTATAACCTCTAAATTATGCTCAATAACTAAAACAGTATTACCACTATCTACTAATCTATGAAGAAGGGTAATAAGTTTTTCCACATCTGAAAAATGAAGACCCGTTGTTGGTTCATCTAATATATAAAAGGTTCTTCCTGTGCTTTTCTTTGACAGCTCAGAAGCTAATTTAATCCTTTGGGCTTCCCCGCCAGAAAGGGTTGTAGCTGGTTGTCCCAGTTTTATATAGGAAAGTCCTACATCATATAAAGTCTGGAGTTTTCTTTTTATAGAAGGAATTTTATCAAAAAATTCTAATGCAGATTCAACACTCATATCTAAAACATCTGCAATATTTTTACCTTTATAAGTTATTTCTAAGGTTTCACTATTATATCTTTTCCCTTTACAGACTTCGCAAGGGATATAAATATCAGGTAAAAAATGCATTTCAACCTTCACCATTCCCTCCCCATGGCATGCTTCACATCTTCCACCTTTAACATTAAAACTAAATCTTCCCGGTTTATATCCCCTAATTTTTGATTCAGGAAGCTCTGCAAATAAATTTCTAATCTCTGTAAAAACCCCTGTATAGGTAGCAGGATTGGATCTTGGAGTTCTTCCTATTGGAGACTGGTCAATTACAATAACCTTATCTATATATTCCATCCCTAAAACCTCGTCATAATTTTTTCCTTTGATCTTCTTTCCATATATTGCCTTGAGAAGAGCGGGATATATGACTTCTTCCACTAATGTACTTTTTCCAGAACCTGATACCCCTGTAAGACAAACAAAAGTTCCCAAGGGTATTCTTACATTTATATTTTTGAGATTTCTTGCACAAGCTCCCCTTATCTCAAGCCAATAAGAATTCCCTTTTCTTCTCTCCTTTGGTATTGGTATCTTCTTATCTCCTCTCAGGTACTGGGCAGTAATGGATGTGGGATGCGATAAAACCTTTTCCAAAGGTCCTGCAACAACCACCTCTCCACCATGATCTCCTGCACCAGGCCCTATATCCACAATAAAATCTGCAGACCTTATAATTTCTTCATCATGTTCCACAACTAATATAGTATTTCCTAAATCCCTTAAATTTTTAAGATTCTCTATTAATCTTTTATTATCTCTGGGATGAAGTCCAATACTTGGTTCATCTAACACATAAATAACTCCCACAAGTCCAGAACCAATTTGGGTAGCAAGCCTTACCCTTTGAGATTCTCCTCCTGATAAGGTATCTGCAGATCTATCTAAGGTTAGATAATCTACCCCGACTTCTATTAAAAATCTTAACCTTTGAAAAATCTCTTTTAATATTGGCCCTGATATAATTCTTTCCTTATCAGTAGATTTAAGATTTTTAAGAAAATCTTGGAGCTCTAAAAGGGTTAAGCTAGAGATTTCTGCAATATTTTTACCATCCACTGTAATTGCCAATGCTTCCCTTTTTAACCTTTTTCCCCCACATTCACTACAGGGAGAAAATATCATGAATTTTTCAAAGTAATCCTTTAACTCTTCAGATTCCGTTTCCTGATATCTTTTCATAAATATATTTATTAGTCCCTCAAAGTGCCTGTATCCATATATATCCCAATCAGGATATTCTACTTCGATGGCAAAGGGAACCCCATACAATAATGCATTTTTCTGCTTTTCAGAAAAGAACTTAAGAGGAATATCTAAAGAGAAGCCAAGTTTCTTTCCTAAATTTGTCAAAAGGATCTTATAATAAGGGGAAATATCCCTTCCCCAGGGAATTATTCCTCCATTTAATATGGATCTTTCAAGATCCAAAATTAAATCAGGATCAAATTCCTTTTTACCTCCAAGCCCAGAACATGAGGGGCATGCTCCATATGGGCTATTAAAGGAAAAGAGACGAGGGGTTATCTCTCCAAAACTAAATCCACATTGGGAACAGGAAAAATTCTCACTAAATAAATGCTCCTTTATTCCTTCATTGGTTAACTCTTCTATCAATACTAAGCCTTCGCTTAGTTTAAGAGAAATTTCAATAGCTTCAAACAATCTACTCCTTATATCATGCTTTATTATTAATCTGTCAACGATAACTGAAATATCATGCTTTTTATTCTTATCCAACTCAATATCTTCATCTAAGGAGTAAATTTCATTATCCACTTTAACTCTTAAGAATCCTTGTTTTCTAAGACCTTCCCAAAGCTTTTTATATTCTCCCTTTCTTCCCCTTACCACTGGGGCTAAGACTTGTATTCTTCTACCTTCGGGAAAGCTCAAAATTTTATCCACAATCTGTTGTACAGTTTGGGCAGAAATCTCAATACCACAATTGGGACAATGAGGTTTTCCTATGTTTGCAAAAAGAAGTCTTAAATAATCATAAATTTCTGTTACGGTTCCCACAGTGGATCTTGGATTTTTAATAACAGTTTTTTGATCAATGGATATAGCTGGAGAAAGTCCCTCAATGATATCTACATCGGGTTTACTTAACTGTCCCAAGAATTGTCTTGCATATGTAGAGAGGGATTCCACATATCTTCTTTGTCCCTCTGCATATATAGTATCAAAAGCTAAGGAAGATTTACCAGATCCACTTATACCAGTAAATACAATTAACCTGTTTCTTGGAAGATCTAAGTTTATATTTTTAAGATTATGTTCCCTTGCTCCCCTTATTTTTATATATTCTTCACTCATGTAAGACTCTTTTTCCTAAGAATATCCTTTAATTCCTTTATTTGATCCCTTAATTGGGCAGCTTTCTCAAAATCTAAATTTCCTGCAGCTTCATACATAGCCCTTTCCAATTCCACAATCATTTCCTCAATTTCTTCCCTTTCAAGTTCCTTAGAGATGGTTCTATAATCAACCTTATTTTCCATAACTGCTTCAGCAAACTGAAACACTTCCTTTAAAGATTTCTTTATACTTTTTGGAACAATACCGTGAGCCTCATTATATTCCATCTGAATTTTTCTCCTTCTTTTAGTCTCAGCTATAGCCTTTGCCATGGATTCTGTAATAGTATCTGCATACATTATTACCCGTCCCTTTACATTTCTTGCAGCTCTTCCCATGATCTGTATTAAAGATCTTTCGGATCTTAAAAATCCCTCCCTATCTGCATCTAATATAGCAATTAAAGAAACCTCAGGAAGATCTAATCCTTCTCTTAAGAGATTTATTCCCACAAGGACATCAAATTTTCCAGATCTTAAGTCCTGAAGAATTCCTGTTCTTTCTAAGGTCTCTATCTCCGAATGAAGATATGTAACCTTCATTCCAAGATCGGAAAGATATTCTGCCAAATCTTCTGCAGTTCTCTTTGTTAATGTGGTTACTAAAACCCTTTCTTCTCTTCCTACCACTTCTTTTATTTTAGATATAAGATGCTCTATTTGTCCCTTTGTAGGATGGACTTCAATCTCTGGATCAAGAAGCCCCGTTGGTCTTATCAATTGTTCCACCACCTGTTCTGATAAAGAAAGTTCAAACTCTGCTGGAGTTGCAGAAACAAAAATTACCTGATTCACCCTTTCCAAAAATTCCTCAAAGGTTAAAGGACGATTATCGTAGGCGGAAGGTAGACGAAATCCATATTCCACAAGATTAAATTTTCTTGATCTATCTCCATGATACATTCCCCTAAGTTGAGGAATTGTTAAATGGGATTCATCAATAAATAATAAATAGTCATCGGGAAAATAATCTAAAAGGGTATAGGGAGGCTCCCCAGGAAGTCTTCCATCAAAATGTCTTGAGTAATTTTCTATTCCTTTACAGTACCCAATCTCCTGTAGGAGCTCTAAATCATAAAGGGTTCTTGCTTCTAATTTTTTTGCCTCTAAAAATTTCCCTTGACTTTTCAGTTCTTCTAATCTTTCTTCTAATTCTTTTCTAATGGACTCCAAGGCTTTTCCCATTTTCTCAGGAGGTGCCACATAATGAGTGGCAGGATAAATCCAAACCTCTTTTAAATCTACTATTTTTTTTCCAGAAATAGGATCAAATTCAGATATTCCCTCAACATAATCTCCAAAATATTCTATTCTTATCCCCCTTTCAGACCCTATGGGAAATATTTCAACTATATCTCCCCTTACCCTAAATCTTCCTCTAATAAACTCATAATCATTTCTCTGATATTGAAGTTTAACTAATCTTCTTAGAAGTTTATCCCTTTGAAATTCTTCACCTAATCTTATCCTAAATACCATATGTTCATAATCTTCAGGAGAACCAAGACCATATATACAAGAAACACTGGCAACAACTATTACATCTCTTCTACTTAATAGGGAACTTGTGGTACTATGTCTTAATCTATCAATTCTATCATTTATATCTGCATCCTTTTCAATATATGTATCAGTTTGAGGTATGTAGGCTTCAGGCTGATAATAATCATAATAGCTTACAAAATATTCCACTGCATTATATGGGAAAAATTCTTTAAATTCACCATAAAGTTGTGCTGCTAAGGTCTTATTGGGGGCAATAACTAATGTAGGTTTTTGAACATTAGCAATAATATTTGCCATTGTAAAGGTTTTTCCAGAACCCGTTACTCCTACTAAAGTTTGAAACTTATATCCCCTTTTGATACCCTCAGTAAGCTTTTCTATAGCTTGAGGCTGATCTCCACAGGGCTTAAATTCAGAAACCAATATAAATCCAGACATTTCTATCACCCTTTTTATCCATTCTTATTATTATAAACTATTCTTTTTATATAACAAAATCTTTCCTTTACTTGGTTTATAGTATCTTCCATGCTTCCAGAATTATCTATCACATAATGTGCCTTTTTAACCTTCTCCTCTAAAGGTAATTGAGAATTTATTCTATTTATCGCCTCTTCGTAGGAAATATTATCTCTTTTTATCAATCTTTCTATTTGTTTTTCAAAGGGACAATAAACCACCCATATCTCATCAAACCAACCCTCAATTCCCACTTCAAAAAGGAGAGGAACTTCAAAGGCTAAGATTCCTTTATTTTCTTTATTTTTTTCTATTTCCTCCCTTATTATTTTAAGAACAGGGGGATGCAAAAGATTGTTTAAAATTTTCCTTCTTTCCTCTGAAGAAAAGATAATTTTTCCAAGTTTTTTTCTATTTAAAGCCTCTCCATCAAAAACTTCCTCACCAAAAAGTTCTCTAATTTTATTAAGATAATAGGATTGAGAAAGGAGAGAGTGTACAATCTCGTCTGCACTAAGGACTCCTATCCCTAAATCCTTTAGAATCTTAACCACAAGACTTTTTCCCGAGGAAATTCCACCAGTAATCCCCAATATAAACATTTATTTTAGTTCTGCCCAATTTTTTCCGATAGATATCTCCACCTTCAATGGAACAGAAAGATAAACTACATTTTCCATTTTATCCTTTGCCATTTTTTCCACAAAACCCAATTCCTCCTCAGGAACCTCTAATATTAACTCATCATGAATTTGCAAAAGAATCCTGGATTTTAAATTTCTTCCTTCCAATTCCTTATATATCTTTATCATAGAGAGTTTGATAATATCAGCAGAAGTGCCTTGTATAGGTGAATTTATAGCAATTCTTTCAGAAAGTTGCCTCAATTGTCTATTGGCACTATTTATTTCTGGAATATATCTTTTTCTTCCAAATATTGTCTTTACATACCCCTTTTCCCGAGCAGTCTTTAAAGATCTCTCAATATATTCATATACCTTTGGATAATGTTGAAAATACTTCTCTATAAATTTTTCACACTCTTCTATAGAAAGACTTGTAGCTTCAGAAAGTCCTCTAGGGGTAATTCCGTAGATTATTCCAAAATTTACAGCCTTTGCTTTGGATCTTAAATTATCGTCTATTTTATCTTCGGGAATACCAAAAATTTCCGATGCAGTTCTTCTATGAATATCTTTACCTTCTAAGAAGGCCTTAATTAACTTTTCTTCTCCTGATAAATGCGCAAGGATTCTTAATTCAATTTGAGAATAATCTAAGGAAATAAAATACCATCCCTCCTCAGGGATAAAGGCTCTTCTTATCTTTTTTCCCTCCTCACTTCTTATGGGTATATTTTGGAGATTTGGCTCGCTACTACTTAACCTTCCTGTGGAGGTCCCTGTAGGATTAAAACTACTATGAAGCCTCTGAGTTTTTGGATCTATTAAGCTTGGAATGGAATCTACATAGGTACTCTTTAACTTATAAAACTCTCTATATTCCAAGATCTTCTTTATTATGGGATGACAATTTATAAGTTCTTTGAGGGTTTCTTGGGAAGTAGAATATCCAGTTTTTCCCCTCTTCCCAGTGGGAAGGTTTAATCTTTCATAGATCACCTCAGAAAGTTGTTTAGGAGAATTTATATTAAATCTTATCCCAGCCAATTGATATATTTCTTCTTCAATCTTTAAGAGTTTTTCTCCCCACTCCCTTGAAAGGTAATTTATATAGGAAAGGTCCACCTTTATCCCCCATTTTTCCATAGAAGAAAGGACAGGTATCAGAGGAATCTCAATCTCCAAAAATACCTTCTCTAATTCCTCTTGATATAATTTTTTTTCAAGTATTTCCCTTAAGGGAATAAGATATCCTGCATAAGTTTGGGGAAGAGCCTTTGTATCTCCAAAATATTCCCCAATAAGAACTGAAAGGGAATGATTTTGCCTCTCTGGATTAAGAAGATAAGATGCAAGACTTACATCAAAAATTTCTCCTTTGATTTTTACAGGAAAAAGGGAAAGATCCTTTTGGATATAAGACCCAATCCTTTTAATATTTGAAGATGCGAAAATTCTTTCCAAGGAATCTTTATAATTCTCCAATTCTAACTTTGAGAGATAATATCCCTCCTTCTCTTTAAAGGAAAAGGAAATTCCTTCTAAGTTTTTCTCTCCCAAGAATTTAAAGGCAAAAATTCCTTCTTTTTCCACAAGCTCCTCAAGATTCTCTGGGAGAGATGATAACACAACTTGAGAGGTTTCTATTTCTGGAAATATCTTTGTAATTAGGCTCTTCATCTCAAATCTTTCCAAGAATTTTAATAATTTTTCATTTTTAAACTCATCCTTATTATAGGGCTTTAAAGTAATTTTTTTTGGTAAAACTTGTAAAGATACTAAATTAATATTCCTTTCCAGAACATTCCAATTTTCCTCTATACTTTTTCTTATATCCTCATCAAAATTCTTTAATTTATATTTTAAAGCCTCTAAGGTAGATACCTTTCCCAAAATCTTTAATGCCCTTTTAGGTCCAATTCCTGGAATTCCTGGGATATTATCGGAATTATCCCCTACTAAAACCTTAAATAATGGCAATTTTGATGGCAAGACTCCAAATCTTTCCTTTACTTTATCCACATCATATATAACAAATTCTGTAATTCCCCTTTGGGGATGAATAAGAAAGCAATTTTCTGAAACCAATTGAAGAAGATCTAAATCACCAGAAAGAATATATATTTTTTTATCTTTATTTTGATGAACAATAGTAGCAATTAAATCATCCGCCTCAAGCCCCGACTCCTCTAATACAGGAATATTAATTATTTTTAAAAATTCCTTTATCCAAGGGATTTGTTTTCTTAAATCATCCCCCATACTGGGTCTTTGAGCTTTATATTCTTTATAAATCCTGTGTCTAAAGGTGGGTTGAGGAAGATCAAAGGCAAATGCTAAATAATTTGGTTTAAATTCATCAACAGCATTAAGAAGGATCCTGATGAATCCATATAGAGCATTAGTTAATTCTCCATCCTTAGTTTTAAGGGAAGGAAGAGCATAATATACCCTATAGATTATACTGGATGCATCAATAACAAGAATCTTTTCTTCCTCGTTATCTTCAGCCAATTCCCAAAGGGTTTTTTGTTCCATAATTAAATATAGTTTTTCTTCTTCAGACTTAAATATTCACTATTTCCTATAATTAAATGATCCAACACCTCAAGCCCAATAATTTCTCCTGCCTCTATCATTCTTTTTGTAAATATTATATCCTCTTCGCTGGGAATAAGATCACCTGAGGGATGATTATGAGCTAATATTATTTTTACAGCATTTTCCTGAAGGGCATATTTTAAGATCTCCCTTGGTTGAGCATAGACTATATTCAAATTTCCCTTTGCAATAAGTTTTTTATTTAAACAACGATTTCTTGTATCAAGATAGGCACAAAAAAGATGTTCCTCGGAAAGGCCCCAAAAATCCTCTTGAAAAAGTTTATATGCGGTCTCTGGATTTTGAATACTCTCTTTAAAAAATTCCCTTTTATCTAGGAATATCCTTCTTCCCAATTCTATACTTGCTTTAATCTGAATTGCCTTTGTTACTCCAATTCCCGGATATTTTATCAATTCTCCAATTCCTATTTCCGAAAGCTTCTTTAAACTTCCAAATTCTACTAAAATATTCTGGGCAAGCTCTAAAACTGATAAATTTCTACTTCCTGTCCCAAGGATTATTGCAATAAGTTCCGAATCCGATAAACTTTGACTTCCATAATGAAGAAGTCTTTCCCTTGGCTTCTCGTTCCTTGGAAGGTCTTTAAGTTTTTTCTTCATCTTCTGAAGGAGGAATTTTTTCTACATCCTCTGGCTCAAGATTTTCTTCCTCTGCTATCTTTTTAATCTCTTCCTTCTTTTCCTCTATCCTTTTATTTAAATTATCAATTTTATTAAAGAATTCTAAAAAACTTTCTTTATTAATTTCCTTTCCCTCTTTATATAAATTGTAAGCCCTTTCTCCAATATCTCTGTAAAGATCTCTTATGGAGCCTTCTGAACTTAAAATCTCTGCCTTTAATACTCCAATTCTTGCCAATTTCCATGATTCCTTCCCTAAGGTTTTTGCCAAATCCACAATAGTTTCTCCTGTCTTTTTTGCAAGGGAACTAATTTGTGGCTTTAAATCCTTCCAAATCTTCTTCCATTTGTCCTCTTTCATAAATTCACTTCTTTTCTCAAGAAATTATGGGGAAGAATCTTCCCCTAATACTACCCTATTGGATAATAAAAGTAAAACTTTTGTATTATCTCTATTCATAACCGTTAAAGTATAAGCATTTTCTCTGGGATCATAGGTGTAGGTTAGTTTATAATGGTCATTGTTGTCATCTTTATAGGGCTCGTTATTATATGGATTTTTAGGAAGTTCTCTATCCACAAGATAATCCCTTAATGTCATCAAAAGCTCATGAAGATTTGTTGCTGTTGGATATCTTCCTTCATGGTTTGTGGCATACATTTCTACAGCAATATGAAGAACACGAAGTCCTCCCTTTGCAGAAATTTCCCTTGCCCTCTCTAAGAAGTAAAAATGACCTCCTAATCCTACCCCCATAAGGATTACTAAAATTACAAAAACAATAAGGATCTCGATAATTGTAAAACCCTTACGCATTTCAATAAAAGTAAATAATTAATATTTGATAATAAAGAGGGGCTTCCAGAGCCCCTCTTTTGTAATTTCACTTAAACAAAAATAAATTTGCAATTTATTGTGTTCCAGCACTTGAAACTTGAACTACAACCTTTGCATTATCTTTTCCATAACCTGTCAATGTATATGCTGAATTATCAGTAGCAACAGAATATGTTATCCTATATGCGCTTTCGGTGCTTGCATTACCACTAAAGCTGTATGGTTGGTTCGTTGCTGGATTCTTAGGGAAATTTGCTCCAGGAAGATAATTTCCAGTCAATAAAGCAGTGATAGTTGCGGGATAATATCCTTGATTATCTGTTGCAAACATCTCAAGAGAAGTTTGAATAGTTTTTACAGCACTTCTTACTGCGGATTCCCTTGCTCTTTCCGTTGCTCCCATAAAGTTAGGAAGGGCAACAGCAGCCAAAATTGCAATAATCACAATAACAACCATCAATTCAATAAGAGTAAATCCTTTCTCTCTCATCTTTTACACCTCCTTTCTATTTTTTATTATACCCTATTTTAATAAAAATTATTCCAAAATAAAAGGAATTTTTATCACAATTTAAAAAATTTCCTTTGTTAAGATTTCCTTTAATTTTTTAAGGGATTTTTTAAGTAATTTTGAAACTTGTCCCTGGGAAATTTTTAAGGTCTTGGCAATTTCCGATTGGGTTAGATCATAATAGAAAATATAATAAACAATTTTTCTTTGAATTTCTGGAAGGGAATTTATAGCTTGCTCTAAAGTAATTTTATCCTCAATGGGAAGTTGGAAGGACTTAAACCCTTCACTTTTCAATTTAGATAAATCTATTTCAATATCTTCCCCATCCAAGCTTAAAGAGTAAAGAGCATCCCTTGCCTTTAATAACTCTAACACTCCTTCCTCCTTTAGATTCATCCTTTTAGCAATCTCCTCTACCCTTGGAAACCGTTTTTCCTTCTCAAAAAATTCATATATAAATTTCTCCATATCATAGATTACTTTCTTAATAATCTTAGGTAGCCTTATTTTTGACACCTTATCCCTTAGATAGTGGCTAATTTCTCCCCTTATATAAATTGAAGCATAGGTAGAAAATTCTCCCTTTTCAGGATCATAATTCTCAATTGCCTTAATAAGGCCAACATATCCTTCCTGGACCAAATCTTCTATAGGTTCCTCATAATTGGAAAATTTTCTTGCCCAATAGTAAACTAAACTACTATTTCTCTCTATTATATCTTCTAAAATCTTTTGGTCCTTTGTCCTTTTATACTCTTCCAAAAGGTCCAAATTACTATCAATCATTTTATATGTTGGAACATGGTAAATATGGGAAGATAAAGAGAAATAAGAATTCCACCAGCGAGTCCACCAATTAAAACTAACATTAGGGGTTCTATAAGAGAGGTTAAGCTCTCTATTGAATTTGCCAATTCCCTTTCATAAAAATCTCCAATTTTATTTAACATCAATTCCAAGTTTCCAGATTCTTCTCCAACGGAGACCATATGAACCACCATTGGAGGAAAAATTCTACTATCCCTTAAAGGGGGAGCAATTCTTTCTCCTTCTCTTATTCTTGCACTTGCTTCCATTATTGCCTTTGAAAATACACTATTTCCCACAGTTTGGGATACCAATTCCAATGCCTGAAGGATAGGAACACCGGTTTTTATCTGAGTTGCAAAAACCCTTGAAAAATTCACAATGGCACTTTTCATTACCAGGGGTCCCATCAAAGGAGTTTTTAGGAGATAGGCGTCTATTTTTTCCTTAATCTTTGGATTTTTTATAGCTTTAAATCCCCCCAAAATTAAACCCAAGAATACTCCTGCCACTATTAAAAAATTTTGTCTTAAAATTATACTAATTTTTAAAATAATTGCAGTGGGAAGAGGTAACGGAGCACCTAAGCTTTCAAACATATTTGCAAAGGTAGGAACTAAAAATATTAAAAGTCCAGCGGTAACTAAAATTGCAAAAATTAAGATTGCTAAAGGATAAGTCATTGCAGATCTTATCTTTCCCCTTAGTTCCTGTTGTTTTTCAAGGGTTGTTGCCAATCTTTCCAAGGTTTCATCTAAGGTTCCTGAGGCTTCTGCTGCTTTCACCATATTTGTGTAAAGTTTTGAGAAAACAGAGGGAAATTTAGAAAGGGCTTCGGAAAGAGACATCCCTTCATCTACACTTCTTTGAATTTCCTGAACTATTTTTCTTAATGCTTTACTCTCGGTTTGCTCCGAAAGAATTCTTAAAGAGGCAGCCATAGATAATCCAGAATTTATCATAGTAGCAAATTGCCTTGTAAATATGGTGAGATCATTGAGTTTTACCTTTTTTGGTTTTTCCTCTCCTCCAGGGGTCAAGGAGAGAAAACTTTTTTTCTTTCTTTCCTCAATCTTTATGGGCAAAAGCCCCATTCCCCTTAAACGATTTGCTACATCTCTTATGTTTTCTGCCTCTATCTCTCCCCTCACCAATTCCCCCCTTATATTTCTTGCACTATACTCAAAGGATTTAGCCAATTAGATCACCTCCTTGCCTCACCCCACAAAAGCCTAAGAAGTTCATCCTTATTAACAGCCCTTTGAAGAGCAACTTCTTCAGTTATAAGATTTCTTTTTACTAAGTCCACCAATGACTGATCCATTGTTTGCATACCTAATTTTCCACTTGTTTGAATGACATTATAAATTTGAGGAGTTTTTGCCTCTCTAATTAAACTTCTTACTGCAGAAACAGCTATTAACACCTCAACTGCAGGAACCCTTCTTCCCCCATCTTTTGTAGGAAGTAGTTGTTGAGATATTACTCCTTGAAGGACTCCAGAAAGCTGAATCCTAATTTGCTGTTGTTGATGAGCTGGAAACTGATCCACAATTCTCTCGATGCTTTGAACTGCATCAACAGTGTGTAATGTTGCCATAACTAAGTGTCCTGTTTCTGCTGCAGTGAGAGCAATAGAGGTTGTTTCTAAATCTCTCATCTCACCCACCAAAATCACGTCAGGATCCTCTCTCAATGCAGATCTTAAAGCATTAGCAAAGGAATAAGTATCTGCCCCTACTTCCCTTTGATTAACTATGGATTTTTTATGGGTATGGAGATACTCAATAGGATCTTCTATGGTAATGATATGTCTACTGAAATTTGTATTTATATAATCAATCATTGCTGCCAACGTTGTGGATTTTCCACTTCCTGTGGGACCTGTTACCAATATTAATCCCCTTGGGAGACCTGCCAATTCCTTAAGTACAGTTAAAGGAAGACCTAATTCCTGAAAGCTTGGAACTTGCCAAGGAATAAGTCTAAATACAGCTGCGACACTATTTCTTTGGAAGAAGGCATTTACTCTAAATCTCCCTTCCCCTTTTACCCCTACAGAGAAGTCTAATTCTCTTTTTTCTTGAAATCTTTGCTTATTCTCCTCGGTAAGAAGACTAAATATTAATTCCATAGTATCTTGAGGAGTTAAAGAAGGGTATTGAGTTTGGGGAATTAACTGACCCCTAATCCTAAAAATAGGGGAAACCCCTACTGTTATATGAACGTCAGAAGCATTCTTTTTTATAGCTTCTTGTAAAATATCTATCATAGAAAGACCTGGCATAATTAAAACCTCCCTTCTAATCAGCAGCAGTTACCCTCATAACCTCTTCAATGGTGGTAATACCACTTAAAACCTTTAAAATTCCATCTTCTCTTAGAGTATACATACCCTTCTTTCTTGCGGTTTCTCGAATAGTTTCCTTAGATACCTTTTTTAGGATCAATTCCCTCACATCATCATCAATTAGCATAATCTCATGAATTGCAGTTCTTCCTTTATATCCTCTATTATTACAAAAGGTGCATCCTTTCCCCTTATATAAAGTTATATTCTTTAGATCGACTTTATCGCCAAGATTCTCTTCTAAGATCTTCAATTCATCTATCGTTGGTTCATAAGAAATTTTACATTTTGGGCAAATTCTCCTGACTAATCTCTGGGATACAGCTCCCAACAAAGAAGAGGAAATTAAAAAAGGCTCTATACCCATATCAATAAGACGAGTTACCGCAGAAGGGGCATCATTTGTGTGTAAAGTAGATAAGACTAAATGTCCTGTTAGAGCTGCCTGAATAGCAATTCTTGCTGTCTCTTCATCTCTAATCTCTCCCACAAGGATTACATCAGGATCTTGACGAAGGATAGATCTTAGGGCACTAGCAAAGGTTAATCCTGCCTTTGGATTCACTTGAACCTGATGTATTCCTGGCAATTGATATTCTACAGGATCCTCCACAGTAATTATATTTATATCAGGAGAATTTATCATATTAAGAGATGCATAAAGAGTTGTAGATTTTCCACTCCCTGTAGGTCCTGTTACTAATATTATTCCATAGGGAGTTTTTAGTATTTTTACATACTTTTTATAATTTTCTTCGCTAAACCCTAAACTTTCTAAAGATAATGATATTTCACCCCTTCCTAAGATACGAAGAACTGCCTTTTCTCCAAAAACTCCTGGAAGTGTAGATACTCGAAAATCATAAGTATTTCCTCTGATTATCATTTTTATACGGCCATCTTGAGGAACTCTTCTTTCAGCAATATCCATATCACTTATTATTTTTATACGAGAGATTATGGGAGCATGAAATTTTTTAGGAAACTCAGCAATTTCATGTAATATCCCATCAATTCTAAATCTCACCCGAACTCCCTTTTCTATAGGTTCTATATGAATATCACTGGCACCTTGGCTTACCGCATCTAAGAGTAAACCATTAACTAATTTTGCTGTAGGACCAGTTTCTTCCATTACTTCCTCAATTTCTTGAAATTGCTGCTCCTTTTCCTCTACCCTAATAAAGTCTTCTATAATTTCCTTCATCTCCTGAGTTGTCCATAATCTACTTATTGCATCTAAGAATTCGCTCTTAGGAACAACAACAGGATCTACTTCAGCCTTTGCAATCATTTTTATATCATCTAAAGCCATAATATTTGCAGGATCAACCATAGCTACAATTACCCTATTATTCTCTTTATATAGGGGAAGAATTAAATCCTGTTTTGCTTTAGAAAAATTAATTAATCTTGCCACTTCAGGATCAATTTTTATTCCCCTTAGAGATTTGAATGGGAATCCTAATTGAATACTTAAAACTTGTGCCAGTTGATAATCATTAATAAATTTAAGTTCAAGAAGAGTCTCCCCAAGGGGTTTTGCTCTCTTATGAGACTCTTCTAAAGCAATTTCCAATTGTTCTTTAGTTACAATTCCCTCTTCAATAAGAATTTCTCCCAATAATCTTCTTCTTGGAATTTTTGTAGTTCTTTTCTCCCTTACAGAGGTATCCCCTAAAGGAATACTATCCTTTACCGCTCCAACAATCTTCTCCATAATAAGTTTGGATTTACTAATATCTTCTTTCTTTTGCTCCTTCTCAATCTCTTCAATTATTTCCCCAATATTTCCTATTTCTTCCTCTTTTATCTCAATAATCCTTTCCTCGGTTTCTTCTTCGGTTTTTTGTCCCCCTTTCATTATTTCCTCTATACCCTCAATATCTTCCTCCTTAGCTTCTTTTTCCTCTTCAATTTTCTGTATTTCCTGTATTATTTCATCTATATTTTCTATTTCTTCTTCCTTTACCTCAATAATCTTTTCCCTTTCTGATACCTTTAAGTTTTCCGTATCAAGCACTTCTTGAGAAACATCAGAAGTTATCTCTTCTTTTTCTTCTCTTAAGATATCTTCACAAGGTATATCTAAAATATATGGAACCACAGAATAACCTGTTATAAGAGTAATATCATCTAAAGCTGCAGGTTTCACGGGAAGAGTAAATCCAACATGAAGGGTATTATTTTCAATTTTTAATGGTATAAATTTATAAAATTTGGTAAGAAATGAGGGAATAATCTTTAAGGCTTTAGGATCAGGTTCAGGCTTCTCAAGTCTTAAAATTTTCCAATTTAAAATCTCTGCGATAACCTCTACTAACTCGTAAGGTTTTAAAATATTTTGTTCCAGTAAAATAGCTTGTATATCTTGATTAGAAATTTGAAGTACGTTTATAAGCTTACTATAGATCTCTTCATTTAATATTTTTTTTTCTTTTAAAGAACCTAATATCTTTTCATCAAAGGGCTTTATCAATTTTTAAGCCTCCTCTATAAGCTCACCCTTTTTTATCCAGAGTTTTATGAAGAAATTTTCCAATAACCTAACAGTCCATTTTTTTATCCATATCTCATTTTTATTTAACGGAGAAACTAAAATAGTATACATTCCCAATCTATTTCCTCCCCATACATCTGTTAATATTCTATCACCAATTACTAAAGTTGTCTCGGGAGAAGTTTTAAGAATATTTAAGGCTTTCTTAAAGGATTTATTCCGAGGCTTTAAAGCACCACCAAGAGCTGGTATATTTGTCATATTTGAATAATATTTAACTCTTCTAATAGACCAATTGTTAGATATTATAATTATCTTAAATCCAACTTTTTTAATTTTTTCCAAAAACTGCAAAGTTTTTGAGTCTATATTACTTTCATCCCATGGAACAATAGTATTATCAAGATCAAAAATTATACCCCTAAATCCTTCTTTATACAATCCTTCAAAATCTATTTTAAAAATAGAATGGATATACCTTTTAGGTTTAAGTTCCTTCCACATATCTCATTTCTTTCCCTTTTGAATTTTTAAATGTTCATTATACTCTTTTGTAAAGTAATGGCTTCCATCCCCCTTTGAAACAAAAAACATATAATCTCCCTGGGGATATAATACTGCTTTTAAAGAAGAAAGGGAAGGGGAAGAGATGGGAGTTGGAGGAAGACCATAGTAAATATAAGTATTATAAGAAGAATCTACTTTTAAATCTTCATAGGTTAAAATTGGTTTTTTAAAATTAAAAATGTATTCAACAGTTGCACAGGATTGTAACTTATAACCACTTTTTAACCGATTTATAAAAACTCCTGCAATTAGCGGTCTTTCTTCTTCAAGCTTTCCTTCCTTTTCAACAATTGAAGCTAGAATTACCCAATCATTAAAAGATAAATTCTTATTTTTCAATATCTCCTTCCAATTTGGGATCTCCTTATTTATTTTTTTAAAAAAGGTGTCAATCATATTTAAAATTATATCTTCCTCACTTATATCCTTTGAAAAATAATAGGTCTCAGGGAAAAGATATCCCTCCAAAGAAGATGGAATTTTCTCAGAAAAATATTTTTCTATCCCCTTTAAATTCTTAGGATTTTTAGAAAGTTCTATAAATTTCTCCCTTGAAATTCCCAAATTAGATGACAACACATGTGAGATCCCTTCTAAACTTAAACCCTCGGGAATTGTAATTTTGATTTTTAGAGTATCTCCTTGGACAAGCTTATTAAGTATTTGCAAAACATTTAAATGGGGGGAAAGTTCGTAATAGCCAAATTTTAATCTTTTTTCCACTCCAAGTAATTTACACCAAATCCAAAAGGTAAATTCGGAGAGAATTAATCCCCTTTTTTTAAGAAGATGTCCAACTTCTAAAGCAGAACTTCCCTTGGGGATATAAAATTCTATTTTTTCTTCTTTCTTAAAATTTTTGGGAGTTAAACTAATTGCAAAGAAAAGAAAAAATAATAAAAGAAAAAGACTTAGAATTAAACTACTTTTCTTCCAAATCTTCTTCCTCCATATCTTCCTCCCATTCTTCTTCCTCCAATGCTTCCACAACCCTTTCAAACTCGTCTTCACTTTCAATTTCTTCAAGACCCTCAATATAAAATTCTCCATTTTCATCGAAAAGTCTGCAACGAAATACATATATTTCTTCAGGATCATTTGAAGATTTTGGGGAAAGTAGGACATATGTTCTTTCGTCAACCTCCACAAAATCTCTAATAATGTACTCATACTTTTCTCCATTTTCATCTTCAAGGATCAAAATATCTTCTTCATGTTGATGCTCTGCCATAAATCACCTCATTAAAAAAATTAAAGGGAATCAAAAGTGGTGCCGGAGGCCGGACTCGAACCGGCACGGGTACTGCTACCCTCTGGATTTTAAGTCCAGTGCGTCTGCCAACTCCGCCACTCCGGCAGAACTTTTAATTCTCTTTTCGAAGGAAAGTTTATCATAACTTTCAAGTTTAGTAAAGAGAAATTTAAAACTTGTTTTAATACTGAGTTTCCTGTATAATACTTCATGAAAGATTATTAGGCGGTGTAGCTCAGCGGTTAGAGCACACGGTTCATAACCGTGGTGTCCAGGGTTCGAACCCCTGCACCGCCACCATAAAAGTGAAAAATAAAAAGGTTTTAGATTCTTTAGAAAATAGAATTTTAGATTTTATAAATAAAGAATCTCTTTTAGAGCCCTCAGATTCCATCCTTATAGGAATTTCAGGAGGATGTGATTCTTTTTCTCTTTCTCACATACTTTTTAATCTTTCTCATATTTTTAACTGGAAAATCTTCCTGGCCTATGTGGAACACTTTGTAAGAGGGGATACTTTTATAGAAAAAAACCTTATCAAAAAATTTGCAGAAGAGAGAGATTTACCTTACTTTTTTTTAGATATATCTAAAAGATCTTTAAAGGAGTCGGAATTGAGAGAAGAAAGGTATAAACTATTAGAAACATTAGCCGAGGAAAAGGGGATAAATAAAATTGCTTTAGGTCATACCTTGGATGATCAAATAGAATCTATTATCATGAACTTTTTAAGGGGAATAGGACTTAAGGGTTTAATAGGAATTCCTGTAAAAAGAGGAAAAATAATAAGACCATTACTCAATATTAAAAAGGAAGAGCTTAGAGAGTATTGTAAAAGAAATAACATAATTTATCACGAAGACTATACTAATTTTCTTCCAATTACTTTGAGGAATAAAGTCCGTTGGCAATTAATTCCTTTCCTTCAAGAAATATCTAAACATTTTCCAGAAAGTCTATTAACCCAGAGAAAAATTGCTGAAGAAGAGGAAAAATTTTTAAGTAAAATTGCAGAAAATTATTTTAATAAAGAAATAGAAAAAGAGAAAGGCCACTTTGCAATAAATTTCTCCACATGGAAGGAATTAGCTTTCCCCATAAAACTTAGAGTTATTTCTCAAATATTTAATAATCTTAATAAAAATCTTCCTTCTGAAACCCTTATAAAGATTATAACTCAGATGGAAAAATCCAAGAGAGGGTTTTTAGGGAGAATAGATTTTATCGAAATATACAACTTAAAGGATAAAATTTTGATACTTCCTCAAAAGGAGCATCAAGAATATTCTTTAACATTGAAAATTCCAGGGCAATTAAAACTTCCCACAGGAGAAAAAATTATTGCGGAATTAGTTGAGAAGGAATCTGTCCAAAATATTGATTTTCAAAATTCCTTTCAAGTATATTTTGACTATGATAAAATAAAATTAGAGGAATTGATAATAAGAACTTGGAAAAAAGGAGATAGATTTAAGCCCTTTGGACTTGGAGGGAAAAGTAAAAAATTGCAAGACTTTTTTGTAGATAAAAAGGTTCCTCTTTTTAAGAGGAATTCTATACCTTTAATATCTGGAGGGAATGAGCTTCTTTGGATAGTGGGATTAGGAAGAAGTGATGTGGCAAGAATTGATGAAAATACAAAAAATATTCTACTTATTAGAGTAGAAAGGGAGGTTTAAATTGAAATTGAAGAATTTTATACAAAAATTAATTTTCTTAATTTTAATTATAATTTTAATATATACCTTTATAAATCCACCTTTGGATCTAAATAAAAGGGGTATTGAGATAAATTATTCTGAATTCTTAAGAAGTATTGAAAGAAATGAAATAGCAAAGGTCACCATTATTGATAGAAAAATAGAAGGAATATATAAAAATGGAACAAAATTCTCTGTAACAATTCCCCTACAAGACTCAAAAATAATAGATAAATTAGTAGCCCACGATGTGGAAATAGATGTAAAACCCCAAGAGAATACTCCTTTATGGTTAAATATCCTTTTGGGATTTGGACCATATCTTTTTGTATTCTTCTTTATGTGGCTTCTGCTTCGTCAACTTCAAGGAGGTAATAATCAAGCCTTTTCCTTTGGAAGAAGTAAAGTACGTATTTTCTTAGATAATAAGCCAAAGGTTACCTTTGCAGATGTAGCAGGAGTCGAGGAAGCAAAGGAAGAATTAAAAGAAGTAGTAGAGTTCCTTAGAAATCCTCAAAAGTTCCGTCAATTGGGAGCAAAAATTCCAAAGGGAATTCTCCTGGTAGGCCCTCCAGGAACCGGAAAAACTTTATTAGCAAGAGCGGTAGCTGGAGAAGCTAATGTTCCATTTCTTTCTATAAGTGGATCTGAATTTGTAGAAATGTTTGTGGGGGTTGGAGCAGCAAGGGTAAGGGATCTTTTTAATCAAGCAAAGAGACTATCTCCATCTATAGTTTTCATTGATGAATTGGATGCAGTGGGAAGACATAGGGGTGCAGGACTTGGTGGTGGGCATGACGAGCGAGAGCAAACCTTAAACCAACTTTTAGTGGAAATGGATGGATTTGACGAGAATACTAATGTTATAGTTCTTGCAGCTACTAATAGGCCTGATATATTGGACACTGCCCTTCTAAGGCCTGGAAGATTTGATAGAAGAGTAGTTGTGGATAGACCAAACTTAGAAGGAAGAAAAAAAATCCTTGAGGTTCATATAAGGGGAAAACCTATTGCAAAAGATGTAAATATAGAATTATTGGCAAAGGGAACTCCAGGATTTGTAGGTGCTGATTTAGCTAATTTAGTAAATGAAGCTGCAATTTTAGCTGCCAGAAGAAATAGAAAGGAAATTAATATGCAAGATTTTGAAGAAGCAATAGAAAAGGTTATTGCAGGACCTGAAAAGAAAAGTAGAATAATAAGAAGTAGCGAAAAAGAAATTGTAGCTTTTCATGAGTTGGGACATGCCTTAGTAGGAAAACTGCTCCCCAAGGCAAATCCCGTACATAAGGTAACAATAATTCCTAGGGGATTAGCCCTTGGATATACCTTACAAATACCAGAAGAGGATAGATATTTACTTACGAAAGAAGAATTAGAGGCAGAAATTTCAGTTTTGTTAGGAGGAAGAGCTGCAGAAGAGTTAATATTTGGACAACCCACTTCTGGTGCTGCCGATGATCTCAAAAGAGCAGTGGAAATTGCCAGAAAAATGATATGTGAGTTTGGTATGAGTAAAAGGTTAAAGAATCTGTCCTTAGGAGATCAGCACTCTGAAGTGTTTTTAGGAAAGGATTTAATGCAAATTAGAAATTTCAGTGAGGATACAGCAAAAATAATTGATGAAGAGATAAAAGAGATTGTGGATACAGCATACAGTAGAGCATTAAATATTTTAAAAACCCACGAAAAGATCCTAAGGGAATTATCAAAGGTGCTAATAGAAAAAGAAACCTTAGAAGGAGAAGAAATTGATAGATATCTTAGGAATTTTGAAGCTCAAGGTACTACCTTGAAAAATTAAGAATTTTCTTTTATTTCTTTAGCTTTTTCTCTTAATTGCTGAACTCTCTGAAGGATCTGCCAATCCTTTGGATCAAAACTTCTAAATTTTTTAATCTCTTCCTCTGCTTCTTTTAATTTTCCTTTTTTTATAAAAACTTCAATAAGGTTATCCCTTGCTGCAGTATTCCCAGAATCAAGTTCCAATACTTTTTTTAAGAGTATCTCAGCACCTTCCAAATCTCCAGAAAGATATTTTGTCCAAGCCAATCCCCTTAAATATTCAGGATTTTCAGGATTTAGCTCCAAAGCTTTAAAAAAGTTTTTCTTTGCCAGCTCAATATTACCTTCAGAAAGACAAGTAAAGCCTAAGAGATAGTGATACAAAGAATTACCAGGCTCCAAATTAATGGTTTCTTCTATAAGTTCCTTTGCTTTAGTATATTCCTTAATCCATATATATAAATCTGCAAGGGTTATTCTTATCCATTGGGATAATTCAAAATCTTGAATTTCCTTTAGAAGCCACTCATATAAAAAAATAGCTTTTGTAAGCTTCCCCTGTAATTTATAATCATCTGCTAATCTTAAAATCTCCTCTATATTATCAACCATAAATTAAGTATAATACTGAAAAAGAAAAAAGAAAAGATCATAAAAGTATATAGGAGGAATTTTATGATTCTTACCGTTACTCTAAATCCAAGTTTAGACTTAACCTTATTCATATCTGAATTGAAAATAGGAAGAATCCATAGATCTCAAAGGGAACTTTTGATTCCAGGGGGAAAAGGAATAAATATTTCACGAGTCCTAAGAATTTTCGATGAAGAAACCTTTATTCTCGGAATATCAGGAGGATTAACAGGAAAAATATTAGAAAACGAATTGGAAAAGAGGGGCATTCCCTTTGATTTTATAAAAATAAATGGAGATACAAGATTTGCAGTGGGGATATTTGAAACGGAAAATAAGAGGCCAACAACAGTTATAAATGGAAAGGGACCAGAAATATCATCGGATAAAATATATGAATTGAAGGAAAAACTTAAAAGATTGATTTCAAATTCTAAATTATTAGTTCTCTCTGGAAGTATTCCACCGGGAGTTTCTCAAGATATATATTCAGATTTATTAGAAATTGCAAAGAAATATCCAGTTAAAAAAGTATTAGATGCTCAAGGAAAAGCATTAAAAATTGCCCTTGATAAAAAACCAGATATTATTAAGCCCAATAAAGAAGAAGCAGAAGAAATATTAGGTTTTTCTATAGAAACTAAAATTGATTTAAAAAGGGCAGGATACTTCTTTAGAGAAAAAGGAATTCAATATTCTCTTATATCTTTAGGGGAAAAGGGCGCTTTTCTTACTACAGAAAGGGAAATGTTTTTTGTAAGTTTGCCCCCTATAAAGGGACATAATTGGGGGGCTGGTGATGCCTTTCTTGCTGGATTTATAGTGGGAATAAAAAATAATGATCCCATATATGCTTTAAAACTTGCTTGTTCTACCGCATATGTAAAGATTCAAAAATTAGAGCTTGAGGAAAGTGATACTTCCCTAATTTTCAAACTTATTAATGAAGTAGATATAAAAAGAATAGATTAAAAAATCTTGACCTTTTAAAAGAATTATGTTAAGTTGTATGAAAAATTTCCGGAGGGATTTAAAATGAAGGATTTACTTTCTAAAAGGACAAGATATCCCAGCTCAGATGCTATGTCAAAATTTGTTCTTGCTCAAGATCCTGAGGTAATTTCCTTTGCTGGTGGACTCCCTGATAACAATTTGTTCCCTATAGAAGAAATTAAATTATGTCAAGAGGAAATGTTAGAAAAAGAAGGTAAGATTGTTTTTCAATATTCATCAAGTATTGGGGATATAAATCTTAGAAGTTGGATTGGAGAAGAGTTTTTTTTCAAATGGGGGGAAAAAGTACCCCCTGAAAATATAATCATAACAGAGGGTTCTCAGCAGGCTTTAGATCTGATCGGAAAATTGTTTTTAGATCCTGATGATTATGCTTTAATCGAATCTCCAGGATATTTAGGGACAATACAAGCCTGGAGAATTTTTCAGCCTAAATTAATTGGAGTCTCTCAGGATGAAAATGGGATAAAATTAGAAGAATTAGAGGAAATCATTAGAGATTTACCATCATCCCCAAAAGTTTTATATGTAGTTCCAGATTTTTCTAATCCTGCTGGAACATGTCTCCCCCTTGAAAGAAGGAAAAGATTAATAGAAATTGCAGAAAGATATAAATTTTATATAGTAGAGGATTTAGCATATAGCCTTTTATCCTACGACAGGGATACTTTACCTCCCTTACTAACTCTAAATAATTCTGAATATATTATCACCATTGGAAGCTTTTCAAAGATTTTATCTCCAGGACTAAGAACAGGTTTTATTATTGCTCCAAAGGAATTAATCAAGCCCCTTAGATTGCTAAAAGAAGCTTCAGATCTTTGCTGTGGCATCTATGCTCAAAAGTTAATTTATTATTTTTGTAAAAATGGCTTTTTAAAGAATAATTTAGAAAAATTGAGGAAAATATATAAGGAAAAAAGGAACAAATTAAGAGAAGCATTGGAAGTTTATTTTCTTAATAAGGCAACTTGGAATAATCCGGAAGGAGGATTTTTCTTCTTCTTAACCTTTCCTGAGAATATAGATTGCTACGATTTAGCAGAAAAGGCATTGGAAAATAAGACCAGCTTTGTTCCAGGAGAGGAGTTTTTTGTAAATGGAAAGGGTAAAAATACTGCGAGAATCTCCTTCTCCCAAATAGATCTCGAAGATATCTTTGAAGGTGTAAGAAGGCTTCTTAAAGCCTGGGAAGATCTGCAGAAATAATGATTTGGGATGTTGTAATAATTGGAGGAGGACCAGCTGGAAACTTTTCAGGTTATCTTTCTGCTTCTTTTGGTTTAAAGGCCATTATATTAGAAGAACATAGTAATATTGGAGAACCCATTCATTGCCTAGGGAAATTAAGTGTTCATGCCTTTAACGAATTTTCTCTTCCAAAAAATTCTATTCTTTCTCCATTAAAAGGAGCATATTTTTTTTCTCCTTCGGGAAAAGAGATAAAATTGAAAAAGGAAAGGGAAGATTCATATATAGTAGATAGGACAGAGTTTGATAAAAACTTAGGAGAGATGTCAGAAAAAAAGGGAGTAAGGATAATTTTTAGGGCAAAGGCTTTTAATGTGCATCATTTTAAAGGATATAGTGAGATATATTTTAAAAAGAAGGAAAGAATAAATAAAGTAAAGGGTAGGATAATTATAGATGCAGAGGGTGCTAAAAGACAATTTCTAAGAAATTTAGGACTTTACCAAAAGCCTTATTTAGTTGGGCTTCAATATGAAGTATCAGGAATTCCATTAAAGGATAAGGAATGCGTAGAGTTATATTTTGGCGAAAAATATTCCAAGGGATTCTTTGCCTGGGTCTCCCCCCTAAAAGATGATTTAATAAGAATTGGGGTTTCTGTATTACCTCAGAATAATCCTAAAATTTATTTAGAAAATTTAATCTCAAAAATTAAGGAAAGGACAAATTATTTTATAATAGAAAGGGAATATGGAGGAATTATTCCCATATATGGACCTTACGAGATGTTTATACCCCCAAATATCCTTATCGTAGGAGATGCCTGTGGATTTAATAAATCCACCACAGGTGGAGGAATTTATTTTGGGCTTAAAGGAGCAAAAATAGCAGTGAATCAAATCTATAAATATTTCGAAACTGGAAATTTAAATTTCTTAAAGGCCTATCCTAAATTAATAAAAAACTCCTTTGGAAAAGAATTATTCTTCACTGGTTTAATAAGAAGATTTTTAAATAATCTTTCTGATGATGATTTAGAAGAGATATGGGATATCATTAATAATCCAATGGTAATTAAAAAAATAGAAGAAAGGGGCGATACGGCCTATCAAACCTCAATATTTTCTGTAGTTCCTTCTCTAATCTCAGATCCAAAAAGTTTAAAATCTATAAGGTTTATTCCCCTTCTATTAAAATCCCTTTTAGAAAGTATATAAAAAAATAGGGGGACTCCCAGTTTTGGGAGCCCCCCTTAAAATTCTTAGAATTAGAAACTTACTGTAGTTCCTAGACTTACAGAAAGATCTTGTGTTGGGTTGGTCATAAGTGTTCCTAATGCCTTCTTTAATACTGTTAAGTTTACATTAACATTTGGAGCAAGAGCTAAATCTGCCCAAACCTTTCCTGCTGAAGTAG
>FMJZ01026406.1_pt1 | contig 71730 bp, 59 predicted proteins | sample 1987881 | NCBI WGS metagenome assembly FMJZ01 (sample SAMEA4378227, study PRJEB15110) | soil metagenome | biome: soil; feature: Field; material: Soil | place: India | collected 2015-03-11 | depth 0 m
GCCACCCGACCGCTTCCGCGCGAGCCGCTGCCGCCCAGGGTGCTGTCCTCCAGCAGGCGCATGGCGACGAACAGCTGGCGCAGGAGCTCTGCGCCGTCGCCCGCGTACCGGTCTAACACCATCTGCACCGAGAAGGTGGCGCCAGCGGGCACCCGCTCCAGCGAGCGCGGGTTCGCCTCGGAGGTCACGCGGTCCAGAAAGTTCTCGGTCTTGAGCTCGGTAAAGATGCCCTCGCCCAGGATGCGCTCCAGCTCCTTCACCGAGCCGTTGGTCAGGAAGGAGTCGCGCACGGTCAGGCGGGTGGGACCGGCGGTCTGGCGCACCTGCGTATCGTCGGATGCTACCCCGAACAGCCTGCCCAGCAGGTACACTCTGTCCCACCGTGCAGGATTGTCGGTCGGTCGGGGCCCTTTGAGCTCCTCGCAGTGATACGCGCCGTACACCTTGTGCTTGGGGTGCTTGTCAATTAAGCCCAGGCTCCACTCGGTGAGGTGGCGCAGTTTGCCCTTCAGCGACGAGCCGGGAATGTACGGCTGGTCGGTCAGCGGGTCGCGGATAACGGGGTTGTCCACCCCTCCGATTTCGAAGCCGGTGGTCGTGCCCCCGATGTGCAGTCCGGTCACTGCCTCCAGCGATACGCTAATGATGTACTTGCCCTCGAAAGATGCATGGTTCATGGTCTACTTTCCTCCCCGATATTTGTGATAGGCAAGGATGGCTTCCACAAAGTCAAACGCCCGCAGGAAATCGGCATTCGTGCGCAGGCGCTTCGGTTCAAAGACCTCCTTCAGCAGACGGTAGAAATCACGCGGGATGAGGTCTCTGCCCACCGCGTACGCCAGCACAGGCATCAGCTTGAGCAGTTCGGCGCTGTTGAACGGGTCTGGCTCAGGCGCCTGCTTGACCCTCTGCTGAATGCCTTTGAGGGTATGAAATACCTTGCGCAGCTGGGTGGGCTTGAGCTGGGACGTGCCGACAGCCTTCACCACCTGGTCTGCCAGACCGTCCTCCACGGCGAACTCCTCCACCCGCAGGTCGCTCATGCGCTGAAGCGACCGGATGCGTTCGATGACGGTGTCGATGTCGGATTTTCCCTGTGTTGCCATTGCATCTAATCCTCCCTCATTTTGAGACTGACATAAGAGACGGGTATTCGCACCGCTGGCATGGCTCGCGGCACACGCTCCAGCAGGCGCAGATTCTGGATGACGTCCGGGTGCACGCGCCGTGCCAGCTGATAATGGAAGCGGGGTATCCACAGCAGGTTGGGCTGTTGCGGGTCGGCGAAGAACTGCTCGTGCAGGCGCAGAAGGAAGTACACAAAGCCGCGCGAGATTTGCTTCTCCTGCACCGCACGGTACAGGTCTTCCGCAAACTCCAGCAGTTCGGGCAGCTCCTGCCAGGGTACCACCGTATCGAACAGGCACAGGTGGTCACCACGCGCCAGGGGGTCGGCGTGGCGGGCGCCTTTGGCGCGGGCAAGCGCCTCTTCCGCCAGCTCGGCGAAGCGAGGCACGGGGAACTTCGGCTTCACGCAAACCAGCCCGCCCGATAGCGTTAGATTCGGGTTGTGCCCTACAAAGCGGCGGAAGTCGTCCTGCACCTTCTGCGCCAGACGCACCACCGCCTCCCACGGTCCCAGCACGAACAGGTCATCCCCGCCTGCATACAGGGTGTAGTACACGCCCGCTTGCGGGTCGACGGGCGCGTTGGGCAGGCACTCCCGGCTCACCTGCACGCACAGCTGGTTGAGCCACCCGCCGAAGAAGGCTTCCATGGCACTGCTGAGCGTGGCAAGTCGGCTGATGGTAGGCGGTTCCACCCCCATCCCGAACACCGCGCCCAGATAGTCCACATCCATCTTCAGCACGCCCAGCCTTTCCGCGCCCTCGCCCAGCCCCGCCATCGGCTCGAAGGGTATCAGCTCGCCGGCGCGGGTGGGCACGCCGTTCGCCACGAACTGGAACCGGAAGCCAATGTCCGCCTCTCCGCGCGTCGAGAGGAACTGCTCCGGGTCGTTGAGGCACACCAGCACGCAGGGCGCATCGGGCGGCTCCTGCAGGAACTGCTGTCGCTCGGCGGGGTCGAGCAGAGCCACCTGCAGGTTCATCAGCGGGAAGGCTATCCGTTCCACCCCCCGAGGCGCATCGCCCCACACGAATGCGAGGGTATGCGTGCGCGGCAGTTTCGCGCCAAGCGTCTGCTGGTGCTGGCAGTGCTCACACAGGCGGTCGCCCTCCACCGGCACGATTCCACAGGAAGGGCATATGTCGTACACGTCCCCCTCGGGCGCGAAGAACCGTTCGGGGTCCTGCTGGATCAGCCCATAGGCGCGGCGGTTCTTCGCCTCGCCCAGTCGGGCGGCGGCGCGGGTGTAGACGTCGCCGAAGTTGCCGAAGTCGTGCGCCCACAGGTCCACCCGTGCCCCCTGAAGGGTCAGCAGACCGCCGCTCATCTCCAGCAGATACTGGCTTACCTGATGATGCGCCTGCCGAATCGCCTCTTCAGTCTGTGGGGTGGCTGGTAGCAACAGGTCTATCACTCCGCCCCCGCAGAACAGCACGTTGGCTGGGGTCACCTCGCACAGGCGCACGGTCCAGTCGGCTATCGCCTGCGTGAGCATGGCGACCATGAACGAACGCCCGCGCAGTCGTCGCGCCACGCCGCTGGTATCGGCTTCGGGTCGGGCGATGCGGAAGATGAAGGACTGGATGCCTCCCAGGTCCCACCGCACGAAACGGGCAAGTGGAGGCTGGTTCTGCTCTATCTGCTGGAGGTTCTCCAGTGCGCCCTCTTCCGCGAATCGCCTCAGCTGGGCAATCAGCGCGTCCAGTCGGCTGTCGGGCAGGCTTCCCTCGTCCAGCTTTCCCAGGCACGCGGCAATGGCGGTGACCACCTTCGTATGGTCGTACAGCGAAACATCGGGCACTGTCCGATATGCCGTGCTCTCCCACGGGGTGGCGGACGGCACAAACGCCCAGTATTTGCGAATCAGCGATAGCAGGGTGTGCAGGTCTATGGGGCGGAAGGGCGACAGGCTCTGCACCTCCTGCACGAAGGCGTTCCAGAGCTGCTGGTACTGCCCTGTCTGCACGCGTGCGTCGTCGCCCGGAAACAGCGCCTGCAGGTCGCCGGTCAACGGCTTCAGGGGATGGTATCGCTCCTTCGCCCGTTCGGCGCGAAACTCCACCCGGCTGGTCACCGAAACCAGCGCGGCTTCGTCGCTGTTCATCTGGGCGCGCGGCTCGGCAGTGCGCTCCAGCGAAGCGAGTTTGTCCGCCACATGGAGCAGTTTCTCCAGCCGACTGCGGGGGGTGTCATGGTGCGCGCCTGCCAGCTGCGCCACCCGTTGCGCCCTCTCCTCGCCCAGATAAGCACTCAGCGAGCGCACGAAGTCCTGACTCATCGCCGCATGTTTCTGGCGGTAGTCGCCGCCGAACCGCTGGCTCACCTTGCCCGCGTCGTGGAACAGCGCCGCCAGCCACAGGTCTAACTCCCAATCATGCATTGTCCCGCTCCTCCTCGCGAACTATCTGAATCTTGCCCATGCCCATCACCGTACCCTTGCCAACATGCACGTATTCCCCTGCCACCAGCAGAGGCAGGAAGGGTTCAAGGTCACCTTCAAACACCATTTCGCCGGTGAAACCGCCCATCCGCACCATGCTCTTCTGCCATTGCGAGTAGCGCACCTGGTCCACCCACTGCAGGTCGCGATGTACGGTGCGCACCTCCTGCGCCTGCGCAATCAGAGCGGTGTAGTCGGTCTCGGGCTCCGCCCCGCAGTGGAAGTAAAGCAGACCGGACAGCCGATGCAGTAACGCCCGCACCAGATGGTGGAACTGGATGTCGTCGGTCAGCCTGCCCTCAAAGCGCAGGCGCGTGGGGGTGAGGAAGCGCAAACGCAGGCGATGGGTGGGTAGGCTGTGTGCCTGATGAAGCATCTCCGCGCCGCGGATGGTGGGCAGGTTCAGGAGGTCCAGCCGCGTTTCGGGGGTGTACACGCGCACCGTTGAGCCGTCAGCCCGCCGGGCGTGTATCTCCCCCAGCGCGAACCGTCCCCTGCCCTCCCGCCTGCCTTTGCCCAGTCCGCTCTCCTGCAGGCGCTCCACAGCCAGCACCACGTACGGGAAGTAGTCTATCGCTCGCCCCACCAGCGTCAGCGTAAACCACAACTGCTCACCCTCCTCAAAAAGCAGGCGACCGCTGTCGTGTACATCCAGCACGTAGGGGCGCGGCACGCTTTCGTACAGGCGCAGGCGTTCCGACGACGGGGGCGGTGCGGTCTCAAATACGTAGCCGTACGCGCATTGATGGCGCAGGAGACAGCCCTCACAGGTGGGCGCACGGGTGACGCATACCAGATTGCGAAACACCCCTCCCAGCGCCCCGCGTAGTGTGGAACCGGCGAACCCTCGAAACTCTACGGGAGAAAAGCAGTTCAGGTTGAAGTCATAACATGCTACTATCAGCCTTTGCAACATGTTACTGCCCTTATTGTCCGTTTTTAACTGTTTCTACCGTGACGATGGCTAATCCTTCAGACAGCCCATGCAGGGATTCCCCGCCTGTATCGCGAATTGTCCAGAAAGCCAGTGGTTGCAAGGAGGGAGTGGTGTCCGTCGCGCAATACGAGCAGATACTGCAAAGATTCGCTGACCTGCGCCTGATTGTGATAGGCGACCTGATGCTGGACGAGTATGTGTTCGGCATCGTGCGTCGTATTTCACCCGAGGCGCCGGTGCCTGTGGTAGAATGGACGGAAGAGAGCTTTGTGCCGGGTGGAGCTGCCAATGTGGTGAATAACCTGCTGGCGCTGGGCGCGCAGGCGAGCGTGTTCGGGGTGGTGGGAGATGATGAGAAGGGGCGTACCCTTACCGCCCATCTGGCGCAAAGCGGCGCAGATGTGACGGGCGTGTTAGTCGACCCCTCGCGCATTACCACGTGCAAGACGCGGGTAATTGCCCACAGCCAGCAGGTGGTGCGTCTGGACCGTGAACAGCGTCATCCTGTTCCCCAGCATCTGCAGGAGGAGTTATTGCATCGGCTGGAGACCGCTCTGCCCCGTGCTCAGGCGGTGTTGCTTTCGGACTACCAGAAAGGGATGCTGACGCCCTCGCTTGTGCGCGAGGTGATTCAGCGGTGCATTGCGAGAGGTCTACCGGTGATGGCAAATCCCAAGCCTCCGCTCCTGCGTCATCTCAGGGGGGCAAAGCTGGTGTCGGTTAACCTGCTGGAGGCGCAGGCGTTCGCGAACAGTGTGGGCAACGAGACCGAACTGCATACGGTCTCACAGGTGGCGTCGCACGCCCCGGCGTGGCGCGAGATGCTGGAGGTACACGCGCTGGCTGTCACACTGGGAGCGCAGGGTATTCTTCTCGCCACCGAGGGTGCACCGCCCCTGCACGTGCCAGCCATGCCTGTGGAAGTATATGACACCGCCGGCGCAGGCGACACGGTGATTGCCACCCTGGCCTGTGCGCTTACCGCAGGGGCGGACTGGCGTACCGCGGCGCGTCTGGCGAACGCTTCTGCAGGCTGTGTGGTACGGCATGTGGGGGTGGTACCGCCGCGCCGGGAAGAGATACTGCGCCTGCTTTCCGAAAATCACAACGAGCAAGACTGAGCAAGGAGATGGTAACCGGGAGAATGGGAAAATACGTTCTGACACTGATACTTCTGTTAATCACCGCGTGGTGCGCCCATGCGCAGATACCGCCGCGCGTGGAGGTGAAGGGCAGCACCATCGTGGTCAACCGTTCTATCGCCATCCGTATTCGGGCATCCAACGGACCGCTAACTCCTGAACGGCGGGCAGAGATTGCCGGGGAGAGGCTGAGAGCCGGGATTGAACAGGGCTTACGCGCTCAGCATGTCGGCGTGAAGGCAGAGCGGCGCCGCGCTATCGTCACCTTTGGGGGCAGTGTTCTGCTGTACGCCACCCGTGCCGACGCTCGCTCTGCAGGCACGACCCCTCTGGCTCTTGCGCGCACGTGGGCTAGCTCCTTGCGTCATTGCCTGTCCATTCCGCCGCTCAGCCTGAGCACGAACGAACTGCTGGTGCCGCTGGGCGAGTCACGCCTGGTACGGGTGAACGGCTGGCTGGAAGGGTCGGCGGTCGTCGCACCAACAGGTGCACCCGATGACGGCGTGGTGGACCCTGCGGTAACAGGCGATGGGCGCACGATTCGGGTCACCGGACTTGCGGTTGGCACCGAGCGCGTGCTGGTCTCTGTGGGCGAGCTGTCCGTTCCCCTGACGGTGACCGTACGCAAATACGCCGGGATAGTCAGCCCGCCGGAACCCGTGGTGGTGACGGGGACATCCCTTTCGGCAGACTTCCTCCAGCAGGCAATCATCGCGGCGATTAGCCGCTGGGCACAGCTGGAACCGGGCGCGCAATTGCAAGTTGCCTCTGACATTCGCCTAAACAGCGTTCCCGACGTGGGACAGTCCACCACCGCTCGAGCGACCGTTCGCGCCACCGGGTCGGGCTACATCCCACGCGAGCAGAACGTGGAACTGACCGTGACCAATCGTCCGCTGGCTTTCAGCGATGCCGTATTGCTGATGGTCAGTAACGACCCGGAGCGCGTGCAGAAGCCACAAACGCTGTTCACCGGCGAGATTGGCAGTGGGCAGGGCGCACGCCTGCTGTACCACCACATGAACGGCATGGTTCAGGACGGTCTCCTGCAGATTGAACTGCTCAATCCGGCGGACGTTGCCCGGACGGTGCATATCACCGGCGCTGCCAGTGTGCCCATGCGCGATACGGTTCGGGTGGGCTATATCGCCGGCGAGCTGTTCCTGAAGGCGATAACCTATAACATCGGGCATCTGGTAACGGTCCCCCCGCAGAGCAAGGTGGTTCTGCTGGCACAGAAGATACGCCCTCTGGATACTGCCAGCGGTGTGCTTCAGTTGCGGGTGCTCCCGTCCAACGGAGCGCAAACGCTTGCGCCCTGCGTACTCAAAGTGGCGATGCTGGCGTTTCAAAATCAGCCGCTGCCGCTGGTGGGAACCACCATGGCATGGGGTTTCGCGCCGCCGCGCCCCCTGTCCGCCGAGGAGCGACGCCAGGTCGCCAGCACCGACCACATCTACCCCACCAGCGTCAAGGTACTGACCGCCACCTACGTGGTGGGACAGCGCTGGCAGTTTATTCGCATTGGTGAACAGGCGGTGCAAAATCACACGAATCAGCGCAAGCTGGACGGAAACTACGGCGTGATTTATGAGCTGCGCCTGGAGCTGGTGAACCCGACCGATAAGGCGCGCGATGTGGAGATGGCTTTTGAGCCCAGCGGTGGCGAGGCGGGCGGTGTGTTCGCCATCGGAGGCGATATTCGGGGCATCCCGCGCATCTTCCCGCCCAACGAGTTTTCCATCACCCGCGTGCGGCTGCAGCCGAACCAGAAACGCACCATTACCATCCGCACGATGCCGCTGGCAGGTTCAAACTACCCGGCGACGCTGATGGTTCGCTCATGACGCAACAGCCATCGCGAGTGTTCATTTTTCTGCGAGAACATATCGGCGATGTGGTGAACAGCACGGCGGCTCTGCACTGCCTGCGCCGGCGTTTCCCGCAGGCTCATCTGTGCGTGGAGGTGGGCGAGCGTGCGGCGCAGGTACTGAACGGCTTTCCGGGCATAGACGAGGTGTGGATACGCCCGACCCATCAGGGGCTGTGGGGCAAGCTGGCTTTTATCCGACGCCTGCGCAGGGAGCGGTTCGACCTCGCGGTGATACTGGACGACAGCGCAGATATGGTGATGCACGCATGGCTGGCAGGCATCCCCCTGCGATACGGCGTGAGCCGCAAGCCGAAGTTCCGACGACTGTATACTGCCTTCGTCCCGCATGACCCCACGCGCCACGAAACGCTTGACCACTTCCGCGACCTGGTGCAACTGCTGGGCTGTGACACCTCAGACTACCGACCGCGACTGTACCCGTCGCCCGAAGACAGGCAGACCATCGAAGCGTTGTTGAGCCAGGCAGGCTGGGACGGCGAATTGCCACTGGTGGGCATCCATCCGGGCGCGAGCAGGAAGCATCGCCGGTGGCTACCCGACCGGTTCGCGCAGGTGTGCGATGCGCTGGCAGAGGATGGGGCTGAGTGCGTGATTCTGGGGGGAGCGCAGGACATCCCTCTGGCGAAGCAAATCCTGAGCAACTGCCGGAGCCGACCGCTGGTGTTCGCCGGCAGGCTGACCATCCTGCAGACCGCCGCCCTGATGCCCTGTCTGCGCCTGCTGATTACCGGCGACACCGGACCGATGCACATCGCCTCAGCGATGGGCACGAGGATAGTGGCACTGTACGGCTTCAGTAACCCCGACTATACGGGTCCCTTTGGCAGGGGACACGTCATCATCCGACATCACGAGGTATGCACAGGATGCAGCGCAGAGAAGTGTCTGCACGACCACGAGTGCATGAAGCGTATCAGCGTGCAGGAAGTGCTGGAGGCGGTGAGGAGGATTCTGCATGAGAACACCGCGACGTGTTCTGGTAGTCCGTCAGGATAGACTTGGCGACCTCCTGCTCACCACGCCCGTTGCCACCGTATTGAAAAAGGCTGTCCCCGAGTGTCATATCACCTATATGATCCGCCCGCACCTGCACGAGATTGTCGAGTACAACCCGAACATCGACGCCGTCTGGCATACCGCATACAGTCCGCCGGTCTCTGAGTGGTTGCACTGGATTCGCAAAATCCGCAGAGAACGACTGGATGCCATCATACTGGGCAAGCCCGACTCGGGTGCACACACGTGGATTGCAGCGCTGGCGAGGATACCGGTTCGTGTCGGCAGTACCCACAAGTACTACGCGCGGTTCCTGACCCATAACCTGCCCTTCGACTTTCATAACCCGCCTATACACGAGGTGGAGCTTGTTACAACAATGGCACAGCATATCACTTCCGTTCCCCTGCAACTGGAACGGCTCTACCTGCCGGTCCTGCCACTGCATGAACAACAGGCGGAAAAACTGCTCCAAGTGAGCGGGATAAACCCCGTGGAGCCCTTCTTCTGCGTTCACCCTGGCACCGGAGGTTCTTCCCACTCATGGTACCCCGAACGCTATGGACAGGTTGCCCGTAAACTGAGCGAGGCAACAGGATGGAAAGCGGTAGTAACAGGCGGCAACAATGAGAAAGCACTGGCAGAGGTGGTTTGCCATCAGGCAGGGGAAGTGGCTGTGAACTTTGCTGGGCAGACCTCCGTTCCTGTGCTGGGCGCCGTGCTAAGGCGTGCGAAACTGCTCGTCAGCGGAGATACTGGCGCAGTGCATGTCGCAGCGAGTGTGGGCACCCCGTGCGTCGTGGTGCATCCCGTATCCGACTACCGCATACGCGAGAAACGGTGGCATCCATGGATGGTTCCCTACCGTATCGTGCCGGCAACGGCTATGTGCCCTGGATGTACCCCGCAGAAGTGTGCGATGGGAGGCGAATCCTGTAAACGGTCGATAACAGCGGATGCGGTGGTGGAAGCCGCCTTATCACTGGCGCATGAGCTGGGATTGTAGTCAGCCTGCCTCTTCGCTCAGCAAAATGCTGATGCGTCTGAGAATCTCGGTCGTGGAATAGCTCTCATACAGCGGTATAAAAGCCACCCTGCCTCCGTAAGCACGCACGACTTCTGCTTCAGGCATGGGCTTGCCGTCGGCGTAGTCCGCGCCTTTGCAATGGACATCGGGCTGGAGTTCCGCCAGCAATCGTTCAGGCGTCAGGTCATCGAATATCGTGACGTAATCGACACACTCCAGCGCACACAGCATCTCGGCACGGTATTGCTGGGGAAACACCGGGCGCGGACTGCCTTTCAGCTGGCGCACACTGCTGTCGCTGTTTAGTCCAACTACCAGCACATCACCGAGTGACTTCGCCGCCTGCAAACCCTTCACGTGCCCCAGGTGCAGAAGGTCAAAGCACCCGTTTGTCCACACCACGGTTTTCCCATCCCTGCGCCACTGTTCCCGCAAGCGCAGGAGTTCATCCCAGCCGACAATCTTCCCCATCCGCCGACTCCGCCTGTTGCTCGCTTCTTATCGCCGACCACAGATGCATAATCCACAGCACCGTGGCGCAGGTAATCGCCGTATCTGCGATGTTGAAAACGGGAAACACCCGAAAGTCAATGAAGTCCACCACATGCCCCAGCCGTACGCGGTCCCACAGGTTACCCAACGAGCCGCCAACCAGCAGGCTGGCGATGGTGGTCGTCCACGGGGTTGGCGATGGCAGGCGCAGGTAGTAGACCAGCACTCCAACCGTAATCGCCAGCGACACCCACAGGAACACCTCCCCCAGCGAGGGAAACAGCCCGAAGGCGATGCCCCTGTTAAATGCCAGCGTCAGATGCAGGACGCCCGGTACAATCGGAATGGACTGACCGGGCGCCAGCAACCACTGTGCCCACCACTTGCTGAGCTGGTCCAGCAGAGTAACCAGCCCAGCCGTCGCGAAGAACCATACCCTCATGCGATTGCTCGGAGTGCGTGTGCACAGCGTGTACACACCTCAGGATACTCGGCGTCCGCGCCGACATCAGTACGGATTTGCCAGCAACGCGGACACTTCTCCCCTTCGGCTTTCTGCACGTCAACCGCTATCTCTTCTTCGTCCCATTCCTCCACGCTCACGGAAGCCACCATATACAGCGTCGACAGGTCGACGAAGAAGGGCTTCAGCGCGTTCCATGTCTCGGAATCCAGCTTCAGGTGCAGAGAAGCCTCCTGGGAACGGCGAATCAGGTCGGTCTGGCGTGCCTGCTCCAGCGCCTTGTTCACCGCTTCACGCACCGCCAGCACTGGCTCCCATCGGTCCAGCATCGCCTGGTCGTGCACCGAGAAGGGCTCATCGGGCAGCTGTGAAAGGAGCACGCTTTCCGCCTTCTTATCGCCGGGCAGAGCCTGCCAAACCTCCTCGGAGGTATGCGTGATGATGGGCGCCAGCAGCTGCGCCAGCGTCTGCGCGATGAAGTGCAGAGCTGTCTGCGCGGAACGCCTCTCGTGTGAAGCAGGTGGCGAGCAATACAACCGGTCCTTCAGCACGTCCAGATAGAACGCGCTCATATCCACCACGCAGAAGTTATGCACGTTCTGATACACGCGGTGGAACTCGTACACCTCGTATGCGGACACGCAGTCTGCCAGCAGTTTGCGCGTTCGCGCCACCGCCCACTGGTCGAGCGGCAACATCTCGCTTTCCACCACGCGGTGCTGCGCCGGATCATAGTCGTACAGATTGCCCAGCAGGAATCGGATGGTGTTGCGGATGCGCCGATATGCCTCGGCGGTGCGGTCCAGGATTTCAAACGACAGGCGCACGTCCTCGAAGTAGTTACAGCTGGACACCCACAGCCGCAACACGTCCGCACCGTATTTATCAATGACCTCCAGCGGGCTGATAACGTTGCCCCAGGACTTGTGCATGGCGCGCCCCTCGCCGTCCAGCATCCACCCGTTGGTGATAACGGCGCGATACGGGGCATCGTCTTTCGTGGCAACGGCAATCATCAGGCTGGAGTTGAACCAGCCGCGGTGCTGGTCCGAGCCTTCCAGATACACATCGGAGGGCCAGCGCAGTTCCGGTCGCTTCTCCAGCACGGCGCGATGCGTGCATCCGCTGTCGAACCACACGTCGAGGATATCCGTCTCCTTCTCGAAGGCGGTGCCCCCGCACTTCGGACATTTCGTCCCTTCGGGCAGGAAGAACTCGGCGGGCTTGTCAAACCAGATGTCGCTCCCTGCCTTCTCCACCTCATCGGCAACTCGGTTGATCAGCACAGGGTCCAGCAACACCTCGCCGCACCCTTTGCAGTAGAAGGCAGGAATGCCCACGCCCCATGCCCGCTGTCGGCTGAGACACCAGTCTGGTCGCCCCTGCACCATACTGCGTATGCGGTTGATGCTCTGGGGCGGGAACCACTTCACGCGGTCAATCGCCTGCAGACAGCGCTGACGGTGATCATTGTGGTCAATGCTCATGAACCACTGCACCGTCGCCCGGAACAAAAGAGGCGAATGACAGCGCCAGCAATAGGGATACTGGTGCTCGTACGGCTCGTACGCCAGCAGAGCCCCCTCTTCGCGAAGCCACTGGATAATCTCCGCATCGGCGTCGCGCACGTACCTGCCAGCCAGACGCTCGCCAACCTCGCCGGTGAATTTGCCCTGCGTATCTACCGGACAGAGCACGCGCAAACCGTACTCCTGACCGGTATTGAAGTCCTCCTCGCCGTGCCCGGGCGCGATATGCACTACGCCTGTGCCTTCGGTCATGGTCACATAATCCGCAAACACCACCGGCGACTCGCGTCCGTACAGTGGATGCTGGAACACCAGCCCCGACAGCGCATTGCCCTGCAGGGTGCGCACCACGCGATACTCCTTCGCCCCGATGCGCGACATGGTGCTTTCCACCAGCGACTCCGCCAGCAGGTAGTATGCGCCATCAGCCTCCACAACGGCATACGGTTCGGCAGGATGAACCGCCACCGCCAGGTTGGACGGGATGGTCCAGGGGGTTGTGGTCCAGATAAGAATGTATGCCCGTTTGCCGTCCTCCTGTGGAAAGACGCTGTTGGGGTCGTGCTTCAGGGCGAAGCGCACGGTGATGGAAGGCGAGGTGTGCGTGTGGTACTCTATCTCGGCGTCCGCCAGAGCCGTCTCACAAACCGGGCACCACAGCACCGGCTTCAGCCCGCGGTAGATATAGCCGCGCTCTACCAGCTCGCCGAACACGCGCACTAAAGTGGCTTCGAACTCATACGACATGGTGAGGTAGGGGTTCTCCCAGTCGCCGATACAGCCAAGCCTCTTGAACTGCTCGCGCTGGCGGCTGACAAAGTGGTTGGCGTACTCGCGACACCGTCGGCGCAGGGTGACCTTGTCGGGCTTTTCGCCTTTGCGGCGGAACTCTTTGGTCACCTCGTTCTCAATGGGCATGCCGTGATTGTCCCAGCCGGGAACAAACGGCGCCCGATACCCCTGCAACATGCGGAACTTTACGATAATGTCTTTCAGAGTCTTATTCAGCGCATGTCCCATGTGGATGTCGCCGTTGGAGTAAGGCGGACCGTCGTGCAGGATGAACAGCCCGCGCGGGGCAGGCTTTTCCAACGCCTTATGGTACACATCATGCTCCTGCCAGAACCGCTGAAACTGCGGCTCCCGCTTTACCAGTTCTGCCTTCATCGGAAAGGATGTTTTCGGAAGGTTCAACGTATGGTCGTAGTCCATCTCTCACCTCATAGGTCCAGTCGCTGGATATAATCCTGCAATGCCTCGTGCCAGTGTCTGGGCAGGGGTAAACCTGTCCAGGCTAACCGTCTCATCTTCAACACCGAGTTGGCGGGGCGACGGGTCGGCGATAACCATTCACCGCTGCGAATGGGCGTCACGCTCACCGCCTCCGATATCAGCCCTTTCGCCCGCGCCAGATCCACCACCTTACACGCCAGTTCATACCACGTCGCGGAACCCTGATTGACCACATGATAGGTTCCGTATGGCACTCGCTGACGCACCATCTCCAGCAAAACACCCGCCAGGTCCCAGGTGAACGTTGGCGAACCGGTCTGGTCGCTCACCACGCGCAGAGGCTCACCTCTTCGCGCTACATTCAGCACGGTGCGCGGAAAGCACTTACCCCCGGTGCCATACAACCATGCCGTTCGCACAGTCCAGTGGCGCGGGCAGACCTCGCGTATCCACTCTTCACCGGCAAGCTTGCTGGCGCCGTACACATTGAGCGGGCGAGGTGCGTCCCATTCGGTGTAACCGTCGCTCTTCTCGCCATCAAATACGTAATCGGTGCTGACGTACAGTAGCCGTGCGCCCACCTCAGCACAGGCAGAAGCCACATTGCCCGCTCCGAACGCATTGACCTGATAAGCCCTCTCCGGGTTGCGCTCACAACCGTCTACATCGGTATACGCTGCGCACAATATCACCACATCGGGCGCGACATCGGCAACCGCCTGACGCACGGAAGCAGGCTCGGTAATGTCCAGCAGGACATCTCCCGTCTGCCTCGAGGCGGTGACAAGCGCAAAATGGGGGGCAAAACGGGCGCATACATCCTGCCCCAGCATCCCGCTCGCACCAATGACCAGAACTTTCTCCTTCACCGCCTCTTGTCAGCCCCTCTGCACAAGATTATACCAGAATCTCGCTGTGGACGGAACGGGAGCGTTTCCTGTTGATACCCGGCGCCCGTTGTGATATAATTGCTTTGCGTGGAGCGGTGGCCGAGTGGACTAAGGCGCACGCCTGGAGAGCGTGTGGGCTCGCAAAACGGGCCTCGTGGGTTCGAATCCCACCCGCTCCGCCATTTTTTCATCTCGAGGTACCGCCATGCTTCCTTCGCTGGACACCATCTCAGCCATCGCTACTCCGCCCGGTGAAGGCGGGATCGGCATCGTGCGAGTCAGCGGCGCAAAAGCCCTCCAGATAGCACGCAGGATGTTCACCCCTCTGCCCGAACGGGTGCAAAGCCACCACATCTACGTGGGAACCATCATTGACCCCGACACGGGTGAACATGTCGACCGTGCGCTCCTGCTGACCTTTCTCGCCCCGCGCAGTTACACCGGTGAAGACGTGGTGGAGTTCAGCTGCCATGGGGGAACGGTGCTTCTGCGCCGGGTGCTGAGGCTTACCCTGCAACATGGCGCACGCCTCGCCCAGCCCGGCGAGTTTACCCTGCGCGCCTTCCTGAACGGACAGCTGGACCTGGCACAGGCGGAGGCAGTTGCCGACCTGGTGCGCGCACGCACCGAAAGCGCACAGCGCCTCGCCATGCGCCAGCATGAGGGAGAACTGTCTCGCGCCATCCACGCCCTGCGCGACGAACTGGTGCACCTGCTGGCGTCGGTGGAAGCGCATCTGGACTTCTCAGAGGACATCGGTGAAATGGACTATGATTACCTGGTCCAGCAGTTGCGGTCGCTCATCGCACGCTGTCAGCAACTGCTCGCCACCGCCCGATACGGGCGGCTGACGCGCGAGGGGGCAATGGTGGTGATTGCCGGGCGACCGAACGTGGGCAAATCCAGCCTGCTGAACGCCCTGCTGGGCGAGGACCGCGCCATCGTCACCGACATCCCCGGCACCACGCGCGACGTGATTAAGGAGAGCATCCAGATACACGGCATCCCCGTGCAGTTGTGGGACACTGCCGGACTGCGCGATACAGAAGACGTCGTGGAGCAGTTTGGCGTGGAACGCACGCAACGCTCCATCCAGAACGCCGACCTGATACTGTTTCTGCTATCCGCTCCCGAAGGGATCACCGACGATGACCGTCGCCTGCTGGCTCGCCTTCCGCACGAGCGCACCATGCTCGTCTGGAACAAGTGTGACCTCGTGCCGGAAAGTGCTCTTTCCCGGTTGACAGAACAAACAGCAGCGGAGCTCCCCTCCCCTGCTCTGACGGTCAGTGCACTCACCGGCTGGAACCTTCAGGAGCTGACAGAGCGTATTGGCGAGCGACTGCTGGGCAGTGACTGGCTGACGCCGGAAGGGGCAGTCATCACCAGCGAACGACATCAGATTGCCCTGCAACAGGCGGTATCCAGCCTCCAGCAGGCATTGCTGAGCGCAGAAGCGGCTCTGCCCGCCGAGCTGATTTCGGTGGACCTTCGCGGCGCGCTGGATGCGGTCGGGCTGATTACGGGCGAAACGGCAACGGAAGACATCGTGGAGCGCATCTTCAGCGACTTCTGCATCGGAAAATAAGAAGAGGGTACACGAAAATCTACTGTATTTTTGAAGCATATATGATGTATAATTTAGATGAGGTTAAAAAAGCTCTTTGACGGAAGGAAATCCCGGCGATGCGCAGTCGCTATGACATCCAGCTCCGAGTTCCTGAAGTCTGCCGCCCGAGCGCCATGCGCGAAGGGCAGATCAATGAAACCATTCAGGAATATATAGAAGGCATCTACCGGCTCCAGCAGGAAGTTGGGCGCGTGGCAACAAACGAGGTCGCGCAGTACATGGGCGTCTCCCCTGCCTCCGCCAGTATCATGCTCAAGCGGTTAGCGGAGATGAATCTGGTGGAGCATACCCCCTATCGCGGAATCCTGCTCACCGACGAAGGTACGCAGCTGGCGCATCAGCTGCTGCGCATCCATCGTCTCACCGAGCGACTGTTGACCGACATCATCGGTCTGCCGTGGAACGATGTGCATGATTTCGCCTGCAAGCTGGAGCACTATATCGCCCCCGAAATCGCAGATAAGATTGCTGAGGCGCTGGGTTTCCCGGCAACCTGCCCGCATGGCAACCCCATAGACCCCACCTTCGACGATGGGTCGTGGCGGTTGAGCGATGCCGTCGCCGGAACAGACTTACTGGTGATAAAAATCACCGACGAGAGGCGTGAGTTTCTGGAATATATAGAATCGCTGGGATTGGTTCCCGGTGCGCAGGTCGAGGTGGTATCGCGCACGCCGTTCGATGGGCTGATTCAGATTAACGTAGACGGCAAACAGCATACCATCGGTCCCGAAGTGGCACGTTACGTCTGGGTAAAGGAGCCATCATGAGCCGCACGGATGGAGGAGAGAATCAGGCACAGCCTCAGCCCGCCCGCATTGCGCTGGTGGGCAACCCAAACGTGGGCAAAAGCGTACTGTTCAATCGGCTGACGGGCAGGTACGTGGTGGTCTCCAACTATCCGGGCACGACGGTGGAGATTGCCCGCGGTCAGACGCAGATTGGCGGACACCCCTGCGAGGTGATAGATACACCCGGCATGTACTCCCTTTCGCCCATCACGGAAGAGGAACGGGTGGCGCGGGCACTGTTGCTGAAAGAGCAGCCTGATGTGGTCATCCACGTGGTGGATGCCAAGAACCTGAACCGGATGCTGGCGCTTACCCTGCAATTGCTGGAAGCGGGCTTGCCTGTTATCCTCCTGCTGAACATGATGGACGAAGCCGAAAGGCTCCACCTGCGCATCGACCACCATGCGCTGGCAAAACGATTGGGTATCCCTGTTATTCCTGCCTCGCTGATTACAGGACGGGGCGTTGAGGAGCTGAAGAACATTGTCGGTGAATATCTTTCCAACAGAGCGGACAGTAACCTATCCGCCGCCCATTGAAGAGGCGGCTGAAGCGATAGAGACAATATTAAGTGTGGACTACACGCTGAGCAAACGCGCCATTGCTCTGCTGCTTCTACAGCACGACGAAGAGATTGAGGGCATGGTGCGGCGACAGGAAGGAGAGGAACGTTTTGCTGCTATTGCCGAGCATATCCGCAAAGCGCAATCGCATTACCGCGAACCGCTCAGTATGGTCATTCTCGCCTACCGACAGAAGACTGCCCAGTCCTTAGCGCAGGAGGTTGTCTACTATCCCCCCACGACGACCAGCGGTTTCGCCGAGTGGCTGGGCAGGGTGTGCATGCATCCCGTAACAGGTATTCCCATCCTTCTGGTGGTGCTATACTACGGGCTGTACAAGTTCGTCGGGGTGTTCGGAGGGGGCACGCTGGTCGACCTGCTGGAGAACAGGCTGTTCGGGGAATACATCAATCCCTTCCTGACACACTGGGTGAAGACGCTTATTCCCTTCGCGCCCATTCAGGAACTGCTCGTGGGCGAGTACGGCGTGTTCACGCTGGGCATCACCTACGCGGTGGCGCTGATTCTGCCGATTGTCGGAACCTTTTTCCTGATGTTTTCCATTCTGGAGGACAGCGGCTATTTTCCCCGTCTGGCGATGCTGATTGACCGCCTGTTCAAGAAGATAGGGCTGAACGGTCGCGCAGTCATTCCGATGGTGCTGGGCTTTGGATGCGACACGATGGCAACGCTGGTCACGCGCATTTTGGAAACCCCGCGCGAGCGGCTCATCGCCACCTTCCTGCTGGCGCTGGCAATTCCCTGCTCGGCACAGCTGGGAGTGATTATGGCACTGCTGGCATCGCACCCGGGCGCACTGCTGATATGGGCGGTCACGCTGGCTGGGGTCTTCCTGTTCATCGGCTGGCTAACTGCGAAGGTTCTACCCGGCACGCCCGCTACCTTCCACATGGAAATCCCGCCGATGCGCCTGCCGGTTCTGTCTAATGTTCTTACCAAAACTTATGCACGAATGCACTGGTACTTCCGCGAAGTGTTTCCCCTGTTCATCCTTGCCAGCGTGGTGATATGGCTGGGACAGATGACAGGGTTGTTTGACCTTGCCCTGCGTGCGCTAACTCCTGTGGTACACCTGCTCGGCTTGCCCGATGAAGCGGCGTCGGCGTTCCTGTTCGGCTTCTTCCGTCGCGACTACGGCGCGGCGGGGCTGTATCATCTGCAGGAAAGTCATGTGCTGAACGGACGCCAGCTGCTGGTTTCCGCTGTGACGCTCACGCTGTTCCTACCCTGCGTGGCACAGTTTCTGATGATGAAGAAGGAGCGCGGACTGAAAACCGCGCTGGCGATTTCGGGCATCATCTTTCCCTTCGCCATCACCATCGGAGCCATTATGAACCTGATACTGCAGGTAATGGGGGTACGACTATGAAATGCGCCTTCTGTGGCTACACATATGAGCAGGACGAGTCCGCCCTGGTATGCCAGGGGTGCGGGCTGTTCGGCGGGTGTCATCTGACCAAGTGCCCGCGCTGTGGCTACGAACAGCCTCAAGAGCCGGCGGTGATACAGTGGCTTCGTCGCTGGCGTGCCAGGCGTGCTATCCAGATAGCCGACCGCGAGAGGGCGTAACCCGGTGCGCAAACGTCATCGCCAGCACGGACGTCCTGAAACAATACCTGAAGGCACTCTGCCGCTAACCGCTCTGCATGTGGGCGAGGCAGGCTTTGTGCGCGACCTGCATCTGCATGACCACGCGACTGCCCAGAAACTGCTTGCGCTGGGAATCGTGCCGGGAGCACGGCTGAAAGTGGTACAACGCTTCCCCGCTTACGTCATCACAATCGGCTTTACTCAGATTGCTATCGACCATCACCTCGCCAGAGCCATCCGGGTAGAACCTGACACCGAGAGCTGACCTCCGTTGCCCTTGCTTGCGGCTTTGCGCATAGGCTATAATCAAAACGCTGTTACCGTCGTCAACTCAGGATAAAATCGCAGGAGATAAGGAATGACCATGCACCCATCTGTTGTCACCGTGCTATCTCAACTGCGGGAGAAGTATCCTAACGTCACTCTCCTGGCACTCGGACAGACGGTATTCTGGGACGAGCCGACCAAAGCTGCGCTGAACCGTTTGATGGACGAGCTGGGCTATCGATTGCCGTTCTTGCTGTGCGTGCATTGCACCGACTACTTCGCCAAGCTCTCTTCGCCCATCCAGACCGAGCGCAAAATCGTTGCTCTGCCTCATAACGATGGCACAACACGTGACCTCTGGTCCGCTGCGGGCGAACTATCCTGCCTGTTCGGAAGCGAGACCGTTCCCACGCGCCAGCGCTATGTCAACGCGGGTGTCGCCTTTGATAAGGTGGCGAAATGGCACCCCGACGGCGAACAACAGTTCACCGACCGAATGACCGAAGCCTGGGGCTGGCGAGGGCTGGTGCACACCGAGTTTCACTCCGTGATTGTACATGAGGTTTGCCTGCAACATGTGCTGGAGCCGTTGATGGAACTGCTGGAATGGGGTTTTGAAGAGAGCCTGAAACTCCTGCCCGAACATCGCCGCGCGGAAGCACGCTCCGTCGTTGCCGACCGAATACTTGGATGGGTAACAGACTTTGCTAAACAGTATCCTGACCAGTGTTTGAGCGCACTGTACCAGTGGCTGTTCCCCCGCTTTTTCGCCATGATGGGCGCACCAACCGATAACCTCAGCACAAACTGTTCGGCGAATCTGTTGAAGTTTAGCCCGCAAACCGCTTCTCTTCCCCGCTTTCAGCTGGTAGACCTGTTCCTGAACCCCAACACCCGCCCCGTCGCCGAGGAGGCTTATAATCAGGCAGTTAAGGATTCGGAAATCTATACGCTGGACCGTTTTGGCGAAGGAGCCATTCCGTTCGACCTGATTATCGCGAAGCGAGGCAGAGGAACCATCCGCCTGACCGACCGCTGGCTGATTGTGGAGACCGAACAGCCCATCACCATCCCCCTGCAACAGCCGGTGCGTTCGGTAGCGGAGCTGGCTCAGGTGACTCAACAGCATTTCGACACGAGTGTGACGCTGGTGGGCAAGGCGGTTGCGCTGGTTTCCATGCTTGCCCGCGAGTTCCTGTTTGTGATGAACGAGGAAGGCTCACCCTATGTGTGGCGCACGCGCAAAATGAACCAGTATCTGCGCGAGCACGGCATCGAATGGAACATCCACCCCATCCTGCGACTGGTCTACCCCACCTGGGACACCATGGGCGACGAGGACGACCTGGCGCTTACCCTGCCCGAGCACCTGGCAAATGCTTTTGGGAAGAGCCAGATCCACACCGCCGAGTTCTCCCGCAGATGGCGCGAGGTGGTCGAGGAGCAGAAGGCACTGCTGGAAACCATCCGCCACCTGACCAGCCCCCGCGAGGTGCTGGAGTTTCTGGCAGAGCGAGAGGGCGAGGAGTGGCACCGCCTTCGCCAGGAGTACGACGGACACATCTCCACCCTGCGCGAACTGCGTCTGCAGGCAGAGGCAATTCACCAGCGCATTCACGCTCTCTACGCGCAGATAGAGGAGTGGAAACAGGAATACCAGAGGATAGAACGCGAGAAAGGCGAAAATTACCGACAGACGATTAAGCCGCTGAAGGAACGCCTGTGGGAGCTGGCACAGCAGGGCATCACCAGCGGGGAGGAGGTCATGCGCATCCACGAGCAGATTCGCCAGCATGAGCAGGAGCGAACGCGCTTTGACCGAGAACTGCAACAGCGGCGCGAATGGATTGCGGAAGCTCGGGCGGAGGTAGCACGCCTCAAGCCTCAGCGGCAGATGCTGGAACGCGGAGAGCAAAACCAGCGTGCCCGCCAGCGAGCAATGGAGATAGAACGTCGGGCGGAACTGCGCAAAATGGAGCTGGTGCGCCAGGCGATTCTGGTCTCTGAAGGGCTGGTGCACACCAACCACCGCCCCACCTTCTGGTGGATACCGCTGGTAGACCCCTCCGGGAGGTGGTTTGACCGCATTGTCCAGCAAACCAGACTGTATCTGGAGGAGATTTAATGCCGAGAAGGGCAGAAGACAAGGTAAAGGAACAAGCCGACCTCGCGCAGGTGGTGCAGGCGCGACGTGAGCGCGGCGAGCGATGCGTGTTTACCAACGGCTGTTTTGACATCCTGCATGTTGGACATATTCGGTACCTGCAGGAGGCACGCGAGCTGGGAGATTATCTGGTGGTTGCTATCAACAGCGACAGCTCGGTGCGTCAGCTGAAGGGCTATCCGCGCCCTTTTGTGACGCAGGACGAACGCGCCGAAATGCTTGCTGCGCTGGAGAGCGTGGATTACGTCACCATCTACGACGAGCTGACCGCCGAGGCAGTAATCCGGCTATTGCGCCCCGAGATTTACGTGAAGGGCGGCGACTACCAGCCGGAACACATCCCGGAAGCGCCCCTGGTGCGCTCGTACGGCGGGCAGGTCGTTACCGTCACTCTGGTACAGGGACGCTCGACCACCCGGCTGGTGGAGCGAGTGGTGAAGATGTTAGCCGAACGTGAGGAAGAGAAGGTATGAAGGGGATACTGCTGACCGCCACGTGGAACTTTGGCAGGCTGGCGGTAGAACGGGCATTCAACGCGCTGGAGCTTGGAGCCTCTGCGCTGGACGCCGTAGAAACGGGCATTAACGCCGTGGAGATGGACCCGAGCGTGCAATCCGTCGGCTACGGCGGCTTGCCCAACCGGGCGGGCTACGTGGAGCTGGATGCCGCCATCATGGACGCCCATGGACATCGCTCGGGAGCGGTGGCTGCGCTTCGAGGGTTTCCTCGTGCGATTTCGGTGGCGAGGCGGGTGATGGAGGTACTGCCCCATGCCCTGCTGGTGGGCGAAGGCGCCGCCGAGTTCGCACGGGAGCAAGGCTTTGAGGAAGAAGAGACCCTCTCCCCGGAGGCGTCCGAGCAGTGGCTTCAGTGGCGTGAAACGCAGGCTCCTCCTGCCGACGTAGAAGACCATGATACCGTCGGGATGATACTGTGGACGCCTGATACCATTGTGGTGGGCTGTTCTACTTCGGGTCTGAAATGGAAATACCCGGGGCGTGTGGGCGACAGCCCGATTGTGGGCGCGGGGCTGTATGCGGACGCGGAGGTCGGCGCGGCGGTCGCGACCGGCAACGGCGATGAAATCAGCCGGGTGGCGCTGTGCAGTCGAGTGGCGTTTCTGATGGAGCTCGGCAGGAGCGCACAGGAGGCGTGTGACGAGGCGATTCGCTACCTCATGCGTAAACGCTCTGACGAAAAAGGCGTTCCACCCCATGCGGCGGTGCTTGCTGTGCGGGCAGATGGCTCTTTCGGCGTCTCCGCCAGCTACGCGAAGTTTCCATACGCCCTGCATGACGGGCAATCGCTGACGATGCACGAACGCGAGGCTCTGCAACCCGATTGATAGGACCAGTGAACGGAGGCGATACACATGAGAAGAGACCTTACGGCATGGGTGGCTGTTTGCATAACCGCACTCGCGCTGATAGCGGCGGGCTGTGGCAAGAAGGAGACCGCACAGGCTCCTTCCCCCTCTTCCACGCCGCAGACATCTACCGAATCAACTACTGAGCCGGCACCCTCCCCTACCCCTTCGAAGGTGGCATACGCCATCGTGGAGGTGGATGGCAAGGGCAAATTCGTTATCGAACTCAACCTGGAGAAGGCGCCGAAGACCGCAGGCAACTTCATCAAGCTGGCAGAGCAGGGCTTCTATAACGGACTGACCTTCCACCGCGTGGTGCCCGACTTCGTTGTTCAGGGGGGCGACCCCAACGGCAACGGCACCGGTGGACCAGGCTACACCATCCCCTTTGAAAACACGGGACTGAAGCACGAGGACGGCGCGGTGGCAATGGCGCTTAATCCGGGCGACAAGAACAGCGCGGGCAGTCAATTCTACATCTGCCTGGGTCCCCAGCACCAGCTGGACGGCGACTATGCGGTGTTCGGCAAGGTGATTCAGGGCATGGACGTCGTGCGCAAAATCCAGCAGTACGACATCATGAGAGAGGTAAAAATATCGCAGACAAAACCACAATAGGGGCGACCCGGCAGGGTTGTACCTTTTCTATTGTACCCTTGGGTTGGAAATCGCAGGCTACACATGGCAAAACCTGCCGGGCTATGGAGTGCTGAAGCCATGCTTCAGCACCAAACGAATAATCCGCAACTCTCGTGCCCAAGGACGTTTTTGAAGACAGCCTTGCGATTGGAAGTCGCAGGCTACACAAGACGAACCCTGCTGAAGCAGGTTAAGGGGTCTGCTGAAGCAAGCTTCAGCACTCCAAAGTCAGCCTCCGAAGGAGGCTTTGTCATGAGTAGCCCGCAACTTCCAGTTGCAGGGTTGTCTTTCCAAGCAGATGTACTCCGCTGAAGTAAGATTCAGCACTCCAAAACTCTCTCGGTTCACCTTCCTTCTATGCAGGTATTTCTTCGTGTTTTGCGTATTTTGTTATTAAGGAGGTAACCCATGAGTCGGTTCCGAGACGACCAGCCTTCGCCGTCCCGATGCGAGCAGGCAACAGAATACGCCGAGATGCCGGCACATCTCGAGCAAATCGCACAGCAAGCCCTGCGCAGAACCCAGGGATGGAAAGTTCCCCCCTGCTATGAGCCTGCGTACTGGGAGGAGGAGCGCATCTCCATCGCCCGCATTGCAGTGTGGAGCGCTCACCTCTCTTACGACCCGAACGCGGGCGTGGCATTCTCCGTGTACGCCTTCTTCAGCGCGGTACAGGCAATCCGCCGCGAGCACCGGCTCGCCTGGCGATGGAGCTCCCACGTCATGCCCCTGCCCTGCGACGAAACCACCGGTGAGGAGATTGACCCCGCCGACCCCGCCTGGCAAACGCCTTTTGAACACTGCGAGCAAACATGCGACATCCAGCGTGCGCTGAGATCGCTCTCCGACGCCGAGCGCAGCCTCCTGTCCTTCTGGTATGAGCAAGAGATGACCGAGCGGGAAATCGCCCGGCGGATGAACCTCAGTAAAACCGCGGTACACAAACGGCTGGTGCAGCTGAGGTGCAAATTGCAAAGCGTTCTTGCCGACCTGCCGGCATACCGGTGACCATAACGGAGACTTCGCGCAAGTATATTCTACAGGGTAGCCACGTAGCGCCCCAATCTTTACTCAAGAAGGAGACCATTCCGTGAAAGAATCACAGGAAACACAGCGCAGCAAGCCTGCCTTCAGCGTGCAGGTGCAACTTGCTGACCTCAAACCCGACGAAACCGCGCCCGCCATTGCGGTGTACGAAGTGGACGTCGTGGGCAAGCCGGTGAGGAAACTCGCCCGTGTCGAGAAGAATCAACTAAACGTGCAGGCAGAATGGACAAGACTTCCTGCCATCGCGCTTGGTCCAGATGTTGCAGACCTCGCTCAGCTGACCACCGAGAGCCTCGTCACCTTTCGCCCCGATGCCACTATTCCTATCTGGCGCGAACGAGGTTTGACCATCGGACCAGACATCTGGGAGCGATTTCTGTTCGAGTTCGTCTGCGTCAGCGGCACCGCCCGCAAGTGCCGCCCCTGGTGGTGGGACGTTATCGACAGGCTGGATATCGTTGCCGGGCTGAACCTGTCGCGCAACGTGGCGATCAAGAGCCTTGCCCTGCGCCCGGAGCTGCACACGCTTCTTCCCGTCCACTGTCTGCCTCTGTGCGATGGTATCGTGGAGATTTACGAGCGCGTGTGCTGTTGCTGGCGCATCCGCATTCCCGACCTGCTCGACCGCCTGCGCGACATCCTGGAAGACATCCCCATTCCCCTGCCAGACCCACCCCCCATTGGTCCGCCCGGACCGTTCCCACCCGGACCAGGACCCGACCCGCTTCCCTTCGCAGGTGCAAGCCTGAGCAGGCTGGCGGAACGGCTGGAGCTGACCGCCATTCGCCCCGCAGTGCGCCCGCAGGTTTCCATGGGCATCCGCGCTCAGGTAGCCGACCTGCGGCGGCGGCTGGCGAACACCCCAGCGGAGGTCTCCACCATGCCTGCCGAGCGACTGTATGCGGACTACGTGGCGTTGACCACGTTGAACGCTCAGCAGGCGGAGGAGTATGTGCTCGCCCGACCCTACCTGCTTGGGCTGATATGCACCTGCTCCATGCGCAAGGTGGGCGAAACGCCCCTTCAGCCGGGTGGAAGGTTTGACTTCTGCTATCTGCGTCCTCGTCGCCTCACGCCATCCGGTGTTAGGTGCCACACCACCTTCGCTTTCAAGGTGCGACAGCGCATCCAGGGTAACTGGGTAACCGTGTACGACGGTGTGGCATCGCACAACTGGTTCGCGCAGGGTGAAACGGCAGACCTTCGCACATGGGATTGGCGGGCACTGGTTTGCGGCTCCAGTCCGGGAGACCCACCTCCCTCAGAAGGGATACCCTTCGCGATGGTGGAGTACATCGGCAGCCAGGGTTCGCGCCACTTCAACTTCCCATCTCAGACGGGGCTTTCGCGAACAGGTGCACTTGGCGCCGGCTCCGGCACGTTCACCACTTCCTATGCGCCAGATTGCCCGTGGGGTGGTTCGCTGGGTATCAGGTTGTGGGTTTCGCCCGAGATGGAACCAATGGCGAAGTACTATCGCCTGTCGGTGGTGCGAGTGGACGATACCGGCACACCAGCCGGTTCAGTAACTATCCTCGACGCCCCGGTGGCATGGAACCGCTTTGTGTTCGTCGGCGGCGAGTGGAAGGTCACTGCAGACAGCCTGACCGTTAACCCGGCAGATGTGGGTGGTCAGGTGGGGCTGAACCGAATCCCCTACTGGAGCGGCGGCAACTACTGGCTGAGCGGTCAGTATCATCAGGTGTGGAATACCACGCTGTTCAACCCGGGGCGCTATATGCTGATTCTGGAGCTGTTCGACGCTTCGGGCAACCGCATCAAGCCCAGCTCCGCACCAGCCAGCGACCCGGGCAACGCCCGCAACTTCCAGTTCCGCCGCTGGCGACAGGGCGACCCCAACTCCACCGACAACGTACCCTTCGCCGACGTGGTGAGCGTGTTCTGGATCGACAACACCCCCGTGCAGGGCGACATTGTGGACATCCGCCGCAACGGCGTGCCCAGCAGTGAGGAGTGCCAGTTCATCAGCGGACCGGACAGCACCACAGTGTCCGTAGGCTTCCGCGCCTACCACCAGCGGGGCGTGTCCAATCCCAACAACACGTTCATGATGTCCTACTCGCTGACGTGGCGACGTGGGCTGAACGGTCCGGGTGGGACATTCGCCGCGGGAACCGCCGATGTGGGCGAGCCGCCAGCTCCACCCCAGGCGTCCAGCGCCCCAACCATCGGGCAGTTGCTGGGTCCGTTCCCCGGCTTCCCCACCACGCACACGCGATGCACCTTCTCGGTGTATCTGCACGTGCGGGCGAAGCATTTCACGGGCAGTTCACGCATTGAGGCATACGACTATCACGAGCAAGCCTCCTTCGCGCTGGAGCAGACCCCGTAAGCGAAGCAACAGGGGCAACCGCTACCGGTTGCCCCTTCCTTTCCCGCGAGTTGCTTACGCCTCTACTCCGTTCTGCGCGATGACCTGCTGGTACCAGCGTGCGCTATCCTTCCAGATGCGCTCCTGCGTGGCGTAATCCACGTACACGATGCCGAAGCGCTTGGAGTAACCGAACGCCCACTCGAAGTTGTCCATCAGCGACCAGACGAAGTAGCCCTTCAGCGGCACGCCGCTTTGAATCGCACGATGTGCGCTCAAGAAATGCTGGCGCAGGTATTCCAGCCTCTGCCCGTCGGCGACCCTGCCATCCTGCACCTCATCCCGGAAGGCAGCGCCGTTCTCGGTCACGTAAAGACTCAGGCGCGGAGCCTCAGAGTGCACCCACTGCAGTATCTCGTACAGCCCGTCAGGATAGACCTCCCATCCCATCTCTGTGTGCAATGCCTCCCTATTCTCTACGTGTTGCACACCCAGGTAACCGTGCTCAGCATGTTTGACGATGCCACGGGAGTAGTAGTTGATACCGATAAAGTCGATGGGCTGAGCGATGCGCTCCATATCCCCGGACTGAATGGGAGGCCAGGCGAAGTGGACCATCTGCTCCGCTAAGGCGGGATACCTGCCTTTCAACACCGGCTCTACAAACAGGGCATTGTTCATCGTGTGTATCCGTTCCGCCGCTGCCTTATCCTCTTCGCTGTCGGATGCCGGGTGTTGAGGAGAAAGGTTCAACACAATGCCCACCTGCGCGCTATCGGAGAGCACCGAACGTAGCCGGGCAACCGCCTCACCGTGCGCCAGCAGGCAGTGATGCATGGCTCGAAGCCCTGCCCACAGGTCGCGCATGCCGGGCGCATGTTGACCGAACACGTAACCCAGGAAGGTAAACACCCAGGGCTCGTTAAGCGTTGCCCACAAACGCACTCTGTCACCCAGTCGCATGGCGACTACCTGCGCATAGTCCGCAAACCAGTTCACGACCTCACGGTTCGCCCATCCGCCCAGGTCCTGAAGCGCCCCCGGCAGATCCCAGTGATAAAGGGTAACCATCGGCTCAATGCCGGCTTCCGCCAGCGCATCTACCAGACGGTCATAGAAGTCCAGCCCTGCGGGATTGATCGCTCCTTTGCCTTCGGGGAGGATACGGGGCCAGCTGATGGAGAAACGGTATGCCTTCAGCCCCATCTCGCGCATCATGTTCACATCATCGCGCCACCGTCGATAATGGTCGCACGCCACATCGCCTGTGTCGCCGTTATGGGTGGTTCCGGGGGTGTGAGAAAAGCGATGCCAGATAGAAGCCCCTGCGCCGTCCGCCAGCGGAGATCCCTCTATCTGATAGGAAGCGGTCGCAACCCCCCACAGAAAACCTTCGGGGAAACGAATGACAGACATCTTTTCCCTCCTGAACTTAAACCTTTCAGTAACATTCTACCGTAAACGGATGACACTGGCAAGAGGAGAAAGAGACCTCACGTGGAATCACATCCCCAGAACGCCGGGGGTGTTGCCTGATGCGCATTACAGGAGTTACTACATTTGTGGTGGAACCTCGCTGGTCATTCGTAAAGATAGACACCGACGAGGGCATCGCAGGCTGGGGAGAATGTCTGGGCGACAAAGCTTTTGTGATTGCCGAGGCGGTACGCTCTTACGAGCATGTGCTCATTGGCGAGGACCCTGCGCGGATTATCCATCTGGTGCAGAGAATGTATCGCCATGCCTTCTGGCGCGGCGGTCCCATACTCAACGCGGCGATCAGCGGCATTGAAATGGCGCTGTGGGACATTCAGGGCAAGCGTCTGGGCGTGCCCGTCTATCAGTTGCTGGGCGGGAAGGTCAGGGAGCGCATTCGCGTGTACCGCCACATCGGCAGTTACGAGCCTGCCCAGATTGCCGAACAGGCGCGCCAGCGAGTGCAGGAAGGCTTCGGTGCAGTGAAGTTCTGTCCCCTGCCTGCCCTGCATCCGGTTGAAAGCCCGGCAGTGATCCAGAAGGCGGTGGAGCTGGTCGCGGCTGCGCGTGAGGCGGTCGGGAACAGTGTAGACATTCTGCTGGACTTTCACGGTCGCGCTACCCCCGCCATCGCTACCCAGCTGGAGTATGAGTTGCGCCCGTATCGCCCCTTCTTCATCGAGGAACCCGTCCTGCCCGAGAATGTGGACGCTCTGGCACAGGTAGCGGCTAAAGCGGTCATCCCCATCGCCACGGGCGAAAGGCTCTTCACCCGCTTCGGCTTTCGGCAGGTGCTGGAAAAAGGCGCGGCACGCATCCTGCAACCCGACCCCTGTATCTGTGGCGGCATCTTTGAGACCCGTCACATCGCGGCGATGGCGGAAGCCTACTACGTTGCGCTTGCCCCGCATAACCCGTACGGACCCATCAATCTCGCCGCCTGTTTGCAGATAGATGCCTGCTCACCCAACTTCGTCATTCAGGAGTTCGTGCATCTGGGAGAGGGCTACCTGAAGACGCCCTTCACCGTGCGTGATGGCTATATTGACGTCCCGGAGGCGCCTGGGCTGGGGATAGAAGTGGACGAAGACTACCTTCGAGCACACCCTCTTTCCCCCAAACCCGACCCCGGCAGCGGCTTCTTCCACGCCGACGACGGCTCTGTCGCCGAATGGTGAGGAGGTGAGGGTCGTGCAGACGCCAGACAGACAACCGATGCCCGGGGAATGGGGCTACCGCCCTGAAAACGGCAGCACCGTCACCGTCAATCCGCCTTCGTTGACATGGGTACACGACCGTGAAGCGCTGTCGTACGATGTGCAGTGGTCTACTCGAAAAGATCTGACTAGCCCGGTTACGGTGGAGGGGCATCGCTGGTGTGTGTATACCCACCACGAGCCGTTGGAACCGGGCAGGTATTACTGGCGCTACCGCGTAAGGCGACGTAACGGCGAGGTGTCCGCGTGGAGCCAGCCCCGCGAGTTTGTGGTCCCGTCGCGTGCGGTAGTGTTTCCACAGCCGACGCTGGCGCAGATACGGGAGCGAATAGGCTCCGCGCGCCCTCGCCTCTTTGTGTGTGCCGAAGACCTCCCTGCCCTGCGCTCATGGATACGCGGCAACGGGCGCAACCAGTTCACAGACCTGCAGGCACGGGCTGAACGGCTACTGCGCGACGGACCCACCCCCGAACCGACGGTGCTGGGCAGTATCCGCAACCCGCAAACCCGACAGTACTGGTGGTCTAACCGCGTGCAGACCGTAAAGGCATGTATGGAGGCGGAACTGCTCGCTTTTCTGTTCCTGTTGACGGAGGAGCCACGTTATGCAGAGGGTGCGCGCCGCTGGGTGGCGCACCTCGCCTCGTGGGACCCCGACGGACCCACCAATTTCGCCATCAACTGCGAGGCAGCGAAGCCCATGCTCCACCGCCTGCCCCGCGCCTACGACTGGGCGTACTCTGCATTGAGCGAAGCGGAGCGCGAGCAGGTGCGCCGGGTCATGGTCAGGCGTGCCACCGATGCCTGGCGCAGCTGGGAAGTGCAGGAAGGCAACGGACACCTCTCCCGACCATACGACAGTCACGGCAATCGCACGTGGCACAAGCTGGCAGAGTGCGCCATCGCCTTCCTGGGCGAAATCCCCGAAGCCGAAACGTGGCTGGACTACGCGGTACACAAGTTCTTCGCCGCCTATCCCGTGTGGAGCGACGATGACGGCGGCTGGCATGAGGGACTGTCCTACTGGGCAGGATATATGTCCAAGATTGTCTGGTGGACAGAGGTTGCCCAGAAAGCGCTGGGGATTGATTCGTTCAAAAAGCCCTTCTTCTCGCGTGCTGGCGATTACGCCCTGTACACCGCCCCACCCGGTTCCCCTGATATGGGCTTCGGTGACCTGTCACATGGACGCCCTTCCGCTGGCTGGAGCTTCGCCGCCTACTTCGCCCACAAGATGCGCAACCCCTACTGGAAATGGTGGTGCCAGCAGTGGAACATCAAGCTGCAATCGGAGGAACCGGTGCTGAACCTGCTCTGGAACACCCTGCCCGAGGTTGCCCCCAAACCGCCGACGGACCTGCCCCCTTCCAGAGTGTTTCACGGCACCGGCGTCGCGATACTGAACAGTACCCTGCTGGACGCCCGGGATAACGTGCAAGTACGCTTCAAATCCAGCCCGTTCGGCAGGCAGAGCCACGGCCACGACCCGCACAACTCCTTCACCCTGAACGCCTACGGCGAGGCGTTGCTGACCAACTGCGTGTACCGCGACATCCACGGCAGCCCGTTCCACACGCAGTGGTGCTGGAGTACCGTCGCCCAAAACGCCATGCTGGTAAACGGCGAGGGACAGAAGCCCCACTCCCCTGACCCCTTCGGTAGGATTATCGCGGAAGACCTGCAGGATGGAGCGGACTACATCGCTGGAGAGGCAACGGATGCTTATGGAGGAAAGCTCAGGCGTTACGTTCGCCATGTGCTGTTTGTGAAGCCCGACCTGGTGCTCCTTGTGGATGAGGCAGTCGCAACCCAACCGAGCCAGTTTGCGTGGATGCTCCATGCGCTGGTTCCGTTCGAGATAGAGGAGCGTGCCCAGCGGCTGCGCGTAGAGCGCGAGCGTGCGGGAGTATACATCCACTATATCGCTCCATCTGCACTGAGAATGCGCCAGTGGGACGGATATACACCCCCTCCCGATGCGGAGTATCTGCGTTCGGTAGGAAGCCGCGGTTTCCCGAATCAATGGCACGTAGAAGCACGCACCACCCGCCGCCACGAACAGACGTTCACCCTGACGGTGATACGTCCCTATCTGCGGTCGCGTCGCCCCGCCCCAGAGATAGAGGTGGAAGAGAACGACACCGCCATCCTGATACGCATGAACGCGCCAGACGGCACGCCGCTACAGATAGCGGTTCGTCGCCCCGGCGTGCGAGAAGCATCGGTCGCCGGCTGGCGATTTACGCACTTTGCCCTTGCCATGCGCGGCGGGCGACGCTGGCTTTTGGGCAAACCCTGAGAGGACTATTCGGGCAGAGGCTTTCCCTTCGTCTCAGGCGCCCAGTGAAGCACAACGTACCCCAGCAGAAACACCGTGGAGATAATCGTTGCCGCCCACTCGATGCCGAACGCACTGCGCAACGTTCCGAATGTCCATGGTGCAACCGCCGCGATGTACCGCGCCACATTATACGAGAAGCCGGTGCCGGTTGCCCGCAGGCGCGTCGGGAAGATTTCAGGGAAATACACCGCATAGCACCCCAGCAGGGCTAACATGCTGAACCCCAGCAGGGCAAAGAACACCAGTGCGGTTGCGAACGAACTGGTCAGGTGGAACGCAGCGGGAGCAAACACCAGACACAGCAGAAGCGCCGTGCCGATAGCTTTACGTCTGCCCACCCTCTGCGCCAGCCACGCAGCGAACAGGCTCCCGAAAAAGGCTCCACCGTTCTGAGCAATGCCTGCCAGGCTGACCTTTCGTTCAACAGCAGGGCGCAGTTCGGGCAGGTTTTCGGGGTTCAGGATGTTGCGCAAGAGGTCGGTAGACCACGTGCTGATACCCCAGAATCCGATAATACCAATCGCTCCCAGCCCGATACCTACCAGCAGGTTGCGCCGCAGGTGCGGAGTATGCCACATTTCGCTCAACGCCCCCAGCTGTCGGTGTTCACGCAGGGCACGCTCTTTCTCGTGTTGCCATCGCTCCGGCTCTTTCACGAACAGGCGGATAACGAAAACCAGAAACGCCGGTAGGACGCCTACCGCAAACACCCACCGCCATCCGAAGGTGGGCGCAACGGTGAGGTTGATTACGCCAGCCATGATGTTACCGATGGCGGAGGATGCCTGCATGATGCCCAGCGCGGTGGCACGCGCGTGGGAGGGAAATACCTCTGCCACCAGCGATGCGCCCGCCGCAAACTCGCCTCCCACGCCCAAACCGGTCAGGAAACGGAACAGGGCAAACTGCTCCCACGTTTGCGACAGTCCGCTCAGACCCGTAAAGCCCGCGTACATCAACACCGTCAACGCCATCGTGCGGGTACGCCCCAGTCGGTCACCGATAATCCCGAACACAAACCCACCTGTCGCCCATCCGAAGATGAAGATAGCCTGCACAATGCCGGAGTAGTATCCCACGTTGGCGTCGGTTGGCTCTATTCCCTGTCGGGCTAACAGCTCGCGCAGGGCAGGCTGGCGCGAGAAAACATACAGCCACTGGTCCATGGTATCAAACAGCCAGCCGCACGAAGCCACAAACAGCACCAGCCAGTGATAACCTGTGACGCCTTCATACCAGCGTTTGGGCGTGGTCTCTTCCGATGGTTGCACCTCTCACCTCCACGAAACGGTCTGGATACAAGATTCGCAGGTTGGAAACCGTTTCCTGCGGGAGCAGGTGGTTGAGGTTGAAACCGCCTTCTGTACCGTGCTATACTTTACATACCGAACACGACAGGAGGGCAACAATCTGCCCCATGTGGAGCGTCTGGGAACGTATACGCGAGGACATTCAGACGGTTTTCAAAAAGGACCCTGCGGCGCGCAGTGTGTGGGAAGTACTCACCTACCCCGGACTGCACGCCATCTGGATGCACCGTATGGCGCACTGGTTGTGGAATCATCGCCTGCTGTTTCTGGCACGCCTGCTATCGCAGATTAACCGTTTCCTTACCGGCATTGAAATCCATCCGGGCGCCAAAATCGGAAGGCGTTTCTTCATTGACCATGGCATGGGCGTGGTGATTGGCGAGACCGCTGAAATCGGCGACGATGTGCTGATGTATCATCAGGTAACGCTGGGAGGAACCACCTTAGAGCGCGTGAAGCGACATCCCACCATCGGCAACAACGTGCTTATCGGCATGGGCGCCAAGATTATCGGTCCCATCACTATCGGAGACAACTGTCGCATCGGTGCGAACGCCGTCGTCAACAAAGACATTCCACCCAACTGCACGGTAGTGGGAGTTCCGGGACGCATCGTCATCCGCGATGGCAAGCGCGTGGAAGAGCCGCCGCCGGTAATGGATAACGTCATCAACAAAATCGACCCCGAAGACGAAATCATCCAGAACCTGCGTCAGCAGATTGAGCTTCTGCAACAGCAGGTGGAGATTCTTCAGAAGCAGATTGACGAACAGCAGGCGTCCATGCAGGAGATGAAGGGCGAGCTGGACACCGTGCGCTATCATACACTGACACATGCACACCACGACGAGGGGGACACATGCTGCCGCTGAGAATCACCAACAGCCTGACCCGACGCGAAGAGGAGTTCGTTCCGCGAGAACCCGGCAAAGTAAGCATCTACGCCTGTGGACTGACCGTGCAGGGACCACCGCACGTTGGACATGTGCGCGGTGCTATCGTCTTTGACGCCATCCGCCGCTGGCTGATGCACCTGGGCTACGAAGTGCACATGGTGCAGAACTTCACGGACATCGACGACAAGATTATCGCCGCCGCGGCGAAGGAAGGCATCACCCCCGCGGAGGTCGCCGACAAATACGCCCGCAAATACATCGAGGTCATGGATCGCCTGGGCGTACTGCCGGTGCAGTATTGCCGGGTGACCGAAAACATGGATGAAATCATCGCCATGATTCAGAGGCTGATCGAGAAAGGTCATGCCTACGTAGTGGACGGCGATGTCTACTACGACGTCTCCAGCTTCCCCGAGTACGGCAAGCTCTCAGGGCGCAATCTGGAGGAGGTACGGGCGGGCTATCGCATCGAGGTGGACGAGCGCAAGGATGACCCGGCAGACTTCGCCCTGTGGAAAGCGGCAAAACCGGGCGAACCCTACTGGGAGAGCCCCTGGGGCAAAGGACGACCGGGTTGGCACATCGAGTGTTCGGCGATGAGCCTGAAGTATCTGGGACCGGGCTTCGATATCCACGCAGGCGGCAACGACCTGGTGTTTCCCCACCACGAGAACGAGATTGCCCAAAGCGAAGCCTACCTCGATGGCGTCTTCGCACGCTACTGGATGCACTGGGGCTCGGTGAACCTGCGCCAGGAGAAGATGAGCAAGTCCGTAGGCAATTTCTTCACGGCGGAGGAGATACTGGCGGAGTTCGAACCGGACGTGCTGAGGCTTTTCCTCCTCTCTACGGCATACCGCAGTCCGATAGAGTTCAGTCGGGAGCGTATGCAGGAAGCGCAATCTGCCCTGCGTCGCATTCGCACCGCCCTGCGCAACGCCAAGCGGTTTCTGTCCTCGTCCGACGAGCAGGCGCCTATCGCACAAAACTATTACGAGCGGTTTGCCGATGCCATGAACAGCGACTTCAACACCGCTGCGGCGATTTCGGTGATGTTTGATGCGGTGAGCGAAATCAACCGCCTGAGCACCGACCTGCAAATCCACGACAACGCGGAGACGCGCCAGACGCTGGCTTCCTTAGTGGCAACCGTGCGCCTTTTCGGCAACCTGCTGGGCATTCAGAAGCTGGAGGAAGAGGAGCGCGGGTTGGACGACGCTTTTGCCCTGCAGTTGATCGAGAAAGCCATCGCGTGGCGCCAGATGGCTCGCGAAAAACGCGAGTGGAGCATCGCCGACCGCATCCGCGATGACCTGCGCGAACTTGGCATTATTCTGGAAGATAGCGTGACCGGCACGACGTGGAGACGGCAGAGCTAAATGACCAGATAGCGGTTGCCCCATCCACCTCGCCAGGGCGAAGGCGGCTCTCCCTGATGGGGGTGGTGGTAACGGCATCGTGTTTGGTGGGTGGACTGGGCTATTACAGCCTTCAGCACCACCTGTCGGGGTTCGTCTACACTGTTCGTCTTGGCGATACCGTGCTGGACCGTCTGCCGTTTGCGGTTGCCCAGCAACGGGTGGAAGAGGTCTGCCGGCGGCTTCAGCAGCAGCGCATCACCCTTCAGTTTACGGACAACACAGGGCGCGTTCTGTACTCACGCACGGTGGGATTAGCCGAACTGGGGATTACTCCCGACCCTAAAGCGACCTGGCAGGAGATACTCCACTCCACCCAACGCCGTAACCCTGTGCTCACTCTTGCGGGGCGATGGATTTCTCCCAAAACGGCGATGGTCTCCGCGAATGTTGTGTATGCAGTAAACCACCAGCAAGTTCGCCGCTTGTTTGAGCAGGTTGGTCGCGCAGTGGAACGTGCCCCTCGTGATGCCCGCTTGTTGATCGGGGACAACGGCTCACGCCAGATAGTGCATGAACAGGCTGGTATGAAGATCCCTCACGAAGCCACCGAGCATGTGTTACAGGCATTGCGAGCGTTTGAAACCATCGCAAACATTCCCCTGCAGGTCATTCCACCGCGCGTGACCAGTGCGCATCTGCAGACCATCACCACGCCACTGGCGCAGGCTTCTACCCGATTCTCGGAAGCACAGCGCAATCGCTCGCACAACATTCGTCAGGCGACGGAGCGCATTAATGGGGTGGTGCTTCTTCCCGGCGATGTCTTCTCCTACAACCAGACGGTCGGTCCCCGCACCCTGCGTGAGGGTTTCCGCAAGGCGCCGGTAATTGTCAAAGGAGAGCTGGTGCCCGGTGATGGCGGAGGGGTCTGCCAGGTCTCTTCTACGCTCTATATGGCGGCATTGCAGGCGGGTCTGCAGATTGTCCAGCGGAGCAAGCACGCCTTCCCTATCGGCTACGCACCTGCAGGGTTGGACGCGACGGTGGTTTACGGCGTGTTGGACCTGCGCTTTTGTAACAACACGGAGTATCCCATCGCCATCATCGCCCGGGCAAAACGGGGCAGGATGCAGGTAAGCATCTGGGGAGCGGCGATGGCAAAGCGTCAGGTACGCATCCAGCGCATGGTGCACAGCGTCATAGGCGTTCCCGTCAAAACGGTACCAGCCCCCAATCTTCCCGCAGGTGTCCGACGGGTAGTAACCAAAGGACATGCCGGAATGCGCGTGAGCGTCTACCGTATCATTGAAGAACCGGGCAAACCGCCCCTGCGCGAGAAGATAAGCACCGACACCTACCGTCCCCAGGCGCGCGTGGTACTGGTTGGTCAGGCGGAGCCGCGGGAAGCCTCAACGGATAAGCCCGAAATACCTGCGGAGGAGAACCGACAACCATAGCCTTTACAGGCAAGACCAAAAGATGTATCATTACCAATGAGAAACGTCAGCAAGAAGGGGGTGCTCTGAATTGCCCGGAATTGAACACAAAATCCAGCAGCTTCCGCCGGACCTACAGCGTGAAGTAGAAGATTTCGTGGATTTCCTGCTATCACGCATTTCCAGCGGTGCACAGCGGTACTTAAAGCAGGACTGGGCGGGCGGACTGGAACAGTTTCGGGACCAGTATACCGCACTGGAACTTCAGCACAAAGCTCTCGAATGGCGTGAAGGCTAAGCCTATGTACCTGGTCGACACTAACATCTGGCTGGAGCGTTTGTTGAATCAAGAGAGGGCAGAAGATGTCTCTCGTTTTCTTGAACACACGCCGACGTCGCGAATTTTTGTGTCAGATTTTACCCTCCACTCTATTGGGGTAATTTTGATCCGTCTAAGACAAAGATCTCTCCTAAGAATCTTTCTGGATGACCTACTTCAGCCTAACCCTATAAGGATAGTCCACTTACCTATGGAGAGTCTACACGATGTTGTAAAAGCTTCTGATGCCTTTCGCCTCGACTTTGACGACGCCTATCAATATGTTCTAGCCAAACGCCTTGCGTTACGCATCCTTAGCTTCGATCATGATTTCGACCGTACCGACATTGGACGCATCACGCCGAGTGAAACATGAAACACGTCGTGTCAGTTAGCCTAGGCTCCAGCAAGCGAGACAAGACCTTAGAAACAGAGATACTCGGCATCCCGGTACGCATCCAGCGCATCGGAACCGACGGCGATAAAGCGCGTTTCAGGCAACTGCTTGCTCAGCTGGACGGTCAGGTAGACGCCATTGGACTGGGCGGATGCGACCGCTACCTCTGGGCACAGGGCAGGCGCTACACCTTCCGCGAAGTGGACCGGCTTGTCTCGGTGGTCAAGCATACCCCCGTGGTCGATGGAAGCGGACTAAAGAACACGCTAGAACGCTGGGCAGTGGAGCGCATCGAGCAAAAGGGCATTCTGGAGTGGGGTCAGCAGAACGTGTTGCTGGTCAGTGCCTTAGACCGGTTTGGTATGGCGGAGGCGTTGGCGGAACGAGCACGTGCCGTCATCTTTGGCGATGCGCTGTTTGCTCTGGGTATCCCCCTGCCGATACGCAACATCCGCACGCTTGCTATGCTGGCACGTTTAGTGCTGCCAGTTGTCGTGCGTCTGCCCTTCCAATGGGTATATCCAACAGGCGAGAAGCAGGAACACAACACCCCGCGCTGGCAGGGTTATTTCCGCTGGGCAGACGTGATCGCCGGCGACTGGCATTATATCCGCCGCTATGCCCCCGAGAACCTGAAGGGCAAAGTAGTGTTGACCAACACCGTACGACAGGCGGATGTGCAATTTCTGCGCGAACGCGGTGTGGACCTGCTTTTAACCACCACCCCCGTCTTCAACGGCGAGACCTTCGCCACCAACGTGCTGGAAGCGGTGATTATCGCCCTCAGCGGCTCCTCCCCCGAGGACCTGCGCGAATCCGACTATCACCTCTGGCTTTCGCGGTTAGGTTGGGATGTGGGCATTGCTTTTGCAGTAGGAGACGCAGGTTCTCGCAAAACCCTGTAGAGACGGTTTTCTCCACTCCGAGCGATAAGTAAACAGCGCATAGCAAGGAATTGTTCGTCAGCTGCTTCCACCCTGTAGGCAAACACGTAGTCAAACTCAGAAAACACCCACGCCCACCTTGGGCTCTGGAGGCTCTCCCATGGACTTATGCGTTCAAACCGTTTGTCGCGATATACCAAAGGGTCTTGACCTCGCCAAGCAAAGAGCGTCGGTATAAATAGTATCTTTTCCAGTGCGGCGTAATGCGGAGCGTGAGGCAACCTCTGCCCTATCCTATCGCCGGAGATGTTATAAACGACAAAAACTCTGGACGTTTCCGGCAATTGTTGCAATATTCTCACCTGGTCGCCTATCGCCTTATCGGCCTGATGCATAAACATTCCGTTTGCTATCATCTGCACAAATGCTGCAGCTGCCAAAAGACTGACAAAGAAAACTTTCGGACTTTCAATAGATATGTTCATTGACAAGACGAAAAACACGATAGATGGAAGCAGGAACCTTACATCAACAGCTGATACCCTGAAGGCTTCATAAGGCGATACAAGGTAAGCCGCAGCGAATCCAACGGAAAGTAATGCACCCAATTGGGCACAGTCTACCATCTTACGACGCCAGTAATAAACCAGCAATACTAACAGAAATGATGCAACAGCCAATGCAGGAATAACGTCATAACACAGCGACGCATGCTGAGAAACATGGATTATTTTGTCCTTCCAGCTAGAATACACAGGATTGCTTGGCTTGTCCGGCTCCCGGAGGCTATAGAAAACTAATGGAAACGCCGCACATATCAAGTGCCCCCAGTTCCTTATTGCACCACGCCATCCCAAATATCGGCAGCTTATGTGGTCGTATGCTACTGTTATCAAGCAAGCAAGAGTGACGAACACGGCTGAAGAAAGGTGGATTAGAAAGGCAACAATCGATCCCCCAAGCAGGCAAACGTACGACCAAAATCCAGGTGATCGCCGCTTCTCCCACCATAACGCCACAATAATCATAAACCATCCACATCCCAACAGATAGTTTATAAAGCCCCATCGAAAGGCTGAGCTATACGCCCACAAAACGGCTATGAAGGTGAACCAAGTATATCGTGTGTGCAGAGCTCTGCCTAACCAATGACAGCCTAAATGAAACAGGAATACAACAAGGCTTAACACAATCTTTCCTGCAATAATTGGATCAACAAATCGCATGAGAGGTACAAGTAGAAGATTAATGCCCAAATTTGGCAAGACTCGCCACCGAACCTCAAACCACTCCTGATATACTGACACCCGGTCATACCGTGAGAGAATATAACAGCGGTGAAGGTGATTGGGGTAGTCAGTCAGAGCTGGGTATCTAAAGGCCCATATCGGAAGCAAATGCAATGTTAGTAGGGTAAGAGCCAGTAATATATACAACCTACGTTCCGTTCGCGCTGTCATGTGGAACATTCACCTGCACGGTCCAACACCTGATGAACGGTGTCCAAAAACTTTGTTCCATCCACTCCCCAATTGTATCGCTCCTCCACTGCTTTACGTCCACGTGCGCCCATCTCGGCACGCAGGGCAGGGTCGCGAAGCATTAAAACTTTCTCCGCTAAATCTTCGGCATCCTGCGAACGGAACACCAGGCCACAGCCCGTTTCCTCCACTAACCGCTTCATGGGGCGACAGTCAGATACCAGTACCGGCTTGCGAAATGCCATATACTCATACACTTTGTTGGGCATCGTGTTGTGCGTGTGCTCGGAGGCGTGCGAGCCGTCGTACCCCACGTGCCCACGATACACGAATGCCATCAAATCCGCCTGCCAGCCCATGAAGCATACCACATCATCTACTCCTCCCTGACGAGCCAACTCCTGCAGCCTGCTTGCCACCTTTCCGGTGCCAACAAGCGTAAACCGGACATCCTGCACACCTTTCCGCTTGAGTACAGCCGCGGATTCAATCAGAGTATCTATTCCGCGGTAAAAATGGATGTTCCCCCCATAGACTACCTCCAGTATATCCTCACTGGGTGTCCATTCAGGCTGGGTAGCATAATGGTTATACAACATGTCCAAATCACACAACACCGGCGTGTTTTCTATAACAAAAATGCCATTATCTGTTCCCCTGATGCCTGCGACTCGCTGTACGTGCTCAGGAACTACGACCAGCACAACATCTGCACAGCGCACTGCCATTCGCTCTACCATCCGCGCCAGCGTGATATTCCGCGCGAACAGATTGATGAATGCCCTGCCAGCCCCCTCCCACCGACGCCACACCGCCATCACGGCGGGATAGTTCTCCGCCATATCAAAAATAACGGGCACTCCATAACGCCTGCCCACCGCCGTTGCTGCCAGTACCAGAGGCATATCGCGAACAATCAGCAGCTGGCAACCGTCCTTTAACACCAGGTCGCGTATCGCCCTGCGCCAGACGGGGTTGATATGATACGGTAATGTCAACGGAGCACGCCAGCGTTCGGGCACATCGTTAAGAAGCCTGCGCAGACGCAGCCTACTGCGCCATTCCGCCTCCTCCACCCTCTGAGATGCAGCATACGGGTGAGATGCACCCGGTTCACCCGCACCCTTCATGTTCCGCGCCAGCACAATGACCTCGTAGCCCGCCTGCGCCAGCGTGTCGGTCATCTTCACCACGCGGATATCGGGATACGCTCCGAAATGCACAAAGCCAATACGTGTGCTCATTGCAGGAACCCTATTCGCTGCTTGATACGCTCCCACTCACCCGTAACCCACAATGCGAATATCGCCTCACTGAATCGCCCGCGATGGTCCACACATGCCGCTTCATGCACATCCACCCGACGCAAGCGGTAGAGATTTTGACCGGGCAGGTTCCAGCCAGCAGTGGTGGTAACCGCTGTTGCATAGCCTGCCTCCTGCACACAGCGAATCACAAGATCGCTGTGGTCGCCATTCGGATAGGCAAAATGCAGCACTGGACGCTCCGATATTGCCTCTAGGGTGTTTTTACACTCATTAACCTCTCGCCGAAGGCTCGCTTCCGGCTCGCGAGGCAGTATAGGATGGTTCACAGTATGCGCTCCGATAGTAATGTTGCTCTGGAGTGCTTCTCGCACCTCATTCTCCCCGATAAACCAGTCCGAAGGCAGAGTTCCCTCTTCAAAGGGAACAATCTCTACCGCCTGCCTCCATAAGGAGCAGATACGGGTATACTCCAACCCCTTCAAAGCGGAGATTGCACTATCTGCATTTGGAAACGGTTCAGCCCGTCCTACATGCCGAGCCAGAAGAGCCAGCATCTGCGGATGCTGTTCCAACAGCAACCGCCACCGCACGTACCACGGCACCTGCCCCTGCAGTACGCTGGTTGTCACATACACAGTCGCCGGTAGTCCCCTGTCGCGTAATGCTCTCACCCCATACCGATGAAAGCCCATCCAGCCATCATCGCTGGTGATGACTACTGCCCTGCTATCCTGCCCTGTGCCGTTCGTCAACCGACGCATCGCTTCGTCCATACTGATGACCTCAAAGTGCCCTCTTAGCCAGTCCAGCTGCGCAGAGAAACTCTCTGGCGCTGCGCACAACACGGGGAAGTAGCGGAATACAGGTGTATCTCGCAGAGCAATCTCGTGATACATCAGGATAACTATGCCCTTTGACCACTCGCGAGGATTTTTTATCCACAGTCGATACAGCCACTCCGCCACCAGCTTTTTTGCAAGACGCTTGAAGCCCTTCATTTTCAGGATATACATCCATCCTGCACTCACAGGTAACCACGCTTCCTCGCCTCTTTCTCGACAAACTCTAGCAGTTGCGAAAAGGTCCACTCCTGGTCCATTGGCAAGGCAACCTCCCTCGCCCTCGAGCCGATCCGCTGAGCCTCTTCTGAGTTACTCAAAGCCCAAACAATAGCCCGACGCAGTTCGTCAGCGTCTCCCGACGGAACCAAGATACCTGTCACTCCGTGTTCAATATAATAGGATGCATCTTCGGTATCCGTGACTATTACCAGCTTGCCCAGCGCCATTGCATTGAGGTAGGATTGTTGGCCGGAAGTAGCACCACCAGAAGTGTCTAGAGGCAATACCACAAACTGGCTACCAGCCATTAGCTGGCGGAACTCCTGCGGTTCCACTGCACGCCATGTCACATTGGAAGGAATGTTGCTGGGTGCGGGCTTCCGCGTCGCAATAAAAACCTTACAGGGTAGGTCACGAACAGCTTGCAGTAACAAATCGTAGTTTCTTTTACTATCCCCTCCCGCAAAGATATAATCGCCGTTGGCTCGCTCTGGTATTTCGAAACCCGACAACGTGTGGTGAAACTTTAGAGGGATCGTCTTCTCACATGGCACGCCGTAGTGCACCGAGTATCTTTGGGCAACACTAGGAGCGTAAACTACCAAAAGATCCACCCGTCCCAGCACCTTTCGCAAAAACTCTTTCTTCCAGACGGTTCTCGGTGCTGGCGCAAGAGGGTCCACACGCACAATAAATGGGTGCCGAACCCTAAGATACTGCATAAGACTGTATATGGATGCGGACAACGGGTAGCTATCTCCGAAGATCACAGCATCACACGAGGGAATGACACGATACGCAATTAGCGCATTTCGGAACGCAGCTACGTACCGCTTTATTCCTCGCCCTTCCGGTACAAAGGGCAAAAGAATGGTACGACAAGTCCACGTTGGGGACTGGGGTACCCTGTAGTCCGTAAATATACGCATTAGCTGCCTCCCTCACCTGCGTTCTCGGTACCATTCCACAGTGTATCGCAGCCCCTCTCGAAAATCCACAACTATACAATACCCTAAATCACGCCGAGCTGCATCTATAGACGCCATAGAATGCTTTATATCCCCGGCACGAGGTGGTAGATACCGGACCTGGAGGTTGCGACCTAGTATTGCCTGCAGCTGCCGTATCAATTCATTCAAGGTGTACCGTCCCCCGCAAGCGACGTTGTATACCTTGCCCACAGCCGCAGGCGATTCCATCGCCAGCAGGTTCGCCTGTACCACATTCTCGATATACGTGAAGTCCCTTGACTGTTCCCCGTCACCGTATACCGTCAGTGGCTCTCCCTTTAGCGCGGCGGTGATAAAGCGCGGAATGACCGCAGCATACTGCGAATCGGGGTTCTGGCGAGGACCAAACACGTTGAAATAGCGCAGGCTGACCGTCTCCAGTCCGTACACCCGCGTGAAAACCTGACAGTAATACTCGCCCACCAGCTTGCTCACCGCATAGGGAGACAGTGGGTTTGGCAACATGCTCTCCACTTTGGGCAGAGCGGGTGTATCGCCATAGGCGGAGGAAGATGCCGCGTACACCACCCGCCTGACGCCAGCGTCACGTGCGGCAAGTAGCACGTTGAACGTGCCGGTGACGTTCACCTCATGCGTGGTGGCAGGGTCCTCTACCGAACGGGGTACGGAACCCAGCGCCGCCTGATGGAACACCACCTCTACCCCCTGCATTACCTCTCTGAGCAGAGGAAGGTCGGTGATGGAGCCGCGCACGAAGCGAATGCGCCCTTTCAGATGCGCAATATTTTGCTCCCGACCGGTAGAGAGGTCGTCAAGCACAGTGACTTCGTGTCCCATCTCCACCAGCCGGTCGGTGAGGTGTGAGCCGATGAAGCCTGCTCCTCCGGTAACCAGTATCTTCAATGCTTGACCTCCGCATATCTCTTACTCTGCCAGTTAACGCTGATGCATACAGTAAAGGTGTCCACCACGGACGTCTTGACATGTATCGATGCCAATGTGCACCCCACTCACGACATGATAGAAGGTATACCCATAGGCATCCAAAATCTCGATAACCTTGCCGGTTGTCGGCATGTCGCCCGCCAGACGATGGATCTCTATAAAGAAAGCAGGTTTATGTTGTTGAATTGTCTGCATCGCACCCCTTAGCACCCGTACTTCGTATCCCTCGACATCCACCTTCACGTAGTCAGGTGTTGGTAGTTCGAACCGTTTTATAAGGTTATCCAGAGTGTCTACGTGCACGGTGAACTCGATTGGTTGCCCTTCATCTGGCCGGAACACACGTCCTCCACTGAATGCCGCGCCGCTCAAGTGGCGAGACGGTTGATATAATATCAAAGAGGTGGTCTCATCGCCAACTCCAACATTGACCAGCCTTACATGACGCAGACGGTTAACCCTTACATTCCGTGATAGGCGCCGAAAACTGTAAGGGTGCGGCTCAAACGCAACCACATATCCCGTTGGTCCAACCGCCCGCGCAAAGAAAAGGGTCATGAGTCCTACATTGGCCCCAATATCGTACACCACTTTTCCCTCACACTCCATCCCCACCAAAAAGCGTTCTTCTTCGGTTGGCTGGCGTGCACTGAATAGTTTACCGCCTACAAACCACATCCCCGTTATTAAAGGATGCTTTGCCTTATAGATTCCTACTGTGTTCCACAGCCGTCTCACAAAGTCTGACAACATCTCGGTCTCTTTACCTCCGTTTGATACGCCAGTTCTCTACCGCCGTCTGCAGCGCCTGTTCCCATTTATCCACCTGCTTCTCCACAGTGAAGTTCGCTAAAAGATGTCTATAAGCATTTTCGGCGCGGCGGCGAGCCTCTTCAGGGTTCGACAGAGCGTCACGAATCGCCTGCGCCAGCGCGTGCGGATTGCGCGGAGGAACAAGCCACCCGGTCTCGCCATCCTTTACCAGCTCTGGTACTCCTCCCACTGCGGTCGCTACCACTGGCGTTTTGTAAGCAAAGGCTTCCAAAACGACATTAGGCATCCCTTCGCTCAGCGAAGGTAGAACGAGCAAATTTAGCCCAGATATCAATTGTGCTCCGTTGGGTATCTCCCCCAAAAAGCGAGCATGCAGTTCCATGTCCAGCCTCTTTGCTAGCCGTCTCAGCCGTTCGCGTTCAATTCCATCTCCGGCTATCACCAAGACCGTATCAGGATGGGCGCGGTGAACGTCTACGAAAGCCCTTAGAAGAAAATCAAAACCCTTTTCCTTGCTTAGCCTCCCCACGCCTCCAATCAAAACGCTGTCGGACTTCAACCCAATCTGTTCAGACCAATCGGCACTTGCTATTGCTGGAGGTAAGCGTTCTATATCAAGAGCATTAGGTATCCACCATGCTCTTTCGGGTGCAACCCCATACCGAATAGCGATTTCCCGTTGAGTTGGAGACACGGCAACAACAAGGTCGTGCTTACGCAGAAAAAGCTTGTCCAGAAACTCATAGAAACGCACTTGAAGCGTATGCCCTGTCCAGCCGCGCAAAACTTCAATAGTTGCTTTATGCGGTGTAAAAGCAGTTATAATGCCGGCCTTATAGCCTGTTGCACACACCACGTCGCACTTTAGACGACCAAGGTATTCGTGAAAGGTGAGGACAGAATGACGGATATCGTACTTGCGAGGCAAAATCAGTGGATTAACTTCAAATCCCTCCTGTCGCGCAAGGCGGATGAGTGAAATGCTGTCTTCATTCTCTATCCACTTGGTCAAGATGGGGGCCCATGTAATCTTGTAGCCGCGCACTTTTAGTTCTCGGGTTAATTGCAAACCCATCCGCTCAATACTCGGTACAGATTTCCAAGATACTCCAGGCTGTATGAAAAGGAGAGAATATTTATCGCTCATAGGGCATCTCTCCTTTGGAACCCAGGCTTTTAATCACTCGAGCGGGATTACCTGCAACCAGAGTATATGCTGGCACATCCTTGGTAACAACACTGCCTGCCGCCACTACTGCACCCTCACCGATGGTTACCCCCTTTAAGATAATGCTACCTTTACCAATCCACACATTGTCTCCAATAATTACCGGCTTACAAGCCTGTGGTTCTGGAGGCAGATCGCGGAGGCGTTTCTCGGGGTCTATGGGATGTCCATCATTATCAGCTATGGTAACATCATTGGCAATCAGACAATGGTTTCCGATTTGCACTCGTTTCGCCACCATGATGAGAAGATTGTTTCCTAGGTGGGAGTGGCTGCCAATGATGAGCACCGGATCATCAAAAACCTTTGCACCACATATCTCAGAAGAGCCATGAAGCACCACATAGTCTCCTAACTCGATACGCGCGTATCCTAATAGGCGCGGAATACCTCTTATCAGTCGCAATCCCTTCCCCACTCGAGCGCATTGAGAAGCAAACAAAGGCACATCCCATAAGGCATGACGTAGCCAGTAGTAAGTAGACAGAAACACGCGATATAGAAGGTAGAGCACACCATGTAATGGTTTGATACATGGCACGCTGAAACGTTGCCACGCTTTAACGCTACGGTACACCCACGCAGCCCAAGGCGCGTCCTGGCGACGAATTTTCATGATGATTGTACGCAATTTGACAGAATCACCTCCTGCTCGCAATCGCCTTCACATACAGTTCCAGATACCGTTCCGCCATCCTGTCTATCGTATACTCGCGCAAAAACCTCTGTCTGGCAAAAGCCGCCAGCTGCTGAGCCTTTTCCCTATTCTGCAAAAGATCCACAATTGCCTGCGCCATCGCCTGCGCATCACCTGGCGGCACTAGCACTCCACACTCTCCGTTTGCCAGCAAGCTTGGCGTGCCCCCTACCGCGGTTGCAATGATAGGTCGTTGAGCAGACATCGCCTCCAGAATCGCCAGCGATTCACCTTCTATCTTGGAACTAAGCACAAATAGATCTACATGATGCAATAGAACATGCACATCACCACGCATTCCCAGAAAGTGCACATAGCCTCTCGCATTCAAATCATCTACGAGAACTTCGACAGCAGGGCGGTGTGGACCGTCGCCAATCAGCACCAGGTGCAGATTAGGAACGCTCTGACGTGCCATTTGTACTGCTCTCACCAGAGTAGATTGATCTTTTTGATGTCCATCAAAGCGTGCTACCATTGCAACAACGACAGCATTCTTAGGAATAGGCATTCCCCAGTCAGGCGCCGGCGGGTTAGACATATACACGTCGGCAATACCATTACGGATATACGCTGTGCGTTCGGCGGGAACACCTAGTATTTGCGTAAACAGTTGCTCGATCCCCGGAGCCACCCCCACACAGAAGCTTGTCAACCGAGCAGCGGAACGCAAGCGTCTGGCGTGTTGTTGCAACCACCGATCGTGGTAGTTATGCAACGTGAATACACAGGGAGTCCCTGTCCACCAGCAAGCGGACGCCGTTTTGAGCCACGCAGTGTTATGACAGTGTACGACATCGGGACGGAACTGGTGGATTAGCTTCGCGAGCCGGCACGGGTACCAGCGTGATAACAATCTTCTGTCCTCTGCTTGCACAACGCGGATGTTCTCCCGTTCAAAAGCGTACATCATCGCGCGTTCAGCGGTAAGGTTTGCCACCACAACTTCGTGTCCTCGCGACTGCAGCCACGCCGACAGCGAAGCGACCAGCTGCTCTGCTCCTCCAAGATGAAGCCCAGCCAGAGTTTGTAAGATACGAAAGCTTTTCATGCTCACCGTATCACCATCTGAAATACTACTGTAGCCTGCCCACCTGCAGGAATAGAAGGTATCGTTACGTCAATCTTTGTTCTGTCGGAAGGGTCAGGCTGTACCACTCCATTAATTCTAAGACTGCCCAGCACATAGGTCGCCGACGCGGGAATGTCATGGCGGATACGGACATTAATGGCATCAGATGATCCACTGTTTAATGCGGTAATGGTCACCGTGACGACGTCGAGAGGACGTGGATTAGTTTTGTCGGAAGAGACGGTAATGCGCACGTCGGGGTTCGCCGGAGGGGGCTGGTCGGTCGGGATAAGTATCGCCGCCTCCTGAACCCTCAGGTTCAAACGGTTTATCGGGGTAGGGTCCAGCGAACCATCTGCCTGCAGCCGACGATAGTTCCCCCCAAGGTCGAACGCCGTGTGTTCATTCATGCTTCGTTCATCCAGCACGTTTCGGCTATCGCCAGTTCTCAGCACCACCAGCGCGTTGGTGTACCTTCTGGCAAAATACCATGTTTTGGAGGTATTTCCAAGGAAATTACCGTTGCTATCATAAGCTGGCGCCTGGTCTGTATAATAAATAACAAACAAGCCCGGAATAATCCCTGGCATCCATGAATTAGGGTATGCCACCCACTGGGTGTAAGATGCACCCACCGTTGTCACAGGTCTACCGAAATCATAGGTGGCTGCGTCAATATAATATGCCTTTTGTTTGGGGATACCTGGTATATAGTACCTGTTTAAGGAGCTTGATGGGTCGGTCAGAAACTCGCCGTAGAAAAAGTTTTGATGCCATGCGTTCAGATAGAGATACTCGTCTTCCACATCTTTGACCAGCAGGTAAGCTGCCAACGCAAACATCTTCTCGCGATACCACCAGTCCTGCGTGTTTTTGTCAGATTTCACAGCCTGTGTGTAGGCATACATAGGCACATGGTAGTTTCCACGGCTTACACGATAAGCCATCTCCGCAAACAGAGTGTTAAGCGTGCTGTAACGAGCGTGTCCTCCGTAATACTGCGCAAGCTGCATTGTTATTTCGCGATTCGCAATGGCTGGTGCAAAGTACATCCACAGACGGTCAGGCTGGGCATTAATCCGCGGATTGCTCCAGTCATCGGCGGGAGAAAGACCAACGAAATTGTTCGCTACTGAGATTTTCCCTCTTTCCGTCAGACTGATACTGCACTTCTCCATCAACTCTCCCATGCCAAGAGCATAAGCATAAGTGTCGTACGGATCAAGTTCTACCAAGCGAGAGGTCGACGGTGACACAGGTGTAAGAGGCTTGGTCTCCAAAGTATAGTTATCGCAGTACCAACCGTCCAACGCTGGATATGTTTGGAAAATGTAGTCAAACCATGCTTGGGTGAGCCACTGTTGATAGTACGGGTCAAACACATTTGTCATAAATCGCTGCAGATCTGGTCTGTAATACCAAACTCTGCTCCACCACTTGAACCTAGCAGATTTTGCCACACCTGGTCCGCCAGCAGAGGGGGGATTAGGATTGTACTCGGGGTCACCGTTATTGTTTGGATTGTCTTCCCACGAGCTATCCCAACCGGGAATAATCTGGCGGTCACTGGCGCTACCAGTTTTGACAAAGTCTTCGTTCTGGAAACTAGTAACCACCGGACTTGAGGTGCCTGTTTGCGTTACGCGGAAGCGAATATAAAACCATCTCTCAAGAGGGGGAGGCGGTGAAGTATAGCCGATGTAAGCACGAACCCATTCCGTTCTTTCCTTTGGCGGTACAAAACGTATGTATCCGTTACGTGCGAACCGCTGTCCGTTCTCCATCGTTGTGTCCTCTACAATGGTCAAGGGCGCCCAACTGATTGGGTTCCCCTGAGCGTCTATACCATTGCAGTATTCCCACACCCCATCGTATCCTCCTGAGGCATAGCTGCTGAAATCCAAATACAGAATATCAAACCGCAAAGCCAAACCGAATGCTACCCATTTCCCAATACCATCAGGGAAGCGTTTGCCTGCATGGTCGAACCTCTCAACCTTATACGTGAGAACCCATGCACTTAGGTAACCCCTGTCATTTATGGGAGTACTAGTCTGAACTTCCGTATCTACTGCATAATGCAGAGCAACATGTTCGTAGCTTATGCCCTGCTGTTCAGCCCATCGCATCCAGTGCATGTTCTGTTCACGCCAAGCCCCAGCGTAGCTGTTCGTGATATTATCGTAACGTATCATTACCGCGTCGGGATTATACCGCTTGACCTCAGCGGCGTTCTCGAAAGCGTAGGCAATGTTCAGGTCGTAGTGCTCAGCGTTCCATTCATGGTATGGCGCGTTCGTATCGTTACTGGACCAATCGCTCCCAATGATATATGACGAATAGCGCACGGTGGGCAAGATGTGCGAAAACGCCCGGAAGGTGCGAAACGTACGAACATCGCTGACCAGCTGCCCTCCGTCCTGCAGGTCAACACGCACCCTGTAATAGTATTGCGTGTTGGGCTGCAGTCCTGTGATGTTCACATAGTGGCGGGTAACATCTCTGTCGGGCCAGTCGCGCATCTCGGGCGTCGATGTGTTGCCCAGCGCCGGGGTAGTACCGTACTCTACCGTCATCCTGCCCGGTTGCTGGGTGACACACTTGATACGCGCAGATTTGGGCATTGCCCAGATTACTTGAGGTTCGAGTGACTGAGCAAGAACGTTCATTGATGACAAACATATCAATGTTGTGCATGCCATCACGTTTCGAAGCATTCGGCTGCACCTCCGCAGGATCTCATAGACATTTTTCCATCGCCATTGTCCAATTGGCATCGGTATCTCTAGCGGTTTATTTCGTCCACAACCAGTTCAAAGTCCGTCTGTCTGCCTCCGGCGTAATACCCTTCCGCATTATGCATAGCAAGCCGCCTTTCCTGTTGATAGGCATCCCGAGAGGTCAGGCAAGCTACTGCTCGCTCCACAAACTCCTCGGCAGAGACAAAGTTGCCATTCGCAAAGCATGACAGGTCCGGCGTGTAGAACCATCCCGGCTCCCACAGGAAAAAGGTAGGCACACCTGACGCTGCAGCAATGGTAAGTGCCCCGCTGAAGAGACCTACCGCCAGCGTAGAACACGCCAGGTCTTCACGTAAAGGCCTACCTTGTGAAATAATAATGTCTTCTGATGCGTCTTTCACCCATCCTGGTAGCTGCTTCTGTGAGGGGTGCAACCGAAGTGTAATACGCGCTCCCGCAACCCGCCGTGCGACTTCGAGCACCACCTCTGGTAGGCGACGGAAAGCCTCTTCCAGTCCGTAAAAGGCACTTGCTCCAGGGTTATACTGGTCAATCAGCAAAATCGTGCGGTAGTGAAACCCTTCTGGTACACTGTGGATTTCGTCAAACAACGACCCGACGGGTATGTAGCTTCTGGCGTAAACCGAGGTATTGCACCATCTGGCAAAACGTTCGTCTTCCCGCTTCAAGAAATCTGCCGAACTCCGTCCAAAGGTCAAAACTGTGGTTGCAAGTACTGGGAAAAACCCCGAAGACGAAATCACACCGTGCTGTAACGTCACAACAGGCTTGCCTGCCAGCAAAGCATCCAGTGCAATAACCGAGTCCAGTGAGCCGAAATGGTTGCGCACCAGTAAACGATCATATGATAGGAAAGGTTTCAGCCTCTCCCACAGCATCCTGCGCGCCATCGCTCCGAGGAAGAACGAAAACGTTCGCTCAGATATTCTTAGCTCTTTGCCTATCAGGTCGTTTACCACACAGAAATGCTGCCATGCCTGTTGCACGGCAGCGGCAGAAAGGCGTCGCCGGTCCGCGCCTAACCCATGATACAGGTCTACCAACTTCATCTGCACGGGATACTGCTCTGCCAGTGGACGAAGAGACTCGTGCTCTGAACTACCGAAGCGCACAAGGTAAGCGAGGCAGGCGCCCCTTTCCAGCATCGCGGAGACCAATCGATGCATCATCCGCATCTCCGTCTGTCGTTCACAGCCACCGTAGACCAGCCAGTCTGCGTGTACCTTCTGCATATCAGGACGACTCTGATTCCACCATCTTTGCTGGAAGTTTGATTGCACCTGTAGATAGTAGCGATATGGAACTTGCTTCCAGTTGCCTTTCGTTTGATAACAGACACGCACTGCATCCAGATACTGCACCAGCATCTCGCGCGCTGGAGATGACCATATCCGCGTGCGTGCCTGCTCGGTACGCCAGGCAACAGCATCGTTTCCGTAAACAATGGTGGATGGGAACGTCATTTGCGAAACCATTGTGCTACTCCGCCGAAGGCACGCGACGCAGTTTAGCGCGTGCTGCCATCTCGCTTTCGTACACTCGCTTCACGCCATCGCCGAGAGCCTGCTCGATAACCCGAATGTCTCTGACCAGGCGCATGAACCCACCAGGCTCCACCGACGCTGCCTGATCCGTACCCCACATGGCGCGGTCTAGGGTGATATGCCTCTCTACGACACACGCACCCAGCACCACAGCGGCATAGGTGGTCTGCAATCCTACCTCATGCCCTGAGTAGCCGACCAGCAATCCAAACTCGCGGGACAGGGTCTGAATCACCCGCAGGTTCAGCTCCGCAGGCGGACAGGGGTAGGTACTGGTACTGTGCATGATGATGAGGTGGTCAGGGTCAATTAACGACACAGCATGTCGTATCTCTTCCATTGTGGACATGCCTGTTGATAACAGAACGGGTTTGCCTGTGTCGTTGATACGCTTGAGCAAAGCATCATCCGTCAACAACGCCGATGCCACTTTGTAACAGGGAGGATTAAACTGCTCGATAAAGTCTACCGACGGTATGTCCCAGCACGACGCAAACCAGGCAATCCCCTGCTGTTTGCAGTAGCGGTCTATCTCCGCATACTGCTCGTAACCGAACTCCACTTTGTAACGGTACTCCATGTAGGTTATCAACCCCCAGGGCGTTTCGCGAGGGATGTTGCGTTGTTCAGGCGGAACGCACAGCTCTGGAGTGCGCTTCTGGAACTTGACCGCATCACAACCTGCCAGCTTCGCAGCGTCGATAAGTCGCTTCGCTATCTCGACGTCGCCGTTGTGATTGATGCCGATTTCCGCAATGATATACACGGGCTGTCCGTCGCCAACCAGCCTATCCCCGATACGAATAGTGCGCGCCATCTTCTTATACCTCCTCTTGCTCTTGACTTCTTTGCCCTTTTCCCTCAGAAACCCTGTTCGACTCAATTATCAGCTCTGCTAGCTCTCGCAATGCTCCCCGTCCGCCACACGAGTCAAGTATAATGTGTGCGACTTGCCGAACCTCGGGATGAGCGTCCGCTGGTGCAACTGCACACCCCACCTCCCGCATACACTCCAGGTCATTGACGTCGTTACCCACGTACACTACATTTTCGGCAGAAATACCGTTCTGCTGAAGCCATCCGTGCAAGGTAGATCGCTTATTCCTCACTCCAATGAGACAGGGGATGCCTAGCTTGCGACAACGCGCCTCTACTACTGGATTGGTCTCGGTTGAGATGACCACCATCGGGATCCCTTGCTGGCGCAGCTGCGCGATACCCCAGCCATCCCCGCGGTCGCATACCACTCCCTCTGTCCCGTCCTGCAACACGATTACTCGGTTATCGGTGAATACCCCGTCGAAATCAAACACAAGTGCTTCTATTCTGGCTGGCAGATCACGCTTGCGTGCCTGTACTTTGAACCATTGCTCTATGGCGTTCGCCACAAAGAGATCGGCAGGCTCGTCTATTTCTATACTGCGCTCGGGGGGAACTTCATACATCAGCACCCTGCCGAAAAAGCGATGCCTTGTCCGTAAGAACCCCCCCGTGCGCATCACATACACCGCGCCTGTCTCCAGAAATTGCGGTGCCCTCTCCTGTCGGCGGGGGCGCACTGCACGGTCATGATTAACCCCAACAGCGCCTAACTGTGCGTCGCTTTTCCACAGAAAACCGTGGAATGGCGTTACCGTAAAAATACAGTCAGCCTGTTCCTCTTGCATCTTCTCTATCATAGCATCAATATCCTGCGGCTCAACAAACGGCGAGGTGCATTGTATAAATACGATTAGTTCCACTTCAGACCCGTGCTCGCGAAGCATCTCCAGCGCGTGCAGTAGCGCCGACTCGGACGATGCGGTATCGGTTGCCAGTTCCGCAGGGCGCCAGATAATCTGAGCCCCGTATTCCTGTGCTACAGAGGCAATCTCGGCATCATCAGTCGAGACATATACCGCCTGCACGTGCCTTGCACCACGCGCCGCCAGCACTGAACGCCCGATAAGCGGTATCCCTCCAACCTCCTGCAGGTTCTTGCGAGGAATCCCTTTCGAACCACCGCGTGCAGGAATAATCGCCACCGCTTGTATTGTCTCTCTCATCGCCTGACCACCATCCGTTTTGCAAATCTGTACATTCTGTAAACTCTCCCCCCACCTACGCGCCGGAATGTGTAACGCATGCATCTGTCCATCACTGCAAGTCGGCACTTCCATTTCGTGTCCTCACCAACTTTGTAAACATAGTTCAGGATATTCGCCGGCAACCCGTGGTCAGTAGCGACAAAAGGCATCTCTCCTGAGGGCACGTAAAGGGACTCTATGACCTCATCACCAAAAACACGCCTCAATCCCGCTCTGCTCGCGATGCTGTCTAGAGTCTGCAGACAGAAGTGCCACGCATGGGCGTTTTGGAAAAAATACCCAAGATACGGATACTGCTTTCCAATATTGAACACACCTGGTAGCGCGATATAAATGACACCGTTGGAGCTAAGCAGTTTCCGCGCTTCCTTTAGCAGCGCTATTGGGTCCCTCAAGTGCTCCAGCACGTGGTGTAGGATTATCAAATCGGCAGGGGTGTATGAAGCAAGCGTGTCAATGCCCCCTTTGTGCGCAATAACCCCAGCCTGCCGCGCTCTGTCGAGATAGTCTTCATCAAAGTCGCATCCGTAGACAGTACACCCCTGCGCTGACAGGTAAGCAAGCGTCCCCCCTGCACCACACCCAATATCATAAACTACTTTGGGTGAGAACCCTACTGACCTAACGAGTTTATAAATGCTCTCACCCCTTCGCCACTCGCTCTCGAAAATGTACTCAATCGCCCGGGTATCCGCCCCTGAATAAATCTTACGGTAGTATTGCGCATAGAATATCGCCAAAGACTCCTCAGTATAATAGGGATCAGAACGCAATAAGCCACAGTGCAGACAGAGTACAGTACGAAGAGGAATACCGTACCGGTCATAGTCGGCAACCACTACGTCATCACCAGACTGCCCACATAGACACTGAAGCGGAACCTGTTGGATTTGCACATCGCTTAGGAAAGCCTTTGTCGCGTCGGAACGACCGCAGCTCCATCCCATTACTTTCAGTCTCTTCCGTATACGTTCGGCAACGTGCTGCGCCATATCATTCTCCATTGGAACCACCTCACAATGCATTAAAGCACCCCTGTCACCTGATAAACCTGTCCATCGCTCAATCGCTGAACATCTCTTAGTACCAGATATTGATTCAGCTCACCCATCGTATACATATATCCACTGCGCGATGGGTCATTATACCAGACAATATACACCTGTTCGCCCCGCTCCAGATGCTGTCGTACAACCTGCAGGAACTGCGGCAGGTTTCTTGGGAACGTTTCGGAAGCCACACGCATCGGTCCCTTGTGTGGCGTCTGTTGCGCGACCACCCCCGTCAGATAGAACAGAGGCTCTGGGAAGTTGCTGAACACCTTGCCGGCAAGTCGGTGCTGACGCAAGTAACCTGCCGTTTCAGAACTATGCCACTGCGCTGTGCTGAACACGCCCAACTGATGAGACAACGCCTGCTGCACTGTTGATGCTGCCATTAACGCGCCAGAACACAGCCACCCCAGCCATAAAGCCGTTATCCCCACCAGCGCAGTACGGCTCATCCAAGAGCGTTCACTCACCCCTAACCGATACACGATCGCCCCGATTAATACCACAGGGATGCTAATGGGCAACCACAAGCGTTCCGAGAAGCCTTCGAACTTGACACCGCTGGCGGTAGCGACGAATAGCAGGCTATATGATAGCACAAAAACCCCCGCCACACACAGCGCAGAGTAAAGAGCAGGCGATTGAGTAAGAATGCGACGAGATCTGTAAAGCGCAAGCCATGCTGTCCCGGCAAGAAGCAACAAGACAATCCCAAACAAGCTCACGCTGTTTTCGAAAGCCACAGGGAATACCCAGCGATGCCAGCTCCACAGGGTTTCAAACACCATCTGCCTGAGATTGTAGTCGCTCGGCTCACGCACGCCGAAAAAGGTGCCCGATACCGCGTGATTACGCAACGCCCATAGCGCCAATGGGAAAAGACCAAGCATCACATATCCAGAGGCAATTGCAAACCGCTGATGCAAAGGCACAGACAACCCCCACAGCAGAAACACTCCACCTGCTACAACAACTGAAACACCGATATAACGCATCAACGGACTTAGCGCGCTCAACAGCACGCTCCATATCAGAAAGCGGGGCTGCTGGGTATGGGTGTATCGCCACGAGTTCCACAGTGCACTAAGCACTAGCGCCATGAACGGAGCTTCGCTCAGCGCATACGGCCCATACCAGAGCAGAGGACGACATAGCAACACCGCCAGCAGCCCCCCAATCCAGATCCTATTACTTACAGAAAAGAGTTCACGAAGCCACAATCCCGCTATCCACACCACAGCCCCCAGACTGACGGCACTGGTGATGATTGCCCCCACCTGCGGAGACAATCCCGCTGCCACCCACAGCGCGTAAATCCATGATAGCAAAGGAGCGTACGACACCATTGCACACCGGTGAAAGTGTTCAGCTCCCCGCTTTTCAGCAGATTGGTTGCCGCAGTTATGTAGTGTATTGAATCCGACGTAATGCCAGGTCCATGCGGCGCCGCTACAGCTGCAACGTAGAATATAGATACAGATGCTGTAATCCATAACACAATAGACCTGTTGTTTTTTTCATGCTTCTCGCCCTCTCGTCCGCACTCGCACGAGCGGAAGCCGAATCTGGTGGCTATGCACAAAGTAAACGACAATGACTGAACTCAGAAGCACCCAGAGCACAAACCGAACAAGCGCATCCGCCCATAGAACAAGATGCAAATGAGAGTCAAGCCATGTAGAAATTAACATAACTCCTATTGCCAGCGCGAAAGCGGTGGTATCATGTGCGATGGGATGTATCCTTTGGGCACTAATCCATACGGACAGACTGAATATGACAAATGAACCAAACGTTGCATAGACCGCCCCCCACGTCGAGTAATGAGAAATAAGCCAGGCGTTAAGAGCCAGACACGCTATAGCACTCAACAGATTAGCCTTAGCAAATGACATCGTCTGGTTACCAATCAGAGAGCCTATACGCAGGGCAGAGCTGGAGATAAAGAACCAGTAGGACATTGCTAGCAGGGGAACAAACTCCGCTGCTTTCCAAAACGGCGGAGCGGCGACAAGGCGAATTACAGGAGAAGATCCAAGTATCACTCCCGCGCAAAACACTGCCCCCGCCAGAAGTATAAAAGCGGAACCTCGGCGCAAAAGCGCTGAGCTGTTTTCGTCCTCAGCAACTCGAAATACCCACGGCCACCATGCTCTGCTTATAATACCGAAGAACACGCTCACCAGCATACCAAACCGATACGCCAACGAATACAATCCCAGTTCACTCTCGGTTGCGTAGCGCGTGAGGAAGAAACGGTCGCTGAAATGAAGGACAAACTGCGACAGTGCAGCGGGCACCAAAGGCAGACCATACTGGAGCACTGGCTTAATCCATTGTAGGTCCCAGCACAGTCCATACTGCCTCCTAACTACCACTGCCAGCACCGCAGACCAAACAACCGCATTGATTAACCCGCTGAGCACCACGCCCCAAACACCCCACCTTAACCACACCACAAGCACGATGTTGGTAGTCAGCTGGGTAGTTAATTTCATTAAAGATACGGTAGTAAAACGCCATGCCTTGCCTTCCGCACGCCAGAGAGTCAATGGAATCTCAATGAGATTGCCTACTAGCATGCCGATGAGCGCTACGGCAACGTAGTGGGCATATCGGTGGTGCCCGAAAGCCATCTCTGCCAGATAAGATGAAAACGGCAGAACCAGTAGACTACCAACAGCTACCACCGCAAGATTCAGGGTGAATACTGTACCAACAAGACGCTTTCGGTCGTCTTCATCTTTCGCGATATAGTAATGACGTAATAGCGCTTCCGCCAGCCCCAAGGCGAGAAACAGGCTGATTATGTCCACTATTCTCACTATAGTCTCGATGATACCATAATCCGCAGGCGTCAGCACCCGCGTGTACACCGGTATCATGATGAAGCCCACCAATCGGCTGGCGATGGTACCAACGGCGTATATGGCGGAGTCTTTGACTAAGTGACGAAGCATCTCCTCAATATGTCCTCACCTTTCTTCCCTCTTCACCCGTTGTTTGTGGGGACATCATGGGTGAGCGTTCCCATTTTACCCGCCCTCTGCCCAGCACAAACGCCACTGGCGCGACCGCCGCCGCCGCGTTCAGACTCAGAAACGACCCAGCCAGTCCCACCAGCCGAGACCTGCGAGCCAGTGAGGGAATTGCCCAGGCGAGCGCTCCCAGCAGGTAGAAGACACTCTGCGACGCTACCAGCGCCGTACCATATGGCTGGTGCAAAAGCGCCCACGAAGCCACATACATTCCCGCCAGTGCATAAGGCACTAACAGGCGAAAAACCTTATGCGAAATAAACTGCCACCACAGCGGGTTTACCACCGGCAACAACAGCCAGGGCGCCATCCACATCAGCTGATAGTTGCCTGCCAGCGTGCGAACCTTGCGCCTGAACTCTCGGTCGTAAGTAGGGGTGACGGTGTCGTATGCTTTCGCCCGATGCTCAAGCGCCATACGATAACCTGCTCGTGCCACGTGCAAAGGAATCCACATATCATCCAGCACTAAGCCCTCAGGCATACTTGCAAAGTGCTTGCGCCAGATAGCATAGATGGCTCCACTGCACTGCACTGGTGAACTAACTCTCGCCTCAAGCTTGCGGAGCATCTTTTCGTAAGACCAGTAAGCCCCCATGGATTGCGGGGCGCCCTCTTGGTCTAACAACACCAACTCGCCCCCCACAGCCCCGACACGTGGACAATGTAACGTCTTTACCAGATACATAATCGCATCAGTCGCAAAACGTTGTCGCGCGTCAGTGAACACCACCACCTCGCCTCTTGCGGCGGCAACCCCGTCGTTAAGCGCTGCCGCTTTACCCCGTCGTGGAAGATCAAGTACTGTTACTGCCGCGTACTCGCGTGCAATTTGCACAGTGCGGTCTGTGCAACCGTCACACGCAACTACAATATCCAATTTCTCAGGGGGATACTCGCATCGCAGGATATTTTCTAACCGACGTGCAATGTTACTTTCCTCATTATGCGCAGCGATAACCACTGTAACTGTGGGCAGAACATCTGGCTCTGAGCAGGCTTGGTCTCTTTGTGCCTTAAGCTTGCTAATCAGCCACAGCAAAGCCGGGTATCCTACGTAGGTATACCCAACGAACAGGACGCAGGCGATGAACACCCGTTCCTCCATCACGTCGTCAACTCTCCTCTCGGCAGGAGATGTGCATGAGCTGATACCACCAGAGCCATCAAGATATACTGATACGGATAGTAAGAAATGGACAGGAAGTAGCCGGTTACCATCAAGTTCAGCAGCCCTACGAAAGCTCCCATCCCTAACGCATTCAATAACCACATGCGAGAACGCGCAATCTGCCATGCAGCCTTAAGACTGCGCAGCCAGATATTTAAGAAGACAAACAAGCCGAGTCCCCCCAACTCTGCCAGTACTAGATAGTACATGTTATGCGTTGTTTGCGAAGCAGGCGCCCCGAAGTCGCGCGCAAAGTCACGAAAGTTCCCCAATCCAATCCCAGTGAATGGATTGTGCTTGAACATGCGTACAGCCGCTTTGCGGTACTCTACTCGGTTCATAGCGGATTCGTCCTGCTGGTAATTGGTGATACTACGCATACGCTCACGATATTCCGCTGGCGCAGCAAACCAGACTGCCCCAAATACAGCCAACCCGATAAACAGCCCCAGTATTTTGCGTTTGGAGAACAACCATAATAGAAAAAGCAGGGCTATCAGACCAATAAACCCACCGCGGGACCCTGTGTAAACCACAGCGACGAGAATAGTCAGCATGGCAGCGCCGTAAATCAGCCTCAGCCAGCGTTTCGGGTCGTTGAAGAAAAGGTAGTAGCACAATGGGAAAAGCATCAGGATATAAGCTGCCAGGTCGTTGGGGTCTCCCAGCATGTTACTCTCTGCTCCTGCGCGCTGGAGTTCCCCGCTCACCTCCACGTTGCCGGTCATATAATTGTAAATCCCCGAACCTGCCAGCCAAAGCGCCATCCACGCCAGCATTCGCACAGCGAACATTATTTGGTTCTCGGTCCGAATGGTCATGTAAATCATCCAGACCATCGCCACGCTCTTCGCGAAGTCCTGCGCGGCGGAGAACGATTGCGAACGGTACAACGATAGAGGCACTGATAGGAACATGACTATCCACCACGCAATAAACCACTTGACATACCAACCTTCAATGAGTTTTTGGCGCGTAAGAAGCAGTTTGACAAATAAGCCTGTGGAGGTAATGCTGGCGATAAACAGTGGAATACGCAGCATCGCAAGCTGCGGAAAGAAATCAACAGGGCGCAGGTAATAAAACGCGATAAACGTAATGGACCCCGCAAACGGATTAACAAGGAATATACAAGCGGCAATAATTGCGCCAACAACACCAACAACAAACGCTATGTCCACGAGTAGCAGGGAAACCCCTGCCGCTATGCCCACTATTGCTGCGATGCCCCATACCAGCAAATCCCGCCTCAGTACTGGGGTTTCAACCCTGACCCCCATCAACACCCCTCCCGGCGCTTTAAAATGGTCCAGATGGTTAGCAGAATAATCTTTATATCTTGCTTTAGCGACATATGGTAGATATACATCAGGTCGTAGCGCAACTTCTCATGCACTTTGGTATGATACCCTCCCATCACCTGCGCTAGTCCGGTGATGCCGGGTTTCACCTGGTGACGCTCATCATAGTGCGGTATGCGCTCTTTATATTCCTCTACGAATTCTGGACGTTCCGGGCGAGGTCCAACAACACTCATGTGCCCCAGAAGCACGTTGACAAATTGGGGCACTTCATCCATCTTTGTTGCTCTCAAAATGCGCCCCACTGGTGTGATTCTGGGATCTCCCTTGCTTGCCAGTACCGGCCCCGTGTGCTTTTCCGCGTCGCGTACCATGGTGCGAAGCTTAAGGATATAGAACCGCCTGCCGTCCTTGCCCACACGCTCCTGTTTGTAAATTATCGGTCCCTGAGAAGATAGCTTGATTGCCACCGCCGCAACCAGAAGGAATGGAAACGAAATCAGCAAAGCTACAGAAGCAAACACCACGTCAAAGATTCGTTTGGCTATCAGCAGCCGCCGTGACGGAAGGCGGGGCGTGATGTCCACAACAGGAATATCCCCCACTGTGTTTACACTGGGTCCGTTTAACACAACCTCTACAATACTGGGCACCATCTTGACCTGCACGCGACGATGCCCGTTGCGTACCAACGTCTCAGCCAGACGTTGCTGCCAGGTGGGAGCATAGGCAATGATGACCTCGTCCACCTCATAATCATGGACGATGCGCTCTATATCGGCGCGTGCTCCCAGAACGCGCAATCCATCGATGGTGCACTCGATTTCATCGTCGATAAAACCGACCACCTCGTAACCGGCCTCCTGTAGATTGCGCGCCAGTAGATGCCCAACCTCACCGGCTCCCACGATGAGCACTCTCCGCTTACGCGCCATTTCGTTCTCCTGCGTCCAGATTGACAGCAGAGGACCCTCTTCCCTCGCGGGCTGCTTCTGCCACGAGGCAGCTTCCACGTGAGATTCCTTCATTGCTCTATTCTCCACTTTCTCCTTGTCCAAGCACATCCTCCCGGCGCACCTCGACCCGTGCGTTGGGATCTACGGGAACGATGTGCGTCTTCTCAGACTCTTTCGCTTGCGGTGTGGACACTACTCGCTTGCCCTTCGCTTGCCTTACTGCCACAGGCTTTGAACCAGACGAGGGCTTCGCTCCGCTGGGCGGAGGCAACTCGCCCTTGCCGTTGGTGTGATGGTAGTAGTGACTGTGATAGTAGTAGCTGTCCACCATCTCCGGCGCCGCATCGTTCAGCACAACGCCGAGCAGTTTGACCTTCGCTTTGTTGAGCAGATGCTTCACCTGCAGCTCACTGCCGCGTGGAATGTGGTTCGCCCGTACGACAACAATCACACCGTCCACCAGTGACGCCATCACGGAAGCGTCCGCGAACACCGCCGCGCTGGGCGTATCAAACAGCACGATGTCGCAGCTCTGCTCCAGCGCCTCCACCACCTCCTGCATCTTCTGCGAACGAAGCAGCTGCCACGGGTTTTTGGGTATCGGACCGGCGGGCACCAGCACCAGGTTATCTACCTCCGTCGGGCGGAGTACCTCGGCTATCTGCAACCCGTTCGATAGCACTGAACTCAGCCCCACATCATTGCTGATGTTGAATACTTTGTGCAGGGATGGGCGCCGCATGTCGCCATCTACCAGTATCACCCGCTTGCCACCCTGCGCCAGCGTGATAGCCAGGTTCGCAATGGTGGAGGTACCACCCTGGCCAGGGCGCACCGTTGCGACCATGATGGAGCGAATGTCGGGGTGCTCTTCTAAGGTGAGCAGAAGGTCCTCCCCCACGAAGCGGTACGATTCCGCGTGCGGCGATGCCGGCTGGATATGTGTAATCTTGGGCAGCAGATTTCTGTCGCCACTCTCCAGACGGGGAATGACCCCCGTCACAGGCAGACCAATCAGCTGCTGAGCATCATGCGTGGTCTTGACCGTATTGTCCACGACCTCCAGTCCCACCGAAATGCCGATGCCCAAAAACAGGCTGAGCAGTATGGCTGCGATGAGTACCTGCATGGGGTTCGGACCAGCTTGTACAGGACCTTCTACGACTGTCTGCCCCATCAGCGTGATAAAGCTCTCGGTGTTTGCGTTCAGGTTGAGCACTGCCGCCTGGTATTGCGAGAACAGCCGGTTATAGTTCTCCAAAAGCAGCTGGTAGTCGGCTGTCGCTGCCTGAATGTCCACGTCCAGCCCCTGATAGTTGGAGAGGCGCCCCTCATACTTCGCTACCTGTGCCTGTGTCTGCGCCAGTGCAGTTGCCAGCTCCTTTTCCTTTGCCTGCAAAGTGCGTATCTCTTCACGCAGCGTGGCGTAAGCGGGGTTTGCCAGGCGCGGACGTTTGCTCTCCTCCTCCTGCAGCCGCTGCTGCACCTGCCGGATGCGTCGCTGTAACTGCTGCATGATAGGATTTTCTTCAGTATAGGTGCCCTTCAAGCTGGTATATTGGGTGGTCAGGTCAGCAAGCTCTTTTTCCAGTGCCTGCGCAGCGACCGTTTTGCCCGCCGGGTCGGGAAGGGTTTCCGGCGTTTGGGCAAACTGCTGGCGCTTTACCTCCAGCGCAGCGCGTGTGGATGCCAGCTGCGACTGCAAATCCTCCAGCTTCGCTCGCAGAGGAGTCAGCACCGAGTAGTCTCCCTGCACCGCAGAAGCCAGGTCCACTATCCCCTTCTGGCGGCGAAGCTCTTTCAGCTCCTTCTCCTTTGCCTCCAGTTTCCGGCGTGCACTGTCCAGCTCGCGTTTCAGGAAATCCACATTTGCTCGCAGGCTTTGGCGGCTGTACTCCTCATAGAACTTTTTAAACGCCACGCTGAACGTATCTACAATCGCTTTTGCCTGCTCCGCACGGGGCGCCTTCGCGGTGAACACAATGAGGTCTGTGTTCACACGCCCGCTCTCACCGGAAGTGGTATTGACCTGCGCACCTATGGCATTTTTCTGGCGCATCTGCGCAATCTCTTCACGGCTCAACCCGACGTCACTCAGCACCGTGACGCTCTCACGACCAAGTGGCACATCCTCGCCCGGCATCGCAATATCCGCATACGTCTGCGCCATAGCAAGCTCCACAATATTCGGCGAGTTCGCCAGCTGGAGCAGGGTCGCCAGCTTTCGGTCCCGCGCCCCACGCTCGGCATCTGATGCGCGCTCGCCCGGAGGGCGCAGGATGCTCTCGGAGGGCTGTACGTAGCGGTAAGCGATGTACTGCTTCCCGAAGAACTGCAATCCTATCGCCGCCGTGCCAACGGTGATAATCACCGTTGCCAGAATCAACCATATCCGTTTGCGCAGGATGCGATATATCCGCCAGAAATCCCACTGGTTTGTGCTCGTACCCGGTTCGTTCATGATGACCGAACTCATGTGTCTCTCTCACTCCTTCGTACGCTTCGCTTGCTTCCCGACCAGTTGATGCTGGACGATGGGCACCAGTTCACGCGCGAACGCCCGCGCGATTTCTGCCGCCCGTTGCTCATTATCGGCAACAGGCACGATGATTCGCAGGAGCGCGCCCATCGCCGGACGATGCAGTAATCTGTCCTGCAAAAGATACCAGTTATGCCGGAAGATGCTCGGGGTTACCCGCCCACCTTCCACAAAACAGTAAAGCACGACCTGCTTCTGCTCATTTTTCTGCAGGAGAAACCTGTTCATCTCCGCTTCGTATTCTCTGCCATCTGGAGCAACCACAGGAATGCGCTCCACTTCTTTCTTCTGAATAGCCCATCCGCCACCGGGCAGACAGTACCCTGGCGAATGGAAGGTCTCTTTGCGGTGTCCATAGATTACCAATACATTGACAGGATACCCCGCCTCGTTCGCGTAGTTGCGCACGATGTATGCATCGGGAGTCAGCATCTGTTTCGACAGGTCATCCAGATCCTGCTCCTGCACCATCTGAAAACCCGCGATGCTATAGGGAACCTCCCGAGTATCTATCGGGAATGTGACCACGCGATTCTCCGCTTGCCTGGCGTACACCACCATACCCCACGCCACCAGGAACATCGCGATTACTATCCAGTAGTTCGGACGGTACTCTTTTTTCATTATATTATACCCTCTCTACTATCTTTTTGACGCCCAAAAGGCTTAACGCCGAAATGAAAAACAGAAATGGCGAAGAATAGTCATGGAAAAAGGTCATGGCGAAATCCGCACTAATGTAGTGCCCCATCACCACAATCGCCGCAATGCGCAGGATGTTTGCCAGCATCGTAATCGGTATGCCCGACAGAAACACCGCACCTTTTGCCCACAACCTGCCCTGCGTCAGGTAACCGACGAGCGCGGCGATGCCCAGTATTGCCACCATGGAACGGATACCACTACATGGCACTGCCACCTCCACGTCAAAGCGCGGCGTCCACATGTGCACTCCATCCCGCTCGATGGGCACTCCCATCAACCCCAGCAGCATGGCAGACGACGCGGCGCTGAAATGCTGCAGTGGCACACTGAGCAACTCAATCATAAAGTCGGGCCATGGTACAGCGAAATAGAGGAAGAGGTACGGGAACAGGGCTACTCGCATCATGCGCGTGCCCGTCAGATACCATGCCAACCCTCCCAGCGCCACGGGAACCGCCAGCGATTTTAGAAACGCTACCGACGCCCACTCGCTGGCGACCTGCATCAGCAAGCCAAGCGCCATAACCAGCAAGCCCCACGGGCAAACCTGTAAAGGTGTCTGACGAATCACCTCCCGCTTGCGCCAGAGCAGAAACAGGCTGACCAGCGGCACCAGAAAACCGTGCGAAAACTCCTCGCTGCTCGACCACCGCTCCACAAGGAAGACAATGCTCGGCAGGAAAAAGCCGACAAACAGGGCTACCGATACCAGCAGAAAAAATATCTGCCGTCGGTCTATCGCGGATGCTACCGGCTGCCGCTCTACTGCTTCCAGTTCCATTCACTTCACTCCTTCATTCGCGTCATGGTCGAGCGAACCACAACAATAATACTACCTCTTTTCCCCTCTCTATGTCACGGGGTCTACTGCCCCGTTCGTCTTCCACTATATACATAATGCAAGAATCGTACCACTCCTGAAGGTAAACCCCTGTAGAAACCCAAAATTCATAACTTTTTTCAGGTAAAACCAGTAAAACTACGGGGAAAACGCACACGATAATCTACCAGAAACCTGTGCACTGCTTGACTCACGCACATCCCTTCTGGTTTAATGCATAGGTGCGAACAGGCGAAACACTTGTGCCAAAACCTGCGGATGCCACTATTATAGTGAGGGGTTTGTAGAAGTCAGGAATGGAGTACCCGTACGACCTGGATAATGACCCGAACCTGTGGCTGGACGAGCTGGACCTCGTGGACATCGAGGCGCTCACGCCAGAAGAGGCTGCACGCCTCGAGGCGATAGTGGCAAACGACCTCGAGGGCGCAGATATGGAGGCTGCTCTTGCGCCTGAAGAGGCACAGGAAGCCTCCCGCGAGGGCGACGAGCGTCTCGAACAGGGGCTTGTCGAGGAGGCAATCAACGCCTATCGGCGCATGATACAGGCAGACCCCGAATCGCTGGACGCCCACCTGCGCATCGCCGAAGCCTACCTGCTGGCGGATATGTCCTTCAAGGCGGTGCGCCACTATCGCAAAGCGGCACGCAGTCACCCCCGGCGGGCAGAGCCGCACTTCCGATTGGGAGAGGTCTACCGCCGATACGGCTTGCTGAAAGTGGCTATCGCAGAATATCGCAAAGCAGTGGAACTCAGTCCGCAAAATCCTTTCTACCGCTACCGCCTCGCCAAAACGCTGTTCGAACACGGCGAAATCCGCGAAGCCATTGAGCAGATGACCCTGTGCGTGCAGATGGCACACTCAGACGCCTTCTATCACTATGCACTGGCAGATATGCTCGCTCGCCTGAAGCAGTACGAAGACGCCGTGCGCGAGATGCACTTGGCAACCGTATTCGCCCCCCACGACGATTACTACAGCGCCTGTCTGGGCATCCTGTACCTTCACGCCCGTGCACTGCCCAAAGCCGCCTCTGCCTTCCGCCAAGCGATACGCCTGAACCCGGATAACCCGAGCTATCACTACCTGCTTGCGGATACCTACCGACGGATGGGCATGGCGAAACATGCCGCTGCGCACTATCGCAAAGCGGGCAGGCTGGGGGCATACGACTCCGTGTTCGTGCGCCGCGTGCGCGAGGATGTCAGTCGGTCGCGCGAGTAGCCGCATGCATCATGCCCGGGCGAGTAGCACTGCGTGCGCTCTGCCAGGCATACAGCAAAGCCATCAGCACAAACCCGGTCATCGCGCCTAACGCATCAATGCCAACGTCGCGCAGGGCGGGACCGCGCGAGGAGACAAAGACCTGATGGAACTCGTCGGTGAAGGCGTACAGGATGCTGAAACTGCCCGAAAAACCCAGCGCACGCCAGTGTCGCCACGCCTCACCGTAGCGGAAAGCCCGGTAAGCCAGCAGGGCAAGGATGAAATACTCGGTGAAGTGCGCTCCCTTGCGAATCCAGTAATGCAGTTCGAACAGCTCCTCCGGGCTTGCCTGCGCCAGCCAGTCGGGAAAGAAACGCTGTAACAGCCTGTACAGCAAACCCGCCGTATGCGCCGCCGAACCCAGCTCGGTGGACAGAGCAAAAATCAGCCCCATCCACACTATCATCGGTCCCACATACCACAGGAAACGCCCTGTCCTGCCCATCAGATTTCGTTTGCTCCTTGTTTACTGACGCCTAACGTAATGACGCAGAGACACGTGTGGCGCCGCGCAGTAAGCCCTCACGTACCCGTATCACCGCCTCATCACTGGTTTCCACAGGCACCAGGCGAATGGTGGAATAGGTCTCGCCACCAACCCGGCCGTCCATCACCACCAGTCTTCCACTTCGCCAGACCGCTATCTTGATGGGATCGCCGGGCTTCTTGCGCGCCACCACGTCCTCCACCCGCGTATTTTCGGCAGGCAGTTCGTCGATTTCCATCACGATATCTCCCGCTCGCAGCCCCATCACGAACGCCGGGCTCTGTGAATCCACCGCCTGCACGATCACACGCCCTATATCGTCAACCACGCTGGTCAACCCGAAATACGTTGTGGAGGTGCTCTGGCGTTCCAGTCGGAAGCCCGCGTATCTCAGAATCTCGTCATACGGCAAAGGCTCTGTGCTCTGCACCATACGACGATACAGGGCGCCCACATCCTGAGCAACCACCCGATTGATGGCTTGCAAGATGCCGTCCTCCTCGAAGCCGGGCAAGGGATAGGCGTACCGCTCCATCAGAAAACGCATTACATCGTCCAGACTCTTGCGGTTGCCGGTGACGCCGCGGATGTACACGTCCAGCAAAAATCCCACCACCTTGCCTTTGTTGTAGTAGCTTAAGCCACCGTAACCCATGCCGTTGCCTTCCCACACGTTCCAACTGGCTTCCTCCAGGCTCACCCGTTCGCGGGCAGGATTATTCTCCAACGACTGGATTTCGCGCTCCATGTCCTGCCAGAACGCTCGGTCGCCGACAAGACCTGCACGCACCAGCAAAAGACTGGCATAGTAGTCGGTAACCCCCTCGCACCACCATAACGCCTTCGTGCGCACCGGCTGAGTGTAGTCAAACGGTCCCAACACCTTTGGGCGGATGCGCTTGACGTTCCAAGCGTGGAAATACTCATGCGCCGCCAGCCCATTGATGTTCAGGTCGCGTCGGTCGGGCACGTTCAGCACCGTAGAGTTGAGATGTTCCAGCCCGCCGCCAAACCCCCGTCCGCTCAGGTGCACGATGAAAAGATAACGTTTGAACGGCGCACCACCGAACAGGTCAATACCAACGCCAGCAATGCGCTGGAAATCGGTGGCAACCCGGTCCATATTGCACAGAATCTGCCCGCTCTCCGAAGCGAACACCACGCGCATCGGCACACCTCGCACCCGAAAATCGCGCACCTCAAAACGCCCCATCTGAACGGGGCTATCTATCAGTTCATCGTAGTTCGGGGCAACGAACACATCGCCCTTATCGCCAAAAGCCCTGCTTTCGCTCTGCTCTACAAAGTCCATTGCCGTTGCTACCTGCCAGCCAACCGGCAGTTGAAACCGCACTTCATGAGGGGCTTTTTTCGAGTCCATCTCGTACAGGAAGGCAGCAGCACCGTTGATAAAAGCGTGATGCGCCCCCATCGCCACGCCGAAGAAGCCCATGCCATCCTCGCGCGCGTGCACCCGATAGCGCAGACGCACCGTTTGCGCTCCGCCCGTGTTAATCCGCCAGCTGTAGTGCGTCAGAGGTTCCACAGTCAGCGGTTCACCACGCTCGTTCTCTGCCTGCAGGTCGCTGATACCCTCGCTGTATGGCATGGTCTGATACCAGCCGGGGGTCCACGTTGGTATGGCAACCGTCAGGGTGCGCGAATCCACACCTTGCAGAGTGTATTGCAGGGAAAGTGCATTTTGCGAGGGGTCTTCCAGCCTCACAAGGATGCTTATCTTCGAAACCGAAGCCCAGACAGCACCGGTGACAAGCCAAAACAGCACCGCAACAACTGCAAACAGCCTGTATCGCATGGATAGGTTGCCTCCGTTCCACGAAAAGTATCCCTTACATTTTGCGGAATGACGCAGAAGAAGTCAAGCGGTGCGGGTTGGTTGAAGGACGGGGCAAGCTCACAGTGAGCTTGCCCCTGAGACGTTTACCACTGCAGTTTCAGAGGACGCATCATCTCGTTGTCTTCGTGCTCCAGAATGTGGCAGTGCCACACGTAGCCGGGTTCTGCGGTGGGGTCAAAGGGATACAGGTTAACACCCGGGCTACTGTAGTTAGAGGCGATGGGTGCGAAGCGAACAATGATGCGCGTGACCTCGCCGGGATGCGCCTGAATGGTATCCTTCCATCCCATTTCGTTGGGTGCTGGAGGCATCGGCTTCCCCTGAAGATAAGGTTCAATTGGCGGATTAACCGGGTTGTCAGTGGGAAGCACCGGGTTCAACATCATGTAATGCCTCATGTACTTGTTCATCTGGAACTTCTGCCGGTTCAGCAGCTGGAACTGTACCAGATGCAGATGAATGGGATGGGTGTCCGCCGTCAGATTGACAATTTCCCACACTTCCGTGGAACCAACACGGGGGACTTCCGAAGCGGCAGCGTCCCACCGTCTGCCGTCAAGGAACATGGCTATCGGACCGCCGGGCCCCATTAGCTCGGTCAGCGTCAGCACGCGCTTCGGTGAGTCCGGTGTCAGCTTCGGGATGGTGTTCAGCGTGGGCGGAATGACACTGGTATCCGGCGCGGTCAGAGGCACCACCCGGAACTCCATCACCTGAGCGGTGGTCTGAGGATCCGGCGGCGTACCATGGGGATACGGCGCCTTTGCACCGTTTTTCAGCAGTATGCGCGTGCCCACGGGCAAGCCGCTGAAGTCGACGATGACATCCGCCCTCTCGCCCGGCGCAAGGGTCAGATCGCGCAGCGTCACCGGTGCGGGCAGATAGCCGCCGTCCGTTCCTATCTGGATAATTGGTCGGTTGTTGGACAGGTAGAGCGTGTAGAAACGGGCGTTGGAACCGTTCACGATGCGGAAGCGGTACTTGCGCGGCTCTACCTCAAGATAGGGCCATGGCTTGCCGTTTACGCAAATGACGTCCCCAAAGAACTCGGGCACCCAGAAGGGGTGGATGGATGGGTTGACGCCCATAGCCGGGTAATACAGCTGCCCATTGGTGTCGAACATCCGGTCCTGAATTGCCAGGGGTATCTCGTAATAGCGCATCCCTGGCGGGTCGCCCAGCCTTGGTGCCGGCGCTGGCAGATTGGCAGGCTCATTGGCTGGATCGCGAATGATAAAGAAGCCCGCCAATCCCATGTACACGTTCAGACGGGTGATGCCAAGAGCGTGATCATGGTAGAACAGGGTGGTCGCGGGCTGCTCAAGGGAGTACTCGTAAACTTCCTTCACCCATCCGGGTCCCTTGTGCATGAAATACGGGGTAAACCATGCGTCGGGATGCCCGTCGCTGGCAGCCTCCTGTTCCCCGCCGTGTACGTGGGTGACAATCGGCACGGGACCGCTATAGGGCATTCCATGTCCCACGTGCATGCCTGCGAGAGGGTTCGCCCAGTGAAGCGTGGTGTCAATCGGTAGCGGATGCGGAATGGGATAGCCGTTGTCGTCCACCAGGTTGTTCGTCCACCGAATCCTGATGGGCACTCCGCGCGTCACCTCTATCGTTGCGGCAGGCCATCTGGCGGTCTCTTTGCTGGTGCCGTAGCCCCACACCCGCGTCTTGGGAAACGGAGGCGGAAGCACCTGCTGTTCAATCGGGTATGCGCCAATCTCATAGTAGCAGGGGTCGTGCGAGCTTGGCGTCATCACCGGGGGAATCGGCAGGGGCTCCACATACTTGGGAATAGACCAACCGGGCAAGGGAACCTGTGCGCTGGTCGTAACGGCACAGAAAATCACCGCCCACAACGTCAGGGCTGTTACGGTCAAGACCTTCATTGGTGTGCACCTCCTCCTCGAGGTAGTGTCGGCGCGCGTGATCGTAGCGCGTGTCTCTTCTTGTACCTATATTCTAGAATAAAAAATCATTGATGTCAATAGAGTTTTGATATATGTTGTGTATAAAAAAGTGAATGAATAATGTTTATTGTGTGAAAATAGCCTCTGCCCGACGTTAGCGAACGCGATCGCTATACCGTCAGACAGAGGCAACAAATACAGCAGAAGAAGTCTTTACCGCGTCAGCGCGACGGGAACCATCGCCTGAGCCTGCCGACCCTCCTCGTCGTAAGCCACCACGCGGGTCCGGTTGTTACCGTCCGCCACATATGCGAAACATCCAGCGGTTTCCTTGTACTGCGCTGCGTTCATAAAGTTCTCGAAAAAACCGGTGCGTCCGAACAAAATCTCTTGACTTTTACTATTTATTCATGCTAAGATTTTTGTGATGAGAATCTCACGATGGATGAACCACCAACCACCGTGCAGTTCCCATCCCAATCTTTAGCAA
>FMJZ01001271.1_pt1 | contig 70878 bp, 52 predicted proteins | sample 1987881 | NCBI WGS metagenome assembly FMJZ01 (sample SAMEA4378227, study PRJEB15110) | soil metagenome | biome: soil; feature: Field; material: Soil | place: India | collected 2015-03-11 | depth 0 m
CGGTGATTCCTCGGCGCCGATCATCCGCAGAAATTCGCGGACAACATGGGGGTCGAACTGTTTGCCGCTCTGCTCGCGCAGGTAGGCAATGGCCTCCGCGCGCGGCCAGGCTTTGCGGTAGGGGCGGTCGCTGATCAGGGCATCGAACACATCCACGACGGCGAAGATGCGGGCCGAAAGCGGGATTTGCTCGCCTTTTAGGCCATAGGGGTAACCGCTGCCGTCCCAGCGTTCGTGATGGAAAAGTGGAATGTCGAGCGCAAGACGCAAGTAGGATATTGGCGCGAGCATATCGTACACTGTTTGGGGATGGGAGTGCATGATCTTCCATTCCTCCTCGGTTAACGGACCGGGCTTGAGCAGAATGGGATCGGGAATAGCGATCTTGCCCATATCGTGGAGCAAGGCGCCGCGGCGGATGTGTACCAAGTCAGCCTCGCCGATTCCCAAACGACGCGCCAGCGCCAACGTCATTTCGGTCACGCGGTGAGAGTGGCGTTCCGTCTCGTGTTCGCGTAGGTCAAGAGCTTTCGACCAGCCTTCAATGGTGGCGTCGTAGGCTGCTTCCAGTTCGAGGGCAGCGCGCTGCAAGCCGACGTACATCTTTATATTGTCCAGCGCGATAGCGGTCTGACTGGCAAGCGTCTCGGCGAAATCGGTCCACTCTCGGTTCGGGGTGAACGGCGAGCGGTGATAGAATTCGACAACGCCGCGCAAACGCCCCTTGCTGATCAGCGGCACGCCGTGATAGAAGACGAACGCCTCGTCTGCAAGGTGCGGCAGGGGAATGTCCGGGCGGGTCAGGCAAGAGAGACTCCGGTGTTCGATCAAGACACGACCACCAACACCCTCGCCGGCACGTAACCGCGTCTCGCTAGGGGGACGGTAAAACCCAAGCGAGGCTCGATACGTCAGCGTCTGATCCGTTTCATCGAGAGTTAGAACAGCGACGGCATCCACTCCCAATTGAGCCTGCATGTGACTGAGGAGAATGTCGAGCAGGGCGCGTTGGTCGGTAACCGTGCTGATGGCTAGATCAATTGCGCGCAGGGCGGTCAACCGTTGCACATGTCGTTCTGTTTGCTCATTCAGGGCGGCGCGCTGGATGGCGCTCGCGGCAATATCCGCCAAGGAGTTGAGCAGGCGCATGTCCCTGGGGGTAATCTCGCGCGACGAGGCGATGGCGGCCAGCCCAATGATGAAACCTTGCGCCACGAGAGGCACAGCGGCGATGGCCGGAATATCTTGCAAGGCGCCAGGAAGGAATGCCAGCGCCGTCTGCGGCGGTTTGTTGTTTAGGTAGGGCTGGCCCTCTCGTAGGATATCTGCCAGGCCCGGCATGGTCAGCGACAAGCGCACACCGCGGATCTTTTCGGCTACGCCGCTGGCGGCCTCGATGACCAGCTCCTGATGTTCAAAATCGGTGAGGGCAATGACCGCGCCGCTGGCAGGAAACGCGTGGGTCAAGTGCTCTAGCACGATCGGGAACATCTCCGTCCGGTTGCGGGCTGCCCGCAGCGCTTGGGAGAGGCGCATCAAGGCGGCCAGTTCATCCGCGCGGCGTTGTGTTTCTTCTAATAGGCGAATGCGTTCGATGACCGCTGCCACCAAGCCGGCCAGTGAGGTCAACAGCCGCTCCTCTTCGACTCCAAAGGCGTTCCATTCAGGGCTTTCCACGTTAATGACGCCCAGCGTCCGACTACCGACCTTAAGGGGAACGCAGAGCTCGGAACGCGTTTCCGGAAACACTTGACGGTATCGCGGGTCGGCGCGTACGTCGCCGCAACGCACTGTCTGCCCGTATTGCGCTGCCCAGCCAACAATGCCCTCTCCCAGCGATGGCGCCAGGGCGCGCAAGCGAGTCAGCTCGGCCTGTAATGTTTTTTTGTCCAGACCGAGGGTATTGTGGGCAAAGAGGGAAAGCCTCTCGCCGCTTTCGTCAATCAGGAAGATGGTGGCATTTTGCCAGCGCAACAGGCGTTGTAACGCCTGCATTGTTTGTTGCCCAACGGTCTCCAGCTGCGTGGCCTGACTCAGCGCCAGACTGACCTCATAGAGCGTTTCCAATTCCTTGGCGCGCCGACGAATCTGCGTTACCCGGCGGGCGTTCTGTAGCGCCAGTGCTGCCTGGCCGGCGAAGGCTTTCAATAATTCGACATGCTCGGCCGTGTAGAAGCCTACCTGGTCGCTGTCTACCGAGAAAAAGGCAACCACCTTATCGTCTATGAGAATAGGCGCGCCAGCCCAGGAACGAATGTGGGCGCTTGCCTCCAGATCAATCCAGCCAGGAAAGGCGCGCACGTCTTCGATGACACGCGGCGTTCGGTGTTCCAACATCCACCGCAGGTTGGGCGTGGCGTCCAAATCGAACGTCAGCCGGGCGATTAGTTCGGCCTTGCCGTATTTCTCGTATCCCCTGCTGCGGATAATGGTCGCGGTGCGCTTCTCCTCATCCACGGTCATGACGCAGGCGGTATCGTACGGAACAACCTGGTGCAAGGTATCGAGCAACTCATCCAACACGGCTTCGGTATCGAGCGCGCGGCTCAACGAGGCGCCGGCTCCTAGGGTGTCGCGCAGGGATTCAGCCAGTTCGCGCTGACGACGTTCGGCCTGGTACAGACGGGCGTTCTCGATCGCCGCGCCGGCGTATGCCGCCAGCATCTCCAGCAGATGTTCATCCTCTTCGCTGTATAGGTTGGGAGTATACGATTGGACAGAGATGGCGCCAACGACTGTTTCGCCAACAAGCATCGGGACGACGAGCATCGAACGCGGTTCACGCCCGCTGCCGAAATGCACTAGTTCCACAGGGCGCTCCTTGCGATAATCTTGCAGGCGCAGGGATTCGCGCTGCCGGATGACCAGGCTGGAAATGCCTTGCCCAAAGGGGATGCGCATCGAGGGGTAACGTTTGCCGCCTTCCCACAAGTACACGGCGTCAATGACTTGGTGGGTGCGATCGTACAGAACAATAGTGAACGTCTCGGCAGGCATGAGTTGGGCGACAGCGCGCTGAGTAGCGGCGTATATGGCTTCCAGATCGAGGCCGGCGGCGCTGATTTCCTGCCCGGCGCGGTGCAGCACGGCGCGTCGTTTGGCGGCGCGAACGGCATCCTGGTATAAGCGCGCGTTCTCGAAAGCAATCGCCGCTTGCGCGGCCAGGGTGGTGAGCAAGCGCTCATCGGTTTCGCTGAAGGCATTCTCCTGCTCACTTTCGATGGCGATAACTCCCGTTGTCTGTTTGCCCAGCCGGATGGGCACATACAACCCTGAGCGCATGCCGGCGAAGGACGCCACGTAGCGTTTGTCGGCCTGGACGTTTGCCAAGCGCAGGGCCCGACCATGCTGGAAGGCCCAACCGCTCAATCCTTGCTCAGGACGGTTAACGAGGCGGCTCAGCCGTTTGATTTCCCGGGACAGGGCCTTGGCAGCCAAACCAGGCTGGCTCAGCGCGAGAAGTTCCAGCCGATCTTGCTTGGCGTTGTAGAGGCGAATCGCGGCATGATGCCAGGCGAGCCGTTGAGAGAGCACATCGAGCAAACGCTGGGCGATTTGCTTGGGCTCCAGCAGACGGCTTAAGGTCAAGCCGGCCTCATAGAGCACTTCCAGTTCTGCCAGATGGCGCTGAAGCGCTTCCTCGGCCCGTTTGCGTTCGGTGATGTCTTCGTAGGTGCCCAATACGCCGCGAATGTTTCCTTCCGCATCTACCAGCGGCACCTTGCTGGTGCGCAACCAGATGGTGCGGCCGTCTGGCGTGGTCTGCGGTTCCTCGTAGTTAAGTTTGGGCAGGCCGCTTTTGATGACCGCGCGATCGTCGGCGCGATACCTTTCGGCCTGCTCCTTCCATGCCAGTTCGAAGTCGTTCTTGCCGATGACTTCCTCGGGGGCGCTCAGGCCGGCATCGCGCGCGAAGGGGTGGTTGCAGCCAAGATACTTCGAGTCGCGGTCTTTCCAGAAAACGCGCACCGGAATGGTATCGAGCACTAGTTGCAACGTCTGCCGCGATTCGCGCAGCGCCTGCTCGGCGCGCTTGCGTTCGGTGATATCCTCAATCGTGGTCTGGACGGCGACGAGGCGTTGCGCCTCGTCAAGCACAAAGAAGTCGTAGATCTTGAAGATACGATGTTCCCCTGCTTTTGTACAAAATGTACGTTCGCTCCCTTCCACAAAGGGTTGACCGCTCTGTTTTTTGCGCTCGAACGAGGCTAGCGCCGCCTCACGCTCGTCTTCTGCGATGAAATCGAAAATAGACTTGCCAAGCACTTCTTCCCGCGAATAGCCAAGCACCTCGCACCAACGGCGGTTAACATCCTGAATCAGTCCTTGCGGCGTCAGGATGTGATAGGGAATAGGCGCGTATTCATATAGCCATTGGAAACGCTGGGCAGAGGCGGCGAGTTCCTCCTCGGCCTTTTTGAGAGCCGTAATGTCGAAAGCGGTGCCGATGGCGGCCGGTTGGCCTTCGTATTCGATTCTGCCGGCGCTGAAATCCACCCAGCGCTCTTCGCCGCTTTTTGTGACGATTTTGATCGGATAATGATCGGGGACGGCCTCGCCTCGTTGGCGTGCCAGGCCACGCTGACGAACCAGATCGCGGAAGTCAGGATGCGCCAGCTCCCAGAAATCCATGCGCGCTAGCTCCTCCGCGCTGTAGCCGGTGATCCTCTCGCAAATCGGGTTAGCGTAGCGAATCTTGCTCCCCTGGTAAATGAGAATAGCTGCGCTGGTTTTCTGGGTGAGGGTGCGGAATCGTTGCTCGCTGGCCTTGATCGCTTCTTCCGCGCGCTTTTGTTCGGTAATCTCTCGTATATAGGCGCCCACGCCGATTCGCCCATCGGGCAAGGCGACTGGGAACTTGCGCGTCTCGTACAGGCGGTTGCCTATGGGTTCGATGGTCACGACCAGACTTTGCTGTTGGAGCGCCCGGCGGTCGCTCTGCCGGCAGACCCGCGCGACGTGCGTCTCCAATAGAGCGAAGTCGTCCTTGCCGAGGATTTCCGCTAACGGCTTTCCCAGAAAACGGCGGTAGGCCTCGTTGACCATGAGGTAACGGAACCGATCGTCCTTGATAAAAGCCATTTCCGTTGCCGCGTTGAAGAACGCCTGATAGCGCGCTTCGCTGGCGCGTAGGGCTTCGTGCAATTTCTGATGTTCGGCTTCGCGTTGCAGATTGACCAAGGCGAATGCCAGATCGTTAGCAACCTCCTGCAGTAGAGTCACTTCTTCATCATCTAACAACCCTAGCCGGTCGCCATAGACGTTCAGCGCGCCAAGCACTTCGCCGCCGTATAGCATTGGGATCGCGGCGAAGCAGGCGAACCCGCGCGCCAGCGCCTCTTTCCGCCAAGGCGCAAAATAGGGGTCGTTGGCAATATCGCGGCAGACGACCGGTTGGAGCGAGCGCAGCGCGGAACCGGTCGGCCCTTTGCCGGTGGGAGAATCGTCCCAGGTTATGACAACCTTATCCAGATAATCGCTAGCCTTCCCTGCGCGCGCAATGACCTTCAGACGTTTGCCGGTTTCGTCTTTCAGCCCTACCCAGGCCAGAACGTACCCGCGCGTCTGGAGCAGAATCTGGCAGGCCTTTTCCAACAACCGCTCCGCGTTCTTTTCATGGTTGATGATCTGGTGGATATCGCCAATGACGCGCAGAATCTGGTTGAGATGGCGCAGGTTTTGTTCCGTGCGCTGTTTGTAGAGCGCTGTTTCGATGCTGAGTTGCACACCGGCAGGGGTTGGCGGCAAGGTCATCCAGGAATAGGGTTCGGTACGCGCTGCCTCCTGAAGCAGCGGTTCCTCGCCTTCAGAAATCAGATAGACGATGGGAATGTCCTGGTGCTGTCGAATCTGGTCGGCGATCTCCAAACCGTTGGCCGCGCCCTCAAGATGGAGGTGCAGCAAGATGACGTCCGGCTGTTCTGCGCGCGCCAGCGCGGCTACCTGCGCGGCGTTGGTAGCTGGCCCGAGGGGAACATAGCCCTGACGATTCACGATTCCGGCCAGCGACGCGGCCAGGTCTGCCTCACCGACGGCGATCAGCACGCGCGCTTTTGGGGGACCGGGAGTGCGCCGTTTCCGCATGGGCATGGAGGGCTTTACCATATCTTTCACAAGAGGAACTATCTGAATTCCCAGAAGACCCGGGAGCGTCACTCTAATTATAGTCGGTTTGAGTCGTTTCTTCTTCATGTTTCTCCCAAGGAGAATCGCTGCCATGGGCTTGTTTCGTTTTACGCTTTCCCGATTCCGCCTTATAATTGCGCCGTTACAGACGTTCCCACATCGTTTCGGGAGGAGGCTGTATGAGATACGGCTATTTCAACGATCCCCGGCGTGAATATGTCATTACGCGTCCCGATACGCCTCTACCCTGGATTAACTATCTAGGTTGTGAGGCGTATTTCGCCTTGATTTCCAACACTGCAGGTGGGTACTCTTTCTACCGCGACGCGCGTTTGCGCCGTCTGACGCGGTATCGCTACAACAATGCTCCGCTCGATATGGGCGGCCGGTATCTTTACCTGCGCGAGAACGTCACTGGCGATTATTGGTCGCCTACCTGGATGCCGGTGCGGAAGACGTTGGATGAATACGAATGCCGGCATGGGTTGGGCTATACTGTCATCCGCTCGCGCTACAAGGACGTCGAGGCGACAATACGTTACTTCGTGCCGTTGGGCGAAACTCTGGAAATCTGGGAACTGACGCTGGTCAATCACAGTTGCGAAATGATAGATCTTTCCCTCTTCTCGGTTATTGAGTTTTGCCTGTGGGATGCCTGGGATGATGCCACGAACTTCCAGCGGAATTTTTCTACCGGCCAGGTCGAGGTGGACGGCAGCGTGATTTACCACAAGACCGAATATCGCGAGCGACGCAATCACTTTGCCTATTTCGCCTGCTCGGAACGGCTGCAAGGTTTCGATACCCAGCGCGAGGTTTTCCTGGGGCCTTACCGTGGCTGGGATGCGCCGAAAGCGGTGGAGGAGGGTCGCTCTGCAAATTCCGTGGCCTATGGCTGGCAGCCAATTGGTTCACACAACGTCCATGTCGTCTTGCGTCCGCGGGAAAGGCGGCGCATCGTCTTCCTTCTTGGCTACCACGAGAATCCGCCAGATGCCAAGTTCGATCCGCCCGAATCCCAGACAATCAACAAGCAAACCGTAACACCGATTCTGGCGAAATATCTTCAGCCCAAGAATGTAGAGAAGGCTTTCCGCGCCCTGCGCGCCTACTGGGAGGATTTGCTCGGCAAGTTCCAGGTGGATACGCCGGACATTCACGCGAACCGCATGGTGAACATCTGGAATGCCTATCAGTGTATGGTGACCTTCAACATGAGCCGTTCCGCCTCCTACTTCGAGAGCGGCATCGGGCGCGGCATGGGCTTTCGTGATTCGAATCAAGACCTGCTTGGCTTCGTTCATATGATTCCGGAACGGGCGCGCGAACGTCTCCTTGACCTGGCGGCCACACAGCTTAAGAATGGGGGTGCGTTTCATCAGTACCAACCGCTGACCAAGCGCGGCAACAACGACATCGGCTCGGGCTTCAACGATGATCCGCTCTGGCTGGTGCTGGCTGTTGCCGCTTATCTGAAAGAGACCGGCGATTGGACAATTCTCGACGAGGCAGTGCCCTATGAGAACGAACCGGGCAGCGAAATGCCGCTCTATGAACATCTGCAGCGCGCGCTCCAATATACGTTGGACCGCCTCGGCCCCCATGGTCTTCCGCTCATTGGCCGTGCTGATTGGAACGACTGCCTCAACCTCAACTGTTTCTCTGATACCCCTGGCGAGTCCTTCCAGACGACCACAAACAAAGATGGCAAAGTGGCCGAAAGCGTGTTTATTGCCGGCCTGTTCATCCTCGCGGCAAAGGAGATGATCGCTATCGCCGAGCGCCATGCTCCCCGTCTGCAGAACGCTTCGTTCGAGGTGCGTTCTCTCGATTTCTATCGCGCGGCCATTGAGCGGATGGAGCGAGCGGTCTGGGAGGCGGGTTGGGATGGCGAATGGTTCCGCCGCGCCTACGATGACTTTGGCCGACCCGTTGGCTCGAAAGAAAACGAGGAAGGAAAGATCTTCATTGAGCCGCAAGGAATGTGCATTCTGGCCGGCCTGGGCTTGGAAGATGGCCGAGCGGTCAAGGCGCTCGATTCGGTCGCGAAGCATCTGGCCACGCCGCACGGCATCCTTTTGCAACAACCGGCCTATAGCCGCTACTATCTGCACTTGGGCGAAATCTCCTCTTATCCACCGGGTTATAAGGAGAATGCTGGCATTTTCTGCCACACCAATCCCTGGATTATGATCGCCGAAACGCTGGTTGGGCGCGGCGACCGGGCGCACGATTACTATTTGCGCATCAACCCTTCGGCGCGCGAGGAAATCAGCGACCTGCACAAGTGCGAACCGTATGTCTACGCGCAGATGATCGCCGGCCGCGATGCTCCCACACACGGCGAAGCCAAGAATTCCTGGTTGACCGGCACGGCAGCCTGGAACTATGTTGCTGTTACGCAATACATTCTCGGCATCCGCCCAACGTACGATGGCTTGGAAGTCTGCCCGGTCATTCCACCGACCTGGGATGGGTTTACCGCCACGCGGCTTTATCGTGGCGTGCGTTATGAAATTGTGGTCAAACGCGCCGGCCCCGGCAATCAGGTTTCGCTACGGGTGGACGGACAACCGTTGGCAGGGACGATCGTCCCCTGGTCGGCTGCCACCGCAACGGTGCGCGTGGAAGCGACGCTACACTGATGTGTTCTACTCCCTTCACTGCTCAAACCGACTCCGGCAGGCCGGAGCCTGTTTGCCTGACAGCATGTTCGAGGTAATGCCATGACGAATTGCCATCGCTGGTTTGTCTCATTCGTTTCCTTATTCCTTTTCCTTATTCCGACCGGTTGCGGGGGAGGCGGGGCCAGATCGGCCACTCCTACGCCCTACCCCACGCCAGTGCGGACGGTTTATACCGTTCAGCGTGGTCGCATGACCTTAGAAGCGACGCTGGTCGGACGGATACTGCCGCTCGCGCAACAGAGCGTGTCCTTTTCGATAAGCGGCCGCGTGGGCGAAGTCTACGCGACGGTTAACGACACGGTCAAGGCAGGGCAGCTCCTGGCCGAGTTGACGGAGACGGCGGACTTGCAAAAGAAGGCCGAAGAGGCGCGCCGTGCCATTCGCCGCGCGGAAATCCAGCTGGAGATCGCTCGTCTCTTGTTGGAACAATATCGCGCCCAAGGGCGATCTCCTTACGAGATCAAAATCCAGCAACTCCAGGTGGAACTGGCTGAAATGGACCTCACTGCCGTGTATGAAAGTTTGGGCCTTGATCCACAGGGCGATGCACTGGCGCAACTCGACGCGCTTGTGGAGCAAGGGCGCGTGTACGCGCCGATTGACGGCGCCGTCATTGCTGCCGTGACTACCGGCCGCGCCGTTACACCTACCACCCCGGCATTCATCATCGGCGATGTCGGTCAGCTGGAAGTGGTCGCCGAACTCGAATCCAGCCGCGCCGATGACCAATTGAAGGAGATGTACGAGGGAATGCCGGTGGTGGTAACCCCCAACGTGCGACCGGAACTGCAACTGAAAGGGAAAATACGGCAGTTGCCCTCGCCCTACGGCACGGGAAGCCGCGATGACCGCACGGTGCGTATCGTTCTCGATGAGCCGCCCTCGCCACAAACCTATCAAGCCGGCGACGACGTGACCATCCAAATCGTCTTGGCAGATAAACCCGACGTGTTGTGGTTGCCTCCAGATGCCGTTCGTCAGATAGGTGGGCGGACGTTCGTCGTCATCCCCGGCGAGAATGGCCCACAGCGAGTGGAGGTCGAAATCGGCCTGCGCACATTCAACATGGTAGAAATCCTCTCCGGACTAAAGGAGGGGCAGGTAGTATTTGGCCCATGAAAGCCCTGACTGCTTTCTTTTTGCGCACGCTTGCGGCAGTCGGCATCGCCCTCAAGCGTTTGTTCTCGCAGCCTTTGCTCAGTCTGGCCGCGCTCGCGGGTCTGACGATCGCCAGCGGTTTCATCCTCAGCGTGCCTCTATACGCCGATGGGACCTACTTTCGCCTCCTTCGTGAGGAGATTCTCGGCGGGCGAGGGGTGGACCCGACAACACTGCCGGCCGATTACGCCCCCCTGGCTTTCGTCTTCGAGCTGAACGTGGCCGGTCGCGATAGCCCACAGTGGGAAAAGGCCGTCCCCCTAGATCGTTATCTGAGCGGCGAGGCGCTGGACACGCTCGGGCTCCCTGTGTTACAAGTAGTCCGTCGTTTCCGCACCGATGACTATGACTTTTACCCTCCCGAAGACTGGAATCCAGATGGCCCGCGCTATGCCCTAACTAGCGCATATCTGGCCATGATCGCGCCCTGGGAAGGAGCGATTCAGCTAGTTGCCGGCCAATACCCACAACCTACACCGACCGGAGCCGCGGACTATGTCGTGCAGGCCCTGGCAAGCGAAGACATGGCGATCGCATTCGGTGTGCAAATCGGCGAACGCTATTTTGTGCGCGATGAAAATGTGGACATCCCGGTGGACGTTGTTGGCTTTTGGAGACCGTTGGACCCGGCGGCTGCATATTGGGAAGCGCAGAGGGAGAAGTGGTTGTTCGTCCATCCGGAAAGTTATAGTCGCCTGATCGGTCAACTGGTGACCGACGAATTGCGTAATTGTCGCTGGGCGATCGTCGTTGATGGCGCTCGCCTACACAGCAACGATGTCAACGGTCTGACGCGGCGCATTGATGAAGTTGCCAAACGCGCGGCCACTCTTCTGCCGAGAACCCAACTTGTAGCGTCACCGTTGGAAGCCTTGCAACGTTATCGGGAAAGCACTCCTTTGCTTACCTACCTTCTGTATGCCTTTAGCGTGCCTATTTTGGGCCTGATTCTGGCCTTCGTGAGTCTCGTGGCAGAATTGTTCGTCGGCCAGCAACGCAGCGAGATTGCCGTTCTACGCAGCCGGGGCGCCAGCGCGGCGCAGGCGGTATGGATGGTGGCGTTGCAGGGAATCTTGTTGGGCCTGGTTGCCCTGACGATCGGCGTCTTTCTAGGCGAATGGATTGCTCAAGCAACCGGTCAGGCGCACAGTTTCCTGCGTTTCAGTGCCGGTGGCGACCTGCGCGTTGAGATGACGCCGGTCGCCGGTGGATACGGTCTGTTGGGAATTGGTCTGTTGCTCTTTGTCCAAGTGTTGATTCCCGGTCTGGGGGCGGCATCCAACACAATCATCACCTACCGTCAGGAACGCGCACGCTTCCTGTGCCCACCCTGGTGGCAGCGTCTATGGCTCGACCTGTTCCTTCTTCTCCCGGCTGGCTACGGCTTTTGGATTCTGACTCTGCAGAGCCGACGTGCGCTGAGTGAGGCTGCCAATGTGCCCGATCCTTTGAGGAATCCGCTGCTCTTGTTGGTTCCGGCGGTGGGCATTCTGGCAGTGGCGCTCTTCACCCTGCGCCTGGTGCCGCGTCTGATGGCTTTGCTCGCCCGGGGGTTACAGCGCACGAAAAGCGTTGGGATGTTAATGGCAGCTCGCTATCTGGCGCGCTCGCCGGCGTTCTACAGCGCGCCGCTTGTCTTGCTGGTCCTGACATTGGGCCTTGCGGCGTTTACTGCTTCGCTGGCGCGTACGCTGGATGTTCACCTTGAAAAGCAAATCTACTATCAGGTCGGCGCTGATTTGCAAGTCCACGAGTTGGGGAACACCTTTGTGGGGGAGGCGAAAGACGCCGTGTACACATTCGGGCCGTTGGAAGAACACCTGACGCTCGACGGCGTGCGCGCCGTCACTCGCGTTGGGCGTTACCGCGCCTCCGCATTGACCGGTCGTGGCGCTGCGGATGGGGTATTCCTGGGCATAGACCGCCTGACGTTCCCTTCCGTTGTGCGCTGGCAGGACGACTTTGCCTCTCTGCCGTTAGGCGCTTTAATGAACATCCTGGCTACCACCCCCGACGGCGTGCTAGTTTCGAGCGACTTCTTGCGCCAAAACGACCTTGAGATCGGCGATCATCTGGAAATGAGCATTCAACCTGGTGGAAGGAGTCAGTCTGTCGTGATGAATGCCCTCATCGTCGGCGCCTTTGATCTCTTCCCCACCTGGTATCCTACGCAAGGGCCTCTATTTGTAGGCAATCTGAACGAATTCTTCCTTCTCGCCGGTGCGGAATATCCTCACGAGGTCTGGTTGGCGCTGGCTCCCAACACCGATCCGGAGGAAATCGTCTACGCGATACGCGGCCACACCATCGCCCTCGACTCGAAAGCCGATCAAAGCCGCCTCGTCGAGAATGGACTCAATATCTTCGTGGATCGATGGACATCCGCCGAGTGGAACATCCGCGCCATACAGCGAAGGCCGGAACGACAAGGTCTCTTCGGCCTGCTTTCGGCCGGCTTTGTCGCTTCCGCCATTTTGACAATGACGGGCTTCCTGCTCTACGCCCTGTTCTCCTTCCGCCGTCGTTTCATCGAGATGGGCATCCTGCGCGCCATTGGCCTGACCGGACAACAAATGACGCGATTGCTGGCCTCCGAGCTGGCTTTCCTGATTCTGCTTGGCGGCGGCGTGGGTACAGGGGTAGGTCTTCTGGCAAGTCGTCTATTTGTGCCCTTCCTGCAGATCGGCGCGACGATGCAAGCGCAATATCCGCCTTTCCGCATTGAAATTGCCTGGTTCTCCGTTTTCCAGATGTACCTTTTGTTCCTAGCCTTGTTCTTGATTGCGCTGGCGGCGCTTCTCGCCTTGCTGCGACGCATGCGCATCTTCCAGGCTATTAAACTTGGAGAGACGACATGACAGGCGCCGAACCGTTCGTGCTTTGCGAAAATCTGGTCAAAATTTACCGCCTCACGGCGGATGGACACGCGGGCAGTCCCGTCACAGAAGTCCAGGCGCTTCAAGGGCTTGACCTTGTTGTTTTGCCGGGCGAGATGGTAGGGGTGGTGGGCGCGAGCGGCAGTGGGAAATCCACGCTCCTGAATATCCTGGGCGGGCTTGACCGCCCCACCGGTGGGCGTGTGGTGGTGAATGGAACCGATTTGGGCCGGCTGAGTCCACGGGCGCTGGATGACTACCGCCGCGCCACAGTTGGCTTCGTCTGGCAGTATGGCGGGCGCAACCTCATCCCTTACCTGAGCGCGCGCGAAAATATCGCCCTGCCGCTTTTGCTTGCCGGTCAGGCGGGACGCGCGGCGCGCCGGCGCGCGGACGAACTGCTGGAGATTGTTGGCCTGGGTGGACGAGGCGAACACCGCATGGATGAACTTTCCGGCGGTGAGCAGCAGCGCGTTGCCATTGCCATCGCCCTGGCGAACCGGCCGCGCCTGCTCCTTGCCGATGAGCCAACCGGCGAACTGGACAACGAAACCGCGCAAACGATCTATGCCCTGTTCCGTCAACTCAACCGTCACTTCGCGCTCACCATCATCATCGTCAGCCATGATGTCAACGTTGCCCATCACGTAGATCGCGTCGTCGCTGTGCGCGACGGCAAATTGGCCAGCGAAACGGTGCGCCTGCAGACCGATCACCGCGAGGGACCACAACGCTTCGAGGAACTGGTCGTTTTGGATTCGGCCGGCCGCCTGCAGGTGCCGCGCGAATATCTGGAGCGCTTTCACATCCGTCGTCGCGCTCGCCTAGAGATCACCCCGGAGGGCATCTTGATTCGTCCGCTCGCTATGGAGCATGTAGCTGTTCACGAAGGCCTGGCGACTCCTGGAACAACGGCGGAGGCGCCCCCCTTGCCCGCCGCAGAACAGACGCTGACCGGCCTTTCTCCCCATGGACGCCGCTTTCTGTGCTCTCTGCTTCGCCGTTTGCGTTCTTTGCGCGGCGGACGTCAGGGAAGCAAGGCATGAACCAATATGAGCGCATCCGAATCAAAATACGTCATTGAGACCGAGAATCTCTGGCGCGTGTACCCTTCGCGGAACACAGGGGATGGCGTGGCCGCGTTGCGCGGCGTCTCGCTTCGGATCAAACCGTGCCAGTTTGTGGCGTTACGCGGGCGATCCGGCAGCGGCAAGACCACGTTGTTGAACTGTCTGGCCGGCCTTGACCGCCCGACGTCCGGCGTTGTGCGTGTCCTAGGATGTGATTTGAGGAAATTGACAGACGAGGAACTGGCCTGTTGGCGACGCGACTACCTCGGCTTGATTTTCCAGTCCTTTGGCTTGATTCCCACCCTTTCTGCGTATGAGAATGTAGAACTCATTCTACGTATAAAGGGCGAGGAGCCGCGGACATGCCATCAACGAACGCTGGAATGTCTGGAACTTGTGGGCATGAGCCGCTGGCGCGACCACCGCCCCTACGAACTCTCCGGTGGACAGCAACAGCGTGTGGCCGTGGCGCGCGCCCTGGCCAACCGCGCGTCGCTGATTCTTGCCGACGAACCCACCGGCGAACTGGACAGTCGCAGCGCGCAGGAGCTCTTTGCGCTCTTCCGCTACCTTGTGGACACGGAACGAATCACCCTTCTCATGGTCTCGCATGATGTCCTGGTAGATCAGTATGCTCACCAGGTTTTTCTGCTCCAAGACGGCAATCTTGTCGCTACGAACGGAGAGACGGCAACGTAGTACAATAACGTAGTACAATAAAGTCGCGTACAACAGCGATTCTCTCTGGACGTTTCAGGGTAGTGGAAGTTCGATGGAGTATAGCCGTTCTCCTTTTGACAGCGAGATACTGTTGGAAGCTTTATTGACCAACAGCGCGGACGGCGTGTATTTTAAGGACCGTTATTGCCGTTTCGTTCACCTTAACCAGAAAATGGCAGCCGAGTTGGGCTTTCAGGATGTCTCTGCCTTGGCCGGGAAGAATGAGAGTGAGCTGTTTGGGGAAGAGGTTGGTCGCCGCGCGATGATGGAGGATTTGCATATCATGGAAAGCGGGCAACCTCGCGTGGATATTATCGAGAGTCGTCTGCGCCCCGATGGAAGGCCGCACTGGGTTTCCATCAGCAAGTTTCCCTTACGCGACCGAGCAGGCCGGGTCATCGGGTTGCTGGGCATTATGCGCGAGGTCGATGCGGTCAAACGCATGGAAGCGGATGTGCTTTTTCTTGCCACCCATGACGCCCTGACCGAGTTGCCCAACCGTTCCTTGTTGACGGATCGGATAGAACAGTGCATCGCGCGTGCTCTGCGCCAGCAGATGGTCTTCGCCGTCCTGTACCTTGACCTGCGCGGTCTACAACAGATCAACGACCGCTATGGCTATGACGCCGGGGATAGAGTGCTGTGTGAGGCAAGCCGACGCATACGAGCGACCATCCGCCGCAGCGATACGGTGGCCCGCATAGGAGGCGATGAGTTCGTCGTTTTGCTGGAAGGAGTGCAAAACGCTGTCAATGCTAGGCGGGTGGCCGAGAAAATCCAGCAGAGCGTGGAGCAACCGATGGAGTGGAATGGCCAAGTCGTGCAGATCGGTCTCTCGATTGGTATTAGCCTGTTCCCGGATCACGCGGCGAAGGCAACAGACTTGCTCCATGCGGCCGAGCGCGCGATGTACGCCGCCCGACGTCGCCGCAAGAGCTGCGTCGTCGCGTCAATCCCGTAAAGAGAGTTCTGTTTTGGCACGCGTTCTTCGTCTTCCTGCGGCGATCGGCGCCGCGATACTCATCCTGGGCGAATGTTTGAGATACCTACCTGCGCGCCGGTCATGGGCACACCTTTAAGGTGGTGTAAACGTAAGGCGATAGCCGCTTCTTCGGGAGCTGTGCTCCCACCGCTAAAAGGGAAGCGCGTCGTGAATCTGGTTCGGTGGACTTTGGCAAGAGGTCTGTTGCCATAATCTTTTGACTCTGGAGATTTTCTATGTGCCGATTCACGGGATTGTTTTGTTTGTTGGTGCTGCTGTTGGTTGCCTGTGGACAAACAACACCTACGATGATTCATACCGAGACGACCGCTCCTCCCACTGCGACTCCTGCTGGTCCGCTTTATCTGGACCCGAATCAGCCCATCGAAGCGCGTGTGGAGGACTTGCTTGCCCGCATGACCCTCGAGGAAAAAATTGGGCAGATGACGCAGGTCGAAAAGAACAGCGTGCAACCCGGCGACATTACCAGGTATTTCATTGGCTCGATTCTCAGCGGCGGCGGCGGGTCGCCGGCCAACAACACAGCGGCTGGCTGGTACGCGATGGTCGAGAGCTTCCAGAAGGAAGCGTTGGCCACCCGCCTGGGTATTCCCTTGATTTATGGCGTGGACGCTGTGCATGGACACGGGAACTTACGTAACGCAACCATCTTTCCCCATCAGGTTGGCTTGGGAGCGACGCGCAATGCGGAACTTGTGGAGCAAATTGGCCGCGCGACGGCGGAAGAAATGTTAGCCACCGGTGTTCGCTGGAATTTTGCCCCGGTCGTCGCTGTTGTGCAAGATATTCGTTGGGGACGCGCCTACGAAGGGTATGGAGAGGAGACGTCCCTGGTCGCCGAACTGGGCGCCGCGTATCTCCGAGGATTGCAGTCTATTCCAGAAGGCTACGCCGCGTCGCCGGGGCAGAGCATCTTTGTCCTAGCTACCCCCAAGCATTATATCGGCGATGGCGCAACGGTTTGGGGTTCCTCGCAAACCTACATCCTTGACCAGGGGAACATGCAGCTGACCGAAGAGGTGATGCGTTCCCTACTCCTGCTGCCGTATGCGATAGCCGTTCAAAACGGCGCGATGAGCGTGATGGCCTCCTTTAGCAGTTGGAAAGGAGTGAAGATGCATGCCCAGCGCTACCTGTTGACCGGCGTCCTGAAAGAAGAACTGGGCTTCCAGGGTTTCATCGTCTCTGACTGGCAGGCCATTGATCAGATTGACCCGGATTACTACAAGGCGGTGACAACTGCCATTAACGCCGGCGTGGATATGAACATGGTGCCCTATGATTACGTGAAGTTCATTACCACCATGAAACAGGCTGTGGCGAACGGCGATATTCCCCTGGAACGCGTGGATGATGCCGTGCGTCGCATCCTGCGCGTTAAGTTCGCTCTCGGTCTCTTCGAACAGCCGATGCCTGACCTGTCCTATCGACAGACAGTGCGCTCGGCGGAGCATCTCGAGCTGGCGCGTCGGGCAGTGCGGGAGTCGTTAGTGTTGCTCAAGAACGAAAACAATGCCTTGCCCATCGCGAAAGATACGCCAACCATCTTTGTGGCCGGTCGGGGCGCCGATAATATCGGGATGCAATGTGGAGGCTGGACAATCGAGTGGCAAGGCCGCGAAGGGAATATCACCGCCGGAACGAGCATCCTGACAGCCGTTCGCGCTGCCGTCTCGCCAGAGACGGTTGTTGAGATGAACAGAGGCGGCAATTTCCAGGGGCGCGCGCAAGTGGGCATCGTCGTTGTCGGCGAGAAACCTTATGCCGAAGGTGTGGGCGACGCGGCCGACTTAAGGCTCTCCGCGGACGATGTCAAAATCATCCAGCGCGTGCGTCCGGTGGTGGCTACACTCATCGTGATTATCCTTTCCGGTCGACCGCTGGTCATCACGGAACAATATCCTATCGCCGATGCTTGGGTTGCTGCTTGGTTGCCCGGCACAGAGGCTGGCGGCATTACGGATGTCCTTTTTGGCGATTACCCGTTCACCGGCAAATTGCCCTATACGTGGCCTCGCTCGAACGAGCAGTTGCCGCTCAACATCAATACAGTGGGCGATCGCCAGGGTTGCGACGGACCACTCTTCCCGTATGGCTATGGTCTTGGAGAGGCAGGCAGCCAACCGATTGTGTGGATGGAGTGCCCATAATCCAGAAGGTCTTGGAGGACGAGAAGTATGGATGAAAAACTGATAGAGATTCGCGAGTATCGTGGCACTGGTTACCGCCCGCTGGTGGATTACGGCGCCTGGCGAGTGGCCGTGCTCAACTATATTGATGAAATCCATCCGGCCAACAACAGTCAGATGGAGCGTCACAACGAGACCGACGAAGTCTTCGTCCTCTTACGAGGAAGAGCGATTCTGTTTGCCGGCGAAGGCGAGCACGAAGTGGAAGCAATACACCCGCAGGTCATGGATGTCGGGAAAGTTTATAATGTAAAGCGGAGCATCTGGCATACAATTGTCATGAGTCCCGATGCTTCTGTGCTCATCACAGAAAACAGCGATACCAGCCGGGCCAACAGCGATTATTCCCCTTTGACAGAAACACAACGCCGCTTCCTGCAAGAAACCGCTCACACCACATACCCCGATCTCTGGTGACCTTTTGGGAGGAGTCTGTGCGCGCTCTGTCCTTCTCTGTGTTCGATCATGGTGAGACCTCTCTGACCCGGCTGAGAGAACTCCTGGGGGTCTTTACGAAGCGCGAAGGCATTCCGGTGGATCTAGAGATCATCCCTTGGGAGAGCGGCTGGCAGAAGTTGATCGAGTTTGCTCTCTACCATTATGGCCCGGACGTCTCAGAAATTGGCAGTACCTGGATTATGGACTTCGTTCGCATGGGTGAATTGCGACCTTTCGAGAGGGACGAGGTGACCAGCATAGAAGGCAAGGAGAAGTTTTTTGATGTTGTCTGGCGCAGCGCTCGCACCACGGCGGAGGGCGGAACGCAGGTCTGGGCGATACCCTGGGCTGCCGATCCACGCGTGGTTTTCTACCGACGCGATGTGCTCAACAAAGTCGGGGTTCAGGAAGAAGAAGCCTTTGCCGGGGTGGAGAATTTCGAAGGTACTATCCAGCGCCTGACCACCTGGCGTACACTTTTGCCTCTGGCTTTGCCGACGGTGCGCTCACGACGCGCGCTCCATAATCTAGCCTCCTGGGTCTGGCAGGCGGGAGGTGATCTTCTGCACCCAACGAGCAATGCCATCACGTTCGATCAACCGGAGGCCCTGTGTGGGATTCGGGCATATTTTCGCCTGGGGAGGTATCTCGATCTTCAGTCACGATTGTACACCGAGCAGGACGCCGACCGGGCTTTCTGGTCGGGGAAGGCTGCTGTGACGATCTCCGGTTTCTGGATTGTGGGAGAGAGTCGTATGCCAGCGGAGGTGCGTCAAAATCTTGGCGTTGCGCCCTTGCTGAATGTTCCCTTCGTGGGTGGCTCGCATTTGGTTATCTGGAAAAGCGCCCGCCACCCCGAAGCGGCAGTGCGCTTGATACGCTTTCTGCTCAGCGATTCGCAGGCGGAGACGCTCTATCCGGCCTTTGGTTTGCCGGTTCGGCCGGAACAATGGAACAGGCCTCCTTTCACCACCGAACCATACCGCCTTTTCGCGACGGCGATTCGATGCGGCCGCTCTTTTCCTGTTGGCTCGCTGTGGGGGCTGGTCGAGAAACGGCTGGTGGACGCCTTGTCGGAAATATGGGAGGCCATTGCCGATCGTTCCGTCGAGGAGATAGATTCCATTATTCGCAGTCGTGTGGAATCGCTGGCGTACCGTTTGCGCCTGGCATTGGAAGGGTAAGCCGCTATGCCCCTACGCAAAATACCCGTTTAACGCAGGAAGGACTCATATAACTTTACTATTTGGGCTGCTATCTTCTTCCATGAGTACTGACGTGCGTAGGCGGCAGCGTTTTGCCCAAGTTTCTGACGCAAGGCGCGGTCGCTCAGAAGAGCGATAAGCTTGTCGCATAGGGGGTGTGGTTGTCCATAGGGCACCGTGTAGCCGGTTTCTCCATCGCGCACCAGCATAGCCAACCCGCCCACCTGCGAGGCAATGACCGGCGTTCCGCAGGCCATCGCTTCGAGCGCCACCATGCCGAACGACTCGTAGTGCGAGGGGACAACCACCACCTCGGCCGCAGAGTAATAATAGGGGAGCGTATCTTGACTACGTTTGCCAAGAAAGGCTACCATTTTCCCCATACTCAGCTCATCACATAGTCTTTGCAGACGCGCCATCTCCGCATCCATGCTTTCTGGGGATGCGTCGGGTTCGCCGCCGATGATGACTAGGTAGATGGGCTGTTCCGCCAGAACGCGTTGAAAGCGCAAACAGGACATGGCGCGAATCAAAGTGTCCACTCCCTTGAGCGGCTCGATGCGCCCGACGTAGAGCACCATGCGGTGGGGAGCGGGAATGCCGACATACTGCCGGGCCTCGTCCTGCGGGATGGGATAGAAGCGGCAGGTATCCACGCCGGGCGGGATGACAACAATCTTGCCCGGATCGGCCTGGTAGCATTCCTCGAGTTGCTGTTGCTCCACGGTAGTTGCGGCAATGAGGCGGTCGGCAATGGTCACGACGCGACGTTCCCCTTCTAGACGATCATCTCCCTCGCGCTCTTCGGGATCACGTGCGACCTGATTCTTCAACGCGCCGAGCGTATGAAACATGTGGACAATCGGTGCGTTCCAGGAAGACTTGAGCGCCTCTGCGGCGATGCCGGATAACCAGTAATGGCTGTGAATCACATCGTAGCGGATGCCTTTCTCGGTCGCAAAGCGCTGGATTCCTTCCACGAACTGCGGCAGGTGGCGGGGCAACTCTGACTTTGGCAAGGGGCGTTCTGCCCCGGCCGGTACATGGACGACTCGATTCCCGTAACCCAGATCGTGCAGGATATGGGGTACGTGTTCATCCTGGGAACGGGTGAATACATCTACATGGATGTCGCGCCTTCCTAGTTCGCGAGTCAGGTCGCGCACGTACACATTCATGCCGCCGGTGTTCTTGCCACCCAACGTTGCCAGCGGGCAGGTGTGATAAGAAAGCATGGCGATATTCAGAGACATCGTCAACCGATCAGGGCCTCTTTGTCTGCTTGACGGAAATAGGCGCGGTATGCTCGGGTTTCCTCCACGAGACGTTGAATCTCATACCATAAGCGCGTTGTCTTCACAGGATCCTTCAGCGAAGTGCCGAGAGTCAGGATGAGTTCCTCCTCGCTTTCGCGTTGAATGTTAAGGCTACCCTGAGCTGCCAGCCAAGCTATTCCTCGGCGAACCGTCTGCACACAGTGACCGGTAGCCGCCGCCAACGCCGCGTAGGAAGTGCGGCCGCCATACTGCTGGATGGCATATTTGACCAGGCCGGCCAGACGGCCGGCAAATTCCTCTGCCGAATCGGACTGGCTTATCGCGAAGAGGTACACTTTCTGGGGTTGAACGACCGCCAGCGCCTGGCGGAAATCTTGTAGGGAAGGGGGAATGCTCCAGAGGAGGAGCGTCTCCGCGCGTTCCAATTCGTTTCGATCGCGTCCCTGCACTTGCGCTTTGGCCTCACCCTCGGCCAAAACGATCGCATTTGCCTCCATCTGACGGCAGATTTCCAATTGTTGGAACGGATCGTCAACGTGACGATAATCCACTACCTCGAGGACGGGACGGATGGTCGCGGCCGCGGGCGAGTCCACTAGACGAAAGTCTATCAACTCCAGTTGGACCTGGCGAACGCCGCGCCAATCGCTGGCACGTAGCGTATAGGCAAGGTCTATCTGTATATCGGCTTCGAGGTTTACCTCTTCGCCGGAGACATCCCACCAGAGCACTTCTTGCGTGTAGCCATTTTTGTTGCAGACCGTCAACTTCATATGTTCTTGATGACGTCCTAGCGTGGTCATGGAACGAACTGTCAACTGCCTACTTGCCAGGACGATTTTTTCATTCCCGACGCCATAAGGGGCGAGTCGCTCCAGGGTTTCGGCCAATGTGAGATTCGCCTCTTCCAATTCCAGCCAGGCTTCGACCTCCAGTGTGGGTTCTGTGTTCAGGGCTTCTGCCAAGCTCTGCTCGGCAGACTTGTACAGTCGTCGGCGGAATTCCGGCAGGGCTTCTGCAGGCAAAGACAGACCGGCGGCCATGGGATGACCGCCGAAAGCGAGGAGTAGGTCGCGCTGCGCGGCAATCGCGGCCGTAATGTCGAAGCCGGCGACGGAACGCGCCGAACCGTGCGCTATGCCGTCCTCGCCGATGGTGAGAACAATGGCCGGTTTTCGATAACGTTCCACGAGACGGGCTGCCACAATACCGAGGACGCCGCTGGGCCAGGCCGGGCGCGCTACAAGGATGACCGGCGCGGTCAGGAGTGATGGTTCGGCGCGCAGTTGCCCTTCTGCCGCGCGCGTGACCTGGGCAGTGAGCCATTGGCGCTGAATGTTGTAGTTCTCCAATTGAGTAGCCAGCAAACGGGCGCGGCCAGGCTCGCGCGTGAGGAGCAATTCTACCGCCGGTGTGGCGTCTCCCAGGCGTCCCATGGCGTTGAAACGCGGCGCGAGGACATAGGCCAGATGCTCCTCGTTCGCCTGCGCGGCTTGCAGGCCGGCCAGTTCCATGACCATGCGTAAGCCCAGGCGCGGGTCGGCGCGTAGCCGCTCTAGACCGCGCCGAGTCAGATAGCGAGTCTCCGCTCGCAGCGGCGCTAAATCTGCTACGCAACCGAGGGCAACGAAGTCGAGGAAATCTTCGGCCTCGTTGCCAAGAAGCGCCTCGGCCAGTTTGTACGCCACGCCCACACCGGCCAGCCCGGCAAGCGGATGGTCATCGGGGAAGAAACGAGGGTTGAGGATGGCGACAGCGGCGGGCAACTCTGCCGGGAGTTCATGGTGATCGGTGATGATAAAGTCTGCGCCGCGCGTCCGTCCATGCGCGATGGCCTCATGCGCGTTCATGCCGGTATCGCAGGTGATGATCAGTCGGACTCCGCGCTCGAGCAGAGTATCCAGCACTGTACGCTTCATGCTGCGCCCTTCCCTTTCGCGCTGTGGGATGTGGTAAACCACCTGCGCGCCTGCTCTTTCCAGCGCGGCGACAAGCAAGGCGGTCGCCGTCTGACCATCCACATCGAAATCGCCCCAGACGCAAATTCGTTCTTCGCGGCGGATTGCCTCGCGAATGCGCCGGCAGGCTTGTTCCATCGCGGGGAAGGCATCGGCCGGCGTGGGACGGTAGTGACGTGGATCGAGGAAGGCGCGCGCCGCGTCGGGCGTTGTCAAACCACGCCGCGCCAGAGCCTGATTGAGAAGGGGAGGCAGATCGGGCGCCAGAGTCGGTGCCGAGATAGGAGGAGCATCAATCCAGCGCATAGGAGATTCTCACGCAAACGTTGGAAACACTGGGTTTGAGAGCGCTTTTATGAGTACATGTTGCCCAGATTGCAGCCCTGTGTCACCCTCATTGGCCCTCTCCATGGCCCATAGATTGGCTTTGTGTGCAAGCGGTGCAAGACATAATCCTACATGCGTTCTAGATATAGATTGTGAGAGGGCATCAGAAGGCGATTTCCTGAACTTGCTCGAAGTCAATTTCCCAGGCAGCCTCTTCGGTGTCTTGCTCTCCCTCGCCGGCCGTAAGGCCACGCTCGCAGTAGGAACGATAGACGCAGAAGAGACAATGCGTTTCGTCCTCGGTTTTTGGGAACTCGGTGGCAGAGCGAATCTCTTCGACCAAGGTCTGGAGCGCACTCCAGTCGCGTTGGAACTGGGCAGATGTGTAGGGGAAACGCGCCGGTTCTTGCGGAAAATCCGCGAACCAGTACGTCATCTCGATTTGCTCGGCGGTAGGAGCGATTCCGTCCAGCAAGGACGCGCCGGCCTGAACGAGGAGGGCGCGGTACAGGCGCGTCTGCCAGCGCGTGGCTAGCCAAGCGTTCTTTGGGCGGCGGCGGTAGGTCTTCCAGTCGTAGATGAGAAGCAAGTTCTCGCGCCGAGCGATCAAGTCATACTGGGCGATCAACCGAAACGGACCCAGCGCGGCCAAAAGCGTCGTTTCGGGGTAGAGAGAGGCCTCGGCTCGCAAGCATTGTAGGTGGGAATCGGCTAGGTAGTGTTCCCACCAGCGGCGCAACTCCGGCCCACGTGCCAGCCGTCCTATTTTTTCGGCCGGCAAACCTAACAGATGTTGATGCACCAGACGGTGGAACAAGAGCCCGTCCCGTTGACGACGTTCATTCTCCAGGGCGGGTTCGCTCTCGATGGCAGGCCAGGCTAAGCGCTGCAGGTAGCGCAACTGGAAGCGACGCGGGCAATCGCTGTAATCCTGCAGGGAGGCTTGACTGAGCAGGGTGAGAGGAAAAGGCATATCGGTTTCCTCGTTCCGGACGGCGGATCGCCTTAACCCTTGCTGCTCTGAGGGAGATGCAGCAAGAAACGCGCCAGCGCCTCCATGCCTCGATACCAAGTCGGCAGGTGAATCTTCTCGTTCGGCGCGTGGAGATTGTCGTCGGGTAGGCTGAAGCCGGTCAGAACGGATGGAACAGCCAGCATTTGCTGCATTTGTGCTACGACCGGAATGCTGCCGCCCTCACGCTTGAAGTAGGGAGTGACGCCCCACGTTTCCTCCAGGGCGCGGGCTAGCGCCTGTACAGGCGGTACGTCCGCCGGAATGAGCGAGGGCATGGCTCCATGCAAGTCATCCACTTCCCAACGGACGGTGGCCGGCGCATGTTCTCGCAGGTACTGCAACAACTGTTGGTGCACGTCCTCGGGATTCTGATCGGGCACCAGACGCATGGATACTTTTGCCATTGCCCAGGCGGGGATGACCGTCTTGGAGCCTGGGCCGGTAAAGCCGGCCAGCAGGCCGTTGACGTCAAGGGTGGGGCGCGCCCCGACGCGCTCCGCCGGGGTGTAGCCTGCCTCGCCGTAGAGCGCCGGCGCGCCGGTCGCCTGGAGATAGTAGGCTTCGTCCATAGGCAAGCGCGCCATTTGCTCCCGTTCTTGAGGAGAAAGTGGTCGGACCTTGTCATAGAATCCTGGCAGCGTCACGCGACCCTGCGCGTCGTGCATGCCGGCGATCAGCTCCGCGAGGACGATCGCGGGGTTGTGCACAGCGCCGCCGTACAGGCCGGAATGCAAATCGTGCGCCGGCCCAAACACGCGAATCTCGAAATAGGCCAGTCCACGCAACGCGCAGGTGATCGCCGGGGCATCGTCGGCAATCATACCGCTATCGCAATTGAGGCAGAAGTCGGCCTTTAGCAGTTCGCGGTGCTTGCGCAGGAAGCCTTCCAGGTTGGGCGAACCGATTTCCTCTTCTCCTTCCAGCAACCATTTGATATTGATGCCGAGAGCGCGATGACGAATCAACGACTCGACCGCCTTAATAACGGCCAGGGTGGGGCCTTTCATGTCCGCCGCGCCGCGCGCATAAAGATTCTCGCCGCGCACTTGCGGCTCAAAAGGTGGACTCTGCCATAATTCGATAGGGTCGGCCGGCTGCACATCATAGTGGCCGTAGATCAGCACCGTGGGCGCATTCGCGTCCTGTTCCCATTCGCCATACACCACCGGATTACCGGGAGTGGGGTATATCTGGACGTTCTGCATACCAAGCTCACGCAGCTGGCCAGCAAACCAATCCGCTGCGCGTTGCATATCGGTCTTGTGCTCTACGTCCGTAGAAATGGACGGAATAGCCAGAATCGCTTTCAATTCCTGCAGGAATCGCTTGCGATTTGTATGCAGGTAGGAGAGTATCTCCTGGATGTGTGCTGTGCTCATGGCCTATCCTTTCTCGCAGAGAATCGTTCTTCCCAATCTTACCACATTGCTCCTTGCCGGTCGAAGGGTGCCGGCGGGTGGCAAGCCCAGCCATTCTAAATTCAACCCTTTTCTTGTGGCCTGGCGTTTCCCACTTTGGCCTAGAAAACGCTTTTCTTGCGTCTTTGACCGCAAGAAAAGCGGTATCGTCTTTGACGTTTTCTCCCTGAAAAAGCCTCGAAGGGAAATGGCTGCGATAGGCCAGAAGGCCTATCTTAAGAGCTGTAAGACGGCCTTGAAGGGCTGGTGCCGAAAAACCAAATTGAGGGTTTTGGCGGCGTAGGCCATCGCGCTTGACATTTTCGTGGCCTTCCGATATACTTGCTTCACCCACAAACGAGAACGGGGAGCCTGTGAGACAGGCTGAGAGGAGCGTGCGACGCTCGACCCGCATGACCTGATCCGGGTAATGCCGGCGGAGGGAAGATGAACGATCCTTACCTGTCCTCCTTGCCGGAGGACTTTTCGTTTTTCACCTATTGGAGTCCGTTTACGTGCACTCTTTTTGTAGCGCAAACAGGGAAAACATATGTCACGAGCGTTGATTTTTGTCAACGGTGTCCTACCCGACCTGGCGGCCGCGCGCCGCCTGCTTCGTCCTGGCGACCTCATCCTCGCCGCAGACGGTGGAGCACGCCATGCGTTATCGCTCGGCGTAACGCCGGCGTTTATCATTGGCGATCTGGATTCGTTGAAGGAAGAGGAAAAAGAGCTGGCTCTCGCACGAAAGGCGCGCTTGCTAACGTACCCTCCTATGAAAGACCAGACGGATTTGGAATTGACTCTGGACTATGCACGGGAACAAGGTTGCCGTCAAATCTGTATTGTCGCAGCCTTGGGTGGCCGTCTTGACCAGACTCTTGCCAATTTAAGCTTGTTGACCGATCCTCGCCTTGCCGGCCTCGATGTTCGCCTGGACGATGGCGTGGAGGAGGTGCTCTTTATTCGTCAGCGCGCGGAGATCGACGGCGCGCCGGGCGATATTGTCTCCTTGCTCCCCTGGGGAGGGGCGGTCGAGGGAATTGTTACCGAGGGTTTGCGCTGGTCGTTGCATGGCGAGACCCTCTTCCCCGAGCGAACGCGCGGTGTCAGCAATGAGATGTTGAGCGATAAGGCATCCGTACAGGTAGCGAAAGGCCTCCTTCTGTGTATCCACCTTCGCCGTTCGATGGCTACTTCCTAATCGAATTTACTTCACGTGCTATCCAGCTTACCTAGTCTATCGGGCAATTCATTATCATTTGAAGAATAACCGGAGGTATCCCCATGAGACGTTTCGCCTTCTTACTTTCTTTCGTAGTGTTGACATTGACAGCCTGTGGCCCCAAAACGCCTGCCACACTGACCGTGATGACTCACGATTCTTTCGCCGTCAGCGAATCGGTCATCTCGGCTTTCGAGCAAGAGCACAATGTTAATGTGGAATTCCTGGCAAGCGGCGATACCGGTTCTGCGCTCAACAAGGCTATCCTGAGCAAGGATGCCCCTCTTGCCGATGTCTTCTACGGTGTGGACAACACCTTTCTCTCGCGCGCCCTCGAGGCCGGTATCTTTGAGCCATATAAATCTCCTTTGCTGGCAGAGATCCCTGCCGAGTTTCAACTCGATTCGGAGTATCGGGCGCTGCCGGTGGACTACGGAGATGTTTGCATCAATTACGATAAAGCCTACTTTGCTAGCCACAATTTGCCTCTGCCGCAGAAGCTCGAAGATTTAACCCAGCCGGAGTATAAAGGGCTATTGGTTGTGGAAAACCCGGCCACATCCTCGCCCGGTTTGGCTTTCCTCTTGGTCACTGTTGCCTACTTTGGCGATCCGGGCTATCTCGATTACTGGCGCGCCTTGCGTGCGAATGGGTTGGTGGTGGTAGACGACTGGGAAACGGCTTACTTTACGAACTTCTCGGCCTCTTCTGGCCGTGGTCCTCAACCAATGGTTGTTTCGTATGCTTCCAGCCCGGCAGCTGAGGTCATCTATGCGGACCCGCCGGTGAGCGAAGCGCCCACGGCCTCTATCCTTGCCCCAGGCGCGTGCTTCCGGCAAATCGAGTTTGTCGGAATCTTGCAAGGGACGCGTCAGCGTGCCTTGGCCAGGAAGTTCGTGGACTTCATGCTCTCGACGGCGTTTCAAGAGGATATGCCGTTGCAGATGTTCGTCTACCCGGTCAACAGAAACGCTGCCCTGCCGCCAGAGTTCGTCCAATGGGCTGAAGTGGCGCAGCAGCCGGCCAGCCTCGATCCGTCTCTCATCGCCGCCAACCGTGAACGCTGGATCGCGGCGTGGACAGAAGTCGTATTGCGGTAATGGATGGAGGTGTCAAGATGGCATCATCCCCTGATGCAACACAAGTGTTGCAACAAATCCGGCAAAGTGTAGGCCCCTTGATGGCGAGAATCGTCTCTCATCCCTACCTAGAGATGTTGGAACAGGGAAAAGCGGGCCGAGAGGCGTTGAAAATCCTGGCTACGCAACAGTATTTGATTGTTTCCAATGGCATCCGCAACCTGGCGCTGATGTTGGCTCGATTCGGCGACCTGCCCAGCAGAACGATTCTCAACGACTTCGTGCAGGCGGAGTTTGCAGTCCATGAAGCTGTGCAACGATATGCCCGCGCGCTAGGGTTAGAGCAACAAGATCTTCAGCGAGCTCAGGCGCTGCCCGGGGCGCTCATGTTCAGTTACTATGAGACCTTTCTCTGCCTTTACGGTAGCGATGCTGATTTGATCACCGCCTTTTTCTTCGACGCGCAAGTGTGGGTGCCCAATGCGCGACGGGTAAGCCGGGCGCTTCAGAACCGGTACCATTTGTCTCAAGAGGATGTCACTTTCTTCGAAATGTATGCGAACTATCAACCATCCGAAGAAAAGGTCATTCCTCCACTCCAAGCAGCTCTGGAGCGAGGTGTGCCGGCGGAACAAGTTCAAGAAGCAACGCGTCTGCTATTGGAGTACGAGTTGTGCTTTTGGGATGCCATGGCGGAGGCAACCAACTAGAGAAAGGAGCAGGGCGCATCTGAGGATGCGCCCTGCTCCCTCAAAAAGAGCGTCGAGCTTCTCCTTCGTCTTCCCGGAAACCTTGTGAAGAATCGCTTCTGTGGTTGGTCGCCGATCTAGCTTTCCAAAGAAGGGGAATGCAAGTGACGAAGGCTTCTTACACGTTTTCGCAACGGAAACATATAAGGAATATATTTGCTGATCCGGGGAGAACGAATCCGGTACGATTGGTTGTGCATACGCAGGGTAGAGCGTTATCCTGGCGAAGAGCCAAAATTGCCGCGGATGGCAGGAGGAGACTACTCCGTTGCCTTCAGAGGCCGGCAGGGATTGGGAAGATCGCATTTCCCTAAATCTTTGCCATAGGTTTTTTTCTTAACAAACCAACGCTCCGCCTGAGAACCGGTCTTTTAAGTGTGGACGTCTCTTGCAACAATTGGCCTTTCCCATCTTTATCCGCAAATGCGCTTGCTGCAGAGCATGGGCTGACAATGTACGAGTGTCCAGGCTACGCTCCGTTGCAAGTATTACACTGTCGCCGAACGAAAAGAGCCGAGACCTACGGGCAACCTGGATCGCCTATTCAGATTGCCGAAGTATTCGCCTGGGACAGTGAATGGCCGTCGGAGAGCAGCGTTCGTCTTTGCGGCTCGTTTGGACGGCTGCTAGGGTAACGCTAGAAGACCGAAACCGTACTCGCCATCGGCAGCCTTGGGTGCGGTTTGGCGGCTCGCAAGAATGCGGGCATATTGTGTTTTCTCCGTCTTTGCAAAAGAGCATCTTTTTGTCCTCAAAGGGTGTGGCTGACGAATCGTTGGGAGCAGAGGGCGCAAACCTGTCGTGCTTCCGGTTTCAAAACAGGCAAAGGAGGATGGGAGAAAACTGCCCCTAGACTTCGCCGAGCTTTGAAAGATCACAGTGACATACGGTGGTTCTAGATCCCCCGGTTTCGATTATAATGGCTTTGCATCTTGTGAAAACCCTTTTCGCATCCGCTGTGGCTTTTCTGGCGCTATTTCTAGAGTATGGCTGGTGTGCAACTCCTGTTGATCGAAAGACGGCATACCGATCATCCCCAATTCGCCTCTGCCTTGCGTAGGAGGGGTATGGAGGTTCGGGTCGCGCAGAGCGGCGGCGAGGCGTTGCAGTGCTTACAGGAGGGATTTGCGCCAAATTTGATGATCGTCAATGCCGCGACGTTGCGTACCAACGGCAAACGGATTTGTCAGGCGCTGCGCGCGAACGGAAACGAGAAGCCAATTATCCTTATCCTATCGCCAGAACAGGCTGGTGAAAAGAGTGGGGCGAATGTATCGCTTGTACTGCCCTTCACGGTTCACAAATTGGTCAATCGAATTCGTCATCTGCTCCCGCCGGATGGCAAGGACATGGTGAAGGCGGGCCCAATCCGTTTAAATCCGTGCACCGGTGTCGTGCGCTGTCTTGGCAAGCAAACGCGCCTGACGCCGCGCTTGGTACGTCTGCTGACCGTGTTAATAGAACATCGAGGCGAAGCCGTGGAACGCAAAACGCTTTTTTCTGAAGTATGGGAAACGGACTACACAGACGATACCCGTACGTTGGACGTGCACATTTCCTGGCTGCGTCGTGCCCTGGAACCAGAACCGAGCCGGCCGCGTTTTTTGAAGACCGTGCGCGGCGTCGGTTATCGGTTGGATCTATAAGGCGCGTTCAGGGCTCTGTTTGTGAAGGCAGGAACCCATCGAAACCTGCATGTTGTTTTGAGCTGTTCGAAGCAGTCGAAACAATCCTCTGACCGTTTGGAGACGGTTGGGACGATTGCGCTGCCTCGTAGCGAGACGCGATACGTTCCCGTTCTCGCCAAGGCGCGTGTTCGTTTTAAATCCCCATCGATTTTGTCGCAAACCGTTCTTGCTGCGGCGCCTGGGTGCTTCTCGTCAAAGGTTCCACGCGGATATTCTCTTCACCAACGGCCTGTTTGAGTTTCTCCAGCAATTCGGTGCAGACGCGTGTGGTATTGTTGGGAAAGTCAATCAAATGGCCTCGGCCGCCTTCGAAAATGTGGAAGCGGAAGCGGTCTTGTCCGGGGTAAGAGATGAACGTGCCGTGCAAACGACTGATGCGTCGGGTGTCGCGTTGCACATCACCGCTGGGATGCAGGGTAACGGTCACCACTTGCGGGATAGGCGTGCCGTCGGCGGGCAGAGCGGCTACAAGCGGGGCAGGCAAAGTCCAGTTCTGCCGGGAGGAAAGAACGCCGTCAGTCGTAGGGGAGGCCAGGGGGGCTTGCTCTGCCGGGAGCATCGGAGAGAGTGGTTGGGGAATGAGGGGGGGCGCCAACGCAATGTCCGCCTGTGTGTGTCCCTCCGCCTTGATGGGGGAATCGTGTGGTAAGGCGGGAGGAGCCGGCAGATAGGTTTCCCAATCGGGAGGGTTGTCTGGAGGAGGGGGTGCTTCGGAGAAGGCGGGAGGAGCGGTGGGAGCCGCATACTCAGCGTAGCCTTCCGCGACTTCCCCTACCTCTGGTGCGTGCATTGTTTCTCTTTCTGCTACCGGTTGCAGGGGCAACTGCAACGTCGTCGTCTTGATTTCTGTACGAATGTCATCTGCCAGTATCTTTGGCGGTGTAGATTGTGTATCGGCCTTGCCTTCTACCAGGATGAGGCCGCCTATCTCCAGAGCGAACTGGAATTTTTCCCATACGCGTGGGAAAAACACCAGTTCCACATTGCCGTGCAAGTCTTCCAGATTCACCCAAGCCATCATCTTGCCGGCTTTTGTCCGGCGAGGATGAATCGAGGAGACCATGCCGGCCAAGCGCACTTTCTCCTGGTGGCTGGCTTCGGCTAGTGTGGCGGAGGTATGAGTGACAACCGATTGCAACTCGTTGAGATAGGGCGTTAGAGGATGTTCGGAAATGTACATCCCAACCAGTTCTCGCTCCCAATTCAACATCACGCGACGGTTGGCTTGTGGGACCACAGGCAGGGTGATGGTCTCCGCGACGCCGGTATGTACGCCGAAGAGGGAGAGTTGACCTGCTTCGGCGGCGCGAAAATGAGACGCGCTGACAGCAAGGATGTGTTCCAGCGCTTTGAGCATCGCCGCGCGTTCCCCAAAGCGGTCCAGCGCGCCTACTTTGATCAAACATTCCAAGGCGCGTTTACCGACTGCGCGCAGGTCGACGCGGGCTGCAAACTCGTTCAAGTCGCGGAAGGGACCGCCTTCCTGCCGTGCCTTGAGGATGGCCTCCACGGCAACTTGCCCGACGTTCTTGACGGCGCCCAAGCCAAAGCGGATCGCGGCTTTTCCTTCCTGCTCTTCGATCGAAAAATCCCAGCCACTGGCGTTGACATCGGGCGCCAGGACAGGCACGCCAAGGCTGCGCGCTTCTGCGACGTAGAGCGCCATCTTTTCGGTTTCATTCTTGGTGACCGAAAGCAAGGCGGTCATGTACTCGACGGGATAGTGTAGTTTCAAGAACGCTGTCTGGACGGCGATGTGCCCGTAATCGGCCGCGTGGCTGCGGTTGAACCCGTACCGCGCGAATTCTTCCCAATCAGCGAAAATGGCTTCCGCTGTTTCGTGGGGAATTCCTTTTGCTGTGGCGCCTTCGACAAACTTATGGCGATGTTTCTCGATCTCCTCGCGCTTTTTCTTGGAGATAGCTTTGCGCAAGTCATCGGCCTCATTGGGAGCATAACCGGCCAGCTCGACCGCGGCGCGCATGATCTGTTCTTGATAGATTGGAATGCCATACGTGTCGCGGAAGATAGGCTCCATGGCTGGGTGACGGTATTCGACCGGCGCCTCGCCGTGCATCCGACGGATGTAATCGGGGATGAAGTCCATTGGGCCGGGGCGGAAAAGCGCCACCATGGCGATAATATGATCGAGCGTCTGCGGTTTCATCTGCATCAACCAGCGCGTCATTCCTGCACCTTCCAGTTGGAAGACGCCTAACGTGCGTCCTTCGCCCAGGAAGCGATAGGTCTCCGGGTCGTCTGTCGGAATCGTTTCTAGATCAAAGGAAATGCCGTGACGCTGCTGGATCAATGCGCAGGCACGCGCCATGATGGTTAGGGTTGCCAGCCCCAGAAAATCTACCTTCAGCATCTTGAGTTTGTCCAAAATCCCCATCTCGAACTGCGTGACGGTCTTGACCGGCGTTTCTTCCGAGTCGCCGGTAGGACGATGTAAGGGCAAGTATTCGATGAGAGGGCGATCGGAGATGACCACACCGGCAGCGTGTGTGCCAACGCTGCGCACCACGCCCTCCACTTTGGAGGCGTTGTCAATCAGATCGCGTAGGTGAGGGGTGGATTCGTACGCGGCCTTCAGCTCGGGCACGTCGTTGAGCGCTTGCTCCAGTGAAATAGGCTTGCCTGGGATATTTGGCACCAGTTTGGCAAGCCGGTCTACCTCCGAGAGGGGGATGTCCATGACTCGGCCCACATCGCGCAAGGCAGCCCGCGCGCCGAGTGTACCGAAGGTGATGATTTGAGCGACTTTGTCCCGTCCGTATTTACGCACCGCATATTCGAGCATTTCGGCGCGGCGGTCGTCGCGGAAGTCCAAGTCAATATCGGGCATGGAGACCCGGCCCGGGTTGAGAAAGCGCTCGAACAGCAAACTGTGCCGTAATGGGTCCACGAGGGTAATGCGCAGTGCGTAGGCAATGAGCGAGCCGGCTGCCGAACCGCGCGCGTTGTACCATATGTTTTGCTCCCGCGCGTAGCGACACAGGTCCCAAACGATGAGGAAGTACGTATCAAAGCCCATGTCGTGGATGACTTTCAGTTCATACTCCAAGCGTTCGCGCACTTCCGGCGAATCGGCTCGTTCCCTGTAGCGTTCCCGGATGCCCTCCTCGCACAAGGCGCGCAGATAGGATTGTGTGGTATGACTTTCAGGCACCTCGAAGTGGGGCAACCTGTATTCCTGCACTTCCAAAGTCACATGGCAGCGTTCGGCGATGGAAAGAGTATTCGTTAAGGCCTGTGGCACCTCGCGGAACAATTCCTTCATTTCAGCCGGAGAGCGAAGGTAGTACGAAGGATCCTCGTAACGCAGGCGTTTGGGGTCGGAGAGCAAACTGCCGGTTCGAATGGCCAGGAGGATATCTTGTAACCGCGCTTCGTCGTGGTTAATGTAGTGTACGTCATTGGTAGCAATGACGTTGGCCTGATACCGTTTGCCGAGTTCCAGCAGGGCGCGATTGATGCGTTCTAGTGCGGGAATGTTATGCTGTTGGAGTTCGAGGAAGAACCGCTCTCGCCCGAAAACGTCAAAGTACCAGTCGAGAACCTTGCGCGCCTGTTCGGTTTGCCCCTGCTCCAGAAGGCGTGGTACTTCGGCAGACAGGCAGCCCGACGTGCATAGCAACCCTTCGGCGTACTGCGCCAACAGCGTTTTGTCAATACGAGGGTAGTAGTAGAACCCTTCGAGTTGGGCCGCCGAGGCCAGTTTCAGAAGATTTTGGTAGCCGGTTTGGTTCTCGGCCAAGAGCAGCAGGTGTGTGGATTTCTTATCTTCGTGTGGATCGCGCTCCTTCATCGTCCGCGCGGCCAAATACGCCTCCATGCCGATGATAGGCTTGATCCCGGCTTCTTTGGCGGCGTGGTAGAACTCGATCACACCGTACATAGCGCCGTGATCGGTGATCGCCAAGGCCGGCATGCCCAGTTCGCGTGTACGCGCGACCAAGCGGCGAATGTTGCTGAAACCGTCCAAAATGGAGTATTCAGTATGGACGTGAAGGTGGACGAAGGACATGCCAACCTCACCCGAGGAAAGCCAGGATAGCAACTGTTTGAGCGGCGCTGTCTTGATAACTCATCGAGACAGATGCACGGTTTATCCGGATGCCGCTAGAAGGACAACGGCAAGGACGGCGGCAAGCAGCGCAAGTAGGCCAATCATCAAGATTCTACCGTGTCTGCTGGTCCTGGTCACGTCGCTCACGACAGGTGATGGCGGAGAGCATGATTGGTTTGTTCGCCTGCACGGTTGCAGTGGGAGCGATTTGTAACGCCGACGATGCCGGTTGGGTTTTGCATAGAAAGGTTAGCGAGGACAGGGTTGTCGTTGCCGAGTTGTTGGTATCTCCAACCCAGCTTCTTTGTACTGTCGGCGCGCTTCTGGCGGTATTCCCTTTAGGCCGGTGTACGTCTGAGCATCTACAGCGAAATTGAGTCTGGCAAGGGATTGACATAGTCTGAACGCTGATGGCTGTTTTGGGCAACCCTCCCAAGAAAGTCGGCGATACCATGTTGGTCGTTATCAGTGAAAAAACCTATCGGTTGCTCGTAAGCTTGACAAACGTCAGACGGCGTTCTCGCGATACCGGATGGGGTATGTCTTCCCATGGAACGTGATTGTAGGCGGTTGTTCTTCTCGGGCCTTGGGAAGGCATGGTAATTCTCCCGTGAGTATCGGTGTCAGCGTTGACATCTTATTATACTCTTGGAAGTGAAGTGCGCGCCGCGTGTTGTCACAACTCGTGTATGTGGCGGTACCAGAGTCGCACGCCATCGATCTTCGATGTGGCTAAATTGCCAGAATTTGCTGCGGCGCCAGGGGAGGGTGGCATCCTTTAGGATAGGACTTCTCCCAACGCCCCCAGCACCGATGTGAGTGTGGGATAGTCATCGCGCAGCAGGGCAATAAGTTCGCCTATGGTCGTCTCTGCCCAATCCTCTAGCCGCGCCTTACGCTTGACTTCCAGAATGTGTGCGGCGAGCAGGTCGCCTATCGGCAAGTTGCCGGCGCGTAGGATGTGCCGGAGGTAACCCAGGCGACCGGCTGTGACAAAACGGGTCAATTCTTCGGACGTGCAAAGATAGATGACATCCAGACTCAACGGCGGACGCGGTGGGAGGAGATGGCGGATGCGAGCGCCTTCTTGGTAACCCACCGTCAACGCGCTCATTTTAACTGGAACGATGCGCCGTTCGCGGTTATCGCGCATGATCTCCTCGCTAATGTTACCGGCGGTCACCAGTTGACGCACGATGCCATCCTCGTCAATGTGAATATCATAAATCAGGCCGTATACTTGATAATCTTTTGCCAACGGAGCGCGTACCAGAGCGCCGAAAGAAGGGGCCTCCAGTTGTGAAACCGAACAGCCAACCGTAAAGCCGGTCGTGCTACCATGCAAGAGATAGCCAATTTGTATGGCGTTCATCTGACCTCCGTAGACATCCGCCGCTGTTCTGGTGGTCTCATGCCTGCGAGGAATCCTTGGCAGATTGCTTGTAGGATGGTTCTTCCACTTCGCCGCCGGCGCGAAGCGATTCCACAGCAAGCATTTGCTCGATTTGTTCCTGTTCCTCTGTTTTGACCACGGCGATTTCGTGGGCGCGATGCAAAATGTAGGGGTAAGGCCGGCTTCCCATGATGCGGCATTGTTCCAGTAAAACGGCATGTAATAGGTTTACTTGCGTTTCGTCCTCGGCAACCCAACGAGGAATCTCTACCCGCGCCAGATAGGGATACTTGGCATCGCCAACATTGAGGTAGAAAAAGTGCAAAGCCAACGCGCCCTCGTATGCGGCGCGCGAAATGGACTGCAAGCCGAATAGAGCGGAGCGATGCCCTGCCGGCAAGAACTGACTGACCAGCCAGCGGTCGGTGACGCCGCGCAAGGGATGCCAGCCGTGAATTTCTTTCAAGGATTCCTCGTCGAGTGCGGCAATTTCAAGAAGCCGAGTCAGCAAGTTGGCGCTTGGTTTGTCCACATAGCCGGCAACGATCGCTTTTCGCTTCTCCAGTTGGACAAGGATGTCTTTATGGTCTTCTAAGGCGCGATGATATTCTCTTCCGTTGCTCGCTTTGGCGCCCCACAGTTCGATGGGACCGTCCGTTAAGGCGACGATGGGACGCTCGGCTTCTCGTTCGCGTTGTATGGACTGGATTAGTTCAAGCAATTTGCGACGTTCTGCCAGGTCGCGTTCTTGTGCCAGCAACTCTTCGCTCAAGAAGCCATCCTCGCGGTAAAGCTCTTCCTCGTATAGAAGATTGCTTTCGGTGAACACTTGAGGTGTTTTCCCTGAACCGCTTTCCAGTAGGATTGCGCCAATATTTAGCAGGGAGTAAAGTACTGGTGCATGACGGTTGGGGGCAATTTGCGAACCGTCTGCGGCGATCAGGATAGCCGCGCTTGTGGTCTTAGACGCCGGGTGCTTGGCGTCTAACCGCTCATCCAGGGGAATCGCGCAACGCAGGTTGGGGTCGAATTTCCGGGCGCGCTCGATTTTGTCGCGCAGCGCCTCGCTTCGCTCCACATGACGTTGGAACAGGGTCAGCGCGCGCTGTTGCGCTTTTTGCAAGTGTTCCCGGCGCGCTGTTGCCTTTTGCCCGATCTCCCGAATTTTTTCGTAAACTTGCTGGAAGTTGACCGCCATGAGAAGGCCTTTAGAACGTTTGTGCCAATTTTACTGGCAAATGACCGAGAGGAGAAAGGGCTTTTTAGGAAAAACCGCCCTTCTGCTTGGCGAGAAGAGCGGTGAGAGGAAATCCGTTGCCATTCTTTACTTTGCCGGCGTAGCGGGCGGGGCTATGTTGCTCCAGGTGAACACGCGCGTTTCACTGGGCGCGCCGGCCAGTGTATAGATGGGGTTGCCGCTGCTATCGGCGCCGGTCTGGCGTACGACCACTACCCACCAACGCATCACGTGAGGTAGGGTATCCTGTGGGCGGAAGGAAGGAGGAACAAGATACTTTGTATCCAGTACATAATCGGTGATTTTACGCTGGCCTCCGGCGGTGATATCCTCCACAACGACCATGTACCGTTCGTTTTCGCGCAACACGCCGACCGATGCCCATTGGAGCGCAATGGCGTTATCGGCCAGGGTAAACGGAGCGCCGTTAGCAGGCAATAACAGGTTGGGCGCCGGATAAGGCGGCGGCGGCGTCGGCGTCGGCGAAGGCCCGGGCGTGGCGGCGCGCATGCACAAGGGGATGAAAAGCACCTGATCTGTCCAGACATTATCGGAAGTCAGGCCATTCCATTCCTTGATGGCCTCCATACTTACCGCATAGTTGGCCGCAATTGTGCTCAACGTGTCATTGGCCTGGACCGTATATTTCACTTGCAAGCACGCTGCGCGCGTGGCTTCCGCTGGTTCGAGGGTGGCTGTTGGTGGGGGCAGCGGCGTTGGCGTAGGTTGAGGGATCAACAGCTTTTGACCTACCCGCAGGCTGCATTGGGCATCCAGGTTGTTAAGGGTGATGATACTGGTGACAGAGACCTGAAAGGTATAAGCGATGGTAGAACAAAAATCGCCGCTTTTGACTGTGTATTCGATGGGAGGAAGGGGAGTCGGGGTTGGCGTTTCGGTTGGGGTTGGGGTAACGGTTGGGGTGGGGGTGATGGTGGCCGTATTGGTCGGGCTGGAGATCGGTGTGGGCGGTTGTACTACGCCTGCCCCCTTCAGCCCTAAGTAAACGCCGCCTGCACCTAGCGCGAGCATTAGAATCAGGAGGAGCAAGGCGAGCGGCAGGCTGATCTGAATGACCGGTATCTGACTGCCACGAATCGGACGCGTACTCCTGGTTGTCGCCTGGGGAGTCAATGCGCTACCACAAACCACACAGCGTGTCGCGTCTTCTGCCAGCCGCGTTCCACAGATGGGACAGAGTTTGGTGGATGATATCTCGGGACTCATATCTCCGATTATACCATTGTGGTGCATGGAAGGTAGTCGGCTGTCAGGAAAGGTGCGCGTAACCATCGTTGGAAGATGGCCTGCCAAGTCAATGGATCGGCGGCTTTCACTGTCTGTTACACAATCTTTGCATGCCTCGGACGTGCCAACGGCTCGTTCATGCGGTGGGAGGGCAGGCCATGCCTGCTGGGGAGTGTTGCATAGGACGAAGCAGTTGCGCAAAAACGGACTTGGCTGTACAATCAATACAGTCTTGATACACCATCTCTTATCTGGAGGAAACACGTGAGCACTCAACCTGCTGCACCCGAAATCACCAGTGATGACCGTCTCTGGGCTGCTCTGGGCTACCCAATCTGGATAGTAGCCCTTATCCTGCTCCTGATAGAGGAAAAGCAAAAACGCCCCTTCATCAAATTTCATGCTGTGCAATCGCTGGTCCTGAATGCTGCCATCGTTATTGTAGGCGCCATCCTTACCGCCATTACCATGGGATTTGGCGGTATGTGCTATGGCTTGTTTTGGCTGGTAACGATCTGGCCGGCGATCGAGGCTTACAACGGCAAATGGTTGAATATCCCTCTGATTACTGATTTCATCAAGAAGCAAGGCTGGGTCTAGAAGCCCTGTTTCTGATTATCCTTATTACAAACAAAAGAGAGTGTTCTCGAGACGTCCCTGTGATGGGGATGGCTTGTCGTGAGCAACCGTAAGCTCGGACCAAAACATGGAATCGCTGCCAGAGGCCTCTGGTTAAAACCTTGAACCGGCAGGAGCAATGACTTGAAACTGGTCGTTTGCGTCAAAACAACGCCCGCGCCGGAGACCGTGCGAGTCGAAGACGGCAGAGTTGTATGGGATAGGGAGTCGCTCATTATCAATCCCTGGGACGAGTACGCGCTGGAGGGGGCGTTGATGTTCTACGAGTGGAAACAGTCTGTCGAGCCGGAGACGTTTTCCATTCTGGCCATCGGGATCGGCGATGAGACCGCCGAAATCGGCCTGCGCCATGCGCTGGCCATGGGCGCGCACGAGGCGATCCGCATCGCAGGCCCGGCGCCTGAGGAACTGGATACGCGCGCCACAGCCTATATTCTGGCTGCAGCGGTTCGCAAAATCCACGCTATCGAGAACGTCTCCATGGTGCTTTTTGGCCGTCAGGGAGTGGATAGCGATAACGGTTTGACTGCTGCGCAGACAGCGCGTCTCCTCGGTTGGCCGGCCATCACCTGCCTTTCAACAATCAAGACTGCTTTACAGAGAGTGCGTCTTGCCCGGACGATGGAAGAGGGGCGACAAATCATAAACACATTCTTCCCCATCGTGTGCAGCGTGACAAAAGATATTGGCGTCCCCCGCTATCCGTCCTTCTTCGCCAAACGTCGCGCTGAACGGACTCCCATTCCTGTGTGGACGCTGGCTGACCTCGGCATTTCCCCTCCCAAGCCTTTGGTGCGCTGGGGGGAGGCCAGTCTGCTGCCCGAACGCGAGATAACCTGTGAGATGCTTGATGGCACGCCCGAAGAAATCGCCGCGCGCATCTTGGATATCCTCGAAGCGGAGGGCTTGCTGTGAACGTTCTGGCATATGTTGACCATTTTCGCGGCAACCCCGTTGCTGCTTCTTGGGAAGTGATCGGACTGGGGAAGCAATTCGGCTCCGTCGCCGCGGCCATTATTGGTTACAAAACCGAGACGCTCGTGCGCGCGGCCTTCGAGTACGGCGCCGACGAAGCCCTGGTGGTGGACGATAAGACCGTAGATGAATACCGCGCCGAGCCCTACGCAAGTGCCTTTACCAAAATGGCGCGCAAGGGTGTGCTCCAGGACGGGGTGAAGAAAGGTTTTGATCTTCTCCTGCTTCCCAACACCACGCGTGGGCGAGATATTGCTGCTCTTTGCGCCATAGACCTGGATATTGGCGCTATGGTGGATGCCATCGCCATTTCTCTCGAAGGGAAAGAAACCGTTGTCACGCGCCCGGCCTATAGCAATCGGGTGCTTATCAAGGAGATCTGCGCGACCAAGCCAGCTATCGTGACCGTGCGCCCGCGCGCCTTTCCCCGTCCGAAACCACAAGCGGGGAGGGAAGGCCCCATACGGCAAATCCCTCCGGCAATGAGAAAGCGCGACATTCCTAGCTGGCCTGACGGCTACGCGCTGGAGCGCATGCCCGATCTGGGCAACGCGTCGCTGATCGTCGCTGGCGGGTATGGAATGGGGAACAACGCGGAACGAATCAAAGCGGGGGTCTCGGAAAAGACAATCGGCCGCGAGAGTTTTTATCTGCTGTATGATCTGGCTGATGTCCTAAGGTGCGCCGTAGGGGCATCGCGCAAGGCGGTCGAGGCCGGATTCGCCGTTTACGCTATCCAGATCGGACAAACGGGCCGCGTGGTATCCCCCCAAGTCTATCTGGCCTTTGGCATTTCCGGCGCTATGCAGCACCTGGCTGGCATGAAAACCAGCAACATGATCATCGCGGTCAATCGTGACCCTAATGCCCCTATCTTCAAGATCGCCCGCTATGGCGTAGTGGCCGACCTGCATACGATTCTGCCTGTGCTCTACCAGAAAGCCAAACAACGCACAGGCAGGCAAATCGAGGAGCGTTCCTCGTCGCTTTCGTTGGCAGAAGTAGAGATCAATGCTCGGCGGACCATACGGATGCCGCGAACCAATTACGAGGTCATTGATACCTGTAGCCCTACCGAAGACGAAGAAGACGACGAAGACGGCCCCTTGACCTAATTGGGGACGAATCGCGCCTGACTTGACTACAATGGCTTTCGATTCGGGACGCCGACGCGGCGCGGATATTGAGGGGGAGTGGCCGCGACTTTATCCACCACGACCAAACAGCGCTCCTCGACCACGCCCGGCAACTCAACGGGAATCAACTGGCGCAGCTCGCCGCCTAAAATCTTGAACGCGCGCTGCGCCTGATGAACTTCTAGCAAAGTGTTTGCCCCTTTTTGCGCCAACATGCGCCCGCCGACGCGAATCAACGGAAGCAGGTATTCCGCCAGCACAGGCAGGTTCGCTACCGCGCGCGCCACTGCCCAATCAAATCGTTCGCGATGGGATTCCCTCTGCCCTACTTCCTCCGCGCGCGCGGTCAGCACCTCTACTTTTTCCAGACCTAGCTTCTCCACCACATGAGCGCAGAAGCGGGTTTTCTTGCTGATGGATTCGACAATGGTCAGCAGCATGGACGGATAAAGGATTTTCAGCGGAATGCCGGGAAACCCAGCCCCGCTGCCTACGTCCACAAGGCAACGCGGCGGATTGTCTTTCCAGGCCAGAACACAAGAAAACGAATCGAGAAAGTGTTTGGTGCGAATCCCTTCGCGGTCGCGCACGGCTGTCAAGTTGAATTGCCGATTCCACTCGAGAAGTTCTCGTTCGTAGGTCAACAGAGCCTCCACCTGCCAGTGGCTCAGGCGGATGCCGAACAGTCGCCGCGCCTCCCGAACGAACGCCTCCATGCGCGGCTACGTTCCTTCCTCCCAGGAATGTAGATAACGGATTTGCTCTTCCGTTAGGACATCAATGTGGACGTTCATCGTTTCCAGTTTCAGGCGAGCAATGGCCGCGTCAATCTCCGGCGGGACGGGGTAAACCTGGCGTTCCAGTTTGCCGGCGTTCTTGACCATGTATTCTACGGAAAGCGCCTGGTTCGCAAAGGACATATCCATGACTGCCGCCGGGTGTCCCTCCGCTGCTGCCAAGTTAATCAGACGGCCCTCGGCCAGCAGGTAAATTCTTCGCCCGTCTTTCAATTCATACTGCTCCACAAAAGGACGTACCAATTTGGGCTTACCCACCGACATTTCCTGAAGGGCCGGGATGTTAATCTCTACGTTGAAATGCCCTGAGTTCGCCACAATGGCGCCGTCTTTCATCACTTCAAAATGAGGGCGGTCGATCACGTTGATGTCACCGGTCACAGTGCAGAAAATGTCGCCGATTTTCGCGGCTTCGAGCATTGGCATTACCTCGAAGCCATCCATGACCGCCTCGAGCGCTTTCAGCGGGTCAACTTCCGTTACAATCACATGCGCGCCCATGCCGCGTGCCCGATTGGCCAGGCCGCGGCCGCACCATCCATAGCCTGCTACCACGAATTTCTTGCCGGCCAGCAATATGTTTGTCGCGCGCACAATCCCGTCAACGGTAGATTGACCTGTTCCGTAGCGATTGTCAAAAAAGTGTTTGGTCATCGCGTCGTTGACGGCGATCACCGGAAAGTGTAACATGCCGTCAGCGGCCATCGCGCGCAGCCGAATCACGCCGGTCGTGGTCTCCTCTGTACCGCCGAGGATGCCGGGCAGCAGATCGCGGCGATTCTTATGCAGTTCCGAGACCAGGTCTGCGCCGTCGTCCATGGTCAGATGCGGCTTGTGCTCGAGGGCTGCTGCGATATGACGGTAATAGGTTGCGTTGTCTTCGCCCTTAATGGCGAAAACCGGGATTTCGAATCGCCCGACTAACGCCGCGGCGACATCGTCTTGCGTGGAGAGAGGGTTGGAGGCGGTCAGGACAAGGTCTGCTCCGCCGGCCTGCAACGTCCGTGCCAGATTGGCCGTTTCGGTCGTCACGTGCAGGCAGGCCGAAATACGCACGCCTTGTAAAGGCCGTTCCTTCTCGAACCGCTCGCGAATCCGCCGTAATACAGGCATTTCGCGTTCTGCCCATTCGATGCGTCGCATGCCGCCCTCGGCCAGTTTTACATCCTTGATGTCATAACTTTCCATGGTTGCTCCTCGTGTTTTCCTCAAAATCAAGACCCCTGTTTACGCCAGCAGGGCATCGAGTACTCCCTTGTCGTCGAAGTGACGACGAAAGCGCGCGATAAACTCCGCCCGGCTGTAATGGTGGTTCTGCGGTCCTTGTTGTTCCAGGCAATACGTAGCCGCCAATGCCCCCATTTGCCCGCATAATTCCCATCCCCAACCGCGCGCATAACCGGCCAGGAAACCGCCGCGATAGGCGTCGCCGACGCCGGTCGGGTCGAGGATGCGTTCCGGCGGGACAACCGGAATGCAATATTCCCTGCCCTCGGCGTAGATTGAGGACCCTTCGGCTCCACGCGTGACGACCAGCACCTGTACGCGCCGGAGTATCTCCTCCAGCCCCAAACCGGTCTTGCGAGAAATCAAGGCAAACTCATAGTCGTTGACGAACATAAAGTATGCCCCGTCCAAATCGCGCATGAGTTCTGGTCCCTCTAACCGCAAGACCTGCTGACTCGGATCGTACAGGTAAGGCAGATTTAAAGTGCGGCACTCGGCGGCGAAGTTCGTCATCGCTTGCGGATCGTTCGGCGAGATTACTACCAGATCTGGAAGCGGTTGCACGTCTTGTATGTGCTGACGCGCGGCGTGGCCCATCGCCCCGGGGTAGAACGAGGCGATCTGTGCGTTAAGACGGTCGGTGGTCGCGAAGAAAGATGCAGTATATTCGCCGGGGATGACCGTCATCAATTTCGTGTCCACCCCATGTGCTTCCAGCCAGGCGCGGTACTCCTCGAAGTCCTCGCCCACGGTCGCCATCACGCGCGGACGTTCGCCGAGCAAAGCGAGTGTGTAAGCAATATTCGGCGCTGTTCCCCCACGCTGGCGAGACATCGAATCCACCAGAAAGGAAAGGCTGATTTTCTCCAACCGTTCCGGTAGAATCTGCTCTTTGAACAGACCAGGGAACGTCATCAAATAGTCGTAAGCAACGGAGCCGGTCAGCAGAATATCCATTGCAAGTCTAGGCAAGAGGGTGTCGCAGGAACCGACGCCCTGGAAGGGCGTCGGCGGCAGCAGGCAAAGTTTATCATGGCCGCTCCGGATTGGCAAGACAACCGTTGCACCGGAAAAGAAAACAGGCAGGACGAAAACCCTGCCTGTCGCTCTGCGTAAATAAGAGGTTTATGCGACGACGGTCTCGCTGCTTTCCGGCAATTGGTATCCCAGCGCGCGCAATTTTCGCTTTATGTCAATCAACGACTTACGGCCAAACCCTTCGATGGCTAACACAACCTCTTCACCTTGAGCCAGTTTCTCCAGGAATTGACCGACCTGTGTGATGCCAGCCTTTTCCAGGGCGGCTGTCGCGCGCGTACCCAACTCGAGCTCTCCAATTGGGCGCAGCGGCGAGACTTTTGCTTCTACGCGCGCGCGCTGTTCCTCGATGTAACTCTGCCGTGCTTGCAGCTTCTTCAGGAAGCGATCTACCTGCCCCTCGATATCTACGATACGCTGCGCCTCGCCAGAAAAGAAGGGATGGCATTTCGAGCAGATTTCCACGCGAATCTCTTTGCGTGTGGAACCTGTCGTCCAGGTGTTGCCGCATGCGCACACCACGCGCGCGTCTGTATAAAACGTGGGGTGAATACCCTGTTTCATCCTTGTATCCTTTCGTTACGTTGTCTGCGCAGGGATGACATGGACGCGCTTGCGACCGCGAACGGTATCAAAGAACACGACTCCGTCCACCGTGGCAAAGAGCGTGTCATCTTTGCCACGATCCACGTTCAAACCGGGTTGAATGCGCGTCCCGCGCTGTCGGACCAGAATATGACCGGCCAGCACATACTCGCCTGCATATTCCTTGACTCCCAGACGCTGGGAGGCGCTATCTCGTCCATTGCGGCTGGAACCGCCGCCTTTTTTATGAGCCATACCTACCTCGCTTTCCGCAACCGGCTATGCCTCTGGAACGGCCTTCTTGGCCGCTTTCGCAGGAGCCACCTCACCGATTTGTTCAATTAACAAACGTGTATACGCCTGCCGGCAACCGATTTTGCGACGAATGCGCTTTTTGGGACGGTAACGAAAGGCAACTACCTTTGGCCCCTGAACATGCTCTACCACAGTCGCTACAACAGAAGCGTTATTGACTGTTGGTTTGCCGACGGCGACTCTTTCCTCATTCACCAACAGCAAGACTCGCTCCAGGTTAATGCGCTCACCGACCTCTTGGGGCAAGCGGTCCACTTCAATCGTAGCGCCTTCCGCGGCGCGGTATTGTTTCCCGCCGCTTTCCACAATCGCATATTTCATCGTTTTTTCTCCTGGTCTTCGCTTCGCCGTCAACAACGCATACAAGACGCCCTGCGACGGGGAAGCCGGGATTCACGCGCCTGCCCCAGCCAACTCGCTGCCGGGGCAGAGCGCGTGTATTATACTACGGCTTCAACGGTTGTCAACGGCGCGAGACCGAAATCGCTACTGCTACTCTGCTTCCGGAATCGCTGCCTTGCCTTTCGAGCGGTTGATTGCCCAACCAACGCCCGCAAACAGCACAACGACAATGGCCCAGACGATAGCGCGCCCGGCGCCTTGTACGTTCGCATATTGCACGATGACTGGTGCCGAAATCAGGGATACCAGGTTGACCACTTTGATCATCGGGTTCAACGCCGGACCGGCGGTATCCTTGAGCGGATCGCCGACCGTATCGCCAACCACGCTGGCTTTGTGGCGTTCCGAGCCCTTGCCGGTGTTGGCGGCCAGATCGCGCGGTTCATCCTCGATGGCTTTCTTGGCGTTATCCCAGGCGCCGCCAGTATTCGCCATATACACGGCCAGCAACTGGCCGCTCAGGATGATGCCGCCACAGAATCCCGCCAGAGCCTCCACGCCAAGCATCAGGCCAACGGCCAGCGGAGTCAGAACGGCGATGAGCGCCAGCGGGACGAGTTCCTTCTGGGCCGCCGCGGTGGAGATGCTGACTACTCTGCCATAATCGGGCTGGACCTTACCCTCCATCAGACCAGGGATTTTGAATTGTCGCCGCACTTCCAGCACGATCAAACTGGCGGCGCGGCTGACTGACTTGAGGGACAACGAACTGAATAACCAAGGCAACGCCCCACCCAGCAGCAAGCCAATGAAGACTGATGTCTCTGAAATGCGAATGCCCGTGTCGCTCAGCAGCTGAGCGAAGGGGAGCGCCTCGCCGGCTGCCTTGGCTGCGGCGTTGGCTGCTTCCTGGACGCGCCCAACGTCAATAAAGAAGGAAGCGAACAGGCTGACCGCTGCAACGACAGCCGAAGCGATCGCGATTCCTTTTGTAATCGCTTTGGTTGTATTGCCTACTGCATCCAGGTCGGCCATAATCTGGCGCGCTTTCTTCGTCTCCTCGTCGTCCAGGCCCTGCCAGGCCATTTCACCAATGCCGTTCGCATTATCCGAGATCGGGCCATAGGAGTCCATCGCCACGTTGTTGCCGGTGTGGCTGAGCATGCCAATACCGATCATGGCTACCGCATACAGTACGTAGGTTGGCCCCTCGCCGCCATAGAGCAGCAGGCTAAAGATGAAACTGATGACGATCACCACCAACGCCCAGACGCTCGATTCCATGCCGACTGACATCCCCGAAAGGATCGTCGTCGCCGCACCGGTGCGGGTAGACTCCACGATCTCCTGAACCGGCTTGTGCTTGGTAGCGGTAAAGTACGAAGTAAGCGGGTTGAACGAGACCGCCAGCCCAACGCCGATGGTTGTCAGCATGGCAAGCCTCCAGTCGCCGGCGTACAGGATGGCCAGCAAGAAGGACCACAGAATTGTGTTCACGCTGGAGACCTCATACGAGCGGAACATGGCCTCCTCCGCATCGCGCGCGTGCAGGAAGCCCAACGGTCCCTTTTTCGGCATCCTCTGCCAGAGCGGAACAGCGAATGTCCCAAGTATAGAGGAAATGACACCGATGGCGCGAATGGCCAGCGGATAGACAATCCACTTCAGGCTATGAGTCGGGTCGATCGCCATCAGGGCCAGACCGAGAATCAGGCCGGAGACGATGGTGACCTCATAGGACTCGAAGATATCTGCTGCCATACCGGCGCAGTCACCGACGTTATCGCCGACGAGATCGGCTACAACCGCCGCGTTGCGTGGGTCATCTTCCGGAATGTCTTTTTCGACCTTACCGACCAAATCCGCGCCGACATCGGCTGCCTTGGTGTAAATGCCGCCGCCCACGCGCATGAACAGAGCTAGCAAAGTGCCGCCGAAGCCGAAGCCGAGCAAGGCATCCGGCGCTGCTTTGCCGAAGATGACGAAGATGATTGTCCCGCCGAACAGGCCCAGGCCGTCCGTTAACATGCCGGTAATCGTGCCGGCATAGTAGGCAATGGTCAGGGACTCGTTTAGGCTGCGCCGCGCCGCCGATGCCGCGCGCACGTTCGCCTGAATTGCCATGCGCATCCCCAGTTGACCGACCAACAGTGAAAAGACCGCACCCATGATGAAGGCAACAGTGCGCCCGACGGCAATGGCAATCTGTGCCTTGTCGCCGAATTCCTCCACCGCCTCTGGCGTTGGTCGCACGACGTACACACTCAAGAAAAGCACAATGGTCAAGATGCCGATGAGAGGCAGGATGGTCTTCAACTGGCGATTCAGGTAACTATCTGCCCCAATGCGAATCGCATTCCAGACCTCCTGCATCCTGGGGGTGCCCTTGTCCTTGTTGAGGACGTTTCCTCGTAGCAACCAGGCATACAGAAGACTGATGAACGCAGTCGCCAGCACGCCGACAATCACAATTTGCTCGAAATTGCTCAGGCCGTGACGACTGCCAAGCCACAATAGATCCATAGCAGTGCCTCCTCAGTGAGATAATTTGCTCCCGAGCAGAAGATTGCGGTTTGGGTTGTTCGACCGCGCGGCTTCTTATGCTCGGAATCCATTCAGACACAGAAAGAAACGCTGGACGCCTCCTGCCCAGACGTTTCTGCGCAATTTTACCCCATAAAACCCCAGTTGCAAAGGAAAGTAGCGAAAGATTAGGGTTTGGTTAGAATTCGAGCAACCTCTTGACTTTTACTAACGATGTTTGTATAGTGTATAACGGTTGTAAGAGTAGGGTTCGGCGGCACCGCTGCATTGGGTTGCTGTGCCGTTTTGTTTGTACATTCTCTTTTTCAAGGAGAGGGTATGATACGCGCGGAAGGATTAACCAAAGATTACGGCGCGCGGCGAGCCATTGACAATCTGACTTTCGAGGCCAAACAGGGAGAAATTGTCGGTTTCCTGGGTCCGAATGGCGCCGGCAAGACTACCACGATGCGCATCCTGACCGGCTACATGCCACCTACATCCGGAACGGCTACCGTGGCTGGGTTCGACGTCGTGGACGAATCGCTGGAGGTGCGCCGTCGCGTTGGCTACCTGCCGGAAACTGTTCCCCTGTACCCGGACATGACTGTCTTCGAATACCTGAAGTTCATGGCAGACCTGCGCCACCTGCCGAACGCGGAAGACGCGGTAGACGAAGCGTTAGAAATCGTCGGCATGACGGAACGTGCGGACGGGTATATTTCCAACCTTTCGAAGGGTATGCGCCAGCGCGTTGGGCTTGCTCAGGCCCTGCTTCACAAGCCGGAAGTCCTGATTCTCGATGAACCTACCATCGGCCTCGATCCGGCTCAGGTGGTGGAAGTGCGCAATCTGATTCGCGAGATCGGCAAAGAACGAACGATCATGCTCTCCACCCATATCCTTTCCGAAGCACAGCAGGTTTGCGATCGTGTCCTGATTATCGACAAAGGCCGCCTTGTCGCGGAAGACACGCCGGAGAACCTGCAGGCGCGGCTGACCGGCGCTCAGCGCGCGCGGTTGCGTGTGCGCGGCGACATCGAGGATATTCGCCCCTTGATCGCTAAAATGGACGGTGTGCAGGACGTTCGAGTCCTGGATGACGGAGCCCTGGAGTTCCAGTTCCTTCCGACTGACGACATCCGGCCGGCTGTTGCCAAAGCGGTCGTTCAGGCCGGCCTAGATCTGCTGGAGCTGAGCCCGGTCGGCATGAGTCTCGAAGAAATCTTCCTCGAGCTGACTCGAGGCGAAACCGCAGTGAGGTGAACCATGCGTAATGTCTGGACCATCGCTCGTCGCGAATACCGGCAATACTTCATCAGCCCGCTGGCGTATGTCACTGCGCTGGCCATTCTCCTGGTCGTTGGCGCCTATTTTTCTTTGTATCTCTACTATGTTTCGCAGCAAAGCCTGTTCGGCGTGGCTGCGCCGGAAGCCAACATCGTCGTCGGCCCCATGGCGACGATCTTCTTGCTGGGTATTCCGGCGTTGACCATGCGCTTGCTCGCTGATGAACAGCGTATGGGCACGATGGAATTGCTCCTGACTGCCCCTGTGCGCGATGCGGAACTTGTCATCGGGAAGTGGCTTGGCGCTTTTCTCTTTGCGCTTACGATTATTGCCATTACTTTTATCTTCCCTATCATTCTCAATGCCTTGGTAGATCCCGGGATCGATCAAGGGATCATGATCAGCGGCTACATTGGCATTATTCTCATGGTCGCCGCGCTGCTGGCACTGGGAACAGCCGTCTCTGCTCTGTTCAGCAATCAATTCGCGGCGTTCTTTGTCACCCTGGCGCTGATGCTCTTCCTTTGGTGGGTGATCGGTTGGCCTGCCTCTGTGTTCCAATATGGCACGGCGCACGAGGCATTTCGACATCTGAACATCAGCAGACATTTCAACGATATGACAGGCGGTAACATCACGCTGGCTGGAATCGTATACTTCCTCAGCCTGACAATCTTCGGCCTTTTGGCAGGAACCATGGCCGTTGAAACGAAAAGGTGGCGATAATATGGCTAAGAAGCAGAAATCTCAACGTGACCTCAAGACGTATGCCCCTCTGGGGTTATGGCTGACAGGAGCAGCAACGCTTACTACGCTCATTCTGCTGTTCATGAAATTCCTGGCAGCAGAAGGTGTGTACACTCCACCTGACGAAAAGCGATTTAACCTCGTTATCTGGATTGCTGCCGGCCTGATTCTGATCGGTCTTGCCGTCTATGCCATCCTGGATCCCGAACGCACGCGTGAATTCCTATTGGGCCGGCGCGCCAGGTATGGCGGCAATGCAGCAGTGACCTTGCTTGCCTGGTTGGGAATTCTCATTGTTGTTAACACAATCGCTGTCCAGTATCCCCAGCAATGGGATTTGACCGAGGAGAAGAAATTCACCCTCGCCAAGGAAACCGAAGAAACGCTGGACAAGTTGACCGAACCCGTCCATGCGATCGCGTTCTATACCGCGCAATCCTCACCGCAGAGCGCGCGTGAACTGCTTGAAAACTACAAACGGCGCAGCAATGGCCGATTCGATTATGAATTCCAGGACCCAGACCGAAACCCGGTGCTGGCGCAGCAACTGGGCATTACCGGCGATGGGAAAATCTATCTGGAAATGGGAGATCGGCATGAGATCGTCTCCTATGCCTCCGAACAGGAGATCACCCGTGCTCTGGTGCGGTTGATGAACCCCGGCGAACGGACGGTGTACTTCCTGAGCGGACATGGCGAGCGTGACGTCGAAGGCTATGGCAATGATGGCTATTCCAAACTTTCCTCTACGTTAGAGGCCAAGAACTACACTGTCAAGAAATTGCCTTTGCTGGCGGAAGGAAAGATCCCCGAGGATGCACTGGCGATCATCATTGCCGGACCGCAACAGCCCATCTCACAGGAAGAAGTCAACATGCTGATGGACTATCTGACAAAAGGCGGCTCACTGGTGATTATGGAAGACCCCGTGCCGCTCACCAATTTCGGCGATGCTCCCGACCCGCTGGTCAACTACCTTGTTACCGGCTGGGGTATCCGTCTCAACAACGACATTGTTGTAGACACAAATTCCAGCCAACCACTTGTGCCGTTTGGTGTGGACTACAGCACCCATTCGATTACCTATAAATTGCGTGGAATTATCTCTTTCTATCCGGAGGCGCGCAGCATCACCTTGGTCGAAAACCCGCCCCGCGCCGTTGACTCGCTTGTGCGCACCCTCAACCGTGCCTGGGGTGAAACAGACTTTACCGCCCTCCAGAACGGCCAGACCAGCCCTGACCCTGGCAGCGACGTCATCGGCCCCATCACGCTGGCGGCTGCCTCAGAAGATACAAACAGCGGCGCTCGCCTGGTCGTCTTTGGCGATTCCGATTTCGCCTCCAACGCCTATTTCGATCAATACGCTAACGGCGATGTTATCGTCAATGCCATTGATTGGGCTGCTGAACAAGAGGGCCTGATCAACCTGACCCCCAAAGAGACCATTTATCGCCAGTTGAAGCCTGTAAGCAATGTTACCCTGACTCTGATTGCTGTTCTCTCCATCTGCGTTATCCCGCTGATGGTTATCGGCGGCGGAGTGGCCGCCTGGCTGACGCGTCGTATGCGAGGTTGATGTTATGAAACGCTCTTCGTGGATTGCTCTATTCCTCTTGGCCTTGGCGGTAGGGGTTTATGTCTTTTTGAAAAACCGCCCTGTTCAGGAAAAGCCCAGCAATGAACCCACTGCTACCCCTCGCGTTTACCTCTACGACTATAGCGAGGAACGCGGCAAAATTGTTGCCATCCGTATTCAAGACTCTGCAGAGAACTTTGTACTGCTTGAGAAAGAGAACGGTCAATGGTTCATTAAGGCGCCTTCTCCCTCCCTTGCCGATCAGAGCAAAGTAACGATGGCAGAAACCCAAATCTATGGCTTGGGTGTTAAAACAATCTTGGAAGACACGCTGGACCTGCCGACCATTGGTTTGGATAAGCCAACCTACATCATTGAAATTCGCTTTGAGAATGGCGCAACCAGTCGGTTAGAGGTCGGCAGCCGGGCGCCCAGCGGTAGTGGTTATTATGTGCGCAGAGATGGTAAATTGTTCGTCGCTTTCGAATACAACATAGATGCCCTTGCTAACCTGATTCGCTATCCGCCTTATCCACCCACGCCAACTCCGGAGGGCACATTGACTCCTACTCCAACGGAAACGCCAAGACCCACCGAAACCCCAACCCATCCGCCCGATACCCCCACATCAACGCCAGAGTAAAGTGTGGTTCATGTGACAGGGCGAGGCAACTCGCCCTGTCGCATCCTGGAAAAGGTCTTGAATTTCACAACGAAAAAGAGTATTCTTGTTCAAGACAGATAACGTGTTTAAAAAAACCTTTGAGTAATAGGTACCAACATGATGATTGAGAATCCTCTCCTGCTTGAAGAGGAGGATGAAGAATATTCTGCTCTGGAACGCCTGATTGCCCTCGGGCGGCAGAAATCCTATGTCACCATTGACGATATTCTGCACTTCTTCCCCGAGGCTGAGCAGGACCTTGATCAGTTGGAGGAGGCGTTCGCGGCTTTGCTGAGCGCCGGTATTCCTTTTGTGGAGGACGTGCCCGGCGGCGAACCAGCGGAAGAGGAGCTTGCGGCTGTAGAAGAAGAGGCCGAAGCGGAACTGACGCCGACATCACTGGACGATTACCTGGCTAATATCGAAACGGATGACACGATTGGCTTATACCTGAAAGAGGTCAGTCGTGTTCCGTTGCTCACCGCCGAGGAGGAAGTCGAACTGGCGCAACGCATCGAACGCGGCCGTATGGCGCGCGAGGAACTGGCGCGCGGCAACGCCAGCCCGCGTCGGCGCGCGGAACTGCGTAAACTCATCGAGGACGGTTGGGCGGCGCGTGAGCACTTGATCACCGCGAATTCGCGGCTGGTCATCAGTGTCGCTAAGAAATACATGGGGCGCGGTGTGCCTTTCCTTGACCTTATTCAGGAAGGCAATATCGGCCTGATTCGCGCTACCAAGAAGTTTGACTACCGGCGCGGGCACAAGTTCAGCACCTACGCCACATGGTGGATTCGCCAGGCCGTCACACGTGCCATCGCCGACCAGGGGCGCACGATTCGTGTTCCTGTGCACATGGGCGACCAGATCAATAAACTCTTGCGAGTGCAACACCAATTAACCCAGAAACTGGGGCGTGAGCCAATGCTCGAGGAAATCGCCGAGGCACTAGACGTGCCGCCCAAGAAGGTTGAAAATATGATTCAGGTGGCGCGTCGCCCGCTTTCCCTCGAAACCCCTACCGACGACGAAGAAGATTCGGTGCTGGGTGATTTCATCGAGGATGATGAGGCGGCTCCACCAGATGATACCGCTACCTATAACTTGTTGCGCGAACACCTCAACGAGGTGCTGAATACCTTGCCGCCGCGCGAGGTGCGAATCTTGCAACTTCGCTACGGTCTGCTCGATGGACAACCCTACACCCTCGAAGAAGTGGGTCGCAAAATGGGCGTAACGCGCGAGCGCGTCCGGCAGATCGAGGCCCAGGCGCTCAGCCGTCTGCGCCAGCCCAACATCCGGCGCAAACTGCGCGATTACCTCGGCGACTAATTGCCTTCTTCATACCTTACTAAGGAGCGCAATTGCCCTGCCTGGGACGAAACCCTCTCAGACAGGGCAATGTGTTTTTGATACCTCACAAATTCCCAATAAACCAGACACAATTGGTGCAATTCGGCCCGCCTGTGGTAAAATGTGAGCCGTTTTTGTGCGCGTGAAAACCACATGGAGTAACTATGCAAAACGAGTGGCTTTACATTGGTATTTTCCTGATAGTAGCCGTCATCGTTCCTCTCGCGCCGTTAGGCATCGCGGCGCTTGTGGCCCCGCGCAAACCAAATCCTGTTAAACGCAGCACGTACGAGTGCGGGATTGAAACGGTAGGGGAAGTATGGGCGCAATTCAAGGCTCAGTACTATGTCTTTGCTCTGGTCTTCCTAGTCTTTGAGGTGGAGGTCGTATTCCTGTTTCCTTGGGCGCTGGCATTGAATCAACTTCCCTTCTTCGCTGTTGTGGAAGGCATCATCTTTCTGGGGATCTTAATCGCCGGCCTGGTTTACCTCGGACGCAAAGGATTATTGACATGGCGCTAGGGAGGCAGGCGGCCTGAGCCTTTCTGCTCATTCACTCGAAAGTTTCAAGGAAACCTTCCATGAATTTCTGGAACGATCCCGTACACTTTGTGGCAGACAAACTGACCGCCCTGTTGAGCAGTTGGGGACTTTCTAGTGGGCTGATTGTGTTCATTGAGTACTTGCTCGGCGCGCTCGCGCTCGTTGTCTTTGCCATGTTGCTGGATGTTGGCTTGGTATGGGTTGAGCGCAAGGTTGTCGCCCGTTTTCAGGACCGATTGGGGCCGAACCGATTGGGACCGTTTGGCCTGCTTCAACCGGTGGCTGATATTATTAAAATGCTTGTCAAGGAGGACATCACGCCTGTTGGAGCGGATCGATTCCTTTACAATCTTGCTCCTGTACTAGCAGCTGTAGCGGTCATCGCGTTATGGGCTGTTCTGCCGCTTTCGGCCACAATCTACGGCGCAGACTTGAACGTGGGAGTGCTCTATATCGTCGCCACCGGCGCCCTGGGGACGCTGGCGATTCTTATGGCCGGCTGGGCCTCGCACAACAAGTATGCTCTCTTAGGCGCGTTTCGCATGGTTGCTAACTTGATTTCCTATGAAGTCCCTATGGTTATCATCCTGCTCGTGCCAACGCTACTTGCCGGAACGATGAGCCTGCGCGGAATCACGGAAGCGCAGCGGTCGATGTGGTTTGTCCTGGCATCGCCGCTGGGGTTTCTAATCTTTCTGATCAGCGCCATTGCCGAACTCGGTCGTGCGCCTTTTGATCTGAATGAGGCCGAATCGGAAATTGTGGCAGGCTATCACATTGAATACAGCGGGATGAAGTTCGGCTGGTTTTATGCCGCTGAATTGTTGCATGCCTTTACGTTTGGCGGTTTTCTGGCAATTCTGTTCTTTGGCGGCTACGCCGGCTTCTTTGGGCTGGAGAATCTGGCAATGTTTTCCTGGCTCAACAATCCCTTTGTCCAAGCGGTTGTTTTCCTGACTAAGGCTATGCTGGGATACTGGGTCATCATGTGGGTGAAATATTCGATGCCGCGTGTGCGCATTGACCACCTGCTGGTTTTCAATTGGAAGTTTCTCACGCCGCTCGCCATCGCTGTGCTGATTAGCACTGCGGTTCTACATCGGGCGCTGATGGGGGCGCCGCGTTGGGCGTATATCGCTGCTTTGTTCTTTTCCAATCTTTTGCTTGCTGTTGTCACGATAGAAATTCTGCGTGCTCGCGCCCGCCGGCAACGACGTCCCAGTCAGGAGCTAGACCATCGTCGCCCAATGCAGGAGCAGGCTGTATGACCTTTGAACAGATCTTATTCGTCTTGATTGCCTCCTTCACGCTGACTGCAGCCATCATGGTCGTGCGAACAAGGCGGTTGATTCATGCCGCTTTTTGGCTGATTGCGGCGTTGCTTGGCGTGGCAATTCTCTACGCCTTGCTGCAAGCAGCCTTCCTGGTCGTTGTGCAAATTGTGATCTATGTTGGCGCCATTGCTGTCTTGTTTATCTTTGCCATTATGCTGACCCAGCGTCATGTGCGCGAGGAGGCGCTGCGGCCGCGATGGCGCATTAGCCTGGCATTCCTTATCAGCCTTTGTCTTCTCGGTAGCCTCATTGTGCTCGTCTTTGCTCTTCCCCATGCAACGCGCTTGCCTCCGCCTATGCCTCCCGGTTTAGACGCTGCCCGGGCATTAGGCGTGGCGCTTCTTTCCCCTTCCGGTTATGACAACCAAGCCATGTCTGTTAACAAAGGATATGTGCTGCCGTTCGAGGTCGCTTCTGTATTGTTGTTGGCCGCTTTAATTGGCGCTGTTTATGCAGCATCCTCTGAGCATAAGGGGAAAAGCACATGAATATTCCTCTGTCCTGGTATCTTCTGCTGGCAGCCAGTTTATTCTGCATTGGCTTGTATGGGGCGCTCTCGCGCCGCAATGCGATTGCAATCCTTCTCGGCATCGAGTTGATGCTGAACGCGGTCAACATCAATTTGGTCGCTTTCTGGCGTTACCTTGACCTGGCGCGTCCGTTCCCCTCGGCGTCTATGAGCGGTCAGGTTTTTGCGGTGATCGTCTTTGCCGTCGCGGCTGCCGAGGTGGCGGTTGGCCTGGCGTTGATTCTCTCCGTCTACCGACGCCGCAAGTCGGTCATCGCCGATGACATCAACTTGATGAAATGGTGACTGGAGTTGTCATGGTAGCGTGGTTGCTCTGGCTGATTCCCCTTCCCCCCCTTCTGGCATTTTTTCTCATCATCTTGTTCGCCCATCGCAACAACGCGTGGAGCCATAGCCTGGCCGTTGCCGCGGCCACATTATCGTGGTTGGGCAGCATGGTTCTTTTTGTCCGCGCGCTCGCGATAGAACAGCTTGAGCAACATCCCTTCGAATCGGCAGTGAATTGGATACCGACAGGGGAGTCCTGGCTTCAAATAGGCGTTCGGCTCGATCCATTGAACGCTGTCGCGCTCTTCTTCGTTGCCTGGACGGTGCTTGCCATCTTCGTGTACAGCATCGGGTATCACAACTTCGGACGACCAAAAGGCAGTCGCGATGTGCCCGGTCTACCGTCACATGGTGTCAGCATCGAAGAGCACGGTCGCACGCATGTCATCCCCTCGGTGGAGCCGATGTATGCCCGTTTTTTTGCCTTCATTAGCCTATTCGCGTTTGGCATGTACCTCCTTGTGGTCTCTGATAACCTCCTGACCTTGTTTATTGGCTGGGAGATCATGGGATTATGCTCCTATTTGTTGATCGGTTTCTGGTATGGCAAACCTTCTGCGCGCGATGCGGCCGTCAAAGCGTTCCTGACTACTCGTATTGGCGATATGTTCCTGTTGCTTGGCTTGGCATGGCTGTATAGCGAAACGGGGTCGCTTTCGTATCGGGTGGTCTTTGTCGAAGAAACGCTCCATCGTCTGGCAACTGCTCCCGCTCCGCTCTTCGGATTGTCCATCGCCGGTTGGATTGGAATCTTGTTCTTTCTCGGCATTGTTGGCAAATCGGCGCAGTGGCCTCTTCATGTTTGGTTGCCAGATGCCATGGAAGGTCCGACGCCTGTCTCGGCGATGATACACGCGGCGACGATGGTGTCTGCGGGCGTGTATCTTGCTTTGCGTATGTTTCCTATCTTATTTCTGGATGCGCGCGCACTGGCTGTAGTTGCATTCGTTGGCGCGTTCACCGCCCTGTTCGCGGCGACTATTGCCTTGGCGCAGAACGACATTAAGCGCGTGCTGGCGTATTCCACCATGTCGCAATTGGGTTATATGATCGCGGCGGTCGGCATTGGCGCCTACGTGGCCGCAGCGTTTCACCTGGTCACGCACGCCTTTTTCAAGGCCCTGCTTTTTCTCGGCGCCGGCTCGGTTATTCACGGCATGGAGCACGGCGCGCTGCACGCGGGGGCTCATGTAGACCCCCAGGATATGTTTCAGATGGGTGGACTACGTCGCCGGATGCCCATTACGTTCTGGACTTTCCTGGCGGGAGGGTTAGCCTTGTCTGGATTCCCGCTGGTCACGGCCGGCTTTTGGTCGAAGGATGAAATTCTCGCCGATGCTTATGCACATGGACATCTAGTCGTCTTCCTAACCCTTGCAATTGCTGCCTTTCTGACCGCTTTCTATACCATGCGCCAGATTACCCTGACTTTCCTGGGTCAACCGCGCACGAGGGCTGCCGAAAACGCTCACGAGACGCCTCGGACGATGACCGTCCCGCTCGTGGTTTTGGGATTCTTCGCCGTGACTCTGGGCTGGGTTGGCATCCCTGAACATTTTCCCATGCTCGGTGGTTTTCTGCCGAACTGGTTTCATGAGTTCGTTGGCACCTCTCTCGCCAAGGCGCCAAAAGCTGCGCCTTTTTCGTGGATTCCGCTTATGGTCTCGCTGGGCGTTTCGCTTGGCGGTTTGTTCCTAGGATGGTTGGCGTATCGTAACGTCAAAACGCCGGAGCAGGATTTCCTTCAAATCCCCATTCTCAAAAATCGCTGGTACGTTGATGAACTCTATCATATCCTCTTCGTCCGACCTGCTGCCTGGTTAGCTGAACGTTTTGTCTATCTCATCCTGGACCGCGCCATCCTAGATGGAATCTTGCACGTGGCCGCGCGCGGCTCGCTACTCCTTGGTCATGTTTTCCGTAGTTATTTCGACGCGCCAATTGTCAACGGCCTCATCGGCGACGGTACCGGCGCCGCCGTGAAAGCCTCCGGTGCGGCTCTGCGCCGGAGCCAGAGCGGACAGGTGCAATCATACATGGTGACATCATTAAGTCTGTTCTTCCTCGTTGCTCTCCTATATCTCTGTATCCGTTCTCTGGTTTAGTATCTCTTTATGGAACTGTTGCACACCCATCTCTTGAGTCTCATCCTCTTCTCACCTGTGCTCGCGGCAGGAATCGTGTTCTCGCTCCCAAAAGAGAAGGTAGCCGTTATTCGCTGGACGGCCTTCTTCTCCAGTCTGTTGCCGCTCGCCTTGACAGGGTATTTATGGAGTCAGTTCCGACCTGACCAGCCTGGTTTCCAGTTCGAGGAGCGCTATCCTTGGTATTCCGCCGTCCATTCCAGTCTCCATTTGGGCGTAGATGGCCTTTCCTTGACAATGGTCTTGCTTACCACGCTGTTGACGCCGCTGGCTATTCTGGCGTCATTTTCCATACGTACGAATGTCAAGGCGTGTTTGGCGCTCTTTCTGCTTCTGGAGACCGGCCTGTTAGGAGTGTTCCTGGCGCTTGACCTGCTGCTCTTCTTCGTCTTCTGGGAAATCAGCCTGGTGCCGATGTATTTTCTCATCAATCAATGGGGAAGCGAGCAAGGCGAGAGGCGCCTCTGGAGGGGGATGACCCTTCCTGCGCGAACGTATGCTTCGCTAAAGTTTATGATTTACACGATGGCCACGTCGCTGGGATTGCTATTGGCGATTCAGTTGTTAGGTGTGCTTTTTCAGGATTATGACCTTCCTGTGTTGTACGCGCGATGGAATGCGTTGACCGAGGGTTCCCTGTTGGGTCTTTCTGTTCGCACGGTCAAGACGGTTGCATTCTGGGCGTTCGTGATCGCCTTTGCTGTCAAGGTGCCGGTCTGGCCATTCCACACATGGTTGCCAGATGCCCATACGGAGGCGCCGACCGGCGGTTCAATGCTTCTGGCCGGTGTGCTTCTCAAACTAGGCGCGTATGGCTTTCTGCGCCTGGTATTGCCCCTCTATCCGGCAGAGGCGGCACGGTATGCCGACGCGCTGGCGCTGTTGGCAACGCTGGCGATCATCCTCGGGGCGTTCGCGGCCTACAGCCAACAGGATTTCAAGCGGCTGGTTGCCTACTCATCCGTCAATCATATGGGTTTTGTAGTCCTGGGCGTGGCCGCTGCTGCTAAAGCCGCCGGTACACTCGATGCGACCATCGCGTTAAACGGAGCAACGTTGCAGATGTTTAATCACGGTCTCTCGGCGGCCGGCATGTTCTTTTTGGTTGGCGCTCTCTATGAGCGTACGCACACCCGCGACTTGGGCGCGTTTGGCGGCCTCTTCTCGCTCGCGCCGGTGTATGGCGGCGTCCTCATTTTTACGGCCATGGCCTCCTTGGGGCTTCCCGGTCTGGGTGGTTTTGTCTCGGAATTTCTTGTGGTGCGAGGCGCATGGCCGGTATTGACTGGTTATACCGTGGCAGCGATGCTAGGACTACTCTTCACGGGAGCCTACATCCTGAAGGCGATCAGAATGGTACTGCACGGCCCGTTGAACGAGCGCTGGGCTCAAGGAGAACACCGACTGACCGATCTCCGGCCTCGTGAACTCTTCGTGATGATTCCGCTCATGGCGCTCATGCTATCCATCGGCGTCTGGCCAGCCTGGATTTTGCACATTATTAACAAGGCATTCTCATAGACGCCCAGGCCCTAAAACGCAAACATAGCGTACATCACTCCTGCGCTTGCGATGGAGCAAACACAATGGGTACGTTCCAAGGAGCAACATGTCTTTTCCTTTCTTGAGTTCTATTGTTTTTCTCCCTATCGCGACCGGATTGGTGATTTTGCTCTACCGACCAACGTGGAAGGCAGCCATTCGCTGGACGGCACTACTCGCCAGCCTGCTTGCTTTAGCCCTTTCTTTCCGGGTGTACTTCTCCTATGACTGGCTTGCAGGTGGATACCAGTTCCTGGAAAAATACTCGTGGCTGCCGGCGTTGGGAATCGGCCTTCACTTTGGCATAGATGGCATGTCCGCGCCGTTGATATTGTTGACCGGCGTGGTCATGACGACAGGGGTCATGATTTCTTGGGGCCTGGAAGACCGGCCGCGCGAGTTCTTTGCCTTTCTGTTTATTCTGGCCTCGGGCGTATTCGGCGTCTTTGCTTCCCTGGATGTGTTCATGCTGTTCTTTTTCTACGAAATTGCCGTTTTCCCCATGTACTTACTGATCGTCCTTTGGGGTTGGATCAAGACGCGCGAATACGCGGCGATGAAGTTGACGCTCTATCTGTTCATCGGCTCCGTGGTAGCGCTGGTCGGCGCGTTGGTATTGTACTGGGCAAGCGGATTGCAAACCTTTGATTTGCTGGCATTGGAGCGCGCTGCGTTCTCGCCTTTCTTCCAGAAAGTCTGGTTCCTGCCGATCTTCCTCGGCTTTGGCGTTCTGGGTGGTATCTTTCCGTTTCACAATTGGTCGCCGGACGGTCATGTAGCTGCGCCGACAGCTGTCTCGATGTTCCATGCCGGCGTGTTGATGAAGCTGGGAGCGTTCGCCGCGCTGCGTGTCGGCATCATGCTTCTTCCCGAAGGGGCGAGGTTCTGGTCTCCATTGATTATGGGATTGGCGTTGGTGAACATCGTCTACGGTGCATTTATCGCCAGCGTGCAGACCGACTTCAAGTATGTGATCGGCTTTTCCTCCGTGTCCCATATGGGGTTGGTGCTGATGGGCATGGCAACGCTGACCGAGGACGGCCTGCTGGGCGCCGGCTTGCAGATGTTCTCACACGGCGTGATGACCGCTCTCTTCTTTGCCGTCGTTGGCATGGTCTATGATCGCGCTCACACCCGTCATATCCCTGACTTGGGGGGCATGGCGCGCCCAATGCCGCTGGCGGCGGTTGGCTTTATCATCGGCGGCCTGGTTTCCATGGGGATGCCAGGCTTTTCCGGCTTCGTGGCCGAATTCCCCATTTTTCGTGGAATCTGGCAAACCAATCACTGGTGGATTGCTCTTCTTGCTGCAATCTCTATCGTAATTACCGCTTCTTATATCTTACGTGTCGTCGGGCGCGTATTCTTCGGGGCAATGCCGGCAATGCTGGAAGGTCATATTGCCCCTATTACCCTTCTGGATAAAATCGCGCTGGTCTTTCTATGCTTGTTTATGGTTGGATTGGGGCTCTTCCCATCGTTGATGACGCCATGGGTGCAAAGCAGCGTTCGCCACATCCTTGCCCTATTGGGAGGCGTCTGATGTCAGCCTGGCTTTCCTTACCCGTAGAGATCGCTTTACTTGCCCTGAGCATTGTGGTCCTGATTTTGGATCCCTTCCTCAAGACCGAAGGCCGACGTCGCTCTTTGCTCGGCTGGCTCGGCGCCGGCGGATTAATCGTTATCCTTGGCATCCATCTCTGGCAATCTGCCCCTGACCAACCGACGTTGCTTTTCGGGGGAATACTCGTCGCTGATGGAATGACGTTCTGGTTCAAGGCGTTCTTCCTGCTTGCAGCAGCCATTTCGGCAGTTTTCTTCTCGGAAACCAAAACGTTGCAATCTCGGGCTGAGGCCTATGTATTGTTGTTAATCTCTACTCTGGGAATGTGCCTGCTGGTCTTGGCGGCCGATTTGATCATGCTCTATGTCGCCATCGAGACGACGTCCATTCCTCTCTATGTGCTGGCCGGCTTTCTACGAGGAGATGACAAATCTACGGAGGCAGGATTCAAGTACCTGCTGTTTGGCGTGTTGACCTCGGCGATTCTGCTCTATGGGCTCAGTCTGCTTTTCGGCCTCAGCGGTGAGACCGATCTATACGCGCTGAGGTCCTACGTTGTCCGATTCGATGTCGTTTCGCTTGGCGTTGTCTTACTCGTCCTGACCGGCTTGGCATTCAAGATTGCAATCTTTCCCTTTCATTTCTGGGCGCCCGATGTGTACGAAGGTGCGCCAACGCCGGTTGCCGGCTTTCTCTCCACCGCCTCGAAGGCAGCCGGCTTTGCGGTCCTGATGCGTCTGTGTACGACGGCTTTCCCTTCTCTCGGCGTTGATTGGAGATTGCTCCTGGCCATCCTGGCCGCGTTAACCATGACCGTTGGAAACTTAATTGCCTTAACCCAGAAGAACATCAAACGTCTGCTTGCCTACTCTTCCATTGCCCATGCCGGCTACGTCTTGCTTGGCTTGGTGGCATTCTCTTCGCTTGGGCTGGCGAGTCTTATGTTCTATTTGCTCGTCTATCTCTTGACCAATCTGTTAGCCTTTGGGCTGGTAGGTATAGTTGGGCAGGTAAGCGGGTCGGATGAAATGACCGCCTATAACGGACTGAGCAGACGCAATGCCGCCTTGGCGTTGGCTTTGCTGGCGGCTTTGCTTTCGCTGGCTGGCATACCACCCTTTGGCGGTTTTGTCGCCAAGTTCTTGCTCTTCAGCGCGGCGGTAGAGACCGGTTGGGTCTGGTTAGTCCTTGTTGGCGTCTTGAACTCTATGATTGGGCTGTACTACTACCTAAATGTGCTGAAATACGTTTATCTTTACCGCAAGGAAGGAGAAGATGAGGAGCAACATCCAGTGCCGCTATCCCGCGCGATGGCGGCGGTCTTGTTCCTGCTGGTAATCGGCATCCTGCTCTTGGGCACGGTATTTGCGCCCTGGGTTAACTCTGCCTTGTCCCTTGCCTCCACTTTGCGCTAAATATCACAAAGAATGGTATAATTTTCGCCTCATGAAACGACCTTCCCCGCCTGTTCCTGTGCCTAGTCTGGCTGCCATGTCGCTGGCCGGACAGATTGGCTGTGTGGTGCCGATGATTATCCTGGCGGCAGTGGTTGGCGGCCTGTGGTTAGATCGGCAGTTTGGAACGGGGCGTTGGATTACCCTGGGATTATTGCTCGCTTCGTTGCCTCTTTCCATCGTTGTGACGTTTCGACTGGCTATGCGCGCGGCTAAGGAGATGAACCAGATGCTCCGAATGCCCAGCCGGGGAAAGGCGGCAGGACAAGAGGAAGAGAACGGGAACGATGCGTAGTGACGTGGTAACGACCAAACGTGTGCCTATTAAACGCTGGCTGGTTCTGGGATTGATTGCCCTGGGTGGATATGCGGCTTTCCTGGGTCCGTCTATCCTGAAGCCAATCAGTCCTACTGTAGTGTTGCCCGCAGAGACGACCGGTCTACACATTGGCGATTTCGAGATTACCAACACAATGCTGGCAACGTTGCTGGCCGATGCGCTTTTGCTGGTCTTGGCCCTGACCGCTTGGCAGTATTATCGTCGCCATGACCGGCCGCCGCGCGGCTTGCTTCACGCCTTTGAGACCGTCGTTGAATTTCTCTGGAACACAGTCGAGGGAGCAGCAGGAGCGTGGGCGCGTCGCATCTTCCCGGTGGTTGCCACGCTGTTTCTCCTGATTTTCACCGCTAACTTGATCAAACTCCTTCCTGTCTTCGAAACCGTTGGGCGGCTGGAAGCTGTGCATCGAGAGGGCGGTAAAGGATATGCTCCGGTCGCCTTATTTCGCGTCGGTCATCTTACTGTATACGCGCTGGACAAAGGACAACCATACAAGATTGTAAATGGGCATCTAGTTCGCTTAGATAGGAAAGGTAATCCCTTAGAGCCGCTGCCTCAGGCAAGTACCTTTGAGGGCGAAACAACAGCGGCCGGTCACGAGGAATCGCTTTGCACAGCATGTGAGGTCGTTCCCTTTTTGCGCGGGAGCGCCACCGATATTAACTTTCCGTTCGCTTTGGCTATTCTGACCGTTTTGCTCACGCAAATCTATGGACTGTGGGCACAGGGGCCGGCCTATTTGGAGAAATTTATCCAAATCAAACGACTGATACGCGGCAGCATGTTGGGTCTTATTGATTTCGGCGTTGGTCTTCTCGAAATTATCTTGGAAATCGCTAAAATACTTTCCTTTGGCTTCCGTCTTTTCGGCAACGTCTTTGCCGGCGCATTGTTACTTTCGATTGTTGGCGCGCTCACGGCAGTCATCGTGCCGGCCGCTCTCTATATTTTCGAAATGTTCTTCGGCATTATCCAGGCTTATGTCTTTTTCCTGCTTGCAACCATCTTTATCGGCGGAGCAACGCAGGTCCATCATTAATCAACGTTTTTACGGAGGACAGAGGAATGAATGGTATTGATGGCGCATCTTTTGTTGCTGGCATGAAACTGCTGGCAGCAGGCGCAGCGATGATCGGCACAATCGGCGCCGGCCTAGGTGTCGGAATCGCGGCTTGGGGTGGCGTGCAGGCCATGGGACGAAATCCGGAGGCCGCCCCCATCATCCAGACCAACATGATTCTGGGAATGGCTTTCGCGGAAGCCGTAGCGATTTATGCTCTAGCGGTATCGTTGATTATTATCTTCGTTGGGTAAAACGATTGCCGGAGAGACAGATAGATTGGGTACGCAATGGACAGACTTGGCCTGAATCTGGGATCGTTACTTTTCTTTACTTTTAACTTCATCATTATTCTTATCGTACTCTATGCGTTTGCCTACCGCCCCATGCTACGCGCCCTGGATGCCCGCCGCCAGAAGATAGAACAGGGATTGGAAGATGCCCAAGCTGCTGCGGAAGCGCGCGCCAACGCCGAGAAGGATGCTGCCAGGATTCTGACAGAAGCCCAGGCCAACGCCGCGCAAATCCTGCGCGAAGCCGGCGAACGCGCGGAACAACTTGCCGAGGAGATTCGGCGCGCTGCCGAATCCGAGGCCGAACAAATTCGCCGGGAGGCCACAGCGACTTTGGAGGAAGAACGCAATCGTATGTTGGCCGATCTGCGCGGACACGTCGCGGCCATTGCCATTGCCGCCGCGCAGAAACTGCTTGGCGAGGCGCTGGACGAAAAACGTCAGCGCGCCCTGTTGGACGGATTCTTCTCTACCTTGCAGGCAGGCAATGTATCTTTGCTTGAGGAAGTAATCACCGGCGCTGACATAGTAGAAGTCATTTCTGCCCTTCCGCTCAGTGCACAAGAACAGGAGAAAGTCCGGCGGATTCTGTTGGGGCATACTGCTCGTCCGTTGCAGGTTAACTTTCGCGTCGACCCTGTGGTTCTGGGTGGTCTGGTAATCCGCGCCGGCGGGAAGGTGTTGGATGGCTCGCTGGCCGGTCAACTGGCCGACTTGCGTCAGACGCTGCAATAAGGCTTTGTCCAATTCATGGAGATAGACGAACTGCTGCGCTATTCCCAGCGCAGCAGTTCGTTTGTCAACCACAGAGCGCCCCGCCATGCCGTGCGTTGCGAAGGTCTGAACCTGCTCACGCAGGTTGGGCCCCGCCTCGACAACTCCGCCTTGGCTCAGGCCTATCGCGTTGTATGTCGCAAGATTGGGGCCCCATATGTGGGTGTTGGTTCAGGACGTATACGCAACACCACGCACACAGCAGGGCAATTTTCTTATACCACAAACTTGTCCGTATGTGTAGGGAAAGATTAAAAATTTCCTTTCCTACAACCCAGACGTTCCAAAGCATCTCGATAGGTTCGTTGGGGTTTAATCTTTCAGTACAAATCCCTTTTCGGATGGTGTGGAATGATGAAATCGCGAATCAGACTTCTTCTCGGCATCATACGAGCCCCTTTTCTTGTGTTAGCGCCGGTCTGCGTTTTGGTCGGCCTGGGCACGGCGCTGTGGACCAAAGGCGCTGTCAACGGCTGGCACTTTGTCCTGGTTCTGGTTGGCGCGCTGGCTGCGCATATTAGCGTCAATGCCTTCAACGAATACCTCGATTTCAAGACCGGCCTGGATTCGCACACCGAGCGCACACCTTTCAGCGGGGGCAGTGGGACGCTGCCGCAACATCCCGAATACGCCTCGACCGCCTTGACTGTTGCCTGGGTCTCCTTCGTCATCACGGCTCTGGTAGGCCTCTACTTCCTTATCGTGCGCGGGTGGCAGATTCTGCCGATTGGTCTGGCAGGCCTTTTCTTGCTCTATGGCTATACTGCCTGGTTGGTGTACAACCCTATCCTTTGTCTCCTGGCGCCTGGTCTTGGCTTTGGGCCGCTGATGGTATTAGGAACGCACTTTGCTCTGACCGGCGAATACTCGTGGAGTGCCTTTGTCGCCTCGCTCGCGCCGTTCTTTCTGGTGAGCAACCTGCTCCTGCTCAATCAATTTCCCGATGTCGAGGCAGATCGCCTTATTGGCAGACGCCACTACCCGATTCTTATCGGTCGCAAAGCCAGCGGTTACCTGTACCTCGGCTTCCTTCTCGCCGCTTACTTCTCTATTGTCCTGGCAGTTTGGCTGCGTCTCTTGCCCCCTTCGAGTCTGCTTCTTTTGCTGACGTTGGCACTCAGCTTGCCGCTTCTGCGCCAGGTGCCTGCCAACGCCGAGAATATTCCGGCGCTTATGCCGTCGTTGGCGCGCAATGTGCTGGTTGTCCTGACGTCTCCCCTGTTGCTTGCTGTTGGCTTGATGCTTGCTTGAACTTCAGCTCGAGATTTGCTGCAACCACGCGTCTGGTCGGCGCGTGGTTTTTTTCTTTGCCAGCGATGGGATCGCGGTGTCTACGCAAAAGATGGCTGGAGCACAACGCCTAGACATTGTGCTCCAGAGCCATCCTGCTGACAACCTTGTGTGCACACAACATTGCAAGAGGCGTTGACGATACGGGATAGACATGCTATCATGCAAACATTATTCATTATCCTCGCATAGTGTTTGGGAGTCTTTATATGAGCGCCGATTTTATTGCTCGTCTGGTTGGAATGATCGTTTTTCTCATTCTTGGGGTTGTTTGGGGATACGAAGTTGGAAAACTTGATCCGCCCAACTTGCTGACCTATACTATAGGCATCGGGCTGGTCGGCGCGCTGTTTGGCCTGGTCATGACACCGTTGCTCACCACACGCCCTTTGCGCTCCTTGCGCCGCGTCCTCGGGAGACTGGCCGCGGAAACACTCTTTGCCGGCCTACTTGGTTTGGTAGTCGGTTTGATGATTGCCGCCCTCCTTTCCTTCCCTTTGTCGCTGCTCCCGTCGCCGTTTGGGGATCTTTTGCCCTTCGTTGGCGTTCTTCTCTTCGGTTACTTTGGCATTTCCCTGTTCGTTATGCGCCAGACCGACATCGCCAATTTGCTGGGCGGCTTCTCGCGCCGGGGCGAAGGAGGGACGGGATGGCAGACCAGTCGCACTGTTCTGCTCGATACCAGCGTGATCATTGACGGGCGCGTCGCTGACATCGCGAAAACCGGCTTTCTGCCGGGTACACTTCTCATCCCGCGCTTTGTGCTGAATGAATTGCAATATATTGCCGATTCTCCGGATGCACTGCGACGAGCGCGCGGTCGGCGCGGCATGGAAGTGCTGGCGGAACTGCAAAAGGCGCCTTCCGTTGTGGTGCGCGTCAGTGATATTGACGTGGAAGGCGTACGCGACGTGGATGACAAACTGGTCATCCTGGCGCGGCAGTTGAAATGCCCCATCCTGACCAACGACTACAACCTGAACCGCATCGCCGAACTGCAAGGGGTGCCCATTCTCAATGTCAACGAGTTGGCGAACGCGGTCAAGTCCGTTGTTCTGCCGGGCGAGACGTTGATCGTGCATATCATTCAGGAAGGCAAGGAACTGAATCAAGGAGTCGGTTACCTGGATGATGGCACAATGGTGGTTGTGGAGAACGGCAACAAATACTTGAATCAGGAGATCACTGTTCTCGTGACCAAAGTGTTGCAAACCGCCGCCGGGCGCATGATTTTTGCCAGACCGGAAGAGGGATGACCCGGTCGAAGGAGCACGGTATGCTTCGAATCTACAATACCCTCACCCGTCGAAAAGAGGAATTTCAAACCCTGGAACCGGGAATCGTCAAGATGTACGTTTGCGGACCGACTGTCTACGCGGCTGCTCATATCGGCCATGCCATGTCGGTCATTGTCTTCGACATCATCCGCCGCTACCTCGAATATCGCGGTTACGCCGTTCGCCATGTCATGAATTACACCGACGTGGACGATAAAATTATCCAGCGCGCGAACGCGCTGGGCGTTGACCCCTTTGCCCTGGCGGAGGCTTACATCCAGGAGTTTCGTCAGCATCTGGTGGACTTGAATGTTCTGCCGGCCAGCGCCAATCCTCGTGCTACACGAACCATGGACAAAATCCAGGCCATGATTCAGGGCCTGATTGATCAGGGGTACGCCTATGTTGCCGGCAACGGCGACGTGTACTTCCGCGTGACGCGCTTCGAGCACTATGGCAAACTTTCCGGACGTCGTCTGGAGGACATGCAGGCCGGCGCACGTATCGACATAGGCGAAGAAAAAGAGCATCCAATGGACTTTGCCCTCTGGAAAGCGGCCAAGCCCGGCGAACCGGCCTGGGACTCGCCCTGGGGCAAAGGCCGTCCTGGCTGGCATATCGAATGTTCTGCCATGAATCTAAGTGAGTTGGGCGAGCAAATCGACATCCATGGCGGCGGCAACGACCTCATTTTCCCTCACCATGAAAACGAAATTGCCCAGTCGGAAGCTTTCACCGGCAAGCCTTTCGCTCGCTATTGGGTGCATAATGGCATGTTACAACTTGGTGGCGAAAAGATGTCCAAGTCCATCGGCAATCTGGTCACCATCGAGGAGTTCCTGGCCCACCATGAGGGAGACGTTTTGCGGATGTTGGTGCTCAACGGTTCCTATCGCGCCCCGCTCACCTATTCGGAGGAAAGTCTGGAAGCTGCCGAACGGGGTCTGGAACGTTTGCGTTCTGCCCTCAGGCCTGCGCCTGCCTCCGCTCCGGGCGCGCCGCAGGAGGCGCTGACTGCCCTCGCGGCGCACAGCAGAGCTTCTCAGGACGCCTTTCTCGCAGCCATGGATGACGATTTCAACACGGCCGGCGCGCTGGCGGCGCTCTTCGATTTGACGCGCGCCCTCAACGCCGCTCGCGATGCCGGCGCGACAGGCGATCAGCTGCGCCCGGCGCAGATGACCTTGCGCACCCTGACCGGTGTTCTTGGGCTTCGTCTGAACGAGAAAAAAGTTACTGATGCGCGCGTGGACCGGGTCGTGGACTTGTTGGTGGAGGTGCGCGCGAAACTTCGCCAACAGAAGAACTGGGCGATGTCCGATCTCGTCCGCGATCGGCTCGGAGAACTGGGGATCATCCTCGAAGATGGCAAAGAAGGCACGACCTGGCGTTGGAAATAACGACCAGCCGGTTCATTCGCGATATTCCAGTTCGTAGTCGCCAATGTAAACGGTGTCTCCGTCCTGCGCCCCTGCTTGGCGGAGAGCATCATCTACGCCCAGGTGTTCCATCAGTTTCTGGAATCGGCGCACGGAACCGTCGTATTCCCAATAGGTCATTGCTGCGGCGCGCTCGATGGCCGGAGAGCGAACGCGCCAGCCATCCTCCTCGCGCACAATGGTAAACGCGCGCTCGTCTTCTGCCGGCCGATAGACCGGCAATGGCCGCTGCGATGCCGATTGCGGCGGCAGGGAGAGTAGAATGCGATTGGCTTTGAGGAGAAGGTCTCGCACGCCGGTTCGGGCAAGCGCTGAAATCAACATGACCTCGACATTTTGTTTCCTAAACCGGGCGCGTAACGCATTCCATCGCGCCTGTACCTCAGGCAAGTCGGCTTTATTGATCGCAACGATTTGCGGCTTCTCTCGCAAAGCGGGGTCGAATAACGCTAATTCTGTGTTGATCTGCGAATAGTCGGCTAGGGGGTCCTCGGAAAGGCCGTCTAGCAGGTGAATCAGCGCCCTTGTGCGCTGAATGTGGCGTAAGAACTCATGGCCCAACCCTGCGCCTTGTGCTGCGCCCTCGATCAGGCCAGGAATATCTGCCAGGATAACGGTGGTCTCTTCGTCCACTTGCGCCACACCGAGATTCGGCTCGGTCGTTGTGAAAGGATACGGCGCAATCTTCGGACGCGCATTCGTCAAAGCAGCCAGCAAAGTGGATTTGCCCGCGTTCGGCATGCCCACAATTCCGATATCGGCGATCAGTTTGAGTTCCAAGCGTAGCCGGCGTTCCTCGCCCGGTTCGCCGCGTTCGGCGATGCGTGGCGCCTGGTTGACCGAGCTCTTGAAGTGGGTGTTTCCTCGGCCTCCCCGTCCCCCTTTGCACACGACCAATTGCTGGCCGGCCTCGGTCAAATCGCCCAACACTTCTCCTGTGACCGCGTCGTACACAATCGTTCCAGGCGGCACAGGAATAATCAGCGGTCTGGCCGAGCGACCATGGCGGTTGTTCGGCCCGCCATCGCCGCCATCTTCGGCCACGTAGCGCGTCGTATGACGGAAAGCAAGCAAGGTGTTTAGGGTAGGCTGTACGGTCAAGATGACGTCGCCGCCGCGTCCGCCTTCCCCCCCATCGGGCCCGCCGCGCGGGACGAACTTCTCGCGGCGAAAGTGCACCATCCCATCGCCGCCTTTTCCTGATTTCACCTCGATCTCTACTTGGTCAATGAGCATCGCTCCAGCCTCGTTTCCTCATAATAATTGTACCATTGGCATTCCGGCGCAACGGCCCATGCCCAATCGGCAGTAGCCATTCTACTAACCCTCTTCGCCTGGCCGGTCTTCCATTTTGGCCTGAAAAACGCTTTTCTTGCAGCTTGGACTGCAAAATCGGCCTCGTTTTTGACCATGTTTTCCATAAAGGCCGTGAAAAAGCCCCACATGGGGCATAACTGCGGCAGAACTGTAAGACGGCCTTTCGATGCTGTCGCCGGAAAAAAGCCCTACATGGAGAATTACCGAATCGGCAGCCCTTTTCTGCTTGATGCCGATTCTTGGCTTTCTAAAAACCGTGAGAGATCGGGATGCCCTCCCAGGACCAGAAGGTACAACGATTTTTT